>Ga0209473_1001051_pt1 | contig 15602 bp, 14 predicted proteins | sample GraSoiAngelo_133_FD_185890 | JGI IMG/M metagenome (GOLD analysis project Ga0209473, IMG submission 185890) | Grasslands soil microbial communities from the Angelo Coastal Reserve, California, USA - 14_0929_05_20cm (SPAdes) (version 2) | ecosystem: Environmental > Terrestrial > Soil > Grasslands ...
GAAAGGATTTCCACCTTGTCGCCCAGGTCGCGGCCGAGTTTCACCGCGCGCGTGCGAATGGTTTGCTTAGCATCGACGATCAAGACTTTCGGGCCATCGGATTGGACCGTGACGGCGTTGCCGGGAACGAGCAGAGTCCGTGCTTCCTGTGGGAAGGCGAACTTGATCTCGGCATACATGCCTGGGAACAATTGACCGTCTTTGTTCGCGACTTGGAGCTCGGTTAGGAGCGTGCGTGACGCGGGATCGAGCGCGCCGGCAGTGCGGACGACTTTCGCGTCGAAGCTTTTCTCCGGAATTTCACGGAATGAGACAGCGGCGCTTTGTCCGGGAGCAACCGAACGCGCGTTCGTTTGCGGGACGGTGACGTAGATTCGGAGCGTGTCGGTCTGCGCCACGTGAAACAGTGGCGAAGTTTGACCGCCGTTGCCGGCGGAGACGAGCGCACCGTTATCAATGTTGCGCGCAGTCACGATGCCAGCAAACGGGGCAACGACATTCTGGAAGCCTTGTAACTTTTCCAGCCGGCCCACGTTCGCCTGGGCGGCAGTGAGATCCGCCTGTCGCGCATCCAACGCGGATTTCTTCTCGTCGAACTCCTGCGCGGAAACGACTTTCTTGGCGACGAGCTCCTGCCAGCGCGTTAGCGTCGCTCGCGCCAGATCGGAATTCGCCACTGCCTGCTGCACGGTCGCGCGCCCCTGGTTCAATTCCTGATCGATTTCAGGGGTTTCGATTTCCGCGAGCAAATCTCCGGCTTGAACTTTCGCGCCGATATCGGTGTACCACTTGCGCACGTAACCATTGGTTCGCGCGTAGATTGCCGCTTCCTGGATAGCCTGTGTGCTACCGGGCAAAACAAGATGCGCGGCGCCATCGGGGCGTTGGCACGAAACCACGCTTACCGTCGGGCGTTGATCACGCGCCGCATCCAAAAGCGAAGCGTTCGCGCGCCAGCGGGGCACCATTCCCACCAGGAAAAGCATCGTCACGACGCCAACCGTGCCGAGGAGAGCGCGGCGGCTCAGACCACGCGCGCTGTTATTGGCGGGAGATTGGAGGTTGGCTTTGAAAGATTCAATATGTTCGGTCGTAGTCATTCTGTTGTCCTTAATGTTGAGTGACTGGTTCGAGTTGTGTGCTAACGAGATCTGGATCCTCTATCTCGCGCGGTCGCGTGTTATGGCGAATCACGCTGAAAACAACCGGGACGAAGAAGAGGGTTGCTACCGTCGCGAGTAACAGGCCGCCAATGACGGCGCGGCCGAGTGGAGCGTTTTGTTCGCCGCCTTCGCCCAGTCCGAGTGCCATCGGCACCATGCCGATGATCATCGCGAGTGCGGTCATCACCACCGGACGCAGACGGGTGTGACCAGCGGCGATGGCGGCATCGAGGGCGCTCCGGCCCTCACGCAATTGTTCGTTCGCGAACGTGATCATGAGAATGCTGTTGGCCGTGGCTACACCGGTGCTCATGATCGCGCCCATCATTGATTCGACATTGAAGGTGGTGTGCGTCAAAAAGAGCATCCACAAAATACCCGCGAACGCGCCGGGCAGCGCCGTGATGATAATGAAGGGATCAGTCCACGATTGGAAATTAACGACCATCAGGAAATAAATGAGCGCTGCAGCGAAGATGAGACCGAGGCCCAGTTTGCTGAACGCGCTGTTCATGCTTTCAACCTGGCCGCGCACGTTAATCGTGCTCCCGGGCGGAAGTTTTGGGCGAAACTCGTTTACGATTTTTGTGACCTGATCGGAGACGCGACCGAGATCAACGCCTTGCACATTGGCATAAATGTCGAATACCGGTTGCACATTGGTGTGGCTGACGTCCGCTGGTGTTTCGTTGCGCTCGAGCGAGACCAGATTGCTCAGTAACTGCGGATGCGCTGGATCGTTCCCAGCCAGCGATGTCGAAGTAATAGCATCAATTGAATTGACCAGATGCTGCGGGGTCTGGATCGCGACCGGGTAGTTGATTCCGCTTTTCGGATCGGTCCAAAAGTTGGGTGTCACCTGGAAGCTGGAGCTGAGCGAAATGAGCAGGCTGTTGGCGACATCGCGCTCAGTAAAGCCGAGCTCCTGGGCGCGGGTCCGATCGACTTTTACGCGCAGCTCTGGTGTGTTCGTCACCTGATGTAGGCCGACGTCAACCGCGCCGGGAATTTGTTTCACCCGTGCCTCGACTTGACGCGCGATTGCATAGTTCGGCTTATCGGCAAAACCGGCGATCTGGATGTCGATTGGCGCCGGCAAACCGAAATTCAAAATCTGGCTAACGATGTCCGCCGGCTGAAAATAGAAGCTCAACTGCGGAAAACGCTCCGCGAGTTTTTGCCGCAGGGTCTTCATATACGCAGGAGTCGACCCGCGATGATCGGACTTGAGCGAGACGAGAATCTCGCCATCGGCTGAACTGATCGTGGCATTGTCACTAAAGGCGAGATTGATTCCCTGCGGTATGCCGATGTTGTCCAATACCAATGCCAGATCAGATGGCGGAACGACCTCGCGAATGGTTTCTTCCACATTCGAAAAGATCTTCTGGCTCTCTTCCAACCGCGTTCCGGGAGGTGCGTTGACGTGCAAACGAAATTGGCCCGCATCAACGGTTGGGAAAAAATCGCGTCCCACGATTGGCAAAATCGCGAACGCGCTTCCAACGAGAATAAGAAACAGGATGAAAACGCTCAGTCGGTTTTGCAATGACCAGGCCAGGGCATCGACATAACGCTGACGAAGTTTTTCGAATCGAGTATTAAACGATTCCTGAATCCGGGTGAAAAAATTGGGCGTCGGTTTTTCGCCTTCGTGACCGCGAATGAGATATTTCACCATTACTGGCACGAGCGTGCGCGAAAGGAGATACGATGCGAGCATGGCGAAGACGACGGCGAGCGCGAGCGGGGTGAAGAGATATTTCGCCGGGCCGGTTAGGAATACGACGGAGACAAAGACGATACAGATGGCGAGCGTGGAGACGAAGGCGGGCACGGCGATCTGTTGCGCGCCGTCCAGAATCGCGCGTTGGATCGGTTTTCCCTGAGCGAGATTTCGGTGAATGTTTTCCAACTCGACCGTGGCGTCATCGACCAGAATTCCAATCGCGAGCGCGAGGCCGCCCAGCGTCATCACGTTCAGGGTGTAGCCGAGCAGACTTAAAATCGATAACGAGGCCAGGATCGACAACGGGATCGACACCATGACGATAAAGGTACTGCGCCAACTGCCGAGAAAGAGCAGGATCATGGTGGCGGTAAGCAGGGCCGCGATGACACCTTCTTTGATGACCCCGCTAATCGCTGCCCGCACGAAAATGGATTGATCGAACAACTCGGTCATTTCCAAACCGGGAGGCGCGGCGGCGCGCATACTCGGCAGCAGCGCCTTAATCTGATTGACAATATCGAGAGTCGAGGCGCCGCCGTTTTTCAAAATCGTCAGTAAGGCGGACGGGCTACCATCCTGGCGGACAATATTTGTCTGGACCGCGAAACCATCGCGCACATGAGCGACGTCACGGATGTAAACCATCGAGCCGTTCACCTGCTTGATCGGTACATCGTTGAGCGCGGCGACTGTGTCCGGGCTGCTGTTGAGACTTACGGTAAATTCGCGTTCGCCAATTTTCGAAGTGCCGCTGGGAAGGGTGAGGTTTTGTGCATTAACGGCATTGCCGACGTCGAGCGGCGAAAGGCCCTTGGATAGCAAGGACTGCGGATCCAGATCGACCATGATCTGTCGCGGCTTTCCGCCATACGGAAGCGGAAGTGTCGCGCCGCGCACCGGTGCAATCGCCTGCCGCACGCGATAAATGCCGTAATCGTAGAGCTGCGCTTCGCTCAGGGTTTTGCTGCCCAGCGCGAGCTGCAATATGGGGACGCTCGACGCGTTGTAGCGGATGATGAATGGCGGCTGCGTCCCCGGAGGCATGCGCCGCAAAATCGTTTGCGACACCGCGGTGACCTGCGCGATGGCGGAATCGATGCGCACATTTGGTTGAAAGGAAATGCGAATGACCGCGACACCCGCCAGTGTTTGTGACTCGATATTCTTTACGTTGTCGACTGCCGACGAGATGGTGTACTCGCTGAAGGTCGTGATTTGCTTCGCCATTTGATCGGCGGAGAGGCCGCTGTACTGCCAGACAACCGTGACCACTGGAATATCGATCTCGGGAAAGATGTCCGTCGGCGTATTCTTGATCGACACCACGCCGAGCAGCACGATCAAGAGCGCCATCACGACGAAAGTGTATGGGCGGCGAAGGGCTAGTTTAACGATCCACATAAGCCGGGAGCTGGTTGTGAATTCTTAATGCTTCAAGATACCGGCGATCATCAGACACCGGCGATGACGCCTCGGTCAGATTTGCCGATCCTACTCGCGGGGTGCTCAGTCCTCCCTCGTTCGAGAGAGCGAATTGAGACCGAGGCGCGAGGCGTCTCGAAGGCGTCCTGTATTGTTTAGCAATCCGCATAAGCCGGAACGAGCTGATCGTTTTGGTCTGCCGAAAAGCGGACCGGGACTCGCACGCGATCTTCTCCGGTAATTGCCGGTCGCAATCCGAGGCGGGTGATGTGCGCTTCTACCAAGTCGGGCAAAAACAAATGCGGGAAAGACAATTCCCACGCTCTTGCTTCTTCCTCGTCCAGGACGATGCGAACGAGGTCGCCCAATTCGGGGTAGATCTGCTCGTACTGTCGTTGTAGCCGGTTTTTTAGTTTCGAAACAGTGTCAGTTAAGCTCTGGGGGAAAACTCCTGCCGGGTCGTTGTATTGGTCAGTTTTCATTGGTTTTTGCTTCTTCGATTCAGGGTCATTGTATTTGACTGGTCGTCTATAAAATTGGCAAAAAAGAGAGTTATGACGAGATAGCTGGAACGCCTTTCACGCCCAAAACATCCATCGCGACGTGTTTGAAGTTGCGCAGCAAATCAACGTCATTTTGGATTCGCGCCTGTGCCATGGTTCCCTGATAGCAGGCAAACAATGCTCGAGCTTTGGCTTCAGGATCCGGCGCCACGATCAGCCCCTGGGCGTGGGCGTCGCGAACCGCCGAAATAAAGTAGTTAACTTTACGATCCATGATGCGATCGACGGTCTCCCGCACGATCTGGTCCTGCGTGCTAACTTCGCCGCCCACACTTAATAAGGGGCAACCGAGCACATTGCCGCATTTTTCCTGAATTTTAACCAGGCGATCATGCACAAAGTCAAAGTAGCGTTCCAACCGCTCGAGCGGCGGAACAGTCGGCGAGAAAATCGTATCCATCTCGGCCTTCTTCTTGTTCCAATCGGCCTCCAGCGCCGCAGCCGCGAGCTCCGACTTTGATTTGAAGAAATAATAAAAGCTTCCTTTCTTTGCCCCGGCGCGCTCGCAAATGGCATCCACGGACGTCGCCGCGTAGCTGTTCTCCCAGATCAAGTCCATCGCAGCATCCATCAGGCGCTTCTTCATGTCACTGACTCTTGGCATGTTCAACAAATAGCACTCTAGACTGATCAGTCAACTATTTTTTTGAAATTTTTCGGTAGCCGTGGTCGGACGTCGCCGCAGCCGGAAAATACGCCTGCGCGCTCGACGAACTTTTAACCTGTTGTGTCCTGGGGGGAAGAAACAGGCAGGAATGCCTGTTTGGCGCACAGACAGGAACGTCTGTGTTCCGGGATGACGCGTTCACGCACAGCGGAACACAGGCTTGCAGCCTGTGCGCCCAACGGCCTGTTAGCCCGTTGTCTTCCTCTGAATACAGCGAGCAGCGTCTTCAGCCAAAGTTGAGTGTTGATCGCGGCGGGTTGAGAGTGGTGCGATGGCCGCGCAGGATCTAAACGCGATGGCGTTCCCGAAGCTGAGGGAGGAGCAAATGACCCAGCTCGCTCGTTACGCGGGCACGTCAACGAAGACGTTTCGCGCAGGAGAGGCGCTGTTTCGCGCGGGCGATCGCGATCCGAAGTTTTTTGTCATCAATTCTGGTGAACTTGAAATTATCGATGTCACCGGCGATCAACCGAAGACGATCAGGGTGCAAGGCCCGGGAGATTTCACGGGCGACGTTGGCCATCTGACGGGCAGTCCGAAAGTCGTCAGCGCAATCGCGCGATTGGATTGCGAAGTATACGAAATGTCGGAGACGGAACTGCGCAAGGTCTTAAATCAGGATCCGGAGCTGAGCGATCTTATTCTCCAAGCGTTCATCGCGCGCCGTCAATTAATGCGTGAATCGCCAGAATTCACCGGATTGCGCGTGATCGGTTCGCGATACTCGCGCGACACCTTTCGGATCCGCGATTTTTTGGCGAAAAATCGAGTGCTATTTACCTGGCTGGATTTGGAAGGCGATCCGGCAGTGAATCAAGTGCTCCAGCAATTCGGAGTGACGGAGGCTGAAACGCCTATCGTTGCCTGCGCGCATTGTCTGGTCTTGCGCAATCCATCGAATCGCGAACTGGCTGAAAAGATCGGGATTCGCCGTCCGGTCGAGCACGACGTTTATGATCTGGCCATTGTTGGTTCAGGACCGGCGGGATTGGCGGCGGCGGTTTATGGGGCGTCCGAGGGATTAAACACCATCGTGCTCGAGCACACCGCGCCGGGAGGTCAGGCCGGCAGCAGCATGCGCATCGAAAATTACCTGGGATTTCCTACTGGTATCACCGGAAGCGAGCTGGCCGATCGCGCGGTTCTTCAAGCCGATAAGTTCGGCGCGCGCATATCGATTCCAACGCCGGTAACAAAGTTGACCTTCGACAAGGTGTATTCCGTTCTTGAATTGGAGGGCGGAGAAAATGTTGTCGCGAAATGTTTGCTCATCGCCACCGGCGCGGAATATCGCCGCCTTGAGGTTGAGCATTGTAGTCGATTCGAAGGCGCTGGTGTTTATTATGCCGCCACACCTAACGAGGCGCAGATGTGCCGCGGCTCAGATGTCATGCTGGTGGGCGGCGGTAATTCTGCCGGCCAGGCTGCAGTTTATCTTTCCCAGAACGCGCGCAAGGTCTTTCTGCTCATTCGCGGCGATGATCTTTGCAAGAGCATGTCGAGTTATCTAGCCCATCGGATCATGAACACCCCCAACATCGAGATCCTTCGTTGCACCGAGGTCATTCGCATGAATGGCGACGGGCATTTGAATTCAGTTGAAATTTTAAATAAGACTACCGGCGAGGAGAAAATGCTGCCAACGCCTGCCCTTTTCAGTTTCATCGGCGCGACCCCGCGGACTGATTGGTTGCCGTCCGAAATCGAAAAGGATGAGAAGCATTTTGTGCGCACCGGAATCGAGCTGGGGGATTCGCGACACTGGACCTTGAAGCGGCAGCCATTTCTGTTGGAAACGAGCCGCCCGGGTGTGTTCGCAGCGGGAGATGTGCGTTCCGGCTCAGTCAAGCGCGTTGCTTCTGCGGTTGGCGAAGGGTCAATGGCAATCCAGTTTGTTCACGAGTATTTGAAAACGATGTGAATTATGTCCAACGGAAGTTGCAGCCATCTTTCCGCCATCACGAGCATCAAACTTCCTGACCGCCCCGAGTGCGCGGAGTGTGTGAAGATCGGGGCGCAATGGGTGCATCTGCGCACCTGCCAGCAGTGTGGCGCGACGTTGTGTTGCGACAGCTCGCCTAATCAACACGCCAGCAAACACGCGCGGGCGAGCAGGCATCCAGTCATCGCGTCCGCGCAGCCGGGCGAGCGCTGGCTCTATTGCTATCCCGATGCCGCCTTTGCCGAGTATTAAACTTCGGCGAGACGGCGAATCGCTCAAGGACTGCACCAATGCGCATTAGCGACATGAATTGGATGATGGTGGAGGAATATCTCAAGCGAGACGATCGCTGTGTGCTTCCGCTCGGGAGTACCGAGCAGCATGCTTACCTGAGTCTGAGCGTCGATAGCATTCTAACTGAGCGAATCGCGGTCGAGGCGGCGGAGCCTTTGGGCGTTCCCGTCTTTCCGGTGGTGGCTTACGGAATCACGCCGTATTTTCGGGCGTTTCCCGGCTCGATTACGTTACGGGTTGATACTTACTTGCGCGTGGTCGGCGACATTCTTGACGCGATGGCGGAGCAGGGGTTCAAGCGGATCCTGATTGTCAACGGGCATGGCGGCAATGCGCCCGGGCAATCACTTGCCGGTGAATGGATGTCTGATCACCCGGAGATTCGAATCAAGTTTCACAACTGGTGGAATGCGCCCAAAACCTGGGCGCAAGTAATGGTGATCGATCCTGTCGCCTCACACGCCTCGTGGATGGAAAATTTTCCATGGACGCGGCTGGCTGACGTGATCATGCCTGATATGCAGAAGCCGATGAGCGACCTTGAGCATCTGCGTCAGCTAAATTCGCGGTCATTGCGTGATTACCTAAAGGATGGAAACTACGGCGGCTACTACCAGCGCCAGGATGAAGAAATGATGAAGATCTGGCGAGCAGGAGTGGCTGAAACGCGCGAATTGCTGGAACATTGGTAAGCAACATGACCCCGCATCTTGTCATTCCGAGCGAATACGCCCGTCCGGCTCGGACCGAGGAATCTCGAAATAGCCGGAACAGGCTTGCACCATTTACTCAACCCGTTTGCGATGGATTGCTCTGCTGGTTTCAAGGACAAGCGGGAATCGCGCAGGAATAGCTAGAGATCCTTCGACTTCGCTCAGGATGACAGAGTAGAGGAGCCCTGAAGCCCAAGCCGGTCCGCATCCGATTTCAAGGCCGTGATAACTTCCGCGATTACGTTGTCGAGAGGCATGCCAAGTTCTCCCGCGCCGCGCACAATGTCATCGCGATTCACAGCGCGGGCGAACGCCTTGTCTTTCATCTTCTTTTTTACCGCCGTGACCTCCACTTCGTGAATGCTTTTCGAAGGCCGCACCCGCGCGACCGCAATGACGAATCCGCTCAGTTCATCAACCGCATACAGAGTTTTCTCGAGCGGCGTCTCGCGAGAGACGCCCGAATAATCCGCGTGCGAAAGAATTGCCCGGCAAATTTCTTCACTCCAGCCTTGATCGCGCAACCACGCTACGCCGACGAACGGGTGTCCTTCGGTCGAACTCCGTTCCAGATTCGGGTGACGCTCGTAATCCATATCGTGCAATAACCCGACGGCTTCCCACAGATCCGCCCGCACCGCGCCCGAAGGGCAGCCAATTGATTCAATTGGCTGGGCCGCCCAGCTACTTCCATTCACCTCGCTTGTTATCGGCGGCGATTCTGGTTGAAGTAGCTGTCCAGCGGAGCTGGGTCCGGCGGTATCTTCACCACGCACCCCTGCGAAATGCTTCATCGAATCCGCGACCGCGTAACAATGTTTCCGAAGACTTTCCGATTGCACCCATTGGTGAAGGATGGTGAGAGCACGGGATGAAAGAGTCATGGAGGAAAGGTTAATGGTTGACGGTCGATTGCAAGAAAGTCGGTAATCAGCCTGAAGATTTAGCCCCAGAGACATGTGGCGAAGAGTTTATAATCTTCGGCCAGCTTTTGAGAAAGCGATTAACTTGCGCAGGCGATCTTGTTGTGTTTGTGGACGCTTCGCGCTCGCGACCCACCAGATTGTGGTCTGCCGATAGGACGCTGGTTGTTGTTGGAAAAATTTCCAGGCTACGATATCGGCGAGGAACTGTTTCCTCGCTGCCGTACTTAACGTCGCTGATTTCCGATTTTCATAACTGTAAATACCCGATTTCTCCGGCACTCGTTTCTGAAAAGCCTTTATCCCAGCAGATCGAACGCGACGCTCGCGCATAAGCTCTTTCATCCGGCGGATGTTGATCGCGCTCCAGTTGCTGGTCGGCCAACGCGGGGTAAAACGAATTTTGTAGCTCTCGGCATCGATGCCCTTGCGCAAACCGTCGATCCAACCGAAGCAAAGCGCTTCATCCACCGCTTCCGGCCACGTGATACTGACGCGTCCGGAAGCTTTCCGGTGAAAGCCTACCCACTGCTCGCGCTTTGTCTGATGATGTTTCTCCAGCCACGCGCGAAATGCCGCGGATTTCGCGAAAAAGATTGGAGAATCTCCCGCTGACTTCATCGCGTTGAAGATCAGCACGGCCCGGCGATTTTCCAATTGGATGAGAGATTGCCTCGCGAATTATTTCAGAAAAGCGGCCAACCGAGCCGCAAAGGGCGAAATTATTTGGTAGGGGGTCCTTGTCCCGCGTCCGTGGCAAATACCTAATGATTGTCGCGTGACGTTGCTTGGAGATTGGTGCGAAACAAATTCGTCAAGAAAGGATTGAAATATGCAGCGCGTAATTCATTTCGAGATTTACACTCACGATCCGGAAGCCGTCTGCCCGTTTTACCAGGATGTTTTCGGCTGGAAGTTCAAAAAATTTGAAGGTGGCCCGATTGATTACTGGCTTGTCACAACAGGGGACGACAAGGAACCGGGAATCAATGGCGGTCTGGCCCGTCCTCGCGAGGGACAGAGTCCCGGCACGATAAATACGATCGCGGTGCCATCACTCGATCAGTCGATAAAGCAAATTGAAGAGCGCGGCGGAAAGATTTGTGTGCCGAAGATGGAGATCCCCAATGTGGGCTGGCTAGCCTATGCTGAAGATCCGGCCGGCAACGTCTTCGGAATCATTGAGCCACATCCGACAGCAAAATAGTGGGACGGCCGAGGATTATGTCATCGGTGAACAAACTTGCACAATTGAATAAACGAGAGGAACCGGTTTCTGTAGCCGCGGTCGCTGACCGCGGAAATAAACCAAAACAATGGAGGAAATATGAGTACGGAAGACGTTGCGATGAGATTGGTAGAGCTTTGCAAGGGGAAGGACTGGAAGAAGGCGATCGACGATCTTTACGCGAAAGATATCGTCAGCATTGAACCACGCGCGATGGAAAACATGCCGGCGGAAATACGAGGGATCGATCAAGTACGAGGTAAAACCGATTGGTGGGAAAAGAACATGGAGGTGCATGACTCGAAGGTGAGCGGTCCGTTTGTAGCAGGTGATACATTTGTAGTTCGATTTGACATTGACGCTACTGACAGGAATTCAAAGGAACGAATGCAGATGTCCGAGGTCGGCATCTACACCGTCAAAAACGACAAAATTGCGCACGAAAGATTTCTGCCACTGGCGGATTAGCGGGGGCGATTAGCCGCGCGCGACAAACTCCCGCTCGCGACTCTTGTGTGATCAATTACCATTTGTAAGGTCATTCATCGTCTGCGCGATTCGGATTTTCCGCTGCTGAGGAAGACTGCTGCGCTGAGAAATCCAGGCGGCGCCGATTTGGTACACGCTACCGTGGCCATGTCCTGATACGTCCCATCATTAGCATGCCGATGATGTGATGAAGCTCGCGGGCAAGATGCGCGGCGAGAAACGCGGAATCTTTGGCACCCTCAGGCATTCCGCCGCAGGCCACCGGCCAATCCTTTGCTGCCGGTCAATTGGCCATCACGTAATTGAATGCAGCCGATATCGTCGGGCCGCGGCATCCACCCTCTTGGTTCTTTTCGGCTTCGACCGCGTCGACCGCCAATAGAATTAAAGTTGTTCGATGCGATAGCCGCGCTGGCGCAGAAGAGCCAGGACACCGTTGGGTCCGCCCATATGCGCCGCGCCGGCGACAACGAAGTACGTCCTTCCGCTGCGCAGGTATCCTTCGATTTTCGGAATCCATTTGCGATTTCGATTTGTCAGGAGCCGATCAGCAAGTAACGGGTAATCGCGAAAGCCGTCCATGAAAATACGGGTATCGGTATCGGCGTCTCCGCGTCGCCAGGCATCGGCCAAAGCATTGCCGACCCTGCCGCTGCCGCGTTCCGCTGGGATGAACATGATTAGCAACATAGCTTCACTTTGCCGATCACTTAAGCCGAGGAAGATTTCAGCATGCTCGCGAGCGGACTCCAAGCCCAACACTGGTTTGGAATTGGCCTGCGCGCGCCGCGTCAGGAATTCTTCCACACCAAGCGTCTCTGATATCCCGTTTAAGGCGGGTTCTTGCAGCATTAATGAAAGAAACCAGGGCCGATAGCGCGCAAACTTGGTTTCCGGAACGTCCATCAGCTTAAACAGGCGACGCAAATAATCGTAAGTTCGCGGATCGACATGATTTTTCAGGCTATCGCTCTTCGGATATTCGCCAGCCTTGAGTAAGCCCTTGCTCGATTCGTCCAGGGCTTTGGGATCTACTTCGCAAACGAGCCGGTCGGACGCATCGAAAGCACGATTGTAGGCCGACGGCAAAGGATAATCGGTACTTTTTAACGCATGGATGGAACCACCAAGGTAAAGAACATTTCCAGCCCCGCTGGTAACCTTCCAAACCGAAGCGGCTCTGCCATGGCTCGCAACCGAAAGCAGAACCGCCGAAATAATCAATCCCCGGCAGACAAAAAGCATTAACTACTTTTCTAGCAGCCCTTAAAAGGGCGGACAAGTTGCAAGCGTATTTCTACCTGGAATTCGTGCGAAAATTTGATAAAACTGGAAGATGATCGCCTTGGCTTCGTTCTGGCGGAACATTATCGCGGTGTTTGCATTGGCACTGCTCGGGCCGACTGCTGCACTGGCACAGGATGCCTCGATTGATGGCCTGTTGAATAAGCTGCCGCCGCCGGAAAAACTGGTTAAGCCATCGGCAAAGCGGGCAATAGAGCAGCCCGATCCTGCCTTGAAGGACCCGATCGGAAGGCAGCTCGACCAAGCTCTCGTGACGCAGAATTTCCCGCAGGCATTGAACTTGTCGCGAGAACTGACGAAACGGTATCCACGCAGCGCCACTTCGCAGTGTCTGCGCGGCTCGCTGGCATTGGATTTTCGTCGATTCAGCGAAGCATCATCCTGCTTTCGGGCGGCGACAAATATTCAACCAAAGTTCGCGCTCGCTCATTACGGTCTTGCCTATGTAGAGGGAGCGCAGGGACACTATGCCGCAGCCATACCATATCTTCAGCGAGTTGCTCGGTTAGAGCCAAAAGCATTTATTTCCTACTACGCCTTGAGTGATTGCACACTGCGACTTGGCCGCAAACAAGAGAGTCGGGATTACGCGAAGAAAGCGGCGGCTTTGGCTCCTTCTAACGTGTTTACTTGGATCCAGCTCGCGCGTGCGGAGAAGGCGCTCGGTCATGGCGATGCGACCTTGGATGCAATCGCCAAAGCTGCCGAAGTAGCACCCGACAGCGCTTCCATGCTTGCTCTGGTGGGTTATAGCTATATTAACCTGAACCGAGTTCCACAAGCAATCGCTCCGCTGCAGCGCGCCGCGCGTCTGGCCCCGCGAGATTATCTGGTGCAATCACAGCTAGGGTATTGTTTGATGACAACCGGACAGGTTGATTCTGGAATATCCTGTCTCCGAAAAGGGGCAAGTCTGGCGCCAACCTATGGGCCAGTTTGGGAAGATCTTGGTTTAGCTTATCAAAAGAAAGGAAACCATCGCGACGCAGTCAAAGCTTTTGAAAGAGCGACGCAACTCACGCCGAACCGCCGTTTGCCCTGGCAACATTTGGCCGAGGAATATCGAGCGGTTGGGCGGCTCCAGGACGCGGAGCGCGCCGCTGCCCGCGCACAATCGCTCCCCGTAGACAAATCAAGTTCGGGAGCCAAAAAGGTGTGAGTGAAACGCGTCTGACACAGACGCCCTGCAATTGTCAAACGACGTCAAGCCCCGTTGCACTTTGCGTGCATTCGCATGGCTTGATTGTTGCTCGCAATAAAGGGAAGCGCGCAATTGACAAGAGGAGACGATCTCTCTAAGCTGCGCGACCTCGAAAATTATGCGTCCTATTTGGAAAGGCAGCATCAGCTTCGGGTTAGTCTATATCCCGATCGCCGTTTATCCCGCCACTCGCGAGGAGAAATTAAGTTTCCGCCAGCTGCGCGCGACTGACCTTAGCCCCATCCGATACAAAAAAGTGGCCGAGGCGGATATGAAAGAAGTTTCAGCCGATCAAATCGTTAAAGGCTTCGAATACGAGCGTGGGCGCTATATCGTTTTGAAAGACGAAGATTTTGAAAAGGTGCGGATTGAATCCACCCATTCCATCGATATTACCGACTTCGTGGAGCTGGAGCAGGTGGATCCAAAATTCTTTTATAAGCCTTACTTTTTGGAACCGCAGAAGGGTGGCGAGAAAGCTTATGCTTTGCTGCACAAGGCCCTGAGTGGCACCGGCAAGATCGGCGTGGCCAAGGTCGTGATCAGCAATCGTGAATACTTGGCCGCGGTCAAGCCCGATGGCCTGTTTCTTATTCTCGAGCTCATGCATTTTGCCAGCGAAGTGCTCACGCCGGAGGAATTGAACCGGCCCAAGACCGAGTTGAACGAGAAGGAGCTAAAAATGGCGCACGCCCTTATTGAAAGCATGTCGAGCGTGTGGGAGCCACAGAAATATCGCGACGAATATCGGGATGCCGTGATGGAGATGATCGAGCAAAAAGCTAACAAGAAGGAGCTCGCGCCCAAGGTCGAGGTAAAGGCTCGGGCCACCAATGTGGTCGACCTGGTTAAGGTTTTGCAGGAAAGCCTGAACCGCAATCAATCGGTCAAGGTAAAACGCGGTTCCAATCGCAACGGCCGCCGAACATCCACTGCGCTGGTCAAGCAGAAGCGCCGCGCCGCCGCCTGATCGTGTTTCTGCAACGGCGTTTGTGTCAAACGCCGGCCTTTGCTATAGGCGCTTGGCACAAGCGCCTCTATACCTGTTCGAGAAGTTCGCGCATTTTCGTGGCTAACTTCGGCCCAATGCCAGCTTCTTCATGCTTGAAGTAAACAAAAACATCGGACCATTCTCCGACATGTTCTTTGATTACATTTGCCCATCGCTTCACATCGTCCGTTTGATAATCTTCACGTCGTAAACGCAGGTAACCCCAATCGGCGGTCACGACCTGTGGCGTCTCCAGCTTTTCGGTGTCGGCGAGGCACAAGCAAATATTTCGCTTTCGCAGCAGCGCGAATATTTCCGCATCCAGCCATGATTCATGGCGAAACTCGAAGGCCGCCCGCATACTCGCCGGCAACGATTCCGTAAAATGCTCGAGCAGAGGGGCGTCCTTCTTCAGATTTGGCGGAAGTTGAAATAACACCGGGCCCAGCCGTAACCCCAGCCCGCTGACAACGTCGTAAAAGTAATCAACCGTGTCGCCGCAATCGCGCAGCCTCGCGAAATGCGTGACTTTTTGCGGCGCCTTTAAGGTAAATCGAAACGTTTCTGGGGTAAGCTGGCACCAGTTTGTGATCGTTTTCGGTGCCGGAATCCGATGGAAGGTGTAATTAACTTCCGTGGTATTGAATCGTTCGGCGTAAAAAGGAAGCATCTTCGCCGCCGGCAAATCCTCCGGGTAAAAGCTTCCCTTCCATTCCGCGTATTGGAATCCAGAAGTGCCAATCCACTTATTCACTAGCTGCGCACCCCCTTCGTCACCCGGACAAGCTCGGCGACGACCTGTTCGAGTCGTTTCGCAACCTTGCTATCCGTGAGCTTGTCGCCGTCGAAAGAATCACCGGTAGCATAAACAAATCGCGGAATGATGAGGCAACGGAAATCGAGCATCAGACTATTGGCAAAGCTCATGACCGACATGTAGCTGCCCATCCCGCCGGCAGCACAAAGAAA
>Ga0209473_1001054_pt1 | contig 15577 bp, 18 predicted proteins | sample GraSoiAngelo_133_FD_185890 | JGI IMG/M metagenome (GOLD analysis project Ga0209473, IMG submission 185890) | Grasslands soil microbial communities from the Angelo Coastal Reserve, California, USA - 14_0929_05_20cm (SPAdes) (version 2) | ecosystem: Environmental > Terrestrial > Soil > Grasslands ...
TGACCAGGCTCAATGGCGGCCGGCAGCTCCGCATTCCCCGCGAGGCCGGCTATGACGGCGAGGTCTTTGAAGTCGGCGCGCTCGGCTAGCACACTTCGATGTATAGTGAAGTTTCGCGGTGTAATGGAGAGGGCTTGCGGAAGCACCGGAAATCCATCGTTTCCGGGGCTGAAAGCTGGCCGGATTGCCTTGGCAGCGTGTTCCCCCTGACACGGAATACATCGTATATTGCGCCTTTGAAGGCGGTCCCATTAACCATGCCACCTGCGCTCGCGGCGATTTTGCAACGAATTCGATCGTTACCGCTTTCGATCGGCCGGCTGACCTTTGGCAGTTTCCTGCTGTTGCTTGCCGTCATCACCGCAACCAGCGTGGCGAGCGTGATCGCCATCCGCCACATCGGTTCGACCTTTGCCGAGCTGCAACGACTGCAGGATGTCGGCGATCTTGCCGAGCAGATCGACCGCCGCATGAACGAATTGCGGCTGGCGGCGCGCGATTTCGTCGTCGATCCGGCCGACCATTCCGATCGTGTCGGGCAGGCGGTTTCCGAATTGAGCGCGCTCCTGAAGAAGACGCGACTGGAGCTCGCGCCCGAGCAGCAGAAAATGCTCGATGGCGTGACCGAGCGGCTGTCAACCTACCGCAGCGGCATCGAGCGTATCTCGGCGTTGATCAGCCGCCGCGCCGAGCTGATTGCCGGGCTGCCGGCGCTACGCGCGCAATTCGACCAGGCCGTGGCCGATGGTTCCGATCCGGTGCTGGCCTCGACGCTGTCGCAGACGCAGAGCCGCATCGCAACAGCGCTGCTGGCGCATGACCCGTCCGCTGCCGAGCAAGCGGCCGAGAGCATGCGCGCCGTGACGATCCCGGACGACAAGCTCCGCGTGGCGGTCAACGACTACGGCGAGCGGATTGTTGCTATATCGGTCCGGGAACGACAGATCGCCGACATCGACCGGGAGGTGCTGGGCACAGAGGGTCGCCTGATCCAGCGCGTCACGGAGCTCTTGCGCGAGGTCAGCACGCACCGCGGCCGCATTCTCGCCCACGACTTTGCGCGCACCCTAACAGACGCTACGTGGCAGAGCATCGTGCTCGGAACGATCGGCGTCCTGATCGGAATTATGGCGGCGCTGGTCGTGGTCAGCCTTACGGTGCGGCCGCTGGCCGCAATCGCGAGTTCGATTCGGGCGCTCGCCGCGGGCGAAAAGGACGCCTCGATCCCCAGCACCGATGTCAACAGCGAGATCGGCGACATCGCGCGCGCCGCTGAAGTGTTCCGGCGCACCCTGGTCTACGCCGATGCCGCGCGCGAAGCGGCGGTGCGCGCGCTCGCCGAGCAGCGGCTCGCCGAAGAGAGCTACCGCAAACTGTTCGAGGCTTCCATCGACGGCATCTATGTGACGACGCCTGCCGGCGCGCTGCTCAACGCCAATCCGGCACTGGCGCGGATCATGGGCTACGACACGCCGGACGCCTTGATCAACGGCACCAGCAACGTCGCGAGCACGGTCTATGTGCATCCGGCGGCGCGCGAACAATACCAGTTTCTGATGCAGCGCGACGGCATGGTGCGCGAATTCGAATATCAGGTGCGCCGGCGCGACGGCGGCATCCTCTGGCTCTCCGACAGCGCCACGGCGGTGCGTGACGAGAGAGGCGAGGTGATCCGCTACGAGGGCACGGTGCGCGACATTACCGACCAGAAGCGCGCCGAGGACGCGATCGCCGAGGGCCGCCGGATGCTGCAGATGGTGATCGATACCGTGCCCGCGGTGATCAATGTCAAGAACCGGGACCTTCGCTACGTCCTGATGAACCGCTACATGGCCGGCATTTTCGGGATCGAGCCGTCCGACGCCATCGGCCGCACCACGAGCGATCTGATGTCACGCTACGGCGCGCGGAAGACCGACGAGAACGACAAGCAGGTGCTGAAGGCGCGCAGAGGGCTTGGCTTCTATGAGGAGGAATACAAGGATTCCTCCGGCAACATGCGGCAATGGCTGGTCAACAAGCTGCCACTGCTGGATGCCGACGGCGAGATCGAGAATATCGTCACGGTCGCGCTCGACATCGGCGAGCGCAAGCGGGGCGAACTGGAGATGCGCAAAGCCAAGGACGCCGCCGAGACGGCGCTGCGCAATCTGCGCGAAACCCAGGCTTCGCTGATCGAGGCCGAGAAGCTCGCCGCACTCGGCCGGCTGGTGGCGGGCGTCGCCCACGAAGTCAACAATCCGGTCGGTATCAGCCTGACGGTTGCCTCCGCGCTGGAACGCAAGACGGCGTTATTCACCGATGAAGTCGCGCGCGGTGATCTCAGGCGATCGAGCCTCAATGAATTCCTGGACACCTGCCGCAATGCATCATCGCAGCTCGTGGCGAACCTCAATCGCGCGGCCGAACTGATCACCTCGTTCAAGCAGGTCGCAGCCGACCGCAACTATTCCGACCAACGCGCCTTCGACCTTGCCGACCTCACCGAGCAGGTGGCGTTGTCCCTGCGGCCGGGCTTGCGGAAACACAATCTGACGCTGAACGTCGATTGCCAGCCCAATCTCCTGATGAACAGCTATCCCGGCCCCTACGGGCAGGTGCTGACCAATCTGTTCCTCAATTCGGTGGCACACGCTTTCCCCGACGGCAGAGCCGGAACGATCGACATCCAGGCGCGGGAATCCGGCAAGGACAATGTCGAGATCATTTTTTCCGATAATGGCTGCGGCATGAGCCTCGACGTTCGGCGTCGCGCCTTCGATCCGTTCTTCACCACGCGCCGGGATCAGGGCGGCACCGGACTCGGGCTGCACATCGTCTATAATATCGTGACCAACCGCCTCGGCGGCCGGCTCGACCTCGATTCGGAGCCCGGCGCTGGCACGCGAATCCAGATCATCCTGCCGCGCGTCGCGCCGCTGGAACAAGCGGCGGAGTAGCTTGGCAAGTTAGTCGATGTCGGCGAGCCTGCGCAGCGTCGCGCCAAAAATCTGGCTGGCCTTGCCGACCAGCGCCGTTCCGCTCATGGTCGCGCGCGTCCCAGTGAAGGTCCCGGACACGCCGATGCCGACCGGGCTCGGACCGCCGAACAAAGGATTGGCATCCGGGCTTGAGGTGTGACGTTGGACCAGAACCTCGCCCTTAAAGGTGTCGTCCTTTACGGTGTAGGTGCCGGTGTAAAACAGATAGGCATCGCCGCCCAGGATTTTGCCGTCGCGGAACATGATCACTCCGCTGCCCTTGCCGACGCGCCCATCCTGCAAGGTGACGTGAATTGAATACAGACCGTTTTTCATGGCGTCCCGCCGCCCATCTCCGTAGCCCTACGGAAAGCCGGCAAACCTCTTATGCCAAAGCGCGGGCGGCAACGTCAACGCGACAGTTGCCCGCGAATCACCGCGTCAATGCTAAAGTGCGCAGTATCGCCTCCGCTGTGTGACGCCGAGATGACGGGTGGTACCCGCCCGGGATGGGAAGTTGGCCCGCGAAATGCATGGCCGTTGTTGCACTTGCTGGGGGAGTGCTTGGAGCAAGAAAACCGTGAGCGACTGGATCGATTACGGCGGCTATGCGCCGCATCTTTGCAGTAACGCGTATGAAAGGAAAACTTCAGGGAACCCGACACGTTGGAAGGCGCCGTTGCAAACTGGTTGTGCGGTCCTGCTATTAGCCTTGGTCTCCCATTTTGGGCAAGCCCGCGATCTCGACGGACGTTATGCCAAGGCCAACCCTGAATTGAAGGCCTGGTTCGACGGCTTGCGAAGCGGCAAAGGCCCTTGCTGCTCGGACGCCGATGGCACCGCGGTCAGCGACGTCGATTGGGAATCCGCGGCCGGACATTATCGTGTCAGGCTGGATGGCCAATGGGTCGATGTCCCTGACGAGGCTGTCATCACCGAACCAAATCGCGTCGGCCGCACCATGGTGTGGCCGATCCGCGGCTATCTCGGGGTGACTATCCGCTGCTTCATGCCAGGCAGCATGACCTAGCGAGGCGGACGCTGCCGTCGTGCTCATGCGTATTTCTGGTCGCGCTCCAAAAGCTCGATCGAGATCCCTTGCGGCCCGCGGATGAAGCAGATACGCACGCCGGGCCTGATCGTCGTCGGCTCCCTCGTGAACTCGACGCCCTTGGCCTTGATCTCGGCGGCGACCGCATCGATGTCCTTTACGGTCAGCCCGAAATGATCGAGCCCCTGATACGGCGTCGCCGGCGGGGTGTGGACGCCATCGCCAGGCGTGACCGGCGCGATGAACACATTGGCGCCGCCCAGCTTGACGTCGATTCGCCCGGGGGCGCGGATGATGACGCCACCGAGAATGTTCTCGAGCCAGGCCGCGGTCGCCTCCGGATCGGGGCTGCGCAGGTGAACGTGATCCCAAGTGACAAGCGGCATCGTTGGTCTCCTCTCTTTTTTTGGACGCCGCCCTGTCGCGGCGCCGGGCACTGGCTGCGGCTGGTGGCTGCGCCAGATCGATTCTAGTGGCGGCGCTCTCGCATGGCCATCCCCTCAATGGCAATCGCATCCCCGCCATCAGAAAATTGCCGCGTTCCGATGCAACCATTTCAGGCTCGGCAGAGTTACCGGGCGTGGCGGACCCTACAGCGGCGATCGTCAAGCAAGCCGTACGGCGCTCCGCCCGTACGGCTTTTCTCTGTGCGGCGCAGCAGGCATGACCGACGCGCCACGGGCTTGAGGACATGGCTATGACTGTGGATGCGAGGTCGTGGTTCGCGAAAATCCGGAGCTATCGCCAGACCGACTTGTCAACGCAGGCGGCCGTACTGCTGCCGGTTGTGACGATCGCCGGGTTGACCGTCTGGACCGTGCTTTCGGGCGCGACGAGCGCCAACAGTTTGTCGGTGAGCCAATCCGTGTCGTCGCCGGCGTCGACGATTGCCGTCACCGAAAAGACGTCACTGCTCGATGCCGTGTCGCCACCCACGCAAGATCCGGCGATGCCCCCACAGGCTACTGCGCCTGCAGATCAGGCAACGGCGCCCGCCGCATCGCCGCTTGAGGAAGCGTCACCTCTCGACGGGCTGAAGATCTCGTCGCAATCCTGGCGCAGGGGCGGGCTCGGTTCGAAAGCGCTTGTCACCTTCACGCTCCGCAACAACAACGATTACGCGGTCAAGGATATAGAGATCGCCTGCGCCTTCAACCGCAGGGACGGCACCCATTTGACCGACCGCACGCGCCTGATCCCCGACACCGTCAACATGAAGAGCCGGAAGACCTTCGCCCGCATGCATGTCGGTTACGTGAATATCAATGCAAGTCAGGCAAGATGTTCGCTGGTGGCCGCCAACCGCCTCTAGGCGCGATCCCGGAAGCTTGCCCTCGGGCTGCGATCCGAGCGATGGCACCGGTTTTGGGTCAGACCAAGCCGAACGAGGTGTTCGACACCGGGACTGGCTCTGCCATCGCCGGTAGCGAAAAAGTTATCGCCCCGTTGAACCGGATGGGTGGCATCAGGAACCAATCGTAATATCTCCAGTTGAGTGGTGGACGGTCCGCGCCCGCGCGCGGATGGAGCAGTGCTTAGATGCCCGTGTTGCGTTATTTTCTGTTCGTCGGTGGAGCATTGCTCGCGCTGCTGCTGGTAGCCAATGGGCTGCTGCCGGAGGTGCCCGCGACGGACAGCGTGGTGTCCAGCATTGATCCTCCGGTCATCAGGATTCATTCCGATCGGAAGTGGCCGGAGCGGGTGGTATTTGACACCAGCCAGCCCACGATCGCGCCCTTGACGGTTGCAAAGGCGAGTGAGCCTATCGCCGCAGCAGCCGTTGCCGTAGCGTCCCCGGCGGTTACCGTAGCTTCGCCGAAGGCGCGCGTGCGCGAGGCCTTTGCCCAATTGCCGCTGTCTGAGCAGATACCGCCGGTCGATGCCAGGAAGCTGGCAGCCAAACCGCCCAAGCGCAAACTCGCGAAGACACGTCCTGTGCAACAGCCGATGCCGCCGCCTTGGCAACAGCCAACGATGCTGGTCGCCCAGCAGCCGCATTTCGGGCTATTCGGCAATACCTGGTGAGTTGTCGCTTGGCAGCCGGAGATGCTGTTCGGCGCCAGGGCCGCGATTAGCAGCACGCGAGGCTTGGAGCGAAATCTTCCGGCTTTCCTTGAGGTGGACTTCCGTAATTTCACGGATTATCGCACTGCGAAATCCACAACCTTGAAGGACAGGCGCCATAATCAAACCACGATTGACCGACGCCATGACCGGGCGTTCGTTGGACGGCTTTGGGGTGGGCACACGCGTGGTTAGGGGCCGACTATGACGACATTCCAGGCTATCATGTTCGGTGTAATGCTGGCGCTGACGCCAAGCTTAGTTGCGCTGGCCGTTTTTCTTTACCGTGAATGGATCGTAACGCGGGACGAATGCGCGGGCCGCCTAGAGTTTCATGACTAGCCAACCGATCTTGTTGGCGAAATCGTTTTGTCGCGGGCTTTCACGCGTTCACGCCCAGATTTGAACCGACGCGCTCGCGCGGCGTGACGGAGAATTGCGGCTGTCCATCACTCGGATCGAGTTGTTCGGGTTTTGAAACGACGCAGCGCTTGCCCTATCGCCTTGGCAGCCGCGGCAGGTGCTCGTGATTGGCCTTCAGCAATTTGTCACGCTCTTTCCCACACGCCGTCTTGGCGTAGGCGTTGTTGCCATGGCGGCGATCGCCGGCGAATTGCGCGCCGCGCGTGCTCATGCCACGCCAAGCAAAACCGTGGCCGCGCGCGCCGGCAAGCAACGCAGCGGAAATAGGGGACACCGTCACGGCGTCCATCGCGATCGTCGGCGATCGCGTCGCGTCCAACATTCCTGGCCGATTTCGCCGTAAGACCATTTCGAAAACGATTGCAGCGCTGAGGGCGAAATCAGGTCAGGTCGATCGAGTCTTGCGCGCGACCGGGGCGGGGGAGATTAAGAAAGAATTTACCATAATTCGTCAGGCTGAGATCAGGACCGACGCGTAGCGAGTTGATCGGCCAACTCTACATGCGTCGAGGAAATGATCTTGGGCAAAGCGGTTTCGAAACTAGTGCTCAAGCACGCTGGAAGATTCCTGATTTTATCAGTTTCTGCGGTACTCATGTCATCCGGCGGAAGCGCCGCGGATCTTCGCCTTCCAATCGATCCTATCGTGGCGCGACCCGCGGCAACGCCGCAGCCTAAGAGCCGCTGGCAACTCTTTCAGGAGTTCTTGCAGTGGAGAAGGCAGCAGTCTCGTTAGACTGCGTATGTGAGCGCGCCTTCGCAAGTGGCATGGATGACGCGGGCCACTTACTTTCCTCATCGGCCCCGATCAAACGCGCTTGCACGCTCCGGTCGCGGACTTGGCTGGCTCCTCCGAAAGCCATTTTTCAATTTCCGATGGGCCAACGATTCGCTTTGGCACAACAGGATTTAGTGTTCCCGCAGTAACTTCGGCGCCCGCCGCAATCTTGACTGCAGCAAACTGTTTGGCCTCGGATTCGCTGGCAAAGGTTCGGGAGTGGCGGGAGTAATAGTATCCGGTCTTTTCTTGGTGCGGAACGCAAATTGAGACGTACCAAATATTCGGGATTTTCCTGATCACGATGGCTGTGGGCCCCTGCCGATGCTGGTCGTGATGTTTGTCGCAGCAGTTCGACGGCCGGTTCATTTTTGTCCGGAACGGACCCGGTACAACAATGGCGCGCTACGGCCGATCAAGATGGGCGCTATGGCTTCGCTGCGGCGCTATGAAGCTGCGCTTGCCGGCCTTCGCTATATCGACCATGCCTTTGTTCCCGTTTTGGGCTAAGTTGAACCGTGTCATCGCTCGAAACGTGCTCGTCAGCTTCTCGGGCAAGCACCCGGAAGCAAAGGTCTCGCTCGAAGGCTGGCACACGATCATGGAAGCCGCGCAATGGAGATCAACCGATGAGGTCCAGAAGGCGGCTCCGAAGGCCAAGGTGCTGAACCGCGAGCGTCGCAGGAGGAAACTGTCGCCTGGTGGACGCCTTCGATTTTCGTCGGCAGATTGCTTTTGACTTGCGGCCGCATCTGCTTCTATCGGCAGAAGATCAATCTCAGCCAGGTGTTCGCCGGCCAGACCGTCGGTATCAAGCAAACCGACGAGCGGATTTGGCTCGTCAGCTTTATCGATTACGATCTCGGATACTTCGACGACGAGACTTGCAGGCTCGAACCCCTTGCAAATCGCTTCGGATCAAAAGTGTTGCCCATGTCTTCGGTATAATCCGTAACCCATGTGTCCGGTACGGACCGTACCGAAATGGCGCGCTCGGAGAGATTCGAACTCCCGACCCTCGGAATCGAAATCCGATGCTCTATCCAGCTGAGCTACGAGCGCCTAAGTATTTCGAAAGGGTTGGCACCCCAACTTTCCCGCCTCCTTGTTGGCTCTGGTTGCAGCAGCTGCGAACCAACTCGTCAGGCCGACCAATTCGCATTTAGCGGCCTGCTTTTCAAGCCTGTCGAGGCGGCCCTTCAGGCGGAGCGCGTTCACAGCCTATTCAGCTTGGGCGCCTGAAAATCCGCTCAATCGGAGGCAGCCTATGAGACTTCTATGGAGCGCCCTCGTCGCGGTAGGCCCGTTCGTCTGTGCGGTCGCGGCTCATGCGCAATCCACCACATCCACTGCGGCGGCGCCGGTCAATCCCGCCGCTGCCGCGCCGGTTCCGAGCGGTAAACGGTTTGCCTGTCAAACCGCTTCGCAGGGATTGAAAGGCCAGGAGCAAAAGGACCAAATGCAGCTTTGCATGGCGCAGGCCCGCCTCGACTGCCTCAAGCAGGCGATCGATCAAAAGATCGTCGGTCCGCAAAGGAAGGACTTTGTGAAAAGCTGCCTACAAGAATAGCTGCACGGGATGCGGCGATCCCCACCGTCTGTTTTTCAGCACGAAACAGTTCGCGCATGTCTTAGAAGCAGGGATGCCGCTGGTGGTCCTGGCCGATATAGGTCGCAGAGCCCTGGTAGCAGTGGTTGGTCGAGGGGCCGTCGTAGTAGGCGAACGTGCCGGCCTCAACGCCGGGTCCGTAATTGTGGAGATAACTAATCGGGTAGGGCAGCCCATAATTATAATCCCGATAGGCATGGTGGCGATGATGGTGCCTGGCCTGCGCGAGCGTGGGCGCGATCATAATTGCCGACAAAACGACGGCGGCTGCGAAAAGCTTTATTCTGATCATCTCGTTTCTCCGACAATCCCACCAAGCGATGGACATTGTAGGTCAATTCGGCGCTTAAGCTAGCGCGAAGCATCGGACAGGAGTGCCGAAAAACCCCTCATCCTGCCCATTTTTGGCCTTTTGTGGATGCTTAACAAATTTCCAACACAGTACGGCCAAAGTTCTGCGGTCGGCTCCAGTCACGGACCGGCCCCTCCGTCACAAAGGTTGCCCTCTCGACCGATCCATGCGCATCACGCCTCTCGCCATGCTGAGCCTTTGCTTTTTCGTCGGGACACCGGCGCGCGCCGATTTGCACATCACGCGCGATCACGGCGGCTATGTCGAGGAATACAAGGCCAAGTACAAGCGCATCCGCGATCACGGCGAGCGCGTCATCATCGACGGCATCTGCAATTCGGCCTGCACGCTGGTGTTCGGCATTGTGCCGATGAACAAGATCTGCGTGACACCGAAGGCTAGCCTTGGCTTCCATCAGGCCTATTACGACAAGGCGTTCACCTTTGGGATCAAGGTCACGAGCACCGAGGGCACCTCCGACCTGATGTCCTATTATCCGGGCGCGGTGAAGGACTGGATCCGCAGGAATGGCGGGCTCACCACCGAGATGAAGAAGATCAAGAACGGCGAAGATCTCTGGAAGATCGTCGATCCCTGTCCGGAAGAGTGGTGATTACGAACGCGCGCGGGGCACGCGCACCCGTTCGCGTTCGTGCCCTGGCACTTTTGATTCCGGATAGTTCGTGCCAAAACCTGAGCGCCGTCATTTTGGCTGCGGCACGATCCGGATATATGGTTTTGGCGATTTCCAGCCCTGCGGATAGATCGTCTTGGCCTCGTCGTCGCTGACGGAGCCGGCGATGATGACGTCTTCGCCCTGTTTCCAGTCGGCCGGCGTTGCGACGCGATGCTTTGCCGTCATCTGCAATGAATCGATCGAGCGCAGGATTTCCTGGAAATTGCGTCCCGTCGTCATGGGATAGACCATCACCAGCTTGATCTTCTTGTCCGGCCCGATGACGAAGACGTTGCGCACCGTCTGGTTATCGGCGGGCGTGCGCTTCAAGGGATCGCCGGAGGTGGAAGCCGGCAGCATGTCGTAAAGCTTCGAGACGTTGTAGTCGGTATCGCCGATCATCGGATAGTTCGGCGCGGCACCCTGCGTCTCCTTGATGTCTTCCGACCATTTCGAATGCCGGTCGACGGGATCGACGCTCAAGCCGATCAGCTTGACGCCGCGTTTGTCGAATTCCGGCTTGAGCTTGGCGAGCGCGCCGAGCTCGGTGGTGCAAACGGGTGTGAAATCCTTGGGATGCGAGAACAAAAGTGCCCAGCTATTGCCGATCCAGTCGTGGAATTTGATTTTACCTTCGGTGGTCTCGGCTTCGAAATCCGGGGCGACAGCGCCAATCTGAAGTGCCATGTCACGACCTCATCTTATTCAAGCTGCAGGGAAATTTGCCGCCGCTAATATAATCGGCCAAGGGCGCTAAGTTAACGGCTTGTAGGCAGAAGGGTAGATCATTCTACCAAACGCGGAACTCCTAGCACCTTCTTTTGACCCGTGCCTATGCGACGAAATAACCACAATCATCGCAAAAGCCGTCTTGGCGGTAAAATCCCCGATTGCCCCGATATCGCCTTTTATGGTCCTCATCACGCCGGTCCCGGTCCGCTGGTTCGCGAACCGATGCGGGAATAAATGCGACTAATCGGCAACCAACTAAGAAACTCGCGATCCGAACTTCGAATCGTTAACCGCTCGTTTACGCCCGCGTGGAAATGCTGGATCAGAACAAGAAACTGAGAAGTTGTAATATGTCTGCCTCTGCGAACAATGCCGCCGAAGCCAACGGCGTCCTCGAACCATCCTGCCGCGACACCGCAGCCTACGCGCTCACCATCGTGCGTGATGGCGTGATCACCGGCGAAGGCCCGACCACCAAGGGCCGTGTCCATTTTTCCCGCGCGCTCGATGCCCTCGACGCCGCCTGGTGCGCGCGCATCCTGACCGCGAGCGCGGTCGAGCATCAACCGGTCAGCCGCGCCGAAGCGGAAGCCCTGTTCGAGATCAACGAGGCCGCCACCGAGCGCAGCGACGATGGCCGTTTTGACGATCTGCTCGCCAAAGCCGTCGTGCATCACGCAGCCTCCGAGTCCGGCCTGCCGGTGCCGCCGCGCACGATCGCGCTGTCGCCCGAAACCGCGATCGAGAGCTGGGCGCCCACGCAAGCGGTCGGCGTCGATATCGAAGTGCTGGAGTGGATCGCGAGGCAAATGCGCGGCAAGCGGCGCGGCAACCGCACCCTGATGGCGCTGGTTGCGACCATCGTCGGCGCAGCCGCGCTGCCGCTGGCACAGCTGCCCAACGTGTTCGATATCGGGATGTAAGAAGTCCGCGCCTTGCGAGGATCAAGAGCGGCGGGGCTATTTCCCCGCCGCTTTTTGTCTGCCGCCTTCGACCTCGAGCCCGACCGTGCGGCCAGGAAATCCCGCCGCGTCAAAGTAGCGCTGCGAACCCACGCGCTGGAAGTTCAATATCGTGCGCAGGCCGTTGGCGGCCGGCTCGGATTTGACCGAGCCGGAAGTCGCGTTTGGCGTCGTGCCATTGGGCATCGCTTCCGTCATCGCGCGGCCGACGAGATTGCCCTTCGACTTTGGCGTCAGCCCCAGAACCTTCGCAGCGGTCATGCCGATGTCGGCGTTAGAGACCGGCAGCGCATCGGCATAGCCCGATTTGAAATCCGGCCCGATGGCCGCCATGAAATTCATGGTGTCGCCGCGGCCGAAACTGCCATGCATGCCCTGGCCCTGGCGCAGCACGGTGTCGGCGACCTCGACCGAGCAGTTGGTCGGCTCGTCGCATCCAGCTACATAGGAACGGAAATTGACCACGATCGACGGATTTGGCGTCACCGCTTTGCCCTTGAGCGCGATCTGCGACATCGCCAGCGCGCCAGGGAAGCGGCCGAGATTGTCGTCAACGAATAACCCGGAGACGTAATCCTGCGCGAGCAACGCCTCGATCGCCCGCTTGGCGAGGTTCTTGTCGTTGTTCGGCAGGTAAATCAGGTCCGATCCGCCGTTGGTGGCGACCACGAGGTCGGGCTTTGCGGGATCCTTGCCGAGCAGGCCGTTGCCGGCCTTGGGGTGCGCGTTATCGGCGACCCGCGCGTTCTTGTCGTTTGGATCGAACAGTGGCAGCTCCAGCGCCTTCGCGAGGTCGATTGCGACAAAGCCCATGGGCAGAAAATCCTTCGGGGTATCGTCGTAGCTGAATTTCGCGGAAGGGCTCGTCTTGCTATCCTTCAAAATCGTCGAGAAGCCGTGATCGGCCGCGATCATGACGTCGGTGGTGGCGGCAAGCCCGAGATCGTCGAGGGCTTTTCGCAGTTGCGCCAGATTGTCGTCGGCATTTTTGATGCCGGCCATCGAGGTGGGGCCATTGATTCCCGGCGTGACGGTATTGAGGCTGTCGCCAGTGTTGTGCTGGCTGCCGTCAGGATCGCGCGACCAGAACACCAATACAAAGGGCTTGCCGCGCGCCTTAAACATCGGAAGCACCACCTTGGCGGCGACGTCGGCCATATAGGCCTGCTGCACGGTGTTGGCGACCGTGGTCCCCGGCGTCTTGGCATCGCCGGCCTTGCCGTTTTCTCCGCGCGAGGGGGTCGCGAGCGGTAGATTGGCCTTGGTCAGGGCGCCCTTCATCTCATCGGAGAGGGGGACGCCGTTCTTGCCGCCGGTGGAGTCGTCGATCACGATCGAATGCAGGCCGGGTTTATCGGCGCGGTCGGTATGGTCGAAAACGAGGGCCGGACCGACCTTGCCGATTGCCGCGGTCGAGAAACCTTGCGCGCGCGCCATCTTCAGGATGGTTTCTTCGTTCAGATAGTCGCTCCCGAAATGCTCGTCGATATCGCCGAGCACCGCGTCGTTTTCAATGAACGGGACAACGGTATCGGCCGGCGCCGACATATAGCCGGTAAAGATCGTGTTGCTGAAGGTTCCGGTATCGCCGAGGTAATGCCCGGTCGCCATGCCCGAGGCATTGGCCATGGTGAAAGTCGGAAACAGCGAATGCGGATTCCTGAAGTTGACGCCCTTGTCGCGGACCTCGGCCATGGCCGGCGCGGTTTCGGGGGTGACCTTCAGCGCACGCAAGCCGTCGGGAATGAACAGGATCAGGTTATGCGGCGTGTTGTTTTGCGCGGACGCCCCGCCCGCGGCCAGCGTGAACAGACCAGCGGATAGCAGCACGATTGCGCGGCGCATGAACATCTCCCTGCAAGCGGCGATTCTGCGGCCCTCTTGGCCGTGCCTTTGTTTAGTTTTGCTATGCGACGGATTTGTTACAGTCCGGTCGGATGCGCAGAGGGCTATTCCCGATTTCCTGGGGCTCCGCAAGTACCTGGACGGGACTGGAACCAATCGGCCGCCAAGCTCGATTAGGTCTCTGCCCGCATGGTTGCCTGATAGAATAGCGCAATTCGGAGTGCCTGGATCTCCCGGCACATCGTGATTTGAGGGGGCGCGCGGGAGCAGATGCAGGACTTCATCAAAACCGGAAGGCTCCGCGAAATCCTTCGATCGGTCGGCGTATCCGTTTTGATGACGATGGCGACCCTGGCGGCACTGGAAGTTGTTTTGCGCGTCGCCGATTTTCGGGAGCTGCGCGAAGGCGTGAGCGAGCGCTCGCTCAGCTATCGCTATGACGCCGAGCTCGGATGGGCACCGATACCCAATTCAAGCTCGGTCGTGATCAACGCCCGCTCGATCCACGCCAAACACAATAGCCTCGGATTGCGCGACGAGGAGTTCCGCCTCGATGCCAAACCGACCATCCTGTTTCTAGGCGACTCGTTTGTATGGGGTCTCGATGCCGAGGCCGACGAGCGCTTCACGGATTTGCTGAAGCTGAAAATCCCCGACCACAAGATTTTGGCGGCGGGGGTTTCGGGATACGGCACCGATCAGGAATATCTGCTGCTCAAACGCCTGTGGCCGAAAGTTGAGCCGGCGGTCGTCGTGCTGATCTTCTGCACGCAAAACGACCGCTTGGACAACAGCACCAACATCCGCTACGAGGGCTATCAGAAGCCTTACTTCGAGACCGCTTCCGACGGCGCGCTGGTCCAAAGCGAACAGCCGGTCCCGACATCCCGCCTGCAATACATCAAGGAAAACTGGCTGGTGCGGAATCTGTGGCTCGCCCGGCTCGTGACCTCGATCTATGTGAAGCTCGACCATCCGCTGCGGTTTGTGCCCGATCCGACCGAGCGGCTGGTCGGCAAGATACGTGAGTTCGTGGAGACGAACGGGGCCAAATTCCTGGTCGGGATCCAGTACCGCGACGAAGAGCTCGTTCGGTATCTGCAGTCGAGCGGCATTCCTTTCGTCTTGCTCGACGGTGCGGCAGCCTATCCAGGCTCGGCAACCGGCAGCCATTGGACACCCGAAGGCCAAAAATTCGTGGCCGAGCGCATGCTCGGCTTGTTGACCGAAAACAACATTGTTCGGACAAGGGACGCCGGCGCGAACAGCCGCTAGAACGAATCTGCCAGCTCGATTTCCTTTTCCAAGGCCTCGATCCTGCGCAATGCTTCGGCCCGCGTTAGGTCCTCTTCAAACTGCCGGGGCTGGTACGCCTCATGGCTGAGCTTTCTCAGTCGTAGCGCCTGGGCTCGGGTCATTTGGTCCGTCAGCCGGTCTTTAACCCTGTTCATTTTTTGCCTTTCTTGCACGGTAGTGTGTCTTGACTATATGTTCTATATTTGTTCTAGTAAGCCATGGACAATAGAATTAATGAAATCCGGCGCAAAATCAGTGTTTTGCGGGCCGATATGATGGAAGTCGAGGCGGCGATCCGTGGCCAGATCAAGCAGGATCTGGACTGCGCGGAATCCGCTGCGCGGCTTTTTGCGATGCGTCAGGAGGTCGTGGCATGGATCGGTGACTGGAAGGCCGCCGGCGGCGGCGAGCGGTTGCCGACCGTGCAGGAGCGGCTGAAGGAAAATCATCGCTCGCCCGAGAAGAACAAGCCCGAGAAGAACAAGCCCGAGAAGAACAATAAGAGCGAAAAGCTGCGCGTCGTCGCGCGCCGCTAGGCTCTGCCGTCCGCTAGGACTTGCAAGAGCGAAGCCGGCCTCGTGCGGACGCAGCTCGGGGATTTCCAAAAATTTTTCGGCGTCCCCTTGAAACCTGTTCGCCGTTTTCCAATTTTTATTCCGCCGCCGCGAGGCGGCCGGGGCGCCCGTCGAGGGCCCCGCGATTGAGACGGGCGCCGGTCATGGTGTCCGGTGCCGGCTCGTACCATCTTGCTCTTTGGAGGATTTGGCTATGAGGTATGATTGGACTCCGCTGTGGCGATCGACCGTTGGTTTCGATCGTCTGTTCGACG
>Ga0209473_1001057_pt1 | contig 15560 bp, 11 predicted proteins | sample GraSoiAngelo_133_FD_185890 | JGI IMG/M metagenome (GOLD analysis project Ga0209473, IMG submission 185890) | Grasslands soil microbial communities from the Angelo Coastal Reserve, California, USA - 14_0929_05_20cm (SPAdes) (version 2) | ecosystem: Environmental > Terrestrial > Soil > Grasslands ...
CATAAACTGGGCCTCGAGGTTTAATAATAAGGCTCATCATAATCTTCATTGTTTTTGCGACAATAATAGTTTTAGAGGCGACGAAGCGAACCCCGTAAACTTGAAGCGAGGAAAGCCAGGCTTCCGCACTTCTTCCAGAAAACCGCGCGCCCACGGGGAAAAAGTGCTTTTTTTGTCAGTTTATCGTTAACAGCGTCGAATTTTTCTGCCGCGAAAAGTAACAACGACGTTACTTTTTTTTGAGAGGTCGGCGACTGGTCATGCCGTAAAGTGAAACGATCCAGCGAGCCCGGGCAGCGTCATTTGGCATCCCATGCCATCGTAACGGTGTTGCGGAAGCTCCGCCCTCCATCTACCGGTCTTTCGAGAAAATTTGCGAAACGAGCGCTTCGAAGCGCGGATCGCTGCGGAGCGGATCAAGAATTGGATTCACGCGCATTTGCAGCGCAAACCAGTCGGGCTCCTCCGCCATTTTCGGTAGCAATGCGAAAGCGTCCTCCAGATTCCCGCGTTTGATATGGGCGAAAACGTAATGCGCAGCTGCGACGTACTCGCCCCGTGCGCGTCTTGCGTCCAATTCCTCTAACTGCCTCTCGCCGAGCGTTCGTACCGCCGCATCGAATCCCGCTGTTTTGAACGTTTGCTCGAGAACTCGCGCATCTTCGCTCCGTCCGTTGAGGTTCAATGCCGAGCACCAATGCGTGATCGCCTCGTGCAGCATGCCTCTCTTTGCGCAAACGTTGCCGAAATACTCGTGCGCAGCAGCGTTATCGGGATAAAGATCGAGCGTCTTCGCCAGTTGCGCAGCGGCGCGATCGTACTGGCGGCTGAAAAAGAGAAGCGTCCCGTAATGCAGGTTAGTGCCCGGAAAAAATGGGTCAAGTTGCAGGGCACACTCTGTTTGCGCGATCGCTTCGTCGAATCGGCCGAGATACGACAGGCACAGACCATGATGCGAGTGGAGGTCCGCAAAATTCGGGTCTAATTCCATACCGCGGTGAAAAGCGCGCTCCGCGGCAGCCCAGTTCCGTTTGTAGTAAATCTCGACCGCGGCGAGCGCGTTGTAAGCTTCAGGCCATGTGTCGTCAAGACTGAGGGATTCGCGAACGTATTCTTCCGCCAGCGGCCAGACGTCCGGTGGAAAGATGGCGTTGGCCGCGGCCCAGGAATAATAAAGGCTCAGTCCTGTGTGGACCGGCGCATACGACGCGTCGAGCGCCACAGCCTGCTCAAAGTACTCCCGAACCCGCTCATACCCGGGCGCATAGAAATTTCGCCAATGATAACGCCCTTTCAGATACAACTCGTGCGCTTCAGTGCTCTTGGTCGGCCGCGCCGCAATCGCGCGTCGCTCCGCGCCGGTCAATGTCGCCTGCAACGCTTCCGCGATTTTCCCGGCGATATCGCTCTCCACCTCAAAAATATCATCGAGTTGCCTATCGTAGCGCTCAGCCCACAGATGCGCGTCGTTCTCGGCGTCGATCAATTGCACGTGCACGCGCACTTTGTCGCCAGCCTTGCGCACGCTGCCTTCCAGAATCGTGGCTACGCCCAGTTGCTTCGCGATGTCGGGAATCTGTTCGGCGGTATTTTTGAATCGCTGCGTCGAGGTACGCGAGATCACTTTCAAGTCGCGGATGCGCGACAGTCGCGTCAGGACCTCCTCATGGATGCCGTCGGCGAAATAAACGTTCGCTTTGTCTTCGCTCAAATTTTCAAACGGCAAAACAGCGATCGACTTGTGCGGAACTCGGCTGCCTGTCTCTACCTTTTTCTCGCGTGGTTCCTTGGCTTTGAATTTTTTTGGCGTGTTCGGATTGCCAATTTCGTCCGAGTAGAGATTAACGATACCGAGCGTTGCGCCATGTTTTACTTCGCAGACTCCCAAATCGTGCAGGAGCGGCCGCCACCGTCCGTATTGTTCGAGATCGTCGGCGACGCGTTTGGACAGCAGAATGTGGCCAGCATCGCCACAATCCATCACGCGTTGCGCCATGTTAATGCCCGCGCCGGCAATGTTGGCTTGTTCATTTAAGTCTGTGACTTCTTTGACCGGCCCGCTGTGGATTCCCATTCGAACACAAAGCTCTGGATGATTCTTGAGCGCCTTGCTGATTTCCATCGCGCAAGCCACCGGCGCTTCCGGGCTATCGCGAAAAACGAGCGCGCCACCATCGCCGGTCGGCAAACGCAATAATTTGCCTTCTGCTTCGGCCGCGCGGAATTGCTCCGTCGCGCGCGCGATCTCCCGCAACCTTTGCAACCGCTCGCTCTGCTCGTGGATGAGCAGCTTGGAATAACCCACGATGTCGATGAAGAGAACGTGCCCGATTTCGAACTTCACCTCGGCTTCGGACGACATACGATTTCTTTAGCATGATCTTCGGAATCTGACGAGAAATCGGAGGCTCGTGATCTTAGAACAGAGTGCAGCACTTACTTCGCGAGGCTGAGCCGCGGGAGACCGGCAGCTTGCAATTCCTGGTCGAGCGCAGGCATTTCTTGCGCGACGATTTCTTTCCAACGTTTCGTGAGCTCGGTGGCCTGAGACCGGACATCGTTTACCGCTGCTTTGACGCGATCGGTCGGCACAGCGTCGACCCCTTGAATTTCCTGAAACAAATCCTTGGCCGAATCCAGAGCGTACAGAGAAGGAGTCGCACCCGGCCGCGGGTTCGGAGGCCCCAGCTCCTTTAACTTGCTGTTCAGCGCGTTGAGTCTTTCCTCGACTTTTTTCGGGAGCGACTGCTCCCTTAGTTTAGTCAGCTCCTCAACTAACGAATCGAAGATTCTTCCGATTGGCTCAAGACCAGCCCGCACGTCGGAGAGTTGCTGCGACAAAGTCAATTGCTCCTCCAATTCAACCCGCGACATTTTCACCCGCGGATCCATTTTGACGGTCAACGGTTGGGTGTAGCTCTTGCCACCGACTGTCAGGACAACGGTATATTCTCCGGGCACGACCCAGGGCGAAGTCGGGGACGGCGGCGTATCCCGATTAACCGCGGACATTGGATATTCCGGTTCAATACCAGGCAGTGGCGTGTAATGCATGTCCCAGAGAAATCGATGCAACCCGCGCTTTGTTGAAAGCGACTGCGGTGGACGGATCCAATATCTGGGGATTTTCAGCTTCTTTGTGTCTGGAAGCACTGGTGCGTCGCTGCTGGAATAACGCCGTACCAGATTTCCATTGTTATCTTTGATCTCAACCGTGACCGGCGAATCCTCTGCCAAGGAATAATCGATCATCGCGCCGTCAGGCGGATTCTCGCCGGCAGGTTCATCCGGCGGAAGCGGCGTGTCCGTGTTAAGGCTCCAGCGAACGCGCAACGCCGTCTGTGGTTTGAAAAGAACGGTGTTGCGTTGGTCCCTCATTAGCTGCCGAAGCGGCGTGATGTTATCCAGGATCCAAAAGCCCCGTCCGTGGGTGGCGACCGCGAGATCGTCGTCCTTAATAAGGAGATCACGAACGGATGTAGCCGGCATGTTGAGTCGCAATGGTTCCCAGTTATCGCCGTCATCTAACGAAACATAGACGGCGTCTTCCGTTCCAGCGAACAGCAGTCCCTGGCGCCGAGTATCTTCCCGGACAACGTTTACCGTCTGACCCTCAGAAATTCCATGGACGATTTCCGTCCATGTTTTGCCACCATCATGGGTCCGATAAATATGCGGGCGCACATCATCGAGGCGGAGCGTGTTCACCGCTGCGTAAGCGGTGTTGGCGTCGAAGTGACCCGCTTCGATGATGGAGATTTTCTGCCACGCCGAAATCGCCGGCGACGTAACGTCATTCCAGGTTTTTCCTCCATTTGTCGTTAGGTGGATCAAACCATCATCTGTCCCGCACCAGATGCGGTTCACCTCCAGCGGTGATGGGGCGACGGTATAGATGACACCGCGTTGCTTGACCGCAGCGGTTGGATCGGCGCGATATTTCCCGATACTCGCCGGCAGCTCGTAGGTCTTGCGCGTCAGGTCAGGGCTGATCTGTTGCCAATTCCGCCCGCCGTCACGCGTTTGCCAAAGCGTGTTCCCGGAAAAGAAAAGCAGATACGGATCGACCGGAGAAAAGACCACCGGCTGGGTCCGGAGCATTCGAAAATTGGCAGAACGCAGTGGCACTGGAAGAATCTCCTGCGCCTGACCGGTGCGTCGATCGTAACGCGTCAGCTTGCCGCCATAGATCACATCGGGATCGAACGGGTCGGCGACAACGTAACCATATTCCTCGGCCGCGACCGGGTGCCAATCACGAAAGGTGATTGCGCCATCATTGCCACGACTGGCGATTCCGACCGATCCGCTCTCTTGTTGGCCGCTATACAATCGGTAGGGAAAGGCGTTGTCCGCGCTGACATGGTAAAGTTGTGCAGTCGGCTGGTTATACCACGAACTCCAGCTTTGGCCTCCATTAACGGTAATAATGGCGCCCTGATCGCTGCCGAGCAAAATGATGTTGGCATTGTCCGGGTTGATCCAAATGTTTTGGTAATCGTCGCCGCCCGGCGCGCCGCGCCAGCCTTCCCATGTTTTGCCGCCGTCTGTCGATTTCCAACAAACAACGCTGGCCGAATAAACGATGGCAGGATTCTTCGGATCGAATCGCACAACCGGCAGTTCGCCGCCGCCGATACCGGCGGATGGGCGCAAATCATCCGTCGTGCCAACCCATGATTCGCCCCCATTTTCCGATCGAAAAATGTTCGAGGCGACCAACGTCTTGATGGTAGCGAGCAACGTCTTCGGCGAACTCGGCGCGATCGCGAGGTTGGCCTGGACAATTTTCTCGGGAAGGCCCTGGCGTAATTGATTCCAGGTCTTGCCGCCGTCCGTTGATTTGAAGATGCCACCATTAGTGCCGTTAAAAGTGCCATTTTCCCAGGGCCCTTCTCGCGACTCCCAAAGGGTCGCATACACGACATCGGAATTGGTCGGATCGATCTGGACGTCACCACCTCCGGTGTTTTCGTCGCGGTAGAGAACTTTTTCGAATGTCTTCCCGCCATCGAGCGAGCGGAAAATTCCGCGCTCTTTATTGGGACCATATGGATGACCGGCGACCGCAACGAAGAGTCGATCCGGATTTCGAGGGTCGACCGCGAGCTGTGTAATCTGTTGTCCATCGCGCAATCCCAAATGCGTCCAGGTTTTTCCCGCGTCGGTCGACTTGTAAATGCCGTCACCGATCGATAGATCGGGCCGATGCAGTCCTTCGCCGCTGCCGACATAAACGATCTCTGGATTGGAAATCGAGACTGCGATGGCGCCGACCGAACCGGTTGGCTGATCGTCAAAAATCGGCTGCCAGGTTCGCCCGTAGTCGATCGTTTTGAAAACGCCGCCGTTGACCTGCGCCATGTAAAAGACATTTGGCTGAGAGGGAACGCCGGCGATTGCACGAGTTCGACCGCCGCGGAATGGTCCGACGTTGCGCCATCGCAGCGCGCCAGCAAAACCATCGTCGGCCGAGGGTGAGCAAGATGCACGGGCGGCGAATAATATCGTCAGAGCAAAGAAAAGAAATCGTAGAGCTGGCATATGAGAGCCGAACCTCTGCTGCGCCCTGTGGGAGCGCAAGAAGACGGGTGAATTTGGAAGTCATTCTTCCCAGTCAGAATCACTACGGTTGACTTCCCCGTCATTTACGTGAATATCGCGGCGCTTTGCTATGTCCGATGCCGACCTACGCAGCCGCATCAAGGAGATGATGGTGAAGAATCTGATGCTGCAAATCACGGCCGACCAGATTGCAGATGATGCCCCCTTGTTTGGGCCGAACGGAATCGGTCTCGATTCGATTGATGCTCTCGAGCTTGCCGTGGGCTTGGAAAAAAACTTTGGCGTGAGCGTGCCCAATTCTGAAATCGCAACTAAGGTGCTTCGCAGCGTGAACAGCATCCACGATTATATTCTCGAAAAACGCGGCAAATCGGCGCAATTTCAGACACCATCGTGAAATTTCTTTTTTTGGAAAGCAGCCGGAGCTGGGGCGGACAAGAATATCGGACCTGTCTCGAGGTAAATTGGCTGAATGCTCACGGCTACGATGCCTGGTTCGGTTGCCATCCTGCAGGGGAAGTTTTCGCCAAGGCGCGGGAAATCGGCACTCGCCTTGTTCCTTTTGCGCTGACCAAACGGATTGATCCGCTTGTTTCATTTCGTCTCTGGCGGTTTTGCCGGAAGCATCGGATCGACCTGGTGAAAAGTTTCAGCTCGAAAGATCATTGGCTCGCTCTGCCGCTATATTGGTCGGGCATTCCCCTCACCCGCTCGCGTTGCATCACCGATCCGATCGAAGGCGCGAACCGCACATTCGTTTATCGTTACGGGTGCTCCCGGATTATTGCTGATGCGCCAGTGATCAAGCGGCAGCTCGTCGCGGATAACAGAATTGCTCCGGAAAAAATCGAAGTGATCGGCTCGGCGGTTGATCTCTCGCGTTTCCATCCAAATCGCGACACGACGAAGTTTCGGTCCGAGTTCGGGATTCCGGCGAATGCGCCGCTGATCGTTAATGTGGGGATGATTCGCCCGGACAAGGGGCAATTGACCCTGGTGGAAGCAGCCCGCCTGGCCTTGCGGCAAAGGCCGGACGCGCGCTTCGTCTTCGTCGGCGAGGGAACGGGATCACGTAAACTTGGCATTCGGTTGCATGAAGCGATCGAGCGTTACGGGCTCGAGCACCGTATTCTGATGCTCGGTTATCGCTGGGATATTCCCGATATTTTAGCGGCCTGTGATCTGGTGGTAATCGCATCGCTGCGCACGGAAGCTTCGCCGATTGTGTTGCGCGAAGCGCTCGCCAGCGGGCGCCCGGTCGTGGCGACGCGCGTCGGCGACGTGGACGAAGTCATCCATCATGGCAAACATGGCCTGATTGTATCGCCGGGCGCGCAAGAAGAGATGGCGGAAGCAATTCTGGAATTGCTGCAAAATCGAGAGCTCGCCGCTAAGTGCGCGCGCAACGGTTTGCAACTCGCGCGCGAACAATTCTGTTTCGATCGCATGATGCATCACAAGCTCCAGGTCGACACTGAAGTAGTAGCGGCGCATCGGGATCAGTCGGCCGTGCGAGAGGGAGCGCCACTGGCGCGCGATTACATCAGGAATTAACCATGGGGCTGGAGGGACATGCGCTGTCATGTCCCAAAATTTTAGGGACGCGACAGCGCGCGTTCCTCCAACAATCACACGCACTCGGCGCGATTGATCGCATCGATCAATTGCCGGAAACGTCCGAAGGTGCGGCGATGTGGAGTAAGAACGAGCCGCGGCAACCTGAGAACCTCGGGCTCGTTTCGTTCCTGGGGTAACGCCCTGCTTTGCACAATCGCGCCGCGGCGCAAAACATCTGCGAATTTGTCGTTTAATTCGGCGACGCCCGTGGCGGTGAGTGCGCGCGCGAGCCGGATAACAAGCTTCTCCCCCACCCAGCGCGCCGAATCATAAATACGATAAAAGCCGGTGATCTCTTTCACCGCCGCTTCGACGTCGTGGGTAATTTTAAAAAAATAAAAATCGTCCTCTGAGATGAAACCGATCTTGTAAAGATTCTGGGTCAGAAACTTCATCCATGTTTCCCAGTAATCGCCGTCCGGTTTATCAAGCAAAACCACCGGAATGATCCGGGCTTTGCCGGTCTGCATCAGAGTGAGGACTTCGAATGATTCGTCGAGCGTGCCGAAACCGCCGGGAAAAAGCGCAGCTGCGTGAGTCTCCTTAACGAAATTAAGTTTGCGGGTGAAGAAGTAATTAAAGTTGATGAGCTTCTTGTCGCCTTCGATCGTTTCGTTGGCGCGCTGCTCGAACGGCAAACGAATGTTTAGGCCGAAGCTCATGTCGCGCCCTGCTCCGCGTTGAGCTGCACCCATGATCCCGTCGCCGCCACCGGTAATGATCATGAAATGGTGCGCCACCATTTGCCGTGTGAATTCCTCCGCCACCTTGGCTTCGGGCGAATCTTGCGCGATGCGCGCGGAACCAAAAATGCCGACTTTTCGGAACGCCTGATAGCCGGCGAAGATTTTCGCGGCGTAACGCATTTCTTTCATCGAGCGCGAAATTAGTTTGAGATCGGCGATGCTCATTTTGTCGCGCGCCATTCTTAGCGCAGTCAGGATCATCTCCTCGATCAGCTCCGGCGAATGCTTGGTCCCGAAGTCGCTTACCAGCTCGTGCACGCGCGCATCCCATTCGCCGCCGAGAGTCTGTTGTTTTCGAGTAGGCTGGCTGCTGATGGTGCCGGCAGTGAAATCTTCCACGGGAAATTCGTAGCGTGAGTTGTGCCCGGCGCACGGAAAATTTCTAACCCTTTGGCGTTCCCTCAGTGGTTGTAGGGCAAGGGCCCCAGCTTGCCAGTTTTAATCTCAATTGGCAGGCAAGAATGCCTGCCCTACAAATTTTGAGTTGCCGACGTCGCGATCAAATCGGCCAGGATTTCCCGAATATGACGGATGGGCACTGAATAATGGCCGGCCCCTTCGATGACGTGCAAATCACAATTGGGAATTTTCTCCGCCATTTCTTTCGCCACCCCAAGGGAAAAGCTTCGATCGGAATCCCCGTGCCACAAGCGAACCGGCACTTGCAATTCATTAAGCGAAAATCCCCACGGTTGAGCGAACAGTTGCGCATCCGCCAGCACGCCTTCCGCAGACGCTTTCCAGGCGCGACGTTGACTCTCGAAACAAGCTTCAAAAGCCAGTTCGTCACGCAATGAATCAGCATCGCATGGTTGAAGAAATTTCAAGAGCCAGGAGCGACTGCGCCGCGGAGGCCGCAGCGAAAGAAGCGGCCGCGCCAGTCGAAATCCGAAGCGACAGAGAGGAGCTGGGAATCTTTGGTCCGCAAACATCAACCATCGATAGAGCGCCAGCAGTCCGCTGTGATCGCTCAGTTCGGCAATGTTGGGTGCGCCACTCACCACCGCAACGACGCGGACGCGCTCCGGCATTGCCCAACCCAGGGTGTACGCGTAGGGCGCGCCGCCGGAGATGCCGAGCACGCGAAATTTTTCCAGTTGCAAGAAATTCGCCAGCTCAGAAACAAGCGGCGCCCAATCGAGCAATTTGCGCCCGGTCACAAAACTTGAGTCGGCAATTCCGGGCCGGTCCGGCGAAATAATTCGCACCCCCAATTCCCGGGCGGCATCGTGGGTGAATTGTGCCATCAAGCGCGAGCTCGGCCAACCATGACAAAACATGACCGGCTCTCCACCTGTATCACCGTATTCGCTGAACGCGACCCGTTCGTTGTTCTTTCGAACGAATGTTTCGTCCCGTAATGGAATCATTGGCACATCACCGTAACCAGTATAGTTTGTTTCAGCGCGAAATTCGTGGCTCGATAACGGCCACCATCTCGTGCGCACAATTAACCACCACCATCCGATTCATTTATGTATATGAATGAAAACTCACAACCGGGCTTCGGGAAAATTTCCGTCCACGGGGACGGCGTCGGCGCGCCCACCCCGGAATTGATCGAGCGGCGTGCGCGCGAGATCGCATTGATCGACGAACGTGATCCCGATGATTTTACCGATGCCGATTGGGAACAGGCCCGTCGCGAGCTGATGGGAATCCAGCAAACCGCCGCGCCCGAGGAAATTGGTAGCGGCGTAGAAGTTTCCGACGACGAGCATGAAATCGTTCCCGAATCGCCCGGACATCGCGCTCCGCGCCCGGGTTTTGATGAAGACGATGAGACGCTTGGGCAATCATTGGTCACCGACGGTTTGGAAGAGGCCGCGCATGATCAAATGCTGGAGGCGCGTCTCGAAGAACTCGAAGCAGACGAAACCTGAGCCATGCCGGCGATTGGGGAAAAGCCCGTTTCGTCCCGGGCAATATCACGCGCAGATTCGCTGCACGCGCGTTTTCGCGACGTGCGCGATTTTTCGAAACTGCTGACGCGCGATCTGGAAGCGGAAGACTGCGTTGTCCAATCGATGCCCGATGTCAGCCCGACGAAATGGCATCTGGCGCATACGACCTGGTTTTTCGAAACCTTTGTCCTCAAGAAATTTGTCACCGGATATGTCCCCGCGATCCCGGAATATGCGTTTCTGTTCAATTCTTATTACAACGCTGCCGGCACAATGCATCGGCGCGATCTGCGCGGTTTGATCTCACGGCCAACGGTGACGGAATCATTCCGCTACCGCGAAGGTATTGATCGCCACATGGAAGATCTTATCGCTTCCGCTTCGGAAGAATCACTGAATGAAATCGAGCCGATCATCACACTCGGCATTCATCACGAGCAGCAGCATCAGGAATTGCTCGTTACCGATATTAAACATGTCTTCGCGCAAAATCCGTTGCATCCAGTTTTTCGAAAACGGACGGAGCAAAAAACCGAACCGCCGCCAGCAATGACATTTGTCGATTTCGATGAAACAATTGCAACCATCGGTCATGATGGGGGTGATTTTTCCTACGACAATGAAGGACCGCGGCATCGCGCACTGGTCCCGAAATTTTCCCTCGGCTCGCGTTTGATTACCTGCGGCGAATATTTTCGCTTCATCGAAGCCGGAGGATATCAGCGACCGGAATTCTGGCTCTCGCTCGGCTGGATGACGGTGAACGAGCAACGCTGGGAAGCGCCACTCTATTGGGAAAAACGAGATGGGGCATGGTATCATTTCACCCTTTCCGGATTTCGCCCGGTCGATGAAAACGAGCCGGTTACACACGTGAGTTATTTTGAAGCCGACGCATTCGCGAATTTTTCCGGCGCGCGGCTACCGACGGAATTCGAATGGGAGCGCGCTGCGCAAGGTGAGACGATCGAAGGCAACTTCGTCGAATTGGAACGTTTTCATCCCGCGCCAGTCGTGGAATCAGTTGGGCTCACGCAAATGTTTGGAGACGTCTGGGAATGGACGCGCAGCTCTTACTCGCCTTATCCGGGCTACCGCGCCGCGCCCGGTGCGCTCGGTGAATACAACGGCAAATTCATGTGCAACCAATACGTCTTGCGCGGCGGCTCCTGCGCGACTTCGCAATTACATATCCGCGCCACCTATCGGAATTTTTTCCAACCCGAAAAACGCTGGCAATTCACCGGAATTCGACTGGCACGCGATGCGGCATGAACCAACACGCCGGCCAAATCGCCGTGCTCGATTTCGAGCCGGCCAATGAAGAGTTTTGCGAGCAGGTTATCGCTGGGTTGTCGCAACGTCCGCGCACTTTGCCGTGCAAATTTTTTTACGATGAAACTGGCTCGGCTCTTTTTTCGAAAATTTGCGAGCTTCCCGAGTATTATATAACGCGCACGGAGATGCGGATTTTGCGCGAGTGCGGCGGCGAGATCGCCGAGGTGCTTGGCCCCGGGATCGAATTGATAGGCCTTGGCACCGGGGCGGGAACGAAGACGCGAATCCTGTTAGATAATCTCGAGGGGCCGGTCGCATATCTGCCAGTAGATATCTCGCGCGACCAACTTACCCAATCCGCGATTACTTTTCGCAAAAAATTTCCCTCCCTCGAAGTTCTGCCGGTCTGCGCAGATTACCTCCAGCCGTTCATGTTGCCTCGGCGCAGAGGCGTTGCAAACCGCACGGTTGTTTACTTTCCCGGCTCAACCATTGGAAATCTCGAGCCTGAAGATGCGACCGACTTTTTGAAAAAAATCGCGGCCATCGCCGGATCGGGCGGCGCGTTGCTCATGGGTGTTGATCTGAAAAAGTCAAAAGCAATCCTCGAACGCGCCTATAACGACAATGCGGAAGTGACGGCGCAGTTTAATTTGAACTTGCTGACGCGCGCCAATCGCGAACTCGGTTCGGATTTTGATCTTCGGAGCTGGCGGCATCGCGCCATTTACAATGAGAAGGCCGGCCGCATCGAGATGCATCTCGTCAGTCTGAAGCAGCAAACCGTAAACATTGCAGACGCTGCTTTCAGCTTTGCGCCGGGCGAATACATCACCACGGAATTCTCCTACAAATATTCGCCTCCAGAAATGATCGCGCTGGCCGGTGCCGTTGGTCTGCGTTTTGAAAAAATTTGGACCGATGAACAAAAGCTATTCGGGCTCTTTCTCTTCGTGCTGTAGCTGTCGATTTTCGTGAACGCTCTCGTTCACTTTCGCGACGTCAGCAAACTTTTCGGAAACGATTTCGCCCTTCGCGACGTCAATCTCGAAGTCGAGCGCGGTAAGATTACCGCCCTGATCGGCCCGAGTGGCTGCGGCAAATCGACCATTCTGCGACTCATCGTAGGGCTTGTCGTCGCGGACACGGGCGAAATTCAATTTGACGGCGAGCAAATTGCACCCGGAACGATCATGAAAATTCGCCGGCGTCTTGGTTATGTCATCCAGGACGGCGGCCTGTTCCCGCACCTTACCGCCTTGCACAATCTCACCCTTCAACCGCGCGTATTTAGGAAAAGGCGCGATGAAATCGAGAAGCGTATCGAAGAACTTTGCCAGCTCACTAAATTCCCCAATAGCGCGCTCGACCGTTATCCGCTCGAGCTCTCTGGTGGGCAACGTCAGCGCGTAAGTCTGATGCGCGCTCTGATGTTGTCGCCAGAGTTGCTTTTGCTCGACGAGCCATTCGCCGCCCTCGATCCGCTTGTTCGGGTGAATCTCCAACGCGATCTCAAGGAAATTTGCGCACGTCTTCAGCAAACGGTTTTGCTCGTTACCCACGACCTGCCTGAGGCCGCCTTTCTGGGCGACGAGATCGCGCTGATGAACGAAGGTCGGATCGTCCAGCGTGGATCGGTCGCGGATCTCCGCGCGAAACCCACAAACGAATTCGTGCGTGAATTCATCAGCGCACAGCGGGGCCTGGTTCAGTTATGAACGCAGGCAAAGAATCAAGGAGCGGCGGCTTCCAAGCCGCCGACTTAATAACACGGCGGTCTGGAGACCGCCGCTCCTTTAGCAGTAATGCGGCGCTCTTTTTGTCAGCATCCGCATTCTTCTTTCTTTCGAACACATTTATTTATGCTGATCCGGTCATCATCGGCTCAAAGAAATTTACCGAATCGTACGTTCTGGCCGAAATCGCAAAACAGTCGCTCGAACGAGCCGATATCAAGGCGGAGCATCGCCAGGGGATGGGCGGCACCATAATTCTCTGGGAAGCATTGCGCGGCGGCGGCATCGATGTTTATCCCGAATACACCGGCACGATCGCAGAAGAAATGTTGAAGCGACCTGGCGCTTCGATTGCGCAGCTTCGCAACGCCTTGTCGGCGCAGGGAATCGCGATGACAGACGATCTCGGTTTCAACAACACCTACGCGCTGGTGATGCGGCGTGATCGAAGCGAACAACTCGGCCTTAAAACCATTAGTGATTTACGCACGCATCGTGAGCTAAAGTTTGGGCTGACCCACGAGTTTCTTGAGCGCCGCGATGGCTGGCGACCATTGAGCGAGCGTTATCAGCTCGCGCCCTCTCAAGTTCTCGGAATCGATCACGCTCTCGGTTATGCCGCCCTGTCGAAAGGTGAGATCGACGTGAAAGACGCTTACTCAACGGATGCGAAAATCGGCGATTACGGACTTGTTACTCTGATTGACGACCTGCATTTTTTTCCGCAATACAAGGCCGTCTTCCTCTATCGCAATACGTTGGCGTCGCCGGCGAGCCACGCCTTGAATGATCTTTCCAATTCTATCGATGAAACCCGAATGATTCGTCTCAATTCCCAAGCGGAACGGACCAAAAATTACGCCGCGGCTGCGCGACAATTTTTTGGAGTGACGGAGAACGCCAGTCCTTTCGTGTCGGAAACATTCCGCAACAAACTCTTGCGCTGGGTAACCCGACATCTCGAGCTCGCCGGCATTTCGCTGCTTTTGGCCATAATTGTCGGATTGCCGCTAGGAATTATCGCCAGCCGCGGCGGCGCCGTCGGGCACACTATTCTCGGGATCACCGGAGTAATCCAAACGATTCCATCGCTCGCGTTGCTGGCGCTTCTGGTGCCGTTACCGTTTTTTGGAATTAGCGCGCGCACTGCCATCGTCGCGCTTTTTCTTTACGGTTTGCTGCCGATCGTTCGCAACACCGCCACTGGGCTGCAGGATATTCCGCGACCATTGCGAGAGTCTGCCATCGCACTCGGCCTGACCGCAGCTCAGCGATTGCGGAAAATCTTTCTGCCGCTGGCGTCGCGATCGATCCTTGCTGGAATCAAAACCAGCGCGGTCATCAACATCGGCACAGCCACGCTGGCAGCGCTGATCGGCGCTGGCGGATTAGGCGAACCGATTATCAGCGGACTCAACTTGAACGATCATGTCACGATTCTGGAAGGTGCAATTCCGGCGGCGTTGCTGGCCTTGCTGGTACAATTCTTTTTCGATCTGCTCGATCGCGTTTTGATTCCAAGAGGTCTGCGTTTGTAATCATAGCTGCCTCCGCAAGTTTGTAGGGCAGGCATTCCTGCCTGCCGCCCTTCCAAATCGCCAAGCAGGAACGCTTGCCCTACAATTCTGAACTTCCGATTGCGGCATGATGTAGATTGCGGGCATGGCCATTGCATCGATCAACCCGGCAACCGGCGAATTAACGAAACGTTTCGACGCACATACCGACAGTGAAATTGAGAGTGCGCTGGGCCGCGCCGTTTCCGCCTTCGAAAAATACCGAGCGAGTTCGTTTGCTGAACGCGCTGTCAAACTACGACACGCTGCCGAGATGCTAGAAAAAGATCGCGAGCACCTTGCGCGAATTATTACTAATGAGATGGGAAAACTTTTGCGTGGATCAATCGACGAAATTGAAAAATGCGCACGCGGTTGCCGTTTCTATGCGGAACACGGCGAGAAATTTTTGAGGGAACAGATCGTATCGTCTGATGCCAGGCGAAGTCATGTCCGTTATGATCCGCTCGGAGCCGTCCTCGCGATCATGCCATGGAATTTTCCTTTCTGGCAGGTGTTCCGGTTTGCGGCGCCGGCCTTGATGGCGGGAAATGTCGGTCTCCTTAAACATGCCTCCAATGTGCCGCAATGCGCGCTCGCCATTGAAAAAATTTTCCGCGAAGCCGGTTTTGATCCCGGCGTGTTCCAAACATTGTTGATCGAAAATGAAGCGGTCGAAAAGATCATTCGCGATCCAAGAGTGAAAGCGGTGACGCTTACCGGCAGCGAACGTGCCGGCAGCGCCGTGGCGAGTGCCGCTGGTCGCGAAGTGAAAAAGAGTGTCCTCGAGCTCGGCGGGAGCGATCCGTTCATTGTCATGCCCAGCGCCAAGTTGGACGATGCGATCTCGACCGGGGTGAAATCGCGCATGGTGAATTCGGGTCAATCGTGTATCGCGGCGAAACGTTTCATCATCGCCGACGCGATTTACGACCAATACCTCGTGCAATTTGTAGAGAGGATGAAGAGATTGAAATTGGGGGACCCGAGGGAGGAAACGACTGAAGTCGCACCGCTCTCCTCAGAACACATTCTTCGCGGGGTCTACGATCAAGTGCAGAAATCGGTCGCCGCCGGAGCAAAAATTTTATGTGGCGGGAAACGCGCTGCTGGCCTCGGTTATTTTTACGAGCCAACGGTGCTAGCGGAAATTCCCAA
>Ga0209473_1001067_pt1 | contig 15444 bp, 12 predicted proteins | sample GraSoiAngelo_133_FD_185890 | JGI IMG/M metagenome (GOLD analysis project Ga0209473, IMG submission 185890) | Grasslands soil microbial communities from the Angelo Coastal Reserve, California, USA - 14_0929_05_20cm (SPAdes) (version 2) | ecosystem: Environmental > Terrestrial > Soil > Grasslands ...
GACTTCCGCTGCCAGGCGACACCGGCCAAGCAGCCTCCCGCGCGCGCTTAAATCCCACTTGATCGGTCGGCCTTAGGATCAATCGATTGCGCTCGGCGTTGTCTCCAGCTTTCTGCCCCGCGGTTCTGCGGCTGGAAGCTTTGGCTCACCCGCCGCGCCGTGCTCCGCCCGGCGCCAATGGCCGTTTGGCTGTCGTGCAAGCGTTTCGCCGAGAGAAAGTGATGTTGGCTATTATACGAATGTTCGTCGCTTTGATGGTGCTGGGCCTGGCAGTTGCTCAGGCGCGTGACGACGGTCGCTACGCGAATTCACCGCTAAAATCCTGGTTCGAAAGCCTGCACAGCAAAAACGGACTTCAATGCTGCGCCGATGCGGATGGCATGGTGCTCGCAGATGTCGATTGGGACACTAAAGACGGGCATTATCGGGTACGCTTTGATGGCGAGTGGATAGTTGTTCCCGACGATAGAGTGATCACTGAAGCTAACCGGACGGGTCGACCGATGGTCTGGCCACAATACGTGAACGGTAATCCCGTCATCCGCTGTTTCATGCCAGGGAGCATGATCTAAGGACAACAGCTTGATCTCGCGCTTGCGAACAAGCCCGCGTGCGCGCGAAAAATCCGCCGTCTGGCGCTTTGTCCTTGTCAAGCAGCCCGTGTCGGATCAGATTTCAAGTTCGCCGGCGTGCACAAGTGCCGGTTCAAATAACAAGGGGCGGAAATCATGAATAGTTATTCAATTGCATACGCCACGTTGCTCGGCCTGGGCTGCCTGCTCGCAGGGCCAAGTAGCGCTCAGGAAGTCAAGCAGGATCCCTGGTCGCCGTCGCGCGAGGCGAAGATTTCTCCGGTTACGCAGGCTCAGCTCGATAGCGCAGACAAGAACACAGCCAATTTTCTCCTTACCAACGGCAACTATGCCCAGACGCGCTTTCATCCGGCACGGCAAGTCAACCGTGACACCGTGAAGAACCTGCACGTCGCCTGGATTTTTCAGACCGATGTCAAGGAATCAATGGAAACGTCGCCCATCGTGGTCGATGGCGTGATGTTTGTGACGACCTCGTTCAGCCACGTCTATGCCCTCGACGCCAAGACGGGCCAGCAGCTCTGGCATTACAATCACAAGATGGCGCCAGTGACGACTTTCTGTTGCGGTCCCAATAATAGGGGCGTCCAGGTTCTTGGCGACCTCGTTTATCTCGCCACGCTGGACGCCAAACTCGTGGCGCTGAATGCAAAGACCGGCGATGTCGTTTGGAAAACCGACATCGCCGATCCCGAACTCGGTTACAGCGAGACGATGGCTCCGACCGTGGTCAAGGACAAGGTTTTGATCGGAACGAACGGCGGTGAGTATGGCATCCGCGGCTTTCTGCGCGCCTACGACGCAAAGACCGGCAAACTGGTCTGGAATTTCGATACGGTCCCGGAAAAGTCAGTCGGCGTCTGGGCGACAAAGGACGCTACCGGTCGCGACATGCATCGCGATATCGCGGCCGAAAAAGCTCAGCTCGCCAAGAGTGGCGACCCCTATGCGAAGTTGGGTGGCGGGGTTTGGCAAAATCCGGCAGTCGACCTGGCAACGAACCGGATCTATTTCGTGGTCGGCAATCCCTCGCCTGATCTCGACGGCGCGGTTCGTCCCGGGGACAACCTTTACACGGACTCGCTGGTCGCGCTCGATCTCGACACCGGAAAGTATGTCTGTCACTTCCAGTACATTGCCCACGATGTATGGGATCTCGACGCCGTCAGCCCGGCCGTCCTGGTGAACGTGAGAAGCAAGGACGGCAAGAGCATCCCCGGCGTGATCCATGCCGGCAAGACCGGTCACATCTACGTTCACGATCGCAAGGATTGCAGCCTGATCCGCTTCTCCGAGGCCATGGTGCCGCAAGAGAACATGTGGGTTCTGCCGACCAAAGAAGGCGCCCGCATGCTTCCGGGTGCGAATGGCGGCGTGGAGTGGTCGCCGATCGCCACCGATCCGGACCAGGGGCTTGCTTACGCCATCAACCTCCATCAGCCCATGCATTATCGCGTCGAGAACTCGGCCTATCCGAACGGCAAGTTGTGGCTTGGTGGCGCCTTCACTGCGATCGCCGATGAAAAGCAGTCAGGGAACATCACCGCCGTGAACTACGATACCGGCAAGATCAAGTGGCAGGTGAAGACGCCGGAACCAATGATCGGCGGCATTCTTGCCACTGCGGGCGGTCTCGTCTTCACCGGCGAAGGCAACGGCAGGTTTGCCGCCTACAATTCGTCGACCGGCAAGGAGCTATGGAGCTTCCACGCCGGAGCTGGCGTGAATGCGCCGCCTTCGAGCTACATGGTGGGCGGCAAGCAGTACATTGTGGTCGGCGCCGGAGGCAACACCCAGGTGAACTTCAGGCGCGGCAACAACATTGTCGCCTTCACGCTCGATTGAGCTTAAGCGAGCAACGTCATCACCACAGCGGGGCCCCCTTTGCGGCCCCGCTGCTGTTTTGAGTCTTGTTGGAATGAAGTCGATGGGCGGCAAACCGGTCTGGTTCATTGCTTGCGGCGTCGTGTTCGCAGCATTGTCGAGCGCAAACGTGCGGCCGGCACTTGCGCAAACCATCGCGGAAAAAGTCGAAGTCTGTGCTGGCTGCCATGGCCAGGGCGGCAAGCCGATCGACCCGATGACACCGATCATCTGGGGACAGCAATCCGGGTACATCTATATCCAACTCCGCGATTTCAAACGGGGTGACCGCAAGAACGAGATCATGCGGCCGATCGCTGCATCCTTCGAGAAAGAAGACATGCTTGCAATTGCGGAGTATTTCTCGAACAAACCGTGGCCCGACTTAGGCCAGGCGCGGTCGCCAAAGGATGTTGCGGAGCGCGCTCTCCGCGCTGAGCACTCGGTCGGCTGCACCGGCTGCCATCTCGATCATTTTCAGGGCAGTGGCACCGTACCACGATTGGCGGGGCAGAGTCGCGAATACCTGACCAAAACAATCGCCGATTTCCGCACCCGGGCGCGCGGCAATAATCCGGGGATGTCCGATCTCATGCTCGCTACACCGACCGACGACCTTGCGGCGCTGGAGGACTATCTGGCCGGCCTTTAGCATCCGTTCAAATCGGGCCGAAAGAAGATACGCTCACGGAGCCTCCAGCCGCTCACGCAGTGACGACAAAGCGGTCAAGTCCGCCGCGCGCTTGCCGGCCTTATCCTTGAGCGAGGGATCAGCTCCCCGCGCAAGCAACACGGTGGCGATCTCCGCGCGGCCGCCTTCCGCCGCAATCATGAGAGCGGTGCGGCCGCGGGCATCGCGGTCATCGATATGGGCGCCAGCGTCCAGCAGATATTTAACGACCTCGATTGCCTCAGTTTCGCCGACCTTTTCATCGGCCCCCGAAGCCCACATCAGCAAGGTGAGATCATGTGGGTAACGCGCATTGATATCGATATTCCGCGCCAGCAAGCGCTTTACGATGTCCAGCCGAGCGCGGGCCGTCGCATAGACAATCGGCGGCTTGCCGGTGTCGTCGGGCACGCGCTCGTCGGCCTCATGTGCGAGCAACGCTTCAACAATCGCGTCGCTGCCGGCATACGCGGCAGCGGAAACTGGAGAAATGCCACTGCGTCCGGGAAGTTTGACATCGGCACCACTTTCGATAAGCCGCTGCGCGACCGACACATGGCCGCGTTCGGCGGCTGCGTAGAGCGCGGTGGCGCCTGCCAGATTGCGTGCATCGATCGGAGCGCCGTGCGCCAGCAAGAGATCGACCATTTCCAGATGACCAAACCTGGCGGCATGGCTGAGCGGTCGGGCGCCGAACCGGTCACGCGCGTCGACTGATGCTCCAGAGTCCAGCAATTCAGTCGCCAACGCGATGCAATTTCCGTCTGCGGCTGAGAACAGCGTCAATGACTTCTCGATGGCACTGATCTGTGGTTTTGCGACTTGAAAACCGCGACCGAGCTCTTGGCACCGTTCAGACTCGGCACCCACAGCCACCGATGCAGCGCTCAATACAGCGAACCCGGCCGAGAATAGAACAAAGACATGGCGGTACAAAACGGTGCTCTCCCCGCACATTTGTTCGACACAGTGACACGTCGGCCAACGGATGCCAAGCCGCCGCTGCGGACAGCCACACCAGAGGTGAGACTTGCTAGATCGCCAGATAGCCAATTAGCGATTCACGCTGTATCCGAGGAGCTTTTTTGTGTGCTGCAGGGCGCTGGCGGATCGCGCCCATATCACCGCCGCGTCTTGCAAAGCCGGCGTGCCCATTAGCGGAGCGGATCCTACGCATGCGGGCAAACACCGTCTCATCTTTCAAGCACGGCTTTTGTCCAAACGTTTCGATAGGCGTGCAGGCCTTGTATCGCGCAAGGCAGCGCCGCGATGAGCCGCGGCGGTTGAAAGTTCCGCGGCGGCCATTTCGCCAAGAGCGCGGCGCCCCGCGCGGTCCCGGCGGCATCGGAGCCCGCGAAAATCTGCTGCGATGGGCGGAACGCAGCGAGCAGCGCAGCATAGGCAGGGTTGGCGGCGAGACTGCCTTCGACGACAAGATCGCCGGCGCTGACGCCTAAACGCGTCAGCATCAGGTCGCTCATAAGCGCAACATAAAGCGTCGCAAGTGCCAGCCGGTCGGCAGGTGCGATTTCCCCGCGAATTTCACCCTGGCGCGAGGCGAACGGGCCGCCTCCGCCCTGCCCGGCAAAGCACGGCAGCGCCATGGCGCCAGATGCGATCACACGCGCCAACGAAGCCGCGTCCGGGTTGCCCGGCGCCCCGGCGATTGCGGCATATTCGCGCCCGCCCATGAAACGCGCGGTGGCGACTGGACGTCCCTCAACATCGACATTGGCCAGCGTGTCGTCAGCCGGATCGAGCCCCTTCACGCTCAAGCCTGGCGCCAACAGAATCACCCAGGTGCCGGTCGAAATAATCGTGAATGGCGTCCGGCGCGAGCTCAGATGCGGGAGCAACGAGGCATTGGAGTCGTGGACACCGCAAAACACGCCGACGTCGCGTCCTAGCCCGGCCGCGGTGGCGATGTCGGGCTTGATCGGCGCGAGGCGCTGGTAGGCCGGCTGCAGCGGCGGCATCAATCGGCGCAGATCGAGTGCGGAGACAACGCTGGAAAACTGTTCCTGCAGCGGCGCCCACAGATCGGAATGAGCGCCCAGCGAGGTGACTTCAGCCGCCGTTACGCCTGAAAGTCTCCATGCCCAATATTGCGGATAGGCCAGAAGATATTTGGCCCGCGCGAACGCTTCGGCAAAATTCCGCTGCTGCCACGCCAATTGCCGTGCGAGGTTCAGGCCCACGGGCAAGGCGGGCGAGAATGTTTGCGAAAACGGTGGGCGCAGCGGCGCATAAAACGGCTCGATCTCCTCGACGCCGGCGAACTCGTAGTCCATCACCGGCAGCACCAGAGCGGACTCGTCGATCAGCGCGGCTGCGCAGCCGTGGGTCGTTGGGACAATGGCCGCAATTCCATTGACCTTATTGGCTTCCGCAAGGGCGCCCAGCAGAAACTCCCAGATCTTCTCGACATCCGCATGGGGATAGAGCGGGCCGGGCACCATGCGATTGGGCATGGCGCGCTCCCACACGAGCGCACCATCGCAAGCGAAGGTCGCGACCTTCACATTGGTCTTGCCGATATCGAGAACCGCGGTGACACCGTTCAACCTGGATTCCCTCCCGGACGTCCCTAGGCCGAGATTTGCAGATTCAAGTGGTTCAAGCTCGTGCCGATTGCAGGCGCAAACCTCGGTCGTGTGCCGGCCTCTCCGCCACGAGAGGCCCGCATACGAACCACGATCAGAAATCAAAATCCTTGATGTTGTCCTTGGTGAAGATGAATGGCGAGCCCAACAGAATTTCGCTGCCGTTGATGACGTTGAGCTTGCCGAGCTTACCGGCATCGACCGAGGTCGCGCCGGGTTTCAGCTTGCCGTCGACCACGGCGCGCATCACATAGGTCGCGGCATAGCCAAGATCTACCGGGTTCCACAGCACGACGGACTTGACGCAACCGGCATTGACATAGGGCTTCATGGCATTCGGCGTGGCGAGGCCGACGACGGCGAGCTTGCCGCACAGACCAGCCTTGGTGACGGCTTCGGCCGAGGCGGGCGTGGCGACCGACGTCATGCCGAACAGGCCGGAAAGCTTGTCGCCATATTTGTTGATCAGCGTGGTGGCCTGGTTGAACGACAGCACGTTGTCCTCCTGCGCCTCGACAGTTTCCAGCCATTTCAGTTTGGGATGGCATTTGGCGGCGTAGGCCGACATTTCGGCGATCCAGCGCGCCTGATTGGGCGTGGTGAACGTGCTGGTGACGATGGCAAACCCCTTGTCCTCGCCGACTTCCTTGGCCATCGCATCGACCATCGCCTTGGCGATGCCGTTGAACTGGGCCTGATTGATGAACCACTGGCGCGCATCGGGCTGCGAGTTGGCGTCATAGCCGACCACGTCAATCCCCTTCGACAAGGCCTTCTTCAGAACCGGAGTGATCGCCACCGGATCATTGGCGGCGAACAGGATGCCGTCGACGCCGCGGGTGATGTAATTGTCGATGAACTTGATCTGCTCGTCGATCTTGGCCTCGGTGGGTCCGTCGGTGGTCACCTTGACGTTGCCGATCTCCTTGGCGGCGTCCTGCATGCCCTTGGAGGTGGCGTTGAAGTAGCCGATGCCGATCAGCTTCGGCACATCCACCAGCGTGATCGGCTTGCCGGCCTTGTCGGGCGCGCCGGTAGGCTGGCCGCCGTCATAAGGCTTAGCCGCCGCGGCGGTTGCCGGGCCGGCGTCGCATGCGAGCGGGCTGGTCGGAAGATCGTCACCGCCATCCCATTTGTCGGCGGCCACGGCGGAGCCGCCCGCCATTGCCGCGCCCAGGATCACGAGTGCGGCCGTCTTCATCATCCGATGTTTCACGAGCTGCTTCATTATGGCTTCCTCCCTAAAACGCCGCTTTTTGCGGCTTATCGCCCCATCAGCCCGCGACCTCGCGGCGTCCGTGGAGAGAACTTGCGATCAGCGTGGACGCGATCAGGACCGCGCCGATGACGATGATGGTGGCGTCGCCTTTGACCCCGGTCAGCGCCAGCCCGTTCTTCAACAGCTGGATCATGACGAGGCCGACGACGGTTCCCCAGATCGTCCCAACCCCGCCGAAAATGCTGGTGCCGCCGAGAACCACGGCGGCAATGACGTCGAGTTCGTAGCCGCTTCCCATGTCCGAACGCGTCGTGGTCACGCGGGAAACCAGCACCCAGGCCGACAGCCCCGCGGCCAATCCGGACAGCGTGTAGACCACGAGCTTGACCCGATCGACCGGCAGGCCGGAAAACCGGGCGGCGGTCTCGTTGTTGCCGATCGCATAAAGCGTGCGGCCGAAGGTGGTGCGATCCAACGCTATGCCGGCCACGATGATCCCCACCAGCAGGATCCAGAGTTGCACCGGCACTCCGAGCCATTCTCCCTGCCCGGTATAGAAGAACCATTCGGGATAGTTGCGCACCGACCGGGCCTGACTGATGCCTTCGGCGAGCCCCCGATAGAGCGCCAAAGTGGCGATGGTCATGATCAGCGGCGGCACCCGGACGCGGGTGATCAGCAACCCGTTGACAAAGCCGGCGACGCCTCCGACCCCGATCGCGAAGGCGATCGCCAGCGGCAACGGGAAGCCAAGGTTTTTCCAGGAATAGCCGAGCATGATCGCGCACAGCCCGACGATCGATCCCACCGACAGGTCGATGCCGCCAGTGATGATGATGAATGTCATCGGCAAAGCGAGCAGACCGACTTCGGTCATCAAGCGGCCCTGGTTCAACAGATTGTCGACGGTCAGGAAGCGCTCGTTGAACAGGCCGAGGATCACCAGCGCGACGAGCAGAATGGCCACCAGGAGCGTCTCATGGCGGATCAGCCAACGCGGCGCGGCGGACCGGACCTCGGGTGCGAGCACCGCCATGCTGATTATTCTCCCACCTGACGGCGCTGGCGCCGCAGGATGTCGGCGACCACCGTGACCAGGATTAACCCGCCCTGCACGGCGTGGATCCAGTACGGCGAGACGTTGATGAAGACCAGCGCACTCGCGATCTCGGCGATCAAGACCGCCGCCAACGTCGATCCAACCACGGTGCCGACGCCGCCGAGGATACTGACGCCGCCGACGACCGCAGCAGTGATTACCGTCAGCTCCAGGTTGGGCGGTACCGTCGACTGGATCACCTTGAGTTGGGTCGCGAACAGAAGCGCCGCGATCCCTGCGAACAGCCCATGCAGCGCGAATACCATCACCACGGTGCGCCGCGGCGACACGCCACACAGCCGCGCGGCTTCAGCATTGCCACCAGTGGCAAAGATCGCGCGACCGCTTGCCGAATAGCGCATCCACAGCGCCGCCAGAATGGTCGCCGCCACCATGATCAGCACCGGCATCGGCAAAATCCCGAACAATTCGATATCGGCGAGATGGAAGCTTTGCGGCAGGTCGGTGATCCATCGACCACCAGTGACGCTGATCAGGCCGCCCTTGAGGATCGACAACATCCCCAGCGTAACCACGATCGCCGGAATCCGTAGGTAGGCGATCACCGCGCCTTGCAGCATCATGACGAGGATGCCGACCATGAGCGGCGTGAGCCAGACCAGAATGATCGGCACGCCCGCGACCGCCAGCGATCCGCTGATAGTGGCGAGAACGCCGATCAGGGAACCGACAGAGATATCGATATTGCCTGATACGATCACCATCGACATACCGATCGCCGCCACCGCGATATAGGCGTTGCCAAGCACGATATCGCCGAGGTTCCGCGTCGCCAGAAAGCGCGGGTTGTAGAGGCCGACCAGGATCGCGATGCCGACGATCGCGAAAGCCAGCAAGGCCTCCTGCGAGGCGAACAAGCGAAGCGCGCCACCTTCCCCGGGACGCAGACGCGAAACCACGATGGTGCTCACGCCGCCCTCCCCGCATCGGCGCCCTGGCTGCCCATCATTGCTGCGCCGACCGCTTCAGGTGTGGCTTCCGCGCGTGAAAATTCGGCGACGAGCCGGCCCTCGCGCATCACCAGCACGCGGTCGCTCATGCCGAGCACTTCGGGCAACTCGCTGGAGATCATCAGGATGGCCAAGCCTTGTGCTGCGAGTTCGCACATCAGCCGGTGGATTTCCGCCTTGGCGCCGACGTCGATGCCGCGGGTCGGCTCGTCGAGAATGAGCAGCTTCGGCTGGTTGGCGAGCCACTTGCCGAGCACAATCTTCTGCTGGTTGCCTCCGGACAATCGGCCGACCACCTGGTCGAGCGAACCCGCCCTGACGCGAAAGCGGGCGACCCCCGTTTCGGCCAATCGTGTTTCTGCCGCGGAATCGATGAAGCCGAAGCGCGCCACTCTAGCCAGGCTGGCCAGGGAAAAATTCTCGCGCACATTCATGGGGCGAACCAGGCCCTGGGTGGCGCGGTCTTCGGGGACATAGGCGATGCCAAGCGCGCGCGCCCGGCTAGGCGCGCGAATTTGCACCGGCTCGCCCGAAACTAGGATCTCGCCGGATTCGGCCGGCGTCACGCCAAAGATGGTCTGCGCCAATTCGCTGCGTCCGGAGCCGACCAGGCCGGCGAGGCCCAGGATTTCGCCGGCGCGCACGGTCAGGCTGATACTCCTCGTCATCGGCCGCCGTACGAGATCCCGCACTTCCAGCACCGGCGCGCCGACCGCCACGGCGACCTTGGGGAACAGGCTTTCGATTTGGCGGCCGACCATCATCTGGACCAGTTCCGCCGATGAAGTCTCCGCGACTCGGCGGGTGCCGACCTGGGCACCGTCGCGCAGCACCGTCACCCGATCAGCTAGTTGAAAGATCTCGTCCATCCGGTGGCTGATATAGATGATGCCCACACCGCGCGATTTGAGGCGCCGCACGATGTCGAACAGTCGCGTCACGTCATATTCGGTCAACGCGGCGGTCGGCTCGTCCATGATCAAGAGCTGCGCATCCTGCGACAGCGCGCGCAGGATTTCGACGCGCTGGCGATTGCCGACGCTGAGCGAGCCCACGACCCGGCTCGGGGCCAGATCGACAATTTCGAGGGTCGCGAGCAGCGCCTCGGTCTTGGCCGCCATCGCCTTCCAGTCGAGCCGGCCGCCGCGGCTGCGCGGCGCGTGGCCCATGAAGACGTTTTCGGCCACCGTCAGATCGCGAAACAGCAGCAGTTCCTGGTAGATGGTCGCGATCCCAGCGCGCCGCGCGTCATCTGGAGAATCGAGACGAAGCGGCCGTCCGTCGAGATGAATGGTGCCGGCGTCGGGCCGATAGACCCCGGAGATGATCTTGATCAGGGTGGATTTGCCGGCGCCGTTCTCGCCTAGCAACGCATGCACTTCGCCCGGCGCGACCTCGAACGAGACCCCCGACAGCGCGCGAACCCCGGGGAACGATTTTTCGATGCCGGCCACCGCCAGCAGCGGCGCCGCTGGGCCGCCCTCTCGCATGAGTGCGTTGCGGGCGTCGCTCATGCGGCCGCGACCTCGTCGGGCGTTTCGGTCGAGATCATCACCTCGACGCCAGCGTCGCGAAGCATGTCGAGTGCTTCCTTCGGGGCCTCGGCGTCGGTGATCAAGGTCGAAATTCGCGACAGCGGACAAACCACCAGGCTGCCCCGCGGGGTGAATTTGGAGCTGTCGGCCAGCACCACCAGCTTCTCGGCGCGCTTGAGCAGCTTGGTCTCGGCGCGGGCGATCAAGGGATCGCCCTCGATCACGCCGAGCGGGCCGATCGAAATCGCGCTCATGAACATGCGCGAGGCCGAATAATGCTGGATCGCGTCTTCCTCGAACGGCGAGACGATCAGTTTCTGTTCGCGGTAGACTTCGCCGCCCGGCAGCGCGACGCGACAGTTCGAATGGTGGATCAACGTCTCGGCCAATGGATAGGAATTGGTGAGCACCTTGAGGCGGCGCTCGCGCAGGAATTCGCCCATCTCGAAGGTCGTGGTGCCGCCATTGATGATAATGGCGTCGCCGTCGCTGCACAGCGCGACCGCGGCCCGGGCGATCGCTCGCTTGGCGGCGACATTGAGTGTCCTGCTGATCTCGAAGGAGCGGGTCGCCAGCGCCGGCACGTCGCTTGAGGCCATCTGCGAACCAGGCATCGCCTCCAATCCGCCACGCACCCGCGTCGCTGACCCTATTTCGGCAAGCCGGGAAAAATCGCGCCGCACCGAAGCTTCGGAAGCGCCGGTAGCGCGGCAAACGTCGGCGATACGAACCAGCAGTTGCTGCTTCAGCATCGCCCTGATGACCTGCCAGCGCTCGCGTTCGTGCACGGCCCTGCTCCTCCCGACGCTCACAACTAGTCATGAACTTTTTGGGCGGTCAACGCGAAACCTTCATATTCAATCAATTTTGCACTGCATCAATCATATCGTGTGGCAATATCGCTCATGTCGTGATTGACCGTGATCGGTCGCGATCCTATGGTCCGGCAAAAGCGCATCGTGACGGAGGCGAGGTTCATGACCAAGGCCGCGGCCGAGCCGCTTTCCGATCTTTGGGACGATGCCCATGCGGCGGACCTGGATGAGCCGGGGCTATTGCTCTACCGCTCCAATCTGCTCGGCAGCGATCTTCGCATCACCAATTTCGGCGGCGGCAACACCTCGGCCAAACTCACAATGACCGATCCGCTGACCCAAAAACCGGCCACCGTGTTGTGGGTCAAAGGCTCCGGCGGCGACCTCGGCTCGATGAAGCGTGACGGCTTCTCCACCCTCTATCTCGACAAGTTGGAAAGCCTGAAACAGCTCTATCGCGGCATCGCCCACGAAGACGAGATGGTGGCGCTATTCAATCACTGCACCTTCAATCTCAACCCGCGCGCGACCTCCATCGACACCGCCTTGCACGGCTTCGTGCCGCACCCCCATGTCGATCATGTCCACGCTGATGCGGTGATCGCCATCGCCGCCTGCTCCAACGCCGAGGAATTGACGGGAGAAGTGTTCCGCGGCGCGATCGGGTTCTTGCCCTGGCAGCGGCCGGGCTTCGAACTTGGCCTGAAGCTCGGCGCGATGGCGGCCCAACATCCCGAATATGTCGGCGTGGTGCTGGGCGGTCATGGTCTGTTCACCTGGGGCCCGACATCGAAGGTGGCCTATCAGACCACCTTGCGCATTATCCAACAGGCCGCCGACTGGCTCGCGGGACACGAAAAGCAGCCCGCCTTCGGCGGTCCGCGCTGTGATGTTGCCGCGCCTGAGACGCGCCGCGCGGTCGCGGCGGCGCTGATGCCGCTGATCCGCGGCAAGATCTCACGCGACGAGCGCAAGGTCGGGCATTTCACCGACGCGCCGGAAGTGCTGGACTTTGTCAATTCGCGCATGCTGGGCAGACTGGCGCCGTTGGGAACATCTTGTCCCGATCATTTCCTGCGCACCAAAATCCGTCCCCTGGTGCTGCCCTACGATCACCAGAGCGACAGTGTCGAGACTCTCGCCAATTCGCTCGACGCGCTTCTTGAGGCCTATCGAGACGACTATTCCGCCTATTACCAGCGCTGCAAGCGGCCGAATTCACCGGGGATGCGCGACCCCAATGCGGTGATCTACCTGGTGCCTGGCATCGGCATGTTCTCCTTCGCCAAGGACAAGGCGACGGCGCGCATCGCTTCGGAATTCTACGCCAACGCCATCAACGTCATGCGTGGCGCCTCCGGCGTCAGCGCCTATGTCGGCCTGCCGGAACAGGAAGCCTTCGATATCGAATATTGGCTGCTCGAAGAGGCCAAGCTGCAACGTATGCCGAAGGCGAAATCGCTGGCCGGCAAGATCGCCTATGTTACCGGCGGCGCCGGCGGCATAGGCGGAGCTGCGGCATTGCGGCTATTGGGCGAAGGCGCCTGTGTGGTGCTGGCCGACATCGACCAGGAGGCGCTCGACGCGCGCATCCAGGCGATCGTGCAAAAATTCGGGCGCGACAGCGTAGTCGGCATCGCGCTGGACGTGACCGACGAGGCGAGCGTTGTCGCGAGCTTCCACGAGTCCATTCTCGCCTATGGCGGGATCGATGTTGTGGTCTCCAACGCCGGCATCGCCTCCGCCTCACCGGTCGAGGACACCAGCCTGGCGCTCTGGCAAAAGAACATGGATGTACTCGCAACCGGCTATTTTCTGGTGGCGCGCGAGGCGTTCCGGCTGATGCAACGGCAGCAATGCGGAGGCGCGATCGTGTTCGTCGCCTCCAAAAACGGCCTCGCCGCCTCGGCCGGCGCGTCGGCCTATTGCGCGGCCAAGGCCTCGGAGATTCATCTGGCGCGCTGCCTTGCGCTGGAAGGCGCGCCGCACGGCATCCGCGTCAACACCGTCAATCCGGATGCGGTGCTGCGCGGCTCGAAAATTTGGGCCGGCGAATGGCGCCGGCAGCGAGCAGCCTCCAACAAGGTGTCGGAAGACGAACTCGAAGAGGTCTATCGGCAGCGATCCATGCTGAAGCTTTCGGTATTGCCGGAGGACATCGCCGAGGGGATCTATTTCTTCGCCAGCGATCTTTCGGCCAAATCGACCGGCAATATCCTCAATGTCGATGCCGGCAACGCGCAGGCTTTCACGCGGTGAGACGCCAATCGTCGGGAGATAATGATGACCGACTTCTCCATCAGCGAGGAGCTTCTCCAGGCTGAGAACGCCACGCGAAAAACGGCGCTCGACGAGGATTACGCAGCGTTGGCGCGCGCGCTGGGCCGCCGGGGCATCGACGCTGACGCGCTAACTCGAAAGATCATGGCGTTCGGCGTCGCGATCCCGACCTGGGGCGTCGGCACAGGTGGTACCCGCTTTGCACGCTTCCCCGGCCCCGGCGAGCCGCGCCATCTGTTCGACAAGCTGGAGGATTGCGCCACCATCCACTATCTGGTGCGGGCAACGCCGACGGTATCGCCGCATTTTCCATGGGACGCTACGAGTGACTACGCTGCCTTGCGGGAAGTCGCCGCCAAGCACGGACTCGCGTTCGATGCCGTGAATTCGAACACGTTTCAGGATCAGCCGAACCAGGAGCATTCGTACAAGTTCGGCTCGCTCTCCCATGTCGAATCCACCGCGCGGGCTCAAGCGATCGCGCACAACATCGATTGCATCGCCATCGGCCGCCAGCTCGGCTCGAAGGCGCTGACAGTGTGGATCGCCGACGGCTCCAATTTCGCCGGCCAATCGAACATGACGTTGGCGCTCGATCGCTATCTCGATTCAATGCGCGAGATCTACGCGGCGCTGCCCGCGGATTGGCGGGTGTTTCTCGAGCACAAACTGTACGAGCCGGCGTTCTATTCAAGCGTAATTTCCGATTGGGGAACCAGCTTTGCGGCGGCGCAAGAGCTTGGACCGAAGGCGCAATGCCTCGTCGACCTCGGCCATCACGCGCCGAACGTCAATATCGAACAGATCGTCGCCCGCCTGGTGCGCTTTGGAAAACTCGGTGGCTTCCACTTCAACGATTCGAAATACGGCGACGACGATCTTGACACCGGATCGGTCGAACCGTTTCGCCTGTTTCTGGTGTTTAACGAACTGATTGACGCTCGGATGCGCGGGGCAGAAGGCTTCGCCCCGGCCTATATGCTCGACCAATCGCACAACGTAACCGATCCGATCGAGAGTTTGATGCAATCGGCGATCGAATTGCAGCGCGCTCATGCCCAGGCGCTGATCGTCGACCGCTCAGCGCTCGCCGCGGCGCAAGCGGCCAACGACGCGCTCGGCGCCCACCTCGAACTCAAGCGCGCCTACACCACCGACGTCTCGCCGATCCTGGCCATGGCACGGCTGCGGGCCGGCGGCGCCATCGCGCCGATCGAGACTTATCGCGCCTCGGGCTATCGCAAGCACAAGGCCAAGGAGCGGCCACCGGTGGCGAGAACATCGGCGGGGATCGTTTGAGGGAAGCAAGCAAGCTCCGCGCATGGTGCCGCAAAGTCTCAGGCGAGAGACGCCGCCGTCCGAGCGGCGTTCGTTAATTGGCAGTACTGTCTCAGGCGCTCGGCCAAGGACAGCTTATCACTTTCCAATGCTGTCCTCGAAAGCCGCACGTTTGCCCGACGTCAGATGCAGTCCATGCTTGGTCCGTCGATCCAGCACGTCGGCGGCCTGCGTCGCCCATTCCGTCTCGCGCAGGTAGCGCGCTTCCCGCTCATAGAGATCGCCGCCGAAGTGGCGACCGAGATCCGAGCAGGTGCGGGCCGGTCCCAAGAGCTCGCGTGCACGCGTCCCATAGAGCCGGGCATAGTGACGGACCAGCGTTTCTCGCAAGCCTGGATATTCGCGTTGCAGATCGGCGACGAAATCCTCGAAATCGCCGGGAATGTCCCCGCCGGGAAGGTGCGCGCCTGCGGTCCATGCCGGCGACAGTCGAGGAAACCAGGGCATCAGGCGTTGCA
>Ga0209473_1001073_pt1 | contig 15394 bp, 13 predicted proteins | sample GraSoiAngelo_133_FD_185890 | JGI IMG/M metagenome (GOLD analysis project Ga0209473, IMG submission 185890) | Grasslands soil microbial communities from the Angelo Coastal Reserve, California, USA - 14_0929_05_20cm (SPAdes) (version 2) | ecosystem: Environmental > Terrestrial > Soil > Grasslands ...
GCGCACGACCGGGGACTCCATCGCGCCGGACGAAGTCGCCAGATTCGCCGAAGGCCTCCTGGAGTTGCACAACGTGGCGAACCGCACCCTGTACCTCGGCAGCGCGGCGCCGGTCGCCGGCGCGTCGGCCGTCTCGGGCGCCGCGGCGGGAAGCTGGGCGCTGGCGCTCGCGGGCGTGATGCTCGCCATTCTGTTCCTCGCCAACCGCTTCGGCGGAGTTGGCGGCGGCCCGGCGCGCGCGAAGCAGTTCTTCCGGCGAACGGTGCCGGCCCTTGGCGAGTCGCCGGCGACGCCGCTTGCAGCGCGCACGCCGGAGGATCTCAAGACGGCTGCCCGCGCGCGAAGGTGCGTTTGTGGCCGCAGCCATGCAGTGACCGTCCTCCGGGCGGGGCAGAGCTCGCTCCTGGCCGGTCAAACGGTGCATTCGGTCCGCCTCGAGTGCTACTGCGGCCAGATCGCCGTCCTCTACTTCGTCGAGTCGTAAAGCGGCAGACCCGATGCTAACGTCCGGGCGCGGAGGAGCTCTTCCCCATGCTCGACGTAAAAGGCGCCTTCAGCAGTTTCGCTGTCTCCGACATCGGCGCGGCGCGGAAGTTCTACGGGCAAACCCTGCGCCTCGACGTCTCGGACGTTCCCGGCATGAAAGACCTCCTGCAACTCGCGCTCCCGGGCGGAGCCAAGGTGCTCGTCTACGGAAAACCGGATCACGCGCCCGCGGCTTTCACCGTGCTCAATTTCGAAGTGGCGAGCGTCGAGCGCGAGGTCGACGCACTCGTGAAACAGGAAGTGCGTTTCGAGATCTACCAGGACGGGCCGGTGAAGACGGACGCCAAGGGAATCTCCCGCGCGCCCGGCGGACCGACCATCGCCTGGTTCAAGGACCCTGCCGGGAACATCCTCGCGATCCTCGAGTCGAGGCGTTGACCATCCCTCGATGGTAGGCCGCGTCCTCGTTCCCGCCGGGGCCGTGCTCTGCTGCCTTCCCTTCGTCTCCACGGGGCTCGGGCTGCTGCTCGGCCTTGTCCTCGCCCTCGCCGCCGGCAATCCCTATCTGGCGAGGACCCGCAAGCTCACGCCGCAACTGCTTGCGCTATCGGTGGTCGGACTCGGCGCCGGAATGGACTTGCGGGTGGTGGCGCGCGTCGGCGCAGAGGGCGTCGTCTACACGGTGGCCGGCATCGCCGCGGCGCTCGCGATCGGCGCTCTGCTCACCCGGCTCCTCGGCGTCGGACGCATCGTCGGCACCCTCATCTCGGTGGGCACCGCCATCTGCGGCGGGAGCGCCATCGCGGCGGTGGTCCCGGTGCTACGCGCCAAGGATCACGAATCGACCGTGGCGCTGGCGACGGTCTTCCTCCTCAACGCCATCGCGCTCTTCGTCTTTCCGCCCATCGGCCACGCCCTCTCGCTCGACGACAATCAGTTCGGCCTCTGGGCGGCGCTGGCAATCCACGACACCAGCTCGGTGGTCGGCGCCGCCGTCGCCTGGGGCGGCAAGGCCGTCGAGATCGCCACCACCGTGAAGCTCGCCCGCGCCCTCTGGATCGTGCCGCTGACCATCGGCATCGCCTGGTGGCACGCGCGGACGAGCGGCGATGCGACGAGCGGCAAGGCGAAGCGGCCCTGGTTCATCGCCGGGTTCCTGCTCGCCGCCGCGCTCGCTACCTACGTTCCCGGCCTACAAGAATCGGGAGCGGCTCTGTCCCGCATCGCGCGGCAGGCACTCGTCGTCACGCTCTTCTTCCTCGGCGCGAATCTCACCCGCGCCTCGCTCGCCCCGGTCGGATTCCGGCCCCTGTTGCTCGGCGTAGTGCTCTGGGCGCTGGTCGCTTCCGTAAGCCTTGGAGCGGTCCTGCTGCGCGCCATTGCCTGAGGGTCGCGGGTGCAGAGGAAGGTCCGAGAGTGGAAGATGCCTCGCGTTGCGAGGAAGATGGGGCACGATGGTCGTACTCATCGCCGACGACGACCCCGTTTCCCGGCGCGCGTTGGAGGCGGCGCTGACCGGATGGGGCTACGACGTCGAGGTCGTCAACGACGGCCAGCAGGCGCTCGATGCGCTCCTCCGCGAGAGTGCGCCGGCGCGCCTGGCGGTGCTCGATTGGATGATGCCCGGCCTCGACGGCCCCGAAGTCTGCCGCATCGTGCGGGCCCGCTCGCAGGGTCCCTACGCCTGGCTCCTGCTCCTTACCGCGCGGAAGAAGGGGAGCGACCTCATCGCCGGCCTGGAAGCGGGCGCCGACGACTACATCAGGAAACCGTTCGATCCGGGCGAGCTGAAGGGCCGCCTCCGCGTCGGCGAGCGGATCCTCGCGCTGGAGGCCCAGCTGCTCGAGGCGCAGAAGGCGCTCCATGTCCTCGCCACTCGCGACGAGCTGACCGGATTGTACAACCGCAGGGCTGTGATGGAGCGCCTCGATGAGGAGATCGAGCGTGCCGCGCGAGACGGCGGAAAGCTGTGCGTCCTGCTCATGGACGTCGATCACTTCAAGCACCTGAACGATGACCGGGGGCACCTGGCCGGGGACGAGGTCCTCAGGAAAATCGCCGTTCGCCTCGAGCGCGTCGCCGGACCGGACGACGCCCTCGGGCGTTACGGCGGCGACGAGCTCATCGCCATCCTGCCCGGCCGCGATTCCGCCGCGGCGATCGCGCTCGCGGAAAAGATGCGCGAGGCCGCCGCCGCTCCCATTGCCACGCAAGCGGGCCCGCTCTCCATGACGGTGAGCATCGGCTGCGGGACCTGGTCGCCCGGCGAGGCCGCGACGGTGTTGATCGCGAACGCAGACGTGGCGCTGTACCGGGCGAAAGCGGCTGGACGCAACCGGGTAGAGGGGGCGCCCTAGGCCTTCTGCCACCCCGGCGCCGTCATTGCTGCGCCGACGTCTTCGCGCCCACCTTCGCGGACGAATCCGCTCCCGCGAATCCGCGCTTGCGCATGAGGGCGGCGATTCCCGGGTCACGCCCGCGGAAGGCGCGGTACGCATCCGCCGGATCCATCGTATTGCCCGCGCTGAAGATGTCGTCGTGCAGCCGCTTCGCAACCGTCTTGTCGTAAGGCCCGCTGCCCTCGAGGAACGCCTCCCACGCGTCCGCCGAAAGCGTGTCGGACCACAGGTAGCTGTAGTAGCCCGCCTCGTAGCCGTCGGCGAAGATGTGGTGGAATTGCGCCGTGCGGTGCCGCATGACGATCTCGCGCGGCATGCCCAGCTCCTCGAGCGTGTCCCGCTCGAACTTGCGCGGATCGCTCGTGGGCTCCTTGGCGAGATGGAGCTTCATGTCGACGAGCGCCGAGGAGAGGTACTCGACCGTCGAGAATCCCTGGTTGAAAGTCTCCGCCTTCTTGATCTTCTTCACCAGCGCGTCCGGGATCGGCTGCCCCGTCTGGTAATTGAGCGCGTACTTGTCGAGCACCTGGCGGGTCGATAGCCAATGCTCGAGCAGCTGGGAAGGGAACTCCACGTAGTCGCGCGGTACGTTGGTCCCCGCGAGCTGCGGGTAGGTCACGCTCGAGTTGAGGCCGTGCAGCGCGTGGCCGAACTCGTGGAAGAGCGTGGTGGCGTCGTCCCAGGAGATGAGGATCGGCTCGCCCGGCTTTCCCTTCACGAAGTTTGCGTTGTTGGAAACGATCACCGGCTCCCCGAGCAGCCGCGATTGCGATCGGTATTCGTTCATCCAGGCGCCGGAATTCTTGCCGGGACGCGCGTAGGGGTCGAAGTACCAGTAGCCGACGTGCTTTCCGCCCTGGTCCTGCACCTCCCAGACGCGCACGTCGGGCTGGTAGACCGCGATGTCGAGGGCGGGAACGAACTTGAAGCCGAACAGCTCGCCCGCGACGTAGAACATGCCCTCGCGGAGCTTCTCGAGCTGCAAGTAGGGCTTGGTGTCGTTCTCGTCGAGGTCGTACTTCGCCTTGCGCACCTTCTCCGAATAGAAGCGGTAATCCCAAGGCTCGATCTTGATCTTCGCGCCTTCTTTCTCCGCGATGGCCTGCATGTCGGCGACTTCCTCGTGGACCCGCTTCACCGCCGGCTTCCACACCGCCTCCATCAGCTCGACGGTGCGCTCCGGCGTCTTCGCCATCTGGTCCTCGAGCTTCCAGTGCGCGTACGTCGGATAGCCGAGCAGGGTGGCCTTCTCCTTCCGGAGCTTCAGGATCTTCGCGATGGTGGCGTTGTTGTCGTGCTCGTCGCCGTTGTCGCCGCGCATGACGAACATCCGCCACACCTTCTCGCGCAGATCGCGCCGGGTGGAGAAGGTGAGGAAGGGATCGGTGCTCGAGCGGGTATTGACGATGGCCCACTGCCCCTGCTTGCCGCGGGAAGCCGCGGCAGCCGCGGCCTGCTCGCGCAGCGAGGGCGAGAGGCCGGCCAGGTCGGACTCCTTCTCGAGGAGCACCATCTCAGTGCCCTCTTCCGCGAGGAGGTTCTGGCTGAACTTGGTCGAGAGCGTCGCCAGCTCCTGGTTCAGATCGCCGAGCCGCTTCTTCGCCGCGTCGTCGAGCTTCGCGCCCTGCCGGACGAAGCCGGTGTAGTCGAGCCAGAGCAGACGCTGCTGCTCGGGTCTCAGGCTCATGCTCGCGCGCTTCTCGTAGACGGCAGCGATGCGCGCGAACAGCTTCGGGTTCTGCACGATCTTGTCCTGCAGGGCGGCGAGCTTCGGCGACAGCTCGCTCTGGATCTTCTGCATCTCGTCGTCGTTCATCGTCGCCGTGTAGATGCCGTAGACGGTGGTGGCGCGGGTGAGCGGCTGGCCGGCGCGCTCCATCGCAACGATGGTGTTGTCGAAGGACGGCGCCTCGGGGTTGCCGGCGATCTGATCGATCTCCTGCAACTCCAGCGTCATCCCTTCTTCGACGGCGCTCTTGATGTCCTGGACCTTGAACTTGCCGAAGGGCGGCTCGCCGCCGTTCGGGCCCTGCCAGGGCGCGAGCAGCACGTTCTGCGACTTGGTGTCGTTCATGGCCGTGGTGGTCTTGGGAGAGGTGGTTTCTGCGGTGGCGCCGGCAGGCTTCTTCTGCTCCGTGGCGCAAGCACAAAGGGCGATGGCGAGCATGGTCAAGCGGCGAATCATCTTGTTCCTCATGGTTTCACGAACTTGATGGCAAATCGGTCCTGGTCGTGCGTCTTGTTGACGCCGGAGTCGGCGTTCCAGTCGCGCGGGTCCTTGTCGTTGCGCAGGAAGGAATCCTCGCTCGCGACGCGGAACCCGGCTTTCGTGACCTCGTCCTTGACCACCTGCTCGTCGATGCGGTGCAGCTTCTCGCAATCGTCGCGGCCGCTGCCGGGCCTGGCGCTGTTGTCGACGATGGCGTAGACGCCGCCCGGTTTCAGCGCTTTGAAAATCGCTTCGTTCATCTTGCCGGTGTCGCTCTTCTCCGCGACGGCGTCGTGGTAGACCGCGACCGAGTAGACGGCGTCAAGATCTTTCACCTCTGGCGGAAACGGTTCGTCCCATTGCCGGACGAAATGGACGGTGTTCTTCATCGCCGGTCCGGAAAGGCGGCGCTCCCACGCTTTCTGCAAGCCGGGACCGTCCCAATTGGGCGTGTCCTGCGCGAAGACCGCGCCCGACGGGCCCACCGAGCGCGCGAACAGCTCGGTCGAATAGCCGCCTCCTGCGCCCACCTCGCCTACCCGCATGCCCGGCGAGGTGCCGAAGAAGGCGAGCATCTGTACCGGCTTGCGATGCGAGTCCATCTCCTTGTCCTGCGGGGTACGATCGGCGGAGGAGACGATTTGCTGCGGCGCGGCTTGCTGGGATTTCTGGGATGCGGCGCACGCGAGTAGCGAAAGCGGGATCAAACGGAACACGAGTGCCTTCATTGGGATCCTCCCGGCGCCACAACGCGCGGGAGCGCTCTGCATTTCACCGGAACGTGGCCGGTCCGGGTCGTTGGTCCGGGGAACGCAGCAAGCGAGCTTCCCTGGACTTGGCCGTCACATCTTGACCGTCAAGTGGAGTGCGCGTTAGCCTGCCTGGCGTGGACCCGGAGAGCACCGACGTCATCCAGGGCACCATGGACATGCTCATCCTCAAGACGCTCAGTCTGCAGCCGCTCCACGCCTTCGGGATCGGACGGCGGATCGAGCAGATCTCGCGCGGCGTCTTCCGGGTGAATCCGGGCTCCCTCTTCACCGCGCTCGAGCGGCTGGTCCGCGCAGGATGGCTCGACGCGGGCTGGGAGACGACAGAGAACGGGCGCCGCGCCAAGTTCTACTCGCTCACCCGCGCCGGCAAGAAGCAGCTCGAGGTGGAGACCGCCGACTGGACGCGGCGCGCGTCGGCCATCGCCCGCCTGCTCAAGGCCGAAGGCTGAGCGGCGATGTCGCCCTTTCGCCAGCTCGCCCGCGGATTGCGCGTTCTCTTCCGCCGCGGCGCGGCCGATCGCGAGGTCTCCGAGGAGGTGCAGCAGTACCTGGAGGAGTCGACGGCGGCCTTCCTCGCGCGCGGGTTCTCGCCGGAAGAGGCGCGCCGCGCTGCCCGGATGGAAATGGGAAGCGCGACCGCGGTGCGCGAGGAAATCCGCGCCCAGGGTTGGGAGGACGCGATCGCGACGCTGCTCGGCGACGTCCGCCACGGGCTGCGCCTGTTGCGCAAGAGTCCCGGTTTCACCGCCGTGAGCATCCTCATCCTCGCGCTCGGCATCGGGTCGAGCACCGCCATCTTCAGCGCGGTGAACCCGATCCTCTTCGAGCCGCTGCCCTATCCCGATGCCGGTCGCGTGACGATGATCTCGCCCCGCCGTGACGACGGCTCGAAGGCCGGAGGAATCGCGTTCGGCAACGTTCGCGAGCTCGCGCAGCGGCAAGAGGCCTTCCAGGCCCTGGCGGCGTTCCGCTTGTGGCAACCGACGTTGACCGGACCGGCCGAACCGGAGCGGCTCGAGGGCCAGAGGGTGGGCGCCGGATATTTCCGCGCGCTAGGTGTCCTCCCCGCGCTCGGATCGGACTTCGACCCCGCCGAGGACCGCCCGAAAGGCGCGAACCTCGCCATCGTCGGCGACGGCCTCTGGCGCCGTCGCTTCGCAGCCGACCGCGGCATCGTCGGACGCCTCGTCACGCTCGACGACGACAGCTTCCAGGTGGTCGGGGTGATGCCGCCCGGATTCGAAAACGTCCTCGCTCCCTCGGCGCAGATCTGGACGCTCTTGCAGTACGACGAGTCCCACCTCGGCGACCACACCAGCCGCGAGTGGGGCAATCACCTGCGGCTCGTGGGGCGGCTCCGGCCGGGGGTGAGCATGGAGCGGGCTCGCGGGGATGTGGACGCCATCGCGCGCAAGTCGATCGCGGCGTTCGCCCGGCCATCCTGGGCGGCCGTGGAATACGGGTTCGTGGTGCGCTCGCTGCAGGACGACGTGACCGAGTCGGTGCGGCCGGCGCTTCTCGCCGTCCTCGGCGCGGTGATCGTCCTGCTGCTCATCGCTTGCGTGAACGTCACCAACCTGATCCTCGCCCGGGGCGCGCAGCGGCGTTCTGAGCTCGCCCTGCGCGCGGCTCTGGGCGCTTCGCGGTGGCGCGTGGTCCGCCAATTGCTCACCGAAAGCCTCGTGCTCGCGCTTCTCGGAGGCGCCGCCGGAATGGCGCTCGCCGCGTGGGGCGTCCAGGCGCTCGTGGCGCTGAGCCCGCACGATCTCCCGCGGCTCGCCGCCATTCGCCTCGATGGTCGCGCCCTTGCCTTCGCCGTCGCGGTGACGGTCGTGGTCGGCGTCGTGTTCGGATCGATCCCCGCATTTCATGGTTCCCGCGGCGATCTGAGATCGGCGCTGCAGCAGGGCTCCGGGCGCACCGCGGGGGGTCACCAGACGACCCGTCGCGCTCTGGTCGTCGCCGAAGTCGCCCTCGCGTTGGTCCTGCTGGTCGGCGCGGGCCTCCTCCTGCGCAGCCTGCGGCGGCTCTTCGCGGTGGACCCCGGATTCGACTCCAGAGGCGTCCTCACCCTCCAGGTCCAGACCGCCGGCCGCCACTTTCCGGACGACGCCGCGAGGCATCGCTTCTTCGCCGAAGCGCTGGAGGCGGTCCGCCACGTGCCCGGCGTCGCCTCCGCCGGTTTCACCGCCCAGTTGCCGCTGAGCGGCGACGCCGACGGCTACGGCGTGTCGCTGGAATCGGATGCCGGCGAGTCGGAGGCCGCGTTCCGCTACGCCGTGAGCGGCGATTACTTCCAGACGATGGGAATCCAGCTCCGCGCCGGGCGGCTCTTCGACGACCGCGACGCGCAGGGTCCCCTGGTCGTCGTGATCAACGAGTCGTTCGCGAGGCGCAAGTTCGCCGGCAGAGGCCCGATCGGCGAGCGCTTGCGCTTCGGACCCTCCGCGGAGTTGCGAACCATCGTCGGCGTGGTCGCCGACGTCCGCCAGTTGTCGCTGGCCGATACCGGGTCCGACGCGATCTATCTTCCAGCCCGGCAGTGGCCCTGGGCGGATCGTGTCCTGACGCTGGTGGTTCGCTCGCACCTGCAGGCGCCCGCGCTGGTCGCCGGCATTCGCAAAGCGATCTGGTCGATCGACAAGGACCAGCCGATCGCGCGCATCGCGACCATGGAGGACCTGCTCGCGGCTTCGGCCTCCGAGCGGCGCTTCGCGCTGGTGCTCTTCGAGGCGTTCGGCATCGTGGCCTTGCTCCTCGCGGCGATGGGAATCTACGGCGTGCTCTCGGGCAGCGTCGCCGAGCGGACCCGCGAAATCGGAATCCGCTCGGCCCTCGGGGCTTCCCCGGGCGGCATCCTCTCTCTCGTCGTGCGGCAGGGTTTCGCCCTGACGGCCCTCGGGGCAGCGATCGGTCTCACCGCGGCCATCGCCGCCAGCCAGGCTCTCGTCGGCCTTCTCTTCGCCGTCTCCCGCCTCGACCCCCTCACCTACGTCGCAATGGTCGCCCTCCTCCTCGTCGTTTCCCTCGTTGCCTGCTGGATGCCGGCCTGGCGCGCAGCCCGGGTCGATCCGGCAATCGCGTTGCGAGCAGAGTAGCGAAGCGTCCCCTCACTGAATTCTCGTCGGCCCTGCTCTTCGATCGATGTCGAGAACTTCGCTGAACCGAACTCGGCAAGCACCCGAAATCGCCTCGACCCCAAAAAGAGCGCCGTCGGTCTCCCGGCGCCCTTTTTGGGTTCGGAGTAGATGGCAGCCACCGGAATGACAGCGCTGTCCTCGCGCATGGCACGGCAAGACGTGGCTACCGTCCCCGCAGCATCCCCGGCGTCCGCACCACCTGCACCACATTCCGCCCCTCATGCCGCCGCGTGAAGAACAGCCACGCCCCGTCCGCCGAAATCCCGGGAGCGAACTCTCCATCCGCCGTGTTGATCGGCACCCCCAGGTTGCGCGGCTCCCGCCATTGCTCTCCGTCTCGAAAGCTCACCCACAGGTCGGTGTCGCCCTGGCCGCCCGGGCGGTCGGAGACGAAGACGAGGAAGGATCCGTCCGGGGCGATGAGCGGATTGGAGCTCGTATTGCCGTCGTTGATGCTCGCCGGCAGCGGACGTGGTGCCCCGCCCGGCCGGAACGAGTACAGCACCGGCCGCGGTCTTCCGGTGGTCTGCGCGGCCCGGCCGAAGACCATCTCGCCCGCGGCGCTTTGCGTGGCGAAGACCTCGTTGTCGTCCGTGTTCACCGCCTCCACCGGACGAGGCGTGGCCCAGCCACCTCCTTTGGAGCGGTCCGCGATCCATACGTCGAAGTTTCCCCGGGCGCGATCGGACTCGAAGAGGAGATGCTGGCCGTCGGGAGTCACGAAGGGATCGATGTCCCGCGGGCCGGTGGAAAAGGCGAGCGGCGCCGGAGCGCCCCAGCCGGACCCGTCGAACCGCGAGACCAGCATGGTCATCGTCTTCCGGTCGGCGGTCATGGTGTCGAAGTAGAGCTCGCGGCCGTCGGGGGAGAGCGCGCCGCCGAAGGTCGAGCCGGCGGCAATCCACTGCGGCAACAGCGGGACGGGCACCTCGCCGGCGTCGAAAGCGCCGCGCCGGGCCGAGGCGCAGGCGCAAAGGGAGGCGCAAAGGAAAACGATGCGGCGCACGTCCCCGGAAACGCCGCGCGGGGCCAGCCATTCCCGCTACTGGTGCGGCACGAAGGCCGCCTTCGCCTCCGGCATCTCCTTCTTGATCGCCTCGATGCGGTCCTTGTCCGAGGGGTGATCGGAAAGGAAGGCCGGCGGCGCCTTGCCCTGCCCATACGCCGCCATCCGCTGCCAGAAGTCGATCGCCTTCTCCGGGTCGTAGCCCGCCTTGGCCATGAGCACGAGGCCGATGTGGTCCGCCTCGCTCTCCTGCGAGCGCGAGAAGGGAAGCTCGATGCCGACCTGGGAGCCGATTCCCAGCGCCGCCGCTGCCGGTTTCGCCGCCTCGGGCTTCGCCGCGCCCACCGCGGCGAGGATGCCGCTCTCGCCGAGTTGCATGAGGGTGCTGCGCGACAGCCGCTCCGCGCCGTGGTGCGCGAGCGCGTGCGCCGTCTCGTGACCGAGGACCACCGCGAGGCCCGTCTCGTCCTGCGTGAGCGGAAGGATGCCGCTGTAGACGGCGATCTTCCCTCCCGGAAGGCACCAGGCGTTCACCGTCTTGGGATCGTCGATCAGCGTCGCCTGCCACTGGTATTTGGGATGGAAGTTCGCCTCCGCGGCGTCGGCGATCCGCTTCGCCACCCGCTGCACCATCGCGGTGGCGGCCGCGTCGCTGCTCGGCTTGGCCTTGGAGACCTCCTGCGTGTAGGTCTGGGCGCCGAGCTGGTTCATGGTCCCCTCGCCGACGAGGTTCAGCTCCTTCCGGCCGGTCACCGGGACCGTGGTGCAGGAGAGCGCGGCAAGGAGCAGGACTCCAGGTAGCCTTCGCATGACTGCTACATACCTCAAGCCGATGCAGGCCGGCCGGAGACGCGGTCGAGCAGCCTCGCGGTCGCGGGCGTGCGCGCCGCCCTGCCTCTTGCACTGCGGCGCGGCGGGCGGCCGCTACGCGCCGTCCCTCACAGCTTCTTGCCTTCGAAGTGCGTCGTTTTCAGCGACCACGGCTCGACGCCCTCGAGGCAGCGCACGTTGACTGCGCGCGTGTCGGTTCCGTCCCGCGCCGTCCCCTTCGCGAAGGAGTGGATTCCGCACTTCTTGCAGAAGAGGTGGTGCAGGTGGTGCTTCCCCCATTGATAGTCGGTGAGGGAATCCTCGCCGCTCAGGAGCTTGAACTGCGTTGCCGGTACGAACGACCGCATGGCGCCGACACGGCCGCAGATGGAGCAGTTGCACTCCATCACCTTGTCCAGGTTCATGTTGGCTTCGAACTTCACGTTCCCGCAGTGACAGCTGCCTTTGTATTGCTTCTCGTCGCTCATGGAGAGCCTCCTTCGATGGCCCTTGACTACCGCATCCAGGAGCGAGGCGCGCTACCATCCTTTCGTGGACGAGCGACTCCGGAAATGGGACGAGAAGTTCGCCCGCGGCGACGAGCTCCACGCCTTCGCTCCGTCAATGCCCCTCCCGGACGCGATTCGCGGCCTTGCGCCCGGTCTCGCGCTCGATCTCGCCTGCGGGGCGGGCCGGCACGCGATCTACCTCGCCGAGCAGGGCTGGCGCGTCCAGGCGCTCGACGGCTCTCGCGTCGGGATCGATCGCATGCTGGACGAGGCGCGCCGCCGCGGCGTCGAAGGCCGCATCGAGGCGCGCGTCGGCGATCTGGAAAGCGACTCGTTCACCCTCGAGCCGGACGCCTTCGATCTGGTCTGCGACTTCTATTTCCTCCACCGCCCGCTCTTCGCGCAGATCCGGCGCGCGGTGCGCCCGGGGGGTCTGTTCGTCGCCGCCATCCACGTCGAAGACGCGGCAGGGAGCGAGGCTCCGCATTCGTTCCTTCTCGCCCCGGGAGAGCTTCGCGCCCTCGTCGGCGGCTGGGGCTGGGAGGTCGTCCACGCACGGGAGGGAGCTTCGAGCGAAACGGGCCATCGCCACGCCACCGCGGAAATCGTCGCACGAAGGCCGCGCTAACCGGTGATGGCTTCCGGGGTCGGCGGCGTCTCGATCCTGGCCTCTGCTTTTTCCGCCAGCGAGAGCGCGGCGATGCGCCTCCGGCGCGGCTCGGCGGTGAGGAGATGGCCCGCGGAGATGGCGAGCGCGACGGCGAAGCAGAGCAGCCACAGCGGGCGCGGCCCGAGGCGCTGCATCGTTTCTCCGGCGACGAGCGGCGAGAAGGCGAAGGCGACGCCCCAGCACATGGAGTAGGCGCCCTGGTAGCGGCCGCGGAGCGCCGGCGGGGCGAGATTCGCAACCATGGTGGAGGCGACCGGGAATCCGATCACCTCGCCCACCGTCCACAGGGCCGTTCCGATCGCGTAGACGGGAAGGCTCCCTCCCAAGGCGTTGATGCCATATCCCAGTCCGAAGAGCAGGGCGGAAAACGAGAGCAGCCGCGCGCCATCGAAGCGATTGAGCTGCGCCGAGAGGAGCGGCTGGAGAAGGACGACGCCGGCGCAGTTGAGGCCCATGAGGAATGCGTATGCGGACGGACCGAGCCCGTGCGCCGCCATGTCGAGCGGGAGCGCGAGTTGCCATTGCGTGAAGACCGCGAGCGCGCCGAACTGGAGGAGCAGGAAGGAGAGGTACGGGCCGTCGGAGAACACTTTGGCGAGGCCGCGGAGCGCTGGCTCGTGGACGAGGCCTTGCGGGCGCGTCTCCGGAACGCGCAGGAAGATGACGGCAGCGGCCGCGATCGAGCTCGCCGCGTCGGCCAGGAAGAGGACGACGATGCTCCGCTCCGCGACCAGGCCTCCGAGGAACAAGCCGACCGAGATGGCGAAGTTCGCCGCCCAGTAGGTGAGCCCGTATGCGCGGGGCCGATCTTCCGGCGGGACGACGTCGGCGACCGCGGCGCTCATCGCGGGCCGGTAGAGGTCGCCCGCGGCCGCGGAGAGGAACGCCATCGCGCAGAGGAGGACGGGATCGCGCGCGAAGGCGAGGGTTCCCACCGCGGAGGCACCGAGGACGAGCGCGACCAGCATCGTCGCACGCCGGCCGATCCTGTCCGCGAGGAGGCCGCCGAGCGGTCCCGCGATTGTCATTCCCAGCCCGTACAGGGCGAGCACGCGGCCTGCCTGGGCGGGAAGAAAGCCGCGATCGCGAACGAGATAGATGGAGAGGAAGGGCAGGACGAAGCTGGCGAGGCGGTTGACGACGAGCCCCCACCAGACGGTCCAGAAAACGCCCGACAGGCCCCCGATCCTCGAGCCGAGCCAGTTCACTTCTCGTCGGGACGCAAGAGTCGTTCCGCCTGCTCTTCGTCGAGCGGAACGTACCTTCCCTGCTCGGGGTCGTGTGCGAGCACTTCCGCGTTCGCGATGTCGAACCAGAACGCGTGCAGGCGCAGCCGGCCTTCCTTCTCTGCCCGCGCGACCAGGTCGTAACTGCGCAGGTGATCGAGCTGGAGCAGCGCGTTCGCCTGCGAAAGTTGATCGGCGGCGCCCGGTGCCGTGCGATCCGGAATCCGCTCCAGGGCGCGCTCGGCGTGGCGCAGCCAGGACTTCAAGTGCGGGGTCGCCACCTTCTCCCGTCCCCGGACGAGCCCGGTCATCGCGCCGCAGCTGGAGTGCCCGCAGACGATGACGTCCCGCACCTGGAGCATCCCGACGGCGAACTCGATGGCAGCCGCCTCGGATTCGTCCGCCACGGAGAACCCGTCCGCGGCGGCGGGCGAGACGATGTTGCCGGGGTTGCGCACCACGAAGAGGTCGCCCGGCTCGGTGGAGGCGAAGACGTTGATGGCGACGCGGCTGTCGGAGCAGGCGATGAAGAGGGCGTCCGGGTTCTGCCCGAGAGCAAGCCGCGCGAAGTTTTCCCGCGCCACGGGGCGGACCCGGTTACGGAAATCGACGATGCCCCGCACGAGCTTTCGCACCGGTCCTTGCCTCCAGGCGGCGCACAGACTAGCAGAAGCGCTGCTCGGGACGCTCCCGGACGGGACACAAGAAAAGGCGCCGTCGAAGCGCGAGCCTCGACGGCGCCTCGGACGTGACCAGTCGCTACCGCGGGGTGCTGTTGCTCGTCCCCGTGGGGCTGTTGTCGCTCGGCATCTGTCCCGGCTGCGAGGTGGTTCCCGGCGTGCCAGGGGTGCCGGCCGGGCTGGTCGCTCCCGGCGTGGTTCCAGTCGTCGTTCCCGTCGTGGATCCCGTCGTCGATCCGGACGAGGGGCTCATCACGCTGCCGCTCGTCGCCGAGTTGTCGGCGGGCGATCCGGTGGTCGAGTTCGTCCCGGCCGTGGTGCCGGTCGTCGAGTTGTTGTCGGTGCTCGTTCCGGTCGTAGCACTGTTGTCGCCCGGCAGGCCGGTCGTGCTCGAGCCGGTCGTGCCCTGTCCCGATGCGCTCGTGCCGGTGCTGGGCGAGCCGATGGTGCCCGTCCCGGTGGTCGTGGAGCCGGTCGTTCCGTCGGTGGTGCTGCCGGTCGTGCCGGTGGTTCCCATCGTGCCGGTCTGACCCGCGGTCGTTCCGGTCGTGCCCTGGGCGGTGCCCGTGGTGCCCTGGGCCGCGGGTCCGGACTGACCCGCCGTCTGCGCGATGGCGGGCGTGGCGGCGAGCAGGCCAGCGGCCGTGGCGAGCAGGAGCTTCCTGGTTGGTGTCATTGTCATGCCTCCGTTGAGGTTTGCCCCGAGGGCCCGAACATGGTGACGCACCGGGCAGGGAGCCACGCACGAGCAGGACGCCGCGCGGCGGCTTGCTCCGATCGTCCTGGGAGGGAATGCGGCAAGGCTCGGCCGATGCCAGTTTGCGCGGAGGAGCCCGAGCATGTCGAAGACCGTGCCCCTCACCTCCGATCAACGCAGCGCCTTCTTCGCCGCCTTCCTCGGCTGGACGATGGACGCGTTCGACTACTTCCTCGTCGTGCTCGTCTACGCCGAGATCGCCCACGACTTCGGCACCTCGCTGACCAAGATGGCGTTCCTCACCACCGTGACGCTCCTCATGCGTCCGGTCGGCGCGCTCCTCTTCGGGTTGTGGGCGGATCGCAGAGGCCGCCGCATACCGCTCATGGTCTGCGTGACCTTCTATTCGGCGGTCGGATTCGCCTGCGCCTTCGCTCCCGACTTCGCCGTCCTGCTCGTGCTCCGGCTCCTCTACGGAATCGGCATGGGCGGCGAGTGGGGACTCGGCGCGGCGCTGGCGATGGAGAAGATCCCGCCCGAGCGGCGCGGCTTCTTCTCCGGAGTCCTCCAGGAAGGGTACTCGCTCGGGTACCTCATCGCCTCGCTGGCCTTCCTGCTCATCCACTCCGCGCTCGGCCTCTCCTGGCGATGGCTGTTCGCGGCCAGCCTCTTGCCCGCGCTCATCAGCCTCATCATCCGCAGCCGCGTCGCCGAATCGGAAGTCTGGCAACAGACCCGCGAGAAGATGAAGGCGAGCCGCACCTCGATCCGCGACGTCTTCCTCGACCG
>Ga0209473_1001075_pt1 | contig 15382 bp, 14 predicted proteins | sample GraSoiAngelo_133_FD_185890 | JGI IMG/M metagenome (GOLD analysis project Ga0209473, IMG submission 185890) | Grasslands soil microbial communities from the Angelo Coastal Reserve, California, USA - 14_0929_05_20cm (SPAdes) (version 2) | ecosystem: Environmental > Terrestrial > Soil > Grasslands ...
GACGGAGATCTTCGGCAGGTCCGATGTCATGATCCGATCGGATCAGACGTGGAAGATCTTGGTGTAGCGCGACTTGATTGCGTCGCCTTCCCTCTCCACCGCCGCCGCGTCGTCTTTCATGGTCTTGATCTCCTTGAGCGGCTTGCGGCCGGCCTTCTCCTGAGTCTGCGCATGCACCGAGCGCAGGCCGCCGACGTCGATGATGAGCTGCTGCGCCTCCCGGCCCAGCGAAAACGACTGAAACAGTTTTGCTGCGTTCGGATGGGGCGACGACTTGAAAATGCCGTTCGGCCCGATGATCAGCGGCGAGCCTTCGGTGGCATAAACCGGTTCGACCGGGCGGCCGGTCTCCTTCATCTGGAAAATGTTGTACTCGTTGCCGTCGGCCATCACGGCTCGCTCGCCGAGATCGAGTTTCTTCGGCGGGTCGGCCGAGGATTGCACCTGCATGATGTTCTGCTTGGCGAGCTGCTCGAACCAGCCCCAGCCGAGATCGCGCTGCATCTGATAGGTCGCGGTCATGATGGTGCCGCTGTAGCCGGGATGCGCCTTGACGATCTTGCCCTTCCATTTGGGATCGAGCAAGTCTGCAAAGCTCTTCGGCGCTTCCTCCGGCTTCACCAGATTGGTGTTGTAGGCGATGATCGAAAGCCAGACGCGAAAACTCGCAAACTGACCGTCGGCATCCCGGTGCTCGGCCGGATAGAATTTGGCGACCTCCTCCGGCACATAAGGCGCCAGGATGCCGTCGCGCTTCCAGACGATGAAGTGCGCGGCATCGGACGAGTTCACGACATCGACGGCGTGAATGTTGCTGGAATATTCCTGGCCGATGCGCTGGAACACGCGCTCGGCGCCGGTGCGTTCGACCCGCACCGCGATGCCCGGATACTTTGCCTCAAACGCCTTTGCGAGTTTCTCGGCGACCGGCAGATCGGTCGAGGTGTAATAGATGATCTGGCCTTCCTGCTTCGCGGCCTCGATCAGGGCCGGCGTGACCGGCTCTGCCGGCGGCGCATCCGCCATCACCCGGGTCGAGAACGCGGCACCTGCGAGCAGTGCGCCCGTACCCTTGAGCAGGTCGCGACGCGAAACCTTCAAATGCTTCATGGGCTCGTCCATCCCGCTTTTCGGCGATGTCAGGTACGCCGCAAATTATCTTTTATTCCTTGGGCCTATACCCAGTCTGTCGTCGACAGTCTATCCGCCTTGCAGCTAAATTGCCCTGCAACAATACGACGTTTCGGGGAGATGGAAATGACGAGCCCAAGGTTCGCGTTGGCGGTAATGGCGACGCTGGCGGTAGCGCCCACCCTGAGCTCGGCTTCGCTCGCCGAGGATTATCCGGCGCGGCCGGTCAGGATCGTCGTTCCGTTCGGCGCGGGCGGTCCCGCCGACGTCACGGCGCGCCTGATCGGCAACGTCCTGCAGGAAAAGTTCGGCCAGCCGTTCGTGGTCGAGAACCGCACCGGCGCCGGCGGCGTGATCGGGACGCTCGAGGCGGCCAAGTCGCCGCCCGACGGCTATACGCTGTTGATGATGTCGAATACCCAGACCGCCAACGAGTCGCTGGTGGCGCTGCCGCAGCGCAAATACGAATTGATGCGCGATCTCGCACCGATCGCACCGATAAATTATTCCGATCTCGTGATTGTGGTGCATCCGTCGGTGCCCGCCAAAACGCTGGCCGAATTCATCGCGCTGGCGAAGTCACAGCCGGGAAAGCTGAACTACGCCTCTTCCGGGCAGGGCACGCCCTATCACATGGCCGGCGAACTATTCAAAACCATGGCCGGCATCGATGTCGTGCATGTGCCCTACCGCAACAGCGGCGAAGCGCGCTCGGGGGTGATCGGCGGACAGGTGCAGATGATGATCGATGCGGTGCCCGCGATGACCCCCAACATCAGCGAGAACCAGGTGCGCGCGCTCGCGACCTCAGGCAAGACGCGATCGAACGTGCTGCCAAACGTGCCGACGGTGATCGAAGCCGGCGTGCCCGGCTATGAAGCCACCATCTGGCTCGGCTTGATGGCGCCCACCGGGACGCCGAAGCCGATCATCGACAAGCTCAATGCTGCCGTGAACGAAGCGGTGAAGCGGGGTGATATCGTCAAACTCTGGACTGAACAGGGCGCGGTTCCGATGTCGATGACTCCAGAACAATTCGACAAATTCCTGCGCGGCGATATTGTGAAGTGGGCGGAAGTCGTCAAGAAATTCGACAAGCCGTAAATGAAGGGCCTTGAAGTCAGCGATGCCGAGCATTCGATTTCGCCTCAATGGCGTCGAGACCGATGTCGACGCCGATCCCGACCGTTCGCTGCTCGACATCCTGCGCGGACCGCTTGGCTTGACCGGTCCGCATTTCGGTTGCGGCTCAGGCGAATGCGGCGCCTGCCATGTCATCATCGGCGATCGCGCGGTGGCCTCCTGCGATACGCCATTAGGGTCGGTTGCGAACAAGGACGTCACCACCATCGAGGGATTGGGCAGCGCCGAGCGGCCGCATCCACTGCAGCGCGCCTTTATCGCCGAGCAGGCCCTGCAATGCGGCTATTGCGTCTCCGGCATATTGATGAGTGCCGCGGCATTGCTGATGCAAAACCCACAGCCGACCGACGCTGAGGTGCGGTCCGCGCTCGACCGCAACCTTTGCCGCTGCGGCTCGCACAACCGGATGGTGCGGGCGGTGTTGCGCGCGGCAGCCGAGATGGCCCCGCGATGAACCAGGCCGCACCCAAGCTCCCGGTCAGCTTGGCTGCGAACCCAAGACTATCGTCATGGGTGAGATTCTCCGGCGCAGGACAGCTGACGCTCTCACCCGGCAAGGTCGAGATCGGACAGGGCATCGTGACCGCGCTCGCGCAGATCGCCGCCGACGAACTCGACGTCGATATCGGCCGCGTGAAGATGGTGCGCGCCTCGACGGCCGGAAGTCCCAACGAGGGCGTCACCTCGGGCAGCCTCTCCATCCAGCAATCTGGACGCGCGATCCGCCAGGCCTGCGCCGAGATCCGGCGGATTTTTCTTGCCGCGGCGGCCGATCGCCTCGGCGTTGATGCGAACACGCTCGAGATCAACGATGGCATGATTTCCGGACCCGGTAACGTGCAAACGAGTTACTGGGAACTCGCCGACGAAATCTCGCTCGATTGCGATGCGACGCTGGAGGCGGCACCGAAGTCGGCCGCCAAGCGCGCGCTCGCTGGACAATCCGTGCAGCGCCTGGACATTTCCGACAAGGTGTTCGCGCGTCCGCGCTTCATTCACGACTGCGCGCCGGCCGCAATGCTGCATGGCCGGGTGCTGCGCCCGGAGCGGTCAGGGGCAACACTCACCGGGCTCAACGAAGACGGTGCGCACGCTGTCGCGGGTCTTGTCGCTGTCGTGCGCGACGGCAGTTTTGCGGGCGTCGTCAGTGAGACCGAAGAGGGGGCCGAGACTGCGCTTAGATCGTTGCGCAAGGGCGCGACATGGTCGACGGGCGAAGCGCTGCCCGATGAAAACGACTTGGCCGCCTTCCTAAAGGCACAACCGGTCGAGTCGACCATCATCGACACCAAAACCTCGTCGAACACCAGCGACAAGCTGCGCACCATGCGGCGGCAATATACCCGCCCCTATATAGCGCACGCCTCGATTGCGCCATCATGCGCCATCGCGCAATGGAACGGCGATCGCCTTCAGGTCTGGACCCACAGCCAGGGGGTCTATCTGCTCCGCGCCGACCTTGCGCTGGCGCTCAAGATTCCGGTCGAGAATATCACGGTCGAACATATGGAAGGCGCCGGCTGTTACGGACACAATGCCGCCGACGACGTGGCGCTCGACGCGGTGTTGCTGGCGAAGGCCGCAGGCGGGCGGCCAGTCCGGGTGCAATGGTCGCGGGCGGACGAGATGACTCACGCGCCGTTTGGCGCCGCGATGGCAATCGAGATCGAGGCCGATCTCGATGCGCAAAACGAGATCGTGAACTGGCGCCATTCGATTTGGAGCAATGGTCACGCGGCGCGGCCGGGGCGCGCGGCGCAGCCTGCCCTGCTCGCCGCCTATGAGCTGGAAAATCCGTTCCCGCGGATGATCTCGACCAATCCGCCGCAGGCCAATGGCGGCGGCGGTGACCGCAATTCCATTCCGCTCTATGATTTTCCGGTGTGGAGGATCGAAAGCCACCGCCTCCTGACCATGCCAGTGCGCACGTCAGCGCTGCGGACGCTTGGCGCGCAGGGCAATGTGTTTGCGATCGAAAGCTTCCTCGACGAGATCGCGATCGAACGCGGCGAAGATCCGATCGAATTCCGGCTGCGACATCTGCGGGATGAGCGTGCCAAAGACGTGATCCGCGCGAGCGCGCGACGCGCCGGCTGGAAACGGGAGAAAAAACCTGGCACCGGCTACGGCACCGGCTTTGCCCGCTACAAGAACACCGGTGCCTATTGCGCCGTAGTCGCCGAGATCGAGGGCGAGCAAGATATCCGCGTCAAACGGCTGACGCTCGCAGTCGACGTTGGCGAAGCCATCAATCCCGACGGGGTCATCAACCAGATCGAGGGCGGCGCGATCCAGGCCACGAGCTGGGTCTTGAAGGAGCGCGTCCGCTTCGATCGCGAGCACATCACCTCGAGCTCCTGGACGGATTATCCGATCCTTCGCTTCAGCGAAGTGCCGCAAGTTGTGGTCGAAGTGATCCAGCGGCCAGATATCGAACCGGTCGGTGCCGGCGAGGCCGCGCACGGCCCGGTCACCGCAGCCATTGCCAACGCCGTGTTCGATTGTCTGGGCGCGCGCATTCGCCATCTGCCGATCACCCGCGACAGCCTGATCGCGGCGATGGAACTCTCTTCATGACAAGCTTGAGCGTCCTGAGCGGTGGTGCGGCGCAAGGCCTGGTCGCAAGCATCGCAACGAAATTCAATGCGCAGACCGGCCTCGATCTCGCAGGAGAGTTCGGCGCGGTCGGAGCCATGGCCCAAAAATTGCGCCAGGGGATGCCAACCGATATCGTGATTCTGACGGCAGCGCTTGTCGCCAAGCTCGTGGAAGAGAAGCTGGTGGTGGCCTCCTCGATCGCGGATGTCGGATTGGTCGAGACCGCCCTCGCCGTGCGCCAGCGCGATCCTTTGGTTATGGTCAGGGATGAGGCCGATCTGCGCCGAGCATTGCTGGCGGCGGATGCGATCTTCTTGCCGGACACCGAGACTTCCACCGCCGGAATTCACGTCGCCAAGGTGCTGGCGCAGATCGGTATTGCCGACGCGATCGCTCCACGGCTCAGAATCTACCCGAATGGCGCGACCGCGATGCGTCACCTTGCGGCGTCCGATGCGGTCAGGCCGATTGGCTGCACGCAGTCGACCGAGATCATCAGCACGGAAGGCGTCGTCTTGTCGGGAGCGTTGCCAGTGGGATACGGACTTTCGACAATGTACACGGCCGGCGTGACCACGCAGGCCGCGAACCCGCGGCAAGCGCAGGCTCTTATCAATTTGCTAACAAGCGCCGATGCGCGGGGCTTGCGCGAGCACGCAGGCTTTCTGAGCGGCGCAAACTAGCCGGCCGGTGGCCTGCCCAGTCGGCGCTTTCGCATTTGTCTTTGCCGCGAACTCCATATACTAATATATTAGTTCGGAGCAAGTATGCCGATACGCGCCACCAAAAAAAGAGTGAGGCCGCATCACGTTCGACGGCAGTCGGCACTCGCCGCAGCGGCCGGCCGCGCGCGGCAACGGCTTCGTCGCGGATCTATTCCGATCTGCGCGCCGAACTGGTCTCGCTGCAACGGCGTCCCGGAGAGGCGATCTCCGAAGCCGAGATCGCCCTCTCCTACGGCGTGAGCCGAACACCAGTTCGCGAAGCCATTCTTAGATTATCCGATGAAGGTCTGGTCGACATATTTCCCCAATCGGGCATCTTCGTCTCGCGCATTCCGATCGCGGCGCTGCCGGAGGCGATCATCATTCGCAAGGCGCTGGAGGAGACCACCGCGCGCCTCGCCGCCGAGCGGGCCACGTCCAGCCAGATCCTGACCCTGCATTCGATCCTGGAACGTCAGCGCGAGGCTGATGTTGCCGGGGACCGGGATGCCTTTCATCACGCGGATGAGACATTTCACGGCAGCGTCGCGGAAGTCGCCAGATATCCCGGAATCTGGACGCTGATCCAGCAGGTCAAAGTCCACGTCGATCGCTACCGTCGGCTGACCCTACCGCAGAGGGGGCGGATGGCGCAGGTGATCGCGCAGCACGAGGTTATCCTGGCCGCGATCGAAAGACACGACCCGGCAAGCGCCGGAGCCGCCATGGCAGCGCATCTCGAAAAGTTGCTTGGCGACATCTCCGCCACCCAACATACCAATCCGGAGTTTTTCGACGAGCGACCTTAGCAAGGCATAGGAACGCGGCCCGCGAAAAAAAGAGCTGCGCCAAACCAACGACACCATGGGAGAACAGCGATGGAACGCCGCGATTTTATCAAGTTGAGCGCTGGAGTCGGAGCGGCCGTGGCGTTGCGGCCGCTCTCACGCGCATCCGCGCAAACAAAATCGGTTTTCAAGGCATCCGACGTTCAGCCCACGGGCTACCCGACGGTGGCGGCGACTGAAAACCTCGGCAAGAAGCTCGAGGTCGCCACTCAGGGCCGGCTCTCGATCCAGATGTTTCCATCGATGCAACTGGGCGGCGAAAAGGAAACCATTGAGCAGACGCAGATCGGCGCGATCCAGATGTTGCGCGTCAGCGTAGGGACAGTGGGCCCGATCGTTGACGATATCAATGTCGTCAACATGCCGTTCCTGTTCAAGAATACAGCGCATGCGGAAAAGATGATGGACGGACCGATAGGACAGGAATTGCTCGACAAGATCACGGCGAGCCCCAATGCCGGACTGGTCGCATTGTGCTGGATGGATTCCGGCGCCCGCAGCCTTTACAATACTAAGCGGCCGATCAAGACGATCGAGGACCTCAAGGGCCTGAAATTCCGCGTCATCGGCAATCCGATTTTCGTCGACATGATGAACGCGCTCGGCGGCAACGGCGTCGCCATGGGCTATGACCAGGTGTTCAGCGCGCTGCAGACCGGCGTCATCGACGGCGCCGAGAACAATCCGCCGAGCTATGTCTTCAGCAATCACTATACGGCGGCGAAATATTATTCTCTCACCGAGCACCTGATCATTCCCGAAGTGCTGCTGTTCTCGAAGAAAGCCTGGGGCGCGCTTTCGAGCGACGACCAGAACCTGATCAAGAAGTTTGCCCGCGAGGCGCAGATGGAAGAACGCGAGCTCTGGAACAAGTACGAGCAGCAGGCGATGGAAAAGGCCAAAGCCGCCGGCTGCCAGGTCATCGAGATATCAGACAAGGCGCCGTTCCAGAACGCCGTCAAGCCGGTGTGGGACAAATACGGCCCGAAATACCAGGACATGATCAACCGCATTCAAGCGATCTGAGCGAACAACTCATTTGCCCGGCAAATCGGGAATTTTGGAAATGGCCGGACTGTTTCGCCGAACGATGGATTATCTCTATCTGGTGTGCGTCATCGTCGGCTGCACGGCGTTCGTCTTGATCTCTGCGATCATCCCCTGGGCGGTGTTCACGCGCTACGTGCTCAACAGCGCCGCGTCATGGCCCGAACCGCTCGCGGTGCTGCTCACCATTGTGCTCACCTTCATCGGCGCCGCTGCCGCCTACCGGCTCAACCTGCACATGAACATCTCGTATTTCGCCGACCACTTGCCCACACGATGGCGTACCCTGCTCGACATCATCGTCGAGCTCCTGATGGCGGTGATCGCGGTCTTCATGATCGTCTGGGGCGAGCGGCTCGTCGAAGTGACCTGGCACAATACCATCGCCGATTTCCCATTCCTTTCGGTCGGGATCACCTATCTGCCGATCCCCCTTGGCGGCGCCTGCCTGCTGCTGTTCATCATTGAACGCATTTTTCTCGGACTCCCGCCCGACCCGATCGTTCACCATCCGGAAACAGCGCCGTTCGATTGATCGCCTAAGGGGCAGACCATGGATATCCTGATCCTGCTTGGGACAATGCTGGTCTGCTTCGTGATCGGCATGCCGATTGCGTATGCACTGGCGATGGCTGCGATCGCCGGCGCGCTTTCGATCGGCATCCCGCTCGAAGCCTTGATGTTGAAAATCTCCGACGGCGTCAGCAAGGTCGCGATGCTGACGATCCCATTCTTCGTGCTGGCGGGCGCGATCATGGCGGAAGGCGGAATGGCGCGGCGGCTGGTCGCTTTCGCCGACGTGCTGGTCGGGTTCACGCGGCTGCGCGGCGGTCTCTCCATCGTCAACGTGCTGGCGACGACGTTCTTGAGCGGCATCTCCGGCTCCGCCGTCGCCGATACGTCCGCGATCGGCTCGGTGATGATCCCGCAAATGGAGAAGAACGGATACCCCCGCGTCTTCGCGACCAATTTGACCATCACCTCATCGGTGCAGGCGTTGCTGGTACCGCCGAGCCACAACGCGGTGTTGTATTCGCTTGCGACCGGCGGCACGATTTCGATCAGCGCGCTGTTCATGGCCGGAGTGTTTCCGGGCCTGCTGCTCGGGCTCTCGTTGATCATCCTTTGCCTTGTGATCGCCTATCGGGAAGGTCATCCGCGCGGGCAGACGGTGCCGATCAAGGACGCGTTGAGAATCACCATCGATGCCGCCTGGGGGCTGATCACGCTGGTGATCATCCTGGGCGGCATTTTGGGCGGCATCTTCACCGCCATCGAGGCCGGTGCGGTTGCCTGCCTGTGGGCGTTCTTCGTGACGATGTTCATCTACCGCGATTATCGCTGGCGCGACCTGCCGGTTCTGTTGCACCGGACGCTGCGTACGGTCGCGATGGTCTTGACGCTGATCGCCTGCGCCTCCAGCGTCGGCTACATCATGGCGCTGACGCAAATGCCGGCAAAGATGACGGCGTTCTTTCTCTCCATCTCCAGCAATAAATACGTCATCCTGTTCCTGATCAACATCCTGCTGCTCGTGCTCGGCACGCTCGTCGACATGGCGCCATCGATCTTGATCGCGACGCCGATCCTGCTGCCGGTCATGCAAAATTTCGGCGTCAATCCGGTTCATTTCGGCATGATCATGCTGCTCAATCTCGGCATCGGGCTGTGCCACCCGCCGGTCGGATCGATCCTGTTCGTCGGCTGCGCGGTCGGCAAGGTCACGATCGAGCAGGTGATGCGCAAGATCTGGCCGTTTTACGCGGTCATGTTCCTGGTCTTGATGTTCGTCACCTACGTTCCGGAGATATCGCTGTGGCTGCCGCGGCACGTCTTGCGATGAACGCCCGGCCGTCTTGCAGCAGGGCCAAAAACGCGCCAGCATGAAGGCGGGTCGCGCTCGGCCCTCCCCGCCTAAAGGCCAACCCTGTGAAAATCGTCGACCTCAGCCGCGAACTCTATCATCGCACCCCGAGCTATCCCGGTCATCCGCCGATCATCCACGGCATGTGGAAGAACCACGAGGAGGCGCTTGCCGATTCGCGAAACGTCTATGGGCTGTCGTCGATGTTCATCTCGATGCCGGATCATGGCGGCACCCATATCGACGCGCCCAGGCATTTCGGCCCGCGCGGCATCCCGATCAACCAATACCCGCTGGAAAAATGCATCGTGCCCGGCATCTGCATCGACCTGCGCCATGTTGCGCCCCGCGCCGAGATCACGGCTGATGATCTCGAAGCGGCGGTAAAGAAGGCCGGCGTGGGAGTGCCGAAGGGCGGCACGGTCCTGCTCTGCACCGGCCATCACGAACGCACCTTTCCGCGCAAGGAATATGCGACCGACAATTCCGGTGTGAATGTCGCTGCGACGCAATGGCTCGCCGAGCAAGGCATTGTCCATTTCGGCATCGACTCGATGCGGCCCGGACCCGAGGGCGACGTCAATCTGATGGTGCACAAGGCATGCCTCGACCTCGACATCACCCACATCGAGAGCCTGTGCAATCTCGAAGCGCTGCTCGGCCAGGGCCCCTTCACCTTCATCGGCCTGCCGATGAAGTGGCGGGAAGGCACTGCGTCGCCGATCCGCGCCGTGGCGGTATTCGATATGTGAGGTCGCTGCAATGCGCGCCGGGAGAGCCATCATGAACGACGAAAAAAACACGCTTGCCTCACGCCGGAAGTTTCTGCGGACCACGGCGCTCCTGATCGGCGCGGCTGCAACGTCCGCCGTTGGTTCGGGGCGCGTGAAAGCAGCGGGCTATCCCGAACGCCCCGTCAAGATCATTGTGCCGTTTGCTCCGGCCGGACCGACTGACATCATGGCGCGCATTCTCGCGACCCACCTCGGCGAAGCCCTTTCCGGCACGGCCGTGGTCGAGAACCGGCCCGGCGCCGGCGGCAATATCGGGATCGGCATCGCGGCCCATGCCGAGCCGGACGGCTATACGCTCCTGATCACCTCGAGCGCCTATGTCGTCAATCCGGGCCTCTACGCGAAAATTCCCTATGATCCCTTCAAGGATTTTGCCGCCATTGCCGAACTTGGCACCTCGCCCAATGTGATCCTGGTCGACCCCAAGCTCGGGCTGAATTCGATTGCCGATCTGATCGCGCGGGCGAAGAAAAATCCGAACGAGCTGAACTATGCGAGCCCCGGGATCGGCACCACGCCGCATCTTTCCGGCGAACTTTTCAAGCTCGTCGGCGCCATCAACATGACCCATGTGCCGTTTTCCGGCGCGGGTCCCGCGATCCAGGCGATCTTGAGCGGCACCACGCAGGTTGCTTTCGCAGCGCTGCCGCCTGCGCATCCGCATATCGAGTCCGGCGCCTTGAAGGCGCTGGCTGTCACCGGAGCACACCGCTGGTTCGACCTGCCCGATGTGCCGACCATGGTCGAACTCGGCTACAAGGATTTCATCTCCGATACCTTCCAGGGATTTTTGGCGCCCGCGAGAACGCCGCCCGCCATCGTCGAGCTGTTGTCGACCAAGTCGCTCGGAATACTGAAGACGCCGAAGATTTCGGAGCAATTGCGCAACGACGGTTTTGAGGTGCTGGCCAACGGACCTGACGGCATGAGGAAGCGCATCGAGGACGAAGTGCCGAAATGGCGCGATATCATCGCCAAAGCCGGCATCCAGCCGGTCTGATCGGACCCAAGGAAAACACCGGAGGAACGCCATGGCGCGAAAGCTGATCGACATTTCCGTACCCTTGCAGAACGATGTGCCGGCCGATCCGCCCGGCCTGCATCCGGCGATTGAGTACCATGATCATCAGCAGAGCCTGCCGCGCATGTTGCAGTTCTTCCCAGGCTTGAAGGCGGAGGACCTGCCGGACGGTCAAGGCTGGGCGATGGAGACGGTGCAGCTTTCGACTCACAACGGTACGCATCTCGACGCGCCCTGGCATTTTCACCCCACGATGAACCGCGGCGAGCGCGCATGGACCATCGATGAAGTGCCGCTGGAGTGGTGCCTGCAGCCCGCTGTCAAGCTCGACTTCCGCCATCTGGCGGATGGCTATGTGGTCACCGCAAAGGATGTCGAGAACGAGCTCAACCGCATCGGCCACACCCTTTCGCCACTGGAAATCGTAGTGGTGAACACTAGCGCCGGCGCCAAATACGGCAGGCCCGATTACGTCACCTCCGGCTGCGGCATGGGTTATCAGGCGACGATGTATCTGCTCGAGCGCGGGGTGCGGCTGACCGGGATCGACGGCTGGAGTTGGGACGCGCCGTTCGTCTATACCGCGAAGAAATATGCCGAGACCAGGGATGCGAGCCTGATCTGGGAAGGCCACAAGGCCGGACGGCATATCGGCTATTGCCACATCGAGAAGCTGCATAATCTCGAGCTGTTGCCGTCGACCGGCTTCATGGTGTCGTGCTTTCCGGTCAAGATCGAGCGGGCTTCCGCGGGCTGGACCCGGGCGGTCGCCATCATCGAGGGCTGAGCTCCGCGAGCGGAGCTGCGAGAGCATCCGTAGACGCGCCCGAAAAGCCCGCCTAAACTCCCAACCATGACAACCGACACCGGGACAACCGGTGCTAAGCCTACGGCGGGGCCACCGCCCACAAGGGAGGAAATCATGGGTCATTTTTGGCGGACTAGCCGCGCTGCCGCGCTCACTGCCGCTATCGCCATTCCCGTTGCCCTGGCAGCGCCGGCATGCGCGGAAGACAGCTTCAAACTCGGTGTCGTGACGTTCTTGTCCGGGCCGGCCGCGGACAGCTTCGGCATTCCGGCGCGTAACGGCGGTCAATTCGTGATCGACGAATTGAACAAGGGCGCAGCTCCCGCGCCTTACGACAAGGTCGGGTTCGGCGGCATGAAGATCGAGCCTGTCGTCGTCGACGAGAACGGCGGCGCGACCAAGCAGGTCCAGGAGCTGCGCAATCTTTATGAGCGCGAGAATGTCGATGTCGTGCTCGGCTATATCGGCTCCGGCGATTGCCTTGCGGTTGCACCAATCGCGGAGGAACTAAAGAAGATGCTGGTCCTGATGGATTGCGGCACGCCGCGCATCTTCGAAGAAGCAAAGTACAATTACGTCTTCCGCACTGCCGCGCACGCCACCATGGATAACGTCGGCCTCATCAGGTACATGAAGGCGAAGAACGTCAAGATGGACACGCTGTCGGCCATCAACCAGGACTACGCCTGGGGCCAGGATAGCCGGGCCGACTTCGTCGCCGCCGCCGGACAGCTTTACCCGGATGTCAAGCTGCAGGCCGACCTCTTGCCGAAATTCGGCGCTGGCCAGTACGGCACCGAGATTTCCGCCCTGGTCAGCGCCGGCTCCGACGTCGTCTATTCAAGCCTGTGGGGCGGCGATCTGCAGGCCTTCATCCTGCAGGCAACGCCGCGCGGCCTGCCGAAGCGCAGCCAACTGGTGCTCAGCGCCGCCGACCATGTGCTACCACCGCTCGGCGACAAGATGCCTGACGGCACGATCATCGGCGCGCGCGGCGCCTATGGCCTGATGTCGCAGAAATCGCCGGTCAACGACTGGTTCTTCAAAGGCTACCAGAACGTCAACGGCGTCTATCCGGTTCAGGCCGCCTATCGCATCGCGCAGTCGATTCTCGGATTAAAGACCGCAGTCGAGAAGGCGATGGCCAAGAACGGCAGCAAAAAGCCTTCGACCGATGAATTGATCGCGGCGATGACGGGGCTGGAATGGCAATCGCCCGGCGGCCTCATTCAGATGAAGCTTGCCGATGGCCATCAGGCGATCCAGCCGATCGCCTTCAGCCGCACCAAGTACAATCCGGATTTGAGACGGGTCGATCTGGTCGACATCCAGTACTTTGCGGCCGAATGCGTCAATCCGCCCGCGGGCGTGAAATCGATTGAGTGGATCAAGAGCGGGATGGCCGGCGCCAAGTGCAACTAAAGTGCAACTGAGCGGCGGCAGCCTCTAAAGATGAGGCAAAGCGGCGTGAGCAGGACGTTCGTGCCGCTGACCCCTGCCCGCGATTTTCGACCTTCGCCCGCAATGATCGGCATGACGGCGCCATGTATCTGTTTCTGACGATTGTTCTTGACGGGCTGATCGAGGCTTCCTGGCTGTTCGTCGTTGCCTTGGGGTTGACGCTGGTGTTCGGCGTGCTCAAGATTCTCAACATCGCTCACGGCAGCTTCTATGCACTCGGCGCCTACATCGCGGCGACCGCCGTCACCATCGCGGCCGCCCACAGCCTTCCGCCTGCCTTGGGCTTTGTCGCGATGCTCATTTCGGTCGCCCTGATCGCATCGATCGTCGGCTTGCTGCTCGAGCGCGGCCTCTTGAAGCTGTTCTACGGCCGCGACGAAGTGGTGCTCTTGCTGGTGACCTATGCGGTGTTTCTGATCCTGGAGGACACCACGAAGCTGATCTGGGGCGTGAACCCGATCTACGCATCCCAGCCCTACGAGCTGTTCGGCAATGTTGAATTCGCCGGTCTCTATTACGTCGGCTACGATCTGCTGCTGATTCCGGCCGCCGCCGCCATTGGCCTTGCGGTCTGGTTTGGCCTCAATCGCACCGTCATGGGCAAGATCGTGCTGGCCGTGATTCACAACGAGGAGATGAGCGTCAGCATGGGCGTCCGGGTGAACCGCGTCTATGCGGGCGCCTTTGCCTTCGGCGTGTTGCTCGCAGCGTTGGCGGGCGCGCTGACGGCACCCAAGATATCGATGCAGCCCGGGCTCAGTTCGGATGTCATCATCTTGAGTTTCGCCATCGTGGTGATCGGTGGACTGGGCAGCGTCGAGGGCGCGGCGATCGGCGCCGTTCTTGTCGGACTCGCGCGAGCCACTTCGGTGCACCTGATGCCGCAGGCGGAATTGTTCATGATCTACCTGATCATGGCGGCGGTGCTGATGTTTCGTCCCGAGGGGCTGTTCAAGCGCGAGACGGCGAGGCGAATTTGATAAGGCGGATGCATCCTCTCGTCATGGTCTTTCCGGTGATCGCTGTGACCCTGTTCGGCCGAGTGTTGCCGACGTGGACATTGTCGCTTGCGACCATTGCGGCCTCCAACGGCCTGGTCGCGCTCGGCATCGTGGTATTGGCGCGTACCGGCAACGTGTCGTTCGGACAGGGGTTGTTCTTTGCCGCAGGCGGCTATGGTGTCGCGCTGATCGCCAACAACTGGGGCATCACCGACGCGGCGGCGCAAATGCTGATCGGCGCCGCCTGCGGGGGTCTGCTCGGCCTTGTGATCGGCCCGCTGATTGCCCGCTACAGCGGGATTTTTTTCGGCATGCTCACGCTCGCGCTGTCGATGGTGTTCTACGGCGCGCTGGTCAAGACGACCGTGCTCGGTGGATCCGACGGCTTCAATGTCGTGCGTCCGAGCCTGTTCGCCATCAGCTTCGTCGACCCGCGCGAGGCAGATTTCATGCTATACGCGGTCTCGGTCGTTACCACCGGACTAGCTGGCATCGCCGCAACAATCCTGTTCCGTTCCGAATTCGGCCTTGCCAGCCTTGCGGTCCGTGAAAACAATCTACGCGTGGAGTATCTCGGCATATCAGCTAACCGGATCATCACCATCAACTTCGTGATCGCAGCCGTCTTTGCCGGCGCTAGCGGCGCGTTCGCGCTGATGGCGCAGCGGCATATCGACCCGCAATTCGCCTATTGGACCACGTCGGGCGAATTCGTATTTATCGCGGTGCTCGCGGGATATCAGAGCGTTTCAGCGGTATTCGTCGCCTCGCTCGCGCTTGAGCTCGTACGCTCATTCTCGAACCTCTATCTTCCTAACACTTGGCAGCTCGTCCTTGGCGTTTTCCTGCTCGCCGTCATCCTGTTTCTGCCGCGCGGCATCGGCTCGCTCTGGATCAGGCAACGGCGCAAAAGCGCCGGTGTTTCGGCTGAGACGTCGGCGGTCGAAGAAGGCGTACCGTCG
>Ga0209473_1001082_pt1 | contig 15332 bp, 14 predicted proteins | sample GraSoiAngelo_133_FD_185890 | JGI IMG/M metagenome (GOLD analysis project Ga0209473, IMG submission 185890) | Grasslands soil microbial communities from the Angelo Coastal Reserve, California, USA - 14_0929_05_20cm (SPAdes) (version 2) | ecosystem: Environmental > Terrestrial > Soil > Grasslands ...
GAACGGCGATCTCGGCTTCTCGGCGGCTGACCGCACCGAGAACATTCGCCGCCTCGCCGAGGTCGCGACCCATCTTGCCCGCAACGGGCACATTGCGATTGTCGCCGCGGTCTCGCCTTCCAGGGACGACCGCGCGGCGGCGCGCCGGATTGCGGACGCGGCGTTCCGCGAGATCTATGTCGCAACCCCCGCCGAGGTGTGTGAAAGCCGTGATCCCAAGGGGCACTATGCCAAGGCCCGCGCCGGCGCGCTGAAGGCCTTCACCGGCATCGGCAATGATTACCAGCCGCCGGCATCGAGCGAACTCACGATCGATACCTCGGCGCGCTCGGTTTCCGATGCGGCCGACGAGATCGAGCGGATGCTGGCCAAGACCGGCATTCTGTTCGACGAACTCGTCGATCTCGCTGCCAATATTTGAGGCTTCCATTCGAGGCTTCCGCTCAAGGCTTCCGCTGGCGGTCCAAAGGCCTTCTCATCGAGGTGGCTTTAGCGTTACAAGGGCCTTGAAAGTGGCCCTTTGGCGCGCTTTTTGCTGTTCTCACCCCGAACCACAGCCCCTAAACGCCGTTTGCCTTGCGGGAAAAGCCCATCATGAAGCGTATCGATGCCCACGGATTGAAAATCGCCCCGGTCTTGTTCGATTTCATCGCCAAGGAAGCGACGCCCAAGAGCGGGATTTCGCCCGATGCGTTCTGGGCCGGGCTTGCCGCCATCGTCCGCGACTTGGGTCCGAAAAATCGCAAGCTGCTCGCATTTCGCGACACCTTGCAGGCTAAAATCGACGATTGGCACCGCACCCGCAAGGGCAAGCCGTTCGACATGAATGCCTATACGGCGTTCCTTAAGGAGATCGGCTATCTCTTGCCGGAGCCGCCGACGCAGAAGGTCGAGACCGCCAATGTCGACGAAGAGATCGGCAAGATCTGCGGGCCGCAGCTCGTCGTTCCGCTGACCAATGCCCGCTACGCGTTGAATGCGGCCAATGCGCGCTGGGGCAGCCTCTACGATGCCTTCTACGGCACCGATGCGATCCCGCACGATCCGAGCGGGGCGGCGAGAGGCTACAACAAGACGCGCGGCGACAAGGTCATCGCCAGGGCCAAGGCATTTCTCGATGCCGCGGTGCCGCTCGCGACCGGCAGCCACACCGATGTCACCTCCTATAGCATCGTCGCCGGCCACCTCGCGGTCAAGCTGAAGAGCGGCAATGCCACCGCGCTGAAGTCCGACGCGCAGTTCGCAGGCTACCAGGGCGAGCCCGCCGCGCCTTCGGCAATCCTGCTCGTCAACAACGGCATGCATATCGAGATCCGGATCGACCGCAGTCACATGGTCGGCGAGGACGATCCCGCCGGCGTCGCCGACATGATCCTGGAATCGGCGGTTTCCACCATCCTCGACATGGAAGACAGCGTCGCGGCGGTCGATGCCGAGGACAAGGTGCTGATCTATCGCAACACGCTCGGCCTGATGAACGGCACGCTGTCGGCTGATTTCGAAAAAGGCGGCAACGCGCTGACGCGCGCGCTCAATCCCGACCGCGTCTACAAGACGCCCGATGGCGGGGAGCTCAAGCTGAACGGCCGCAGCCTGTTGTTGATGCGCAATGTCGGCCATCACATGTTCACCGATGCCGTGCTCGACGACAGGGGTGAGGAAATTCCAGAAGGCATCCTGGATGCCGCGGTGGCCGGCCTGCTCGCGATTCATGATCTCAAGGGCAACTCGAAAGTCCGCAACAGCCGCACCGGCTCGGTTTACATCGTCAAACCGAAGATGCACGGCCCCGAGGAGGTGGCACTGACCTGCGACTTGTTTGCCCGGGTCGAGCAGGTGCTGGCGCTGCCCGAGAACACCATCAAGGTCGGCATCATGGACGAGGAGCGCCGCACCACGGTCAACCTCAAAGCCTGCATCCAGAATGCCTCCAAGCGCATCATGTTCATCAATACCGGCTTCCTCGACCGCACCGGCGACGAGATCCACACCTCGATGGAAGCGGGCCCCATGATCCGCAAGAACGACATGAAGGCGCAGCCCTGGATCAAGGCCTACGAAGACTGGAATGTCGATATTGGCTTGATCGACGGCCTGCCCGGCCACGCCCAGATCGGCAAGGGCATGTGGGCGGCGCCCGACAAGATGGCAGACATGCTGGCGCAGAAGCTTGGCCATCCGCAGGCTGGCGCCACCACGGCCTGGGTGCCGTCACCGACCGCAGCAACCCTGCACGCGCTGCATTACCATCAGGTCAACGTGCTGGCGCGGCAGGAAGAACTGGCCAAGGCGGGTGCGCGCGCCAAACTCTCCGACATTCTCACCATACCGGTGTCGCAATCAAACTGGGCGCCCGACGATGTGAGGCAGGAGATCGACAACAACTGCCAGGGCATTTTGGGCTATGTCGTGCGCTGGATCGACCAAGGCGTCGGCTGCTCCAAGGTGCCCGATATCCACGACGTCGGCCTGATGGAGGATCGCGCCACCTTACGCATCTCGAGCCAGCATTTGGCGAACTGGCTGCATCAGGGCGTCATCACGAGGGAGCAGGTGATGGAATCCTTAAAGCGCATGGCGGTCGTGGTCGATAAGCAGAACGCCGGCGATCCGCTGTACCAGCCGATGGCGCCCTCCTTCGATGGCACAGCCTTCAAAGCCGCCTGCGACCTGATCTTCAAAGGCCGCGAGCAGCCGAACGGCTATACCGAATATATCCTCACGGCGCGCCGCCGTGAAGCAAAGGCGAATCTGGTCTGATGGTCCGGCCCTATTCGGGCCTCAAGCCGCACGGACCATTTTCAGGAACTTGCTGACCTCGAGTTTGAGGGCATTACCTTCCTGCGACAGCGATCGCGCGAAACCGTGGACTTGTTCCGCCGCCGCCTGGGTGTCGGCCGAACCGCGACTGACATCCTTGAGGCAGCCGCCGACCTCGATCGCGCCCTGCGCGGCCTGCTGGACGTTGCGCGCAATTTCCTGCGTTGCGGCGCTTTGCTGGTCCACAGATGCCGCAATGGCTGTCGAGATCTCGGAGATCTGGCCGATGGTCGTTCCGATTGCCTTGATGGCCGCCACCGATTGCTGGGTTGCAGATTGCATCTGCGTGATCTGGGCTCCGATTTCCTCGGTAGCCTTGGCCGTTTGGGCGGCAAGTGCCTTGACCTCGGAAGCAACGACCGCAAACCCCCGCCCGGCCTCACCGGCGCGCGCAGCCTCGATCGTAGCGTTCAGCGCGAGCAAGTTGGTTTGCTCGGCCACTGCCGCAATCAGTTTCACGACTTCGCCGATGCGATTGGCAGATTGCGAGAGTTCGGCGATCCGTTCGTTGGTCTGCTCCGCCTGACGCACGGCGGCGTGAGTAATGTTTTCCGATTGCTGAACCTGTCGACCGATTTCGCCGACCGAAGAAGCCATCTCCTCGGATGCAGTAGCCGCCGATTGCGCATTTCCGGATGAGCGATCGGAAGCGGACGCGGCCCTGGACGTGAGCTTATGGTTCGCTTCGGCGGTTTTGGTCAAGCCACCTGCAGCGAGCTCGATTTCGGAGGATGCCGACGAAACAGCCTCGACGATTTTTCCGATAGCCTGCCCGAAGCCATCGGCGACGCGGCCCATCGCCGCCTTGCGCTCCTCCTCGGCTTGCAGCTTCAGACCGGACTGCTCGGATTCCATCGCCCGAACGCGTAACGCGTTTTCCCTGAACACCTGGACGGCTCGGGCGATGGCGCCGACTTCATCGGCGCGATTCAGTGACGGTATTTCGACCTCCAGACTGCCGCCGGCGAGCCGCGCCATCACGCCGGTCATCCGGGTCATCGGCGAAATCACGCCCAAGCCAACGCCGAACAGGCCGCCGCCAATAACCAGAAAGACCAGGCCGGAGATGCTCCACAGGATCATCGTGAAAGTGCCGACGCGCTGGGTTGCCGCGGTTTCGGTGGCCGCATTGTCGTCGTTGGTCCTCTTGACGATTTCGTCAATCAAGGCGCGGTGCGCAAGATAGGCCGCGGTGATTTCCGAATAGGATTTTGCCACGACGGCCGCGTCCCCTTTTGCCAGAGCCGGCAAGAACGTCTGCTCGATGAGACTCCAAAAGCGCTGCACCTCGCGATGCGAGTCCTGGACGAGCTTCGCCTTGATCGCGGGATCGAGGCTGGACTTCGACCAGAATTCACGGCGCTCGTCATATTCCTTTTTCAATTGAGCCAGACGGTCGCGGTGGGTAGCAAGCTCGGCCGGATTGTTCAAAGCAAGCGTGGCCTCAAGATAAGACTCGATCACGTATTCCGGCGGCGGCAGGATATCGGCCACGAGGTCGTTGCCGAGCTTGATTTTGTCGTAAAGGGGCCCGCCCACCTTGACTTCACTCAGGGCATAAATCCCCGTGAATACCACCGCCGCCAAACCGGCCGCCGTGACTAGGCCGAACAACACCATCGCGCGTGCGATCGTTAAACGAAATTTCATGGCAAGCGCGCCCTCAAAAATTAACTGCGGCTCAGACAGAAAGCCGAACCGAAATTCCCCTATCTGAGTACGTTATTGCCCACTACGGTTAACTTTCAGTTGTGTTGTCGAGCCTTGACCATCCGGCGACGGTAACGAGAGCCGATGGATAGTCGGATGACGATCTCTGCGGGACCTGGTACCTGGCTGAACGCGGCGGTCACGATGCCGATGGATTCCGCTGGAACGCCTGATCTAGCCGTTCGTTGAAAAACCATCCAACCAAAAGGAGATGGCAATGGATTGGAACCGGGTCGAAGGCAATTGGAAAGAGTTCAGAGGCAAGGCCAAGGAGAAATGGGGCAAGCTCACCGACGACGATCTCAACGTGATCGAAGGCCGCCGCGATCAGCTCGAAGGCAAGCTGCAGCAGCGCTACGGTTTCGCCAAGGATCAGATTCACAAGGATGTGGACGACTGGTTCAAGACGCTGAAATGACGTCCTCAACGAAAAGCCCCGGCTCAGGCCGGGGCTTTTCGTTGAGGACGTCATTCCGGGGCGATGCAAAGCATCGAACTATGATGTGCAATTGCACATCTGAGAATCTCGAGATTCCGGCCTAATCCTTCGCACCATCCCGGAATGACGTGTGAATTCAGAATACCGCGATGTATTTCAGCAGCGAGATCACGCCGAGCACGATGACGATGACGCGGCAGATCTGCTTGGCGCGGCCGTCGAGCGGCAGCATGTTGATGAGGTAGAGCACCAGGATAACGACGAGAAAGGTGACGAGTACGCTGATCAGCATCGGAGAGCCCCCTCAAAGCAGCCGGCAAAAGCGCCATTAACCTCTCGTCAACGCCCGACGGCCGGCCACGGTTCCCGCCGCGGAACCATCAAACCTTCGCAAAAAATCGAGCCCTTTCAATACGTCCCTGATTTTTCGGCATCGCACCTCGCTGAATATTAACCATTCTTCGGCGAAATGGCCTCCGGGAATTTTGGGGGGCATCCATGTTGAACCGTCTCACCGTATCCACGCTGCTCCAGGCAGTGATCCTGACCACCGCGTTTTGCATTGTCCTCGGCTTTTCGCTCACTGCCTGGGACTCCTGGGAGCGCCTGCAGTTGACCAACCGGATGGCGGTCGTCGCGGACGCTTCGGCCAACATGTTCAAGGCCATGGATCGCCTTCGCAGCGACCGCTCGACGACCAACCGGCTGTTGAACTCCGACCAGCCGCTGGATGGCGAAATGGACAAATATCTGCGCGGGCTTCGCGACGTGGAAATGCCCGCCATGAGTCACGCGCTCGAGGTGCTTCCCTCCATCGCTTTCGCGCAGCAACAGATCCTCGTGCCTGAATTCGATCGCCTGCTCAAGACGGTCGTCGCCGAGCAGAAGGAATTCTGGGAGGAGATCGCCAAGCCGAAGGCGTCGCGCCGCGCCGCGCTGGGCAAGGAATACATGGACACCGAGACGGCGCTGCTCGCAACGCTCGACAAGATTTCCGGCGTCCTCGCCGCCGAGATCAACCACCAGGATGCCACGATCGATCAGTTGCTAATGATCAAGCAGACCGCTTGGTTGCTGCGCAACACGGCCGGTGAGACATCGCTGCTGGTGTCGAACGGGCTCGCTGCCGGCAAGCTGACGCCGGAGAACCAACAAGCTTATACGAAACTGGCTGGCGGCATCGAAATCGCCTGGAAGGCGCTGGAAACAGCGACGGGGGGGATGAAGCTGCCTGCGGCGCTTTCGGCGGCCATCGACGCAAACAAGTCCGCCTATTTCGATCCGCAATATCTTGCGCTCCGCGATCGTCTCCTGACCGCGCTCGTCGCCGGCGAAAAGCCGGAACTAACCGCCAACCAGTGGAGCCCGCTGACTGTCGCGCGCCTTTCCGCCGCCGTCGGTGTCGCGGACGCCGCGCTTGCAGCCGCCCAGGAGCACATCGCGGCCCAGCATTCACTGGCGCTGCGCTCGCTCCTTCTCCAGTTGGCGTTCCTGATCGCAGCGGTTGCCCTGACCTGTGGCGCCATGTTGATGGTCACCCGCCGGGTCATCAAACCGCTGCACAATATGCGCGACGCCATGCTCAAGGTCGCCGCGGGCGACCTTGCCGTCGATACCGGCTATGCCGATCGCGGCGACGAGATCGGCGCGCTGGCCGGCGCGCTCGAAACCTTCAAGCAGCAGGCGAACGACAAGCTCAGGATCGAAGCGCAGGAGCGTGAACGCAACGCCGGCGCTGCGGCGCGCCAGCGAGCGATCGAGGCCTATGTCGGCGAGTTCGAAGGCATGGTGCGCCAGACGCTCCAGCAACTGGGCGACGCTTCCAGCCAGATGCGCACCACCTCGTCGGGTCTTTCAACCGTCTCCCGCCAGACCAATAAGCGTGTCGAGGTCGCGGAGAAGGCGTCGAATGAGGCTTCGATGAGCGTCGAGAGCGTCGCTTCGGCTTCCGAGGAACTCAGCGCTTCGATCAACGACATCAGCCAACAGGCCGCACATGCCGCGGGGATCGCAAGCCGCGCCGTCAGCCAGGCCAGCGAGACCGACGGCACCGTGCAGGGACTGGCAAAATCGGCGGGGCGGATCGGCGAAGTGGTCGGCCTCATCAATACCATTGCCGCCCAGACCAACCTGCTTGCGCTGAACGCCACCATCGAGGCCGCCCGCGCCGGCGAGGCGGGCAGAGGCTTTGCGGTGGTCGCCTCCGAAGTCAAATCGCTCGCCAGCCAGACCGCGAAAGCCACCGAAGAAATCTCCGAGCAGATCGCCGACATCCAGAAGGTGGCGGGAGACGCCATCGACGCCATCAAGGGCATCGGCAGCATCATCGGCGAGGTCAACGAGGTCGCGACCGCGATCGCGGCGGCCGTCCAACAGCAAGGTGCGGCGACGCAGGAGATCACGCGCAGCACGCAATATGCGTCGCAGGGCACCAAGAACGTCTCCGACAACATCACCGGCGTCAAGGCGGATGCCGATGCCGCAGCGGCCGCCGCGGAGAACGTCAAAGAGGCCTCCAAGACGCTGGAAACCCAGAGCCAGCAGCTCGGCAGCCAAGTGACGGAATTCCTCGGCAAGATCCGCGCCGCCTGATTTTCTGATCTTCTCGGCAAATGGCCGGCTCACAGCCGGCCTTTTTTATTCCGATGCCACCACCGGCACGCGCTGATAGCGGGCGCGCAGCCGATCCGAGGCTGGCGAGAAGTTTAGTGACGCGCCGCGCCGGGCCGAGCTGCCGTTCCGAACCGCGAGGCCATTCGCCCCGACGACAATGTCACCCTTGCGCAGCGTCGGATCCTTCTCGATGGAAATCGGCGCAAGGCCGATCTGATCCTTGCCGTTGCAGGTGCATCCCGCAACAATCTCGTTGCGGAAACGAAACGCATTCGGCAGTTCGGAATAGGGCTGTCCGGTTTCGGTCGCGGCATCGTCGATACTGCTGCCGTAGACCAGCCTGGTCTCGCTTGCCGGGCAAAAATTGTTGCACGAGGTCGCCTTGCTCTGGTTGTCGGGCCCCGAGATCGGGAAGTAGCGGCCGTCGCAGCTGCGCACACAAAAGGCCTGGCCCGCGTAGCGCGGTCGCGGGTCGCTTTGCGGCGAACCCTCGTTGCCAAAGGGCATCACGACATGCGGTGGCGCGAGGCGGCGACCTCCGAATGCTCCGAACAACGCGGAGAGAAAATCTTCGGCGCGGGCCGAAGGCATCAAGCTTGCTGCGAACAGCATCGCCGTCACGCCCAATGTCGCCCGTTTGACCGATCGTCCGACCACCAGGCGCCGCGACGACCTGCGAGGCTGTGTCATGTGCTGGCCCCATTGCGACTGCGCATCACGGATGACGCTCCGCGCCAGCAAACGCGGATCCCGCCGTCGCGGTTCCCTCCGACCGGTGAACTGCTTCACGTCTCTGCGATGGAACCTTCATGTCGTGCGCAAGTTACCGGCCGAGAGTATCGACCCGCGGAGCGATTCCAGCACATGCCGCATCTGCTCCTGTCGCGGAGAGACGTGTGGTGCGCGTGCTTCCCAGTGAACGTTCGCCTTCCAACTCATCCGACGGCGCGCCGCTACCGGACAGCCAAACCGGGCAGCCGCCGGTCATCCGCCGCGCGGACGCCGTAACCTTTGCGCAAGTCGGGCTTTTGATCATTGGCGTCGTCGCCGTGCTCTATCTCGCCAAGGCGTTCTTTCTCCCCGTCGTGACGGCATTCGTGGTTGGTACGATGCTGTCGCCGGCCGCGAGCTTTCTTGAGCGTTACAGGATACCGCGCCCGCTGGGCGCGGTGCTGATCGTCGCCACCGTCGGCGCAGCCGCGGCGTTGGTCGTCGGCGTGATCTCCTCTCCGCTGATGGAGTGGAGCTCCCAGCTGCCGGAGCTAGCCTCACGGCTAAAGGACAAGCTGCACGTGTTCGATCGCCCGCTCGCGCTATGGCAGGAGCTGCAGAGCATGGTCGGCGTACCCAATACGCTGACGTCGTTTCAGATGCCAAAATTTGAATGGGTCCAGCCCACGCTCGAATTCCTGTCGCCGACCTTCACCGAATTCCTGCTGTTCTTCGCGACGCTGTTGCTGTTCATCGCGAGCTGGAAAGACCTGCGCCGTTCGCTGATCATGAACTTCGCCGACCGCGATGCGCGGCTGCGAATGCTGAAGATCCTCAACGAAATCGAGGTGCACCTCGGCAGTTATCTGCTCACGGTGACGATGATCAATACCGGCGTCGGCATTGCGACCGGCATCGTGTGTGCCATCACGCACATGCCCAACCCGGTCGGACTGGGCGCACTCGCCGCGACCTTGAACTTCATTCCGATCATCGGACCGATCGTTACTTTCGCGATCCTGGTGGTGGTCGGCGTGATCGCCCTGCCGACGATCAGCGGCGGCTTGATGGCGGCGTTGGCCTTTTCCGGAATTGCTTTCCTCGAAGGTCATTTCGTCACGCCGACCATCATCGGCCGGCATCTTGCACTGAATGCGCTCGCAGTATTCCTCGCGCTCGCGTTCTGGACGTGGCTGTGGGGACCGATGGGTGGCTTCCTGTCGTCACCGCTCTTGATCGTCGCGCTCATCCTCAAGGAGCATCTGTTGCCGGTCAATTCGCCGCAGTTGCCGCCAGGATGATGGATGGAACTTCCATTACAGCGCGACGTTTTTCATTCGTCGAAGGTTTGAGTGTTTGGGAGCTTTCCAATGTCAGTGACGAATGGTGAGGCCGGAATGCGAAACATCACGGACAATCCAGCTTACGAGCGCCTGGAAAAGGATGTAACGGCCGTGAAGAACGACATCGCAGCTCTCGCCGGCCAGATGACCGACGCCATCAACAGCTTTGCCGGCACCGCAAAGAAACAGGCCAAGCACGGCTACAAGCAGGCGCGCGCCCAGGTCGATTCGACCGTGGATGACGTGACAGAACGCGGCGGCGCGATCATGGACGCGGCGCAGGATGCCGCCTATTCGATCGAGGAGACGCTGGAGGAAGCCATCGCGGAGCGGCCGCTCGCCAGCGTCGGACTTGCGCTGGGCCTGGGCTTCCTCATCGGCGTGACCTGGCGCCGCTAGAGGATGATCCAGAAAAGCGGAAACCGGTTTTCAGAAGATCATGCGCGAACGAAAGATGTCCGGAAAGAAGCGGCGATGACAGTCTCAAGAACATCCGATCTCCTCGGTAAATGGCAGCGCTGGTGGACCGCCGTGGCATTTGTCGATGCCCTCTTCAAATCGAGGCGTAGGGATGTTTCAGCGCATCGTCGATGATTTCAAGCAAACCACCGGCGCGGCGCTGCGGCTGACGTCGCTCGCAGCGGCCGCGGCCATCGCCCTGGTTGTCGCTATCGGATTCCTGTGCGCCGCGGGCTTTATCCTGGTGCTCGAGAAATACGGCCCGATCGAAGCCTGCCTCACCGGCGCCGCCACCTTCTTCGCGCTCACGCTGATCGCGGCCGGCAGTTATGTGGTTCGCAAACGCCAGCTTAAACTGCGTGCGCAAGCTGCCGCCAAATCGGCTGCTCGATCCGTGCTCGCCGACCCGATGGTGGTGGCAACCGGTCTCCAGATCGTGCGCGCCATCGGCATCAAGAAGCTGATCCCGTTGCTTGCGGTCGGCGGATTGGCGCTGGGCTTGATGGCCAACCGCAGCCATGCCGCCGATCAGACGCCGGCGGAATAAGCTCTCTCTTTTTAAGGTCAGGTCACGCAGCGGCCGGGCCGCAGCAGTTTTGCGACTTCGGTCAGGGTGCTGACCACAGGCTCGCAAGCCGTCAGCTCGCGATCGGCGGGCGTGGTCAGGGCCGGGCTTGCTGGGGCGTTGCGCAACTCCGCCGTCACCGGGATGCGGATCACAACCGATGTATCGGCGAGACTATCGAGCCGGATCGAAATCGTTCGCGTCGGGCTCGAACTCGCAACCGCCGCAGCGGCGCGATCGGCCTTGGCAGCGCGGTTGATCCCGCTCGGAGCGGTGGCCGCGGCCCCCGTGCCAGATGTTCCAAGACCGGTATTAACAAGACCGGTATTAACAAGCCCATTGCCGAGACTGGTGCCAAGGCTAGTGCCAAGACCTCCGGTCAAATCGTGACCGGATGCAAACTGGACGGCACCGACTGTCAACGAAACGGCCATCGCACCAAAAATTGCCGTGGAAATCTGTGACATGGCCGCTCTCCCCGCCCCATGGCGGTCAGCGACTCAACGAGAGCGGAACCGGCGGGTTCGCGGAAAACGCGATCACTTAACCGTGTGCAAAAAAAATCCAACGGGGGAGGAACGACTCCGGACGCCGCGAGTCATTGCAGCAGCCGGTTATTCCCCCCTGCCCCATTGACCGGCGATGTGGGGCGCGGCTGTGGTGATGCCAGCCGCGCCCTGCTTTTCTTTGCGGCCCTGTCTTTGCGCCCAGCTTTTTTGAGATGTCCCGACCTTCCGATTCACTGCGATAGAAAATCCGGGCCATAAAAAATCCGGCGCGCCCCTCGGAAAGCGCCCCGGATCAATTGGACCAACCCGTTCTCGGATTACACCGCTGCCGCTTCGTTACGCAGCGGGCGCTTTGGGTGTCCGATTACGTGAGTTGCGTTGGAAGAACAGCGCCTGGCTTGCCACCGCCGACACCATCGCCGGCTGGAACGGCTTTGAGATCAGGAACGCCGGCTCGGGCCGCTCGCCGGTAAGGAAGCGTTCGGGGTAGGCGGTGATGAACACCACCGGCACCTCGAAGGTCCGCAATAGTTCGTTGACAGCGTCAAGCCCCGAAGAGCCGTCGGCGAGCTGAATGTCCGCCAGAATAAGGCCGGGCTTTCTGTTCTTGGCCAGTGCCACGGCGTCCGAATGGGTGCGGGCAACGCCGATCACGTTGTGGCCGAGGTTTTTCACCAGGCTTTCGAGGTCCATGGCGATGAAGGTTTCGTCCTCGATGATCAGGACGTCGGTCGCGATTTCGGCGGCCATCTCTCGTCCCGCCGCATCGGCCAGCCGCCGGGCCTCGGCAACGTCGGTGCCGAGAATGAAGCCCACTTCCTCCTCGGAGAACCCTTCCAGCGACAACAGCAGGAAAGCCTGGCGCGGCAGTGGTGTGATGTTGGAAAGCCGGCGCTCGGGCGGCATCGGCAGAGTGGTGACGCCCGCATCGTCATTGATCGCGACCGAATTCCAGATCTGAGTGAAAAGCCGGAACAGGCCGGCGCGGTGTCCGTAGCGCTCGTCAAGCACCGACGGATCCTGCAGCATCGCTTCGAGCATGGCACCGACATAGGCGTCGCCGGAAGCCTGGCTTCCTGTCAGGGCGCGCGCGTAGCGCCGCAGCAGCGGCAAATGTTCAGCAACAAGCTGTGATCGGGACATCCCCCACTCCATCCGTGTCTAGGGCCATGCATCCTCAGGGGACGGCCCAAGGGTCCCCCGTTCGACTTATTACGCCCGAGGCCGAGAAATGTTCCAAAGTCGCTGGAACCATTCCGCCGACTTCGAATTAGCCCCCAACGGCGACATCTCTGAAATCGAGAATAACGCTTGAAACCACAGAGACTTAACACGCGGGGAAACGTGGAACAGGTCATGAAAGATGTAAAGTCTCCAGCAAGCAAGAATATGACCCCCGGAAAGGGCGGCCTCAACGCCGAAATCCAGTCCAGAATCGGCCACCAGCTCCGGGCGATGTACGACGACGTCGTGCGCCAGGGGGTTCCGGAGCGGTTCGCGGAACTGATCCGAAAGCTTGATGTGCCGGAGGACACATCCCAAGTGGGCAGTAACGGGGGACCAACTGAAGACGGGAGGGAGTAGATGCCTCTCACGGAATCGCTTCGGGACGACATCCTTGCGTCGGTACCCAGCCTGCGCGCCTTTGCCATTTCGTTAAGCGGCAATGGCGACCGGGCAGACGATCTGGTGCAGGAAACTCTGCTACGGGCGCTCGCGAATATCGACTCGTTCCAGCCGGGCTCAAACCTGCCGGCGTGGCTCTTCACGATCCTGCGCAACCTGTTTCGCTCGGACTATCGTAAGCGGCGACGGGAAGTCGAGGACGCCGAAGGCAACTACGCCAAGACGCTGAAGACCCAGCCAGCGCAAAACGCGCATCTGGAGTTCGAGGAATTCCGCGTCGCGCTCGACAAACTACCCCAGGACCAGCGTGAAGCGCTGATACTGGTCGGCGCCTCCGGGTTCTCTTACGAGGATGCGGCGGCAATCTGCGGCTGCGCCGTCGGCACCATCAAGAGCCGCGTCAACCGCGCGCGGTCGAAGCTCGCCGCCCTGCTCTATGTCGAGGGCGCCGAGGATTTCGGCCCCGACGAGACGGTGCGCGCTGTGATCGGCGGCAACGGTTGAGATCGGGAGATGGCTCGAACAGAGGCCATCAGGCTCTAGCGGACCGGTGCTGAGATTTGCTCGGTACGGTCGCGTTCGTTCATGTCGACGACGGTCTGCATCGGAGCGACGAGCTCGTAGACGTAACTTGCTTCGGTAAAATAACGTTTCGAGGTGCCGCCGAGCGCTTCCGGCGCGACACGGTCAAGCAGGATGACGCCGAAATCGCTGTCCGGCCTGCGCGTCGCTTCGCTGGTGTTGAACTCTTCCCAGCGAAAATGAAAAATCATGTCGGGCTCCTCGCCCGTCACTTCCCAATTCGCAACGATGTGGGGATGCTTGCCGACCAGCGACAGGCCCTCGTCGGAATGCGACGCCAGCTCGAAGAACAAGAGCGAGAGACTCTGGGCCGCGCGCGCTGAGACCGCGACGTCGGGGCCGCTCACCGCGATTCGCTCGGCGTGCGGTATCGCGCGTGCTTCGAACAGTCCTCTGAGTTTGACGCCCTGCCACTGGCTTTCGCTGAGCAACGACACCACGTTCGACATGGCATGGATCCGGCCGATCAACAGTTCGCGCACGACGTCGATGTCGGACCCATGACGCAAGGTTCGCGTCACGATCGATTGGATCACCGCAAGGATGTTCTTGACCCGGTGGTTGAGCTCGTCGATCACCGCCGTCAGCCGGCGCTCGAAGCCGATCCGCACCTGGATTTCGCGGCTGAGGCGCAAATTGTTGTAAGCGACATAGCCGAACAGGCCGCAGACGATGCCGGTCAGCGACAGGCCGATTGCCGCGACGATGGCCGCCGTCTGCTCGGCGCGCCTTATCGAGTTGGTCTTGGCATAATAGCCGAGCGACCAGTCGCGGTTTCCGAAGCTTACGGTTCGCGTTGCCGACGGCGGCGGGCTATCCGGCGCAAGCTTGCGCGACGTGACGACACCCTGATCGTTGGCGATCAGCTCGCGATCGTCGCTGCGCGGGTCCTTCAGCACGACCGAGAACAGCGACAGATCGTCGTTGGTCAGCATCAGCGACGCCAGTTCATAGGAAAACGTAACGAACCCGGCGAGCTGGGCGGCGCCTTGCGGCACCACGGGCGCGGCCAGAACCAGACCGACCGGCCCGTTTGGACGGAGCAGCGGTGTCGGGTCCGACGCGACCGGTTTTCCGGCGGCCATGGCCTGTGCCAGCATCGGCCCGATCACCGGCTGTTGGTCGAGCGCCCGTCCCGGAAAGTCTCTGGTCTCGAAATTGCGCGGCTCGACGTCCATCAGCACATCGATCGGCTTGTCGATCGAGCGCGGGTCTAGCGGCTTGTCGTCGTAGTTGCGGATCGTCGGGTCGGAAAATCCGGCGCTCGCGAGCTCGCCGCGCGCGACGTCGAGTTCGTCCGGCTTGATCCGCGCGACCCAGCCTGCGACGACGAAGTCGGTCTTGAACGCATAGATCGAGGAGCGCAGCGGCTCCAGCATGCTGGCCTTGACCACCGAAGGGGTGCGGAACAGGCCGGCAGCAACGCGGGCCAGGAGTTCGCGCTCGGTCAAGCGGTCCTGAACCAGGCTGGCATGGACGTCGATCGCACGCGCCAGCGCGATCCCGTCGATGGTTAGTTCCTGATCGTGCACGCGATAGGCCGCAAGACCGGAGAGCAGAACTCCGATCAGCGCGATAAAGCCGATGATGAAACCCAGCCGAACCACTCGGTCACTCAGAACATGAGAGGTTGGCGAGAAAACAAAGGAAGCATCCGAAGTCCGCTCGCACGACAACGAGCCAAAAGAGAATGAGGGGCCAACCGGTTCACATCATGGAGGAGCCACCTGAGGCGCGCAACTAAACTTGGTCGCGAAGCTTAATGTGCCCACCACGAGCACGATCCCGGCTAAACCCGAAGAGTGATAATCGCAAGCAGGCGGTATTGTTCCTGTTGATCGTGCGATAATTTCTTGTGCAACAGGACCGCGGCTTGCCGGCCACAAGCATATTAACGCTTTCCCTTAACCAAGCCTGCTTGGCGCCGTTGGGTCGAGGCCGCCCCTGATTTCGAT
>Ga0209473_1001090_pt1 | contig 15247 bp, 14 predicted proteins | sample GraSoiAngelo_133_FD_185890 | JGI IMG/M metagenome (GOLD analysis project Ga0209473, IMG submission 185890) | Grasslands soil microbial communities from the Angelo Coastal Reserve, California, USA - 14_0929_05_20cm (SPAdes) (version 2) | ecosystem: Environmental > Terrestrial > Soil > Grasslands ...
GGTAGTGATGATGACATCGACGCCTGCATCCGCAATCCACCGCTTGACGATGCCGCGGATCGCCTCGACGTCATCGACGACGATCTCACGCGCCGCGAGATGGTGACCGGCCGCGGTGAGACGTTCCGCCAGCGTCGAGCCCGACTTGTCATCGCCAAGCGAGCGCGTATCCGAAACCGTCAGCACCGCAATGTTGAGCGGCACGAATTGTTTTGTCTGGTCGATCGTTGACATTCACTGCGCACCGAACGTGTTGCAGGCCTGAACCGTACCCTGCTGATAACCGGTCATGAACCATTGCTTGCGCTGCGCGGCGGAGCCGTGGGTAAAGGAGTCGGGCACCACCCGCCCGGTGGCTTGCCGCTGCAGCGTATCGTCGCCGATCGCGGACGCCGTCGTCAGCGCCGCGTCGATATCGCCGGCCTCGAGGAAGTTCGGTCGCTTCTTCGCCTCGCGATTGACCCAGACGCCGGAGAGGCAATCGGCCTGCAACTCGATCCTTACCTGCAGCGCGTTGGATTCGGCCTTGCTGCCGGCCTGCTGCTGCAACCGCGTCACCCGCGGCAGGATGCCGAGCAGGTTCTGCACGTGATGGCCGGCTTCATGGGCGATGATGTAGGCCGCAGTGAATTTGCAGGCGCTGCCCGAACAGCCGCGAAAGCGGGTCTCGACTTCGCGAAAGAATCCAGTGTCGAGGAAAATCTGCTTGTCGGGCGGGCAGTAGAACGGCCCCATCGCCGACTGCGCCATGCCGCAGCGCCCGCCATTGGTGACGTTGCGGAACAATACGATGCGCGGACCCGAATAGGATTGCCCTGAGGCCTGGAAGATCTCGCTCCAGCGATCGTCGATCTCGCCCAAGATGCCGGAGATCATGCTGCCCATCTCATCGGTCGGCGCGCCGGTCTTTGTGGTGCCTGATCTGCGATCGGTCTGATAGGTCGGCGCCTGCCCGCCGCGATTGAGCATTTCGGCGCCGCCGATCAGAATGCGCGGGTCGATGCCGAACGCGTAGCCGATAAGGCCGAGCACGATGATGGTGCCGATGCCAAGTCCGCCACCGCCACCGATCGGAAGCCCGAGCCCGCCGCCGCCCATTCCACTGCCATCGTCGCCGCGCCGGTCTTCGATGTCGTCGCTGCGGCGAAAATCATCGTAACGCATGGCGGTTACCTCTCATCCCTGTCGTAGCGCGCGCACGGCTTAAAGGCTTCGCGCGCCTCAAACGTAGATTTCCCGTTGCCTTAATCAATAACCCGCCCGGCAAAAATTGCCTAGCAATCGATGCCTACCAAGCCGCTCACGATAACCCGGTGTTTACCTCGGCACGTCAAGGTAGCGCCAGTCGGTTGTTTAGTCCCGCGTCGCCGACAGCGTCGCCTGAGTCAGAGTATTTGAGTCATGGTTGTGTCGCGTCGCGGGGCGTCTGCAAGGGCGCCCCGCACTAACTTTGAGTCAAGAGATCATCGCATCATCATAGGCGATTGCGTCGCCGAGATGTCTAAATTGCCGGCCGGTTCGGTCGATCTGGTATTCGCAGACCCGCCTTACAATTTGCAGCTCAAGGGCGATCTCAAGCGCCCCGACGAATCCCATGTCGATGCCGTCAACGATGACTGGGACAAGTTTTCTTCGTTCGCCGCTTACGACGATTTCACCCGGGCGTGGCTGCTCGCCTGCCGCCGCGTCATGAAACCGTCCGCGACCTTGTGGGTGATCGGCTCCTACCACAATATTTTTCGTGTCGGCGCGCTGATGCAGGACCTGGGCTTCTGGGTTCTCAACGATATTGTGTGGCGTAAGACCAATCCGATGCCGAATTTCCGCGGTCGCCGCTTCACCAACGCGCACGAGACCATGATCTGGGCTGCGCGCGACGAGAAGGCCAAGGGCTACACCTTCAACTACGAAGCCCTGAAGGCCGCCAATGAAGACGTGCAGGCACGCTCCGACTGGCTGATCCCGCTGTGCACCGGCGAGGAGCGCCTTAAAGGCGCCGACGGCAAGAAGGTTCATCCGACCCAGAAGCCCGAAGGGCTGCTCGCCCGCGTGCTGCTGTCGTCGTCTAAACCGGGCGACCTCGTGATCGATCCCTTCAATGGCACCGGCACGACCGGCGCCGTGGCAAAACGTCTCGGCCGCCGTTACATCGGCTTTGAGCGCGACCAGGCTTATGCAGCCGCGGCCGAAGCGCGCATCGCCGCGGTCGAGCCGCTGCCGGAACCAACGCTCGCGCCGTTCATGACCGCGCGCGAGGCGCCCCGCGTCGCGTTCGCCGAATTGATCGAGCGCGGCATGATCCTGCCAGGCGCGAGATTAGTCGATGCCAAGAAGCGCCACGGCGCGCTGGTCCGCGCCGACGGCGCCATTATGCTCGGCGACAAGGTCGGCTCGATCCACCGCATCGGCGCGGTGGCGCAAGGCGCTGCCGCCTGCAACGGCTGGACCTTCTGGCACATCGAGACCAGGAACGGCTTGAAGCTGATCGACGAGCTGCGCGCCGAAATCCGCTCCGGGATGGCGGCGGGTTGAGCTTTTCCGCTCACCAATCCTCACGAACTCGTCGGTTGCGCATTTTGCAAAATTTGAGCATGGAGGTGGCCTCCGCGGCGGCCGCGCCGCGTCCCGATTTTTCTCGGGCCAACAAAAGGATAAAGGGAGAATCTGATGCTCAAATTCTACTTCAACGGCGCGCCCAATCCCAACAAGGTCGCGCTGTTTCTGGAAGAGTCCGGCCTGCCTTACGACGTGGTGCCGGTCGACACCCGCAAGGGCGATCAGTTCAAGGCGGAATTCCTCAAGGTGAACCCGAACGGCAAGGTGCCGGCGATCGACGACGACGGCGTGTTCGTATTCGATTCCAACGCCATCCTGCTGTACCTCGGCGAGAAGACCGGCAAGTTCCTGCCGCCCACCACGCCCAAGAGCCGCGCACAATTGCTGTCATGGCTGATGTTCGTCGCCACCGGCCTCGGTCCTTATTCGGGACAGGCGGTGCATTTCAAGACTGTGGCGCCGAAGGAACTGGAATACGCGCACAACCGCTACCAGTACGAAGCGCATCGCCACTACAAGATCCTCGACGATCATCTGGCCAACAGCCGCTACATGGTCGGCGATAGCTATACGATCGTCGATATGGCGTTCTGGGGCTGGGCGCGGCTCGCGGCATTCGTGCTCGGCGACGATGGCTACGCGAAATATCGCAACGTCAAGCGGCTGGTCGACGAGGTGTCGGCGCGGCCGGCGGCAGCGCGGGCGATCGCGCTAAAGGACAAGTTCACCTTCAAGACCGAGATGGACGAGGAGGCGCGCAACTTCATGTTCGGCCACCTCAAGACCAAGGCGGCCTGATCGACCTCACGTCATTCCGGGACACGCGCTCCTGCGCGTGGACCCGGAATCCAGAAGTTGTCGCACGAGATTCCGGGTTCGCGCGGAGTCTGTCATCGGGCGCACATTTTGCGCGACCCTTGCGGCGCCGGAATGACGATCAATCCTCTAACGCCGCGACCGCCTCGATCTCGATCAGCCAGCCCGGCTGCGCCAGGCGGCTGACGACGACCAGCGTGCTTGCCGGCGGGTTCTCCACATTGACATAGCGGTTGCGTATTGCCCGCAGCTTCGGCACTTCGGCCTGACCGACCGCGGCCACGAGGTAGATGTTGAGTTTGACGATGTTGGCCATGGTGCCGCCGGCCGCTTCGACGGCGATCTTGAGATTGCGGAAGACCTGTTCGACCTGCGCCTCGAAATTGCCCTCACCGATCAGCCTGCCGGACGCGTCGCTCGAGACCTGGCCGGCGAGATAGACGATCGTCCCGCGATTGACCTTCGCGATATGCGAATAGCCCGCCGGCGGGATCAGGGTCTTTGGACTGATAAATTCCTTCGATGGCTTGCCCATGTCGGTCTCCCTTGTCACTTCAGCCAAAACGGTTTGTTGATCTCATCCGCTATCTCCGACCAACACCTACCAATATCCTGCAATTCGCGCTGGGTCATCGCCGCAAGCAGGCGCCGCACGCGAAGGCGCTCCCGCCAGACCCGGAACAGCGCAACAGCCTTCCGCGTGATGGCCAATATTGGACGTGGTCGCGGTTGGCGGTGGCGCCGGTCGGCCGCGCAAACACCCCGCAACGGCTCAACCCGCGGCGCTTCTTTGCGCTTCAGGAAACGGCCCCAGCGCCTTTTCGGTCAGCACCGAATCGCAATATTCCCTGATCTCCTTGATCATTCCGTTCTCGAGCCGGAACACCAGGCAATAGTCGTTGTCATACCGCGCGCCCGTCTTAGTGAGGTTGTTGCCCTTCGCTTCGACCACCACGTGGTCGCCGTCGGCGACGAAGCGATGCGCGATGGTCCGCGACCGCTCGACCAGCAGCGAACGGACGTGACCGTGCAGATCATTCAGGATCGACTCCTTGCCGGTGAAGGTGCGCGACCACGAATATTGCCCGGTCACCACCCATTTGGCGTCGTCGGCCAGGCTCGCAATGAACAGCGAGCGGTCGCGCACCGCGGGATCGGGGTTGCCCGCGGCGGCAAAGATCGCTTGTATCAGTTTCTTGTTGGCGTCGGCGCTCATGGGCTGTTTCTCCATCGATTGCACATTTCCGCCCATCATTGCCGTGCCCATCACATTCTTCCAATCGATAGTGAATATGATATATATTCATCTCATGAATTTGAATTCGCTTGACCTCAATCTGCTGATCGCGCTCGACGCGCTGCTCAAGGAAGCCAATGTCAGCCGGGCGGCGATGCGGATCGGCCTGTCGCAGCCCGCCGCGAGCCACGCGCTGCAGCGGCTGCGCGATTTGATCGGCGACCCCTTGCTGGTGCGCACCGGCGCGCGCATGGAGCTGACGCTGCGGGCGCAGGCGCTGCGAGGGCCGCTGGCGCAGGTGCTCGATCAGGTGCGCGGGTTGTTCGTCCCGGAGGATTTCGACGCCGCGCGAAGCGAACGGCAGTTTCGCCTGATGATGCCGGATCTGGCGGTCGAACTCCTGATGCCGTCACTGATGGAGAAGATCACGCAAGCCGCGCCGAATGTCCGGATCGACGTGGTGCCGTGGCGCGGTTCGGCCATCTTCACCGCCGAGTTCGCGCGCACCATCGATCTCGTGATCTCGATCGGCAATGCGTTCAGCGGATTTCACCGCCAGCGGCTATACACCGACAGGGACATGCTGGCCGTGCGCCGTGGTCATCCCGCCGGCACCAAGCTGAAAAAGCGCGATGCGTTCGTAAATGCGAGACATGTCGCGGTCGTCGGCCGCGGCCAAGCCGAAGACCTCATCGATACCTGGCTACGTGGCAAGGGCATCGAGCGCCGGATCGCGCTGGTGGTGCCCGGCTACATCCAGGCCCTGCATGTCACCGCGCGCACCGATCTCGTCGCCTTCGTGCCGCGCCGCCTGATCGCCGCGCTGTCAAAGCAATTGTCGCTTGTTTCGGTCACGCCGCCGCTCGATCCCGGCATCGATGAGCAATTCATGTTCTATCCGACCCGCGCCCAGATGGACCCCGGTTCGATCTGGCTGCGCAAGCTGATGCTGGAAACCGGACGCGAATTGGACCGCAACAAGCGCCGCGCCGCTTGACGCCAACTCAGCCCTGCTGTTCGGCCAAGGCCCTGCGCACCGCCGGCCGCTCCGCCATGCGCTTGCGATGATCGGCCACCTTCGGCAGCGCCGCGAGATCGACGCTGTCACCCTCGAGCCACTGCGCGATCGTAAACAGATAGGGATCGCAGATGGTATAGGTCTCTCCCATCACCCATGGCCCCCTGAGCATGTCGCGTTCGATTAGCGCAAAGCTGGCGCCGACGCTTTGCGGCACCGTTCGCTTCATGTCGGCGAACGAAGCCTCGTCGGCCGCCCAGCGATAGCCGCGCCCCTTGTGCGCATGCGCCACGTGGACCGTCGAGCACAGATAGCTGTTGAAGGCCTGCGCTTGCGCGAATGCGAAGGCATTGTCGAGCGGCGCCAGTTTCGCCTGCGGAAAGCTCTGCGCGATGAAGGCAAGCATGGCGGGCGTCTCGGTTAGAATGCCGTGATCGGTCACCAGCGACGGCACGCGCCCCTTTGGATTGATCGCGAGATATTCCGGACTGTTCTGCTGGTTGGTTTTGAAATCGACCTTCGCGGTCGTATACGGAGCGCCGGCCTCCGCAAGCGCAATATGCGAAGCGAGCGCGCAGGTGCCGGGAGCATAATAGAGCTTGAACATGTTCGATCCTCACGGGGAACGCCGGAGGTTAGCGGCATCGCGTTCCGCCGTCCATCCTCCCTGCCGGCCCTCTGCTCGCTCGGCGCAGCCGTCACGGACGCCAGAACGGCTTGCTGACCTCGTAGGCGATCGACGCCCAGCAGGTTCCCATATCCTGAAGCTCACGGTCGCTCCGTGCCGCGAGCTCTCGCCGGGCGCGTGCGCGCGCTCGCCAAATCTGAATTGTTGCGAAAATGTACCGAGCCGGAACGACCAGCGAGGTCGTCGATGCTCTTGATCGACGATGAAATTGCTGCCTGCTCTCGGTATATGTCACGAGTGTCGCTCCTGACGTTTGCCTTCGATATAAATGCTGACGATCGTATCGTCGGCGGGCTCGTGTTCGGGGGCAACCGGCGTGAGCTGGGCTTGAATGCACTTCCACGCACCGTTCTCGAACAGATACGTGTCGGTGTACATCGTCATGCCGGTGATCTCTTTTCCATCGCGGCGGCGCGTGTGCTTGTTAGTGGCGCGCACAAGCGCAACATTGCCGATGATGGTAATGAGCTCATCGCGGACATCCCAGTAAACGACGACCTTCGGGTCGAAGGCGGTTGCCCAATACGTCAGATACGTTGCGCGATCCCACCGCTGGCCCGTCGGAGAGATACTGATGAAGTCGGGATGAAGAATGGCATCGTGCGAGGGCACGTCGTTGGTCACGAAATTATCGATGAAGCGCGCGTTCAACGCGCGCAATTCGTTCGTCGTCTCGTCCGATGGATGATTGCGGTCGGCGGGTTGCATTGTCATCTCCCGATTTGTTCAGAGTGCCAGTTCGCGCGACTTCTCCGCCGTGGCGCCGTCCGCCGGATAGAAGCACTCGATCTTCAACTGTTGCAGCGCGGCGTCTGTCGGCATGGCGAGCGTCGTAAATGTGGAAAAGAAAGCAAGGCGAAGCTCGCCTTTCCGGAGTTGCATCGTCATGACCGGAGACGATCCAGCCGGATTGCGCGGAAGTCTCCATTCGGACGGCAGGCCCGGGTAAGCCATGATTTCATCGAACAGTTGCGCCGCAATCCGGCTGCCCTGCGCGACTTCGCGATGGAGGATCTGAATCATCTGGCCGGCAAAGTCGTCCCAGTTCACGATGAACTGTCGCAAGCCTTTTGGATGGAAAACGACGTGCATCGCATTATTCGCAAGGCCGGATTCCATTTCGTAAGCGTCCCAAAAATGCCTGAACACACGCCCGGACGCTTTATTGCGAATGCGGACGTCCCAACGTCCATCAATGACAATTCCGGGATAAGGCTCCTGTTGTCGAAGAATGAAATCCAGCGCCTGGCGAACGTGCTGCAAATTGTCGGCCGCCAACCCCCGATCGCCATAGGGCGGCATAAAGCCCGCTGCGACGTGCAAGGCATTCCGCTCCTCAAGCGGCAGATCTAGCGCGTTTCCGAGCAGCTGCACCATCTCGCGGCTCGGCTGCGCGCGTCCGGTTTCCAGAAAGCACAGATGCCTGGCCGAGACATTTGCCTCGCCTGCCAGTTCGATCTGGGTGAGACGGCGGACGTTACGCCAATGCTTCAGCAAGCTGCTGAAATGCCCGACAGCGACATTATCGGAGATCAAAATTTGGGAGCTCATGAGATCAGCCTAGGCTGTTAGATCTGAAGATCAATTACCTCCGACGTAAGTCGCAGCGCGCGGAAATCGAATGCAGGTCGGAGGTTTCCGCGCTAGCGGGTAATCTTCGCGGTCTCGATGAGCCGCGCGCTGGTTGTCGCCGTGGCGAGCACGGTGCCATCCTCCGCGTCCAGCTTGCCTTCGACGAAGGCGATGGTCTTGCCGAGCTGCGTCACTTTTGCCTCGCCTGTGATCGGTCCGGGCTTGGCCGGTGCCAGAAAGTTGACAGTCATGGTGATGGTCGCGGTGTAGAGCTTGCCCTCGGTCATGATGAAGACGGCCGGACCCATAGTGTCGTCGAGCATCGCGGAGAGGATTCCGCCCTGCACGAAGCCGGCCGGATTGCAAAAGTCTCTTTTGCCGTCGAAACCGATCCTGATCCATCCGTCCTTGGGGCGGGCATCGAGCAGGTGCCAGCCGAGCAGCCTGGATGATGGCGGGGAAGTGAGATCGTCGAGCGCGGTCTTGATCATGGGAGGCCTCCGTCCGGATCCTTCCCTAGCGCAGGGCTGCTGACAGCGTGGTGTCAGGAGGCCACAACGCTCGACCGCGCCGAGCGCAAAAGTAAGTAGCGGTTTTCCCTCGCGACAAACGCGGAACGCGTTTGCGCGGAGATCATGCTCAAGCAAAGGATTAGAGCGGGATGACGATTCGAAGATAAGTCATCACGCTCTAAAGGCCCAACCCATGCGCGATCGCCTTGCGCATCAGGTTTGGCAGCGCTTCATCCGCCAGCGTCGCGATCGGCACCCAGCGCATTCCATGTGGCGCGCGCGTGCGGGCGGCAACGTTCGCCGTATAAACCACAAGCTCCAGCGGGAAATGCGTAAAGACGTGGGTCACGACGCCGGTCTTGCGATGCCAGCGCACCACACCTTTCAATAGAGGCGCCTGCCTCAGTGCGGCCTTGTCGTCCTGCCCGGCGAGCCAATCCGAGCCCGGCACTTCGGTCATGCCCCCGAGCAGACCCTTTTCGGGCCGCGTGCGGACCAAGAGCTCCTCGCCGCGGGTAACCACGAACGCCCCGCCCCGACGCAAGGCGCCGGCCTTCTTCGCAAGCTTGCGCGGGAACGTCTCTTGATCGCCGCGCCCGCGCGCCACGCAGCCGTCGTTCAACGGGCACAGCGCGCAGGCCGGCTTCTTCGGGGTGCAGATCGAAGAGCCCAAATCCATCAGCGCCTGCGCGCTATCGCCCGCGCGAGACTTCTCGTCGCCGGCGCGAGACTTCTCGTCGCCCACTTTGGTCACGCCAAGCAGCGTGGTCGCCAGTCGCTGGATCAGCGGCTTGGCCTGCGGCAGCGGCTCTTCGACCGCGAACAATCGCGACACTACACGCTCGATATTGCCATCGACCGGCATGGTGCGGCGGTCGAACGCAATCGCTGATATCGCGGCCGCGGTGTAGGGCCCGATGCCGGGCAGCGCGCGCAAGCCCTCTTCGTTATCCGGAAACACGCCACCATGGTCACGCAACACCGCGACCGCACAGGCATGCAGGTTGCGCGCACGCGAATAATAGCCAAGCCCGGCCCACATCCGTAAGACATCGTCGAGCGAGGCGCGCGCCAGCGCGGTGACATCGGGCCAGCGCGCCAGAAATTTCTCGAAATAGGGACCGACCGTTTTGACTCCGGTTTGCTGCAGCATGATTTCCGACAGCCAGACCCGATAAGCATCGGCGCGTTCGCCGGCTTCCGGCCGCCACGGCAGGCGCCGGCGATGGCGGTCGTACCATGCGAGCAGCAGCGTGGGGCGGTCGGAATCCGCATCCAAGGCATCGCGCAGTTTGGCCTTCGCGGCTGCAGAAGAACTCATCAAAGCACTCTAGTATCTCGACGCAAATCTCTCCACGTCATGCCCGCGCTTGTCGCGGGCATCCACGTCTTTCTTTCTTGATGCAGCCTAAGGCGTGGATGGCCGGGACGAGCCGGACAAGCCCGGCCATGACGACCGAAATGGTTTCTTCAGCAATCTCAAGCGGTGCTATAACAACCCATGGCAAAGCCCGGCCCGATCTCGGCAAAACCGCTCTCCGTCCTGCTCAGCGACGTGTTTTCCGACGCCTACGCCAAGCAGGGATTTGCCGCGCGCGAACTGGTGACGCGCTGGGCCGAGATCGCCGGTCCCGAGATCGCAGCGCATTCGGAACCGTTGAAGATGCAGTGGCCGCGGCCGGTCGAGGGCGAGAGGCAGGAGCCGGCGACGCTGGTGCTGCGCGTCGAGGGCCCGATGGCGCTCGAGATCCAGCACAGCTCCGATGTGATCCTGCAGCGCGTCAACCGCTTCTTCGGCTGGAGCGCGGTGGGGCGGCTGGCGTTGCGGCAAGCGCCGTTGTCGCGCCGGGATCGACCCTCGCTCCCCGTCGCGCCGGACCCGAAATCGATCGCGGAAGTGGCAGAAACCTTGTCCTCGGTCGAGGACGCGGAATTGCGCGCGGCGCTGGCGCGGCTGGGTGCCTCGATCAAGCGAAATTGAGCCTGTCGCCAAGCCCGGCGGTGGCCACTCGCCATTGCCACGATGGTCGTTTCAAGCTAGCGAACGGCTCATTCGTTGGGAACTTTGGGCGTGGAAGCGCCGATCGGGAGCAGACCGTTGATCATCACGCGCCGCGCCTTCACGACCATCCTTTCGCTGACTGGGCTTGCCGCGCTTGCCGGCTGGTCGCCGTTGCGGCTGATCACGGGCGCCATAGCGCAGAGCGCGGCCGATGTCGCCAAGCCGATGTCGTTGCCCGACATGGCCCTTGGCCCGGCCGACGCGGCGGTGACGGTCACCGAATACGCCTCGATGACGTGCCCGCACTGCGCGGCCTTCAACGCCACGGTATTTCCGAAGATCAAGGCCGAATATATCGACACCGGCAAGATACGTTATGTGTTCCGCGAATTCCCGCTCGACATCAAGGCCGCCGCCGGCGCGATGCTGGCGCGCTGCATCGGCAAGGACGATGCCGGAAAATATTTCGCGGTCGTCGACCTCCTGTTTCGGCAGCAAAACGACTGGGTGGTGAAGAACACCACCGACACGCTGACGCGGATCGGCAAGCAGGCCGGCCTCAGCGCGCAGGCGGTCGACGGTTGCCTGAAAGACCAGGCGCTGCTGGACAAGATCACCGCCGACCAGAAATACGCCGGCGAGGTGCTCAAGGTCGATTCGACGCCGACCTTCTTTGTCAACGGCGAGAAGATCAAGGGCGAAACCTCGTTTGAGGAATTCGACAAGAAGATCAAGTCGTTCCTGAAGAGCTGATGCGGAACCGGGATTCAGACGCTCCCTTAAGTCCAACAAAAGCCTTGATAAATCCCTTGGGAAAAGCCGCCAGCTGCGGTTGCCCTCCGCCTGCGGCATCGCCATTGTCGCGGCCCATGAGAGGCGCATAAGCGACTCACCCCCACACTGACATTGCCTTCTATGGTATTGTCCCGGCAGGGAGATTCGCGCCCTGCCAACAGAGAATCGTGCTTATGAAGCTCACTCGCCTTCGCCTTCAAGGTTTCAAGTCGTTCGTTGAACCTACCGATTTCGTGATCGAACCCGGACTGACGGGCGTCGTCGGACCGAACGGTTGCGGGAAATCCAACCTGGTCGAGGCCTTGCGCTGGGCGATGGGCGAGACGTCGCACAAATCGTTGCGCGCCGCCGACATGGACGCGGTGATCTTTGCCGGTTCGGGCAACCGCCCGGCACGCAACCATGCCGAAGTGGTGATGACGATCGACAATGCCGATCGCTCCGCGCCGGCCGCCGTCAACGACCGCGAGACTCTCGAGATTTCCCGCCGCATCGAGCGCGAGGCAGGTTCGGTCTATCGCATCAACGGCCGCGACGTCCGCGCGCGCGACGTGCAGATCCTGTTTGCCGACGCCGCCACCGGCGCGCGTTCGCCGGCGCTGGTCCACCAAGGCAAGATCGGCGAAATCATTCAGGCCAAGCCCGAACAGCGCCGCCGTGTACTGGAAGATGCCGCCGGCGTCGCCGGCCTCCATGCTCGCCGGCATGAAGCGGAACTGCGGCTGAAGGGGGCCGAAACCAACCTCACCCGCGTCGAGGATGTGGTCGGACAGCTCGCCGGGCAGATGGACGGGTTGAAGAAGCAGGCGCGCCAGGCGATCCGCTACCGCGAAGTCGCCGCCAAGGTGCGCAAGGCCGAGGCGATGCTGTACCATCTGCGCTGGGTGGAGGCGAATGCCGACGTCACTGAGGCCGCCCGGCTCCACGACCTCAACGTCCGCGACATGGCCGAGCGCACCCGCGAACAGGCGGAAGCCGCGCGCATCCAGGCGATCCGCGCGTCCGAACTGCCGAGCCTGCGCGAGGCGGAAGCCCGCGTCGCCGCCGGACTACAGCGGCTGACCAATGCCCGCGAACTGCTCGACCGCGAGGAAGAGCGCGCCAAGGAACGCGTCGCGGAGCTCGATCGCCGCCTGACACAATTTTCCGCCGATATCGCCCGTGAGCAGCAGCAGACCGCGGATGCCGAGATCGCGCTGCTGCGGCTCGACAACGAAGACACGGAACTCAAGGAAGAGATCAAGTCGCGCGTCGAACAGCGCTCCGGCGTCGATGAACGCGTATCCGCAGCCGAAGCGACGCTCGCCGATGCCGAGCGCCTGTTTACCGAGCTCACCACTGCGCTTGCGGACCTCACCGCCCAGCGCCATCAGCTTGATGCGAGCGTACGCACCCACCGCGACAAGCTGGCGCGGCTCGATCAGGACATCGCCAACGTCCAGGCCGAAGAACACAAGCTCGCGGAGGAGACCGGTAATCTCGGCGACCTCGCGGCGCTTGCGAGCGCGGTGGAGACCGCGCAGCAAAATCTCGCGCAGTCCGAGGTCGCGGCGCAGGCGAGCGAGGCCGGGCACGTCGCCGCACGCGCAAGGCTGGATGCCGCCCGCAATCCCCTTAACGAGGCCGACAAGCGGGTGCAGCGGCTCGAGACCGAAGCGCGTACGATCTCGAAGATCGTCAACGGCGAGACCAAGAATCTCTGGCCGCCGATCATCGACGGCGTCACCGTCGCCAAGGGTTACGAAAAAGCGCTTGGCGCGGCCTTGGGCGATGATCTCGACGCCCCGGTGGACCCATCGGCACCGATGCGCTGGACCAACGCCGGCGTCACCGACGGCGATCCGGCGCTGCCGGAGGGCGTCGAAGCGCTCGCCGCGCATGTGCAGGCGCCGTCCGAACTGGCGCGGCGTCTCGCCCAGATCGGCGTGGTCGCCAGGGAGCGCGGCGCAGAGCTGGTGTCACAATTAAAGACCGGCCAGCGGCTGGTGTCGCCGGAAGGCGACGTCTGGCGCTGGGACGGTTTTATGGCGGCCGCGCACGCGCCGACCGGCGCGGCACGGCGTCTCGCCGAGCGGGCGCGCCTGGTCGATATCGAAAACGAGCTGGAGCAAGCGCGCAACGACGCTGCCGCCAAGCGTCAGGCGCTGGAAACCGCCGAGGCCGAATTGAAGGCCGCTGCATCGGCCGAGACCGCCGCGCGCGATGCCTGGCGCGCCGCACAGCACGAGGCCGACGCCACGCGCGAGCGTCATGCTTCGACCGAACGCGAGATCAACCGCCATGCGGCGCGAAAATCGGCGCTGTCGGAAGCGCACAGCCGCCTCAATGCCGACCTCACGGAGGCCTATGCCGCGCACCAGGGCGCGACCGCGGCGCTCGCCGAATTGCCGCCAAGCCTCGACACCGAGACGCGGCTTGCCGAGGTGCGCACCGACATCGATGGCCACCGGCACACGGCGGTCGCCGTGCGCGCTGAGGCGCAGGCGCTGGCGCGCGAGGCCGAACTCGCCGACCGCCGCGTGCAGGCAATCCTGGCCGAGCGCAATGAATGGCAAAGCCGCAAACAGAGCGCGGTCTCGCAGATCGCGACCATCGAGGCCCGCCTCGCCGAGGTCAAGGCCGAGCGCGCCGGGCTTGACAATGCGCCCGCGGTATTCGCCGAAAAGCGCCGCGCCCTAATCAGCGAAATCGAACAGGCCGAGAGCGGTCGGCGCTTTGCCGCCGACGCGCTGGCCGCGGCCGAGACCGCGATGGCGGAGACCGACCGCGCCGCCAAGGCCTCGCTCGAGGCGCTCTCGAGCGCCCGCGAGACCTGCGCCCGCGCCGAAGAGCGCATGGACGGCACGAGGCGCCGCCTCGGCGATGTCGAGCGCGAAATCCACGACATGCTGGAAGTCGAGCCGCAAGCGGTTGCCGGGCTCGCCGAGATCGAGCCGGGCAAGGAGCTGCCGCCGCTTAGCGAGATCGAGGAGAATCTCGAAAAGCTGCGGCGGGATCGCGAGCGGCTTGGCGCGGTCAATCTGCGCGCCGAGGAGGAACTGCGCGAGGTCGAAGCCCAGCACACGACGCTGACCACCGAGCGCGACGATCTGGTGGAGGCTATCAAGCGGCTGCGCCAGGGTATCCAGAGCCTCAACCGCGAAGCGCGCGAGCGGCTGTTGACCTCGTTCGAAATCGTCAACGGTCATTTCAGGCGGCTGTTCGTGGAATTGTTCGGCGGCGGCGAGGCCGCGCTGCACTTGATCGAAAGTGACGACCCGCTCGAGGCTGGGCTCGAGATCATCGCCAAACCGCCCGGCAAGAAGCCGCAGACCCTGTCGCTGCTCTCGGGCGGCGAGCAGGCGTTGACCGCGCTGGCGCTGATTTTTGCGGTGTTCCTCACCAACCCGTCGCCAATCTGCGTGCTGGACGAGGTCGACGCGCCGCTCGATGATCACAACGTCGAGCGGTTCTGCACCCTGTTGCACGAGATGACCGCTTCGACCGAAACGCGCTTCATCATCATCACGCATAACCCGATCACGATGGCGCGCATGAACCGGCTGTTCGGCGTCACCATGGCCGAGCGCGGCGTGTCGCAGCTGGTTTCGGTCGCGCTTGAAGAGGCGGTGAAGATCCTCGATCAGGACGTGGCGTAAGCTCTTGATTCCCTCTCCCTTGTGGAAGAGGGAAAGAAGATGACCGCTCCTTCTCTTCCCACCGAACTCAGGGCAGCCCTCGATGCCAGGCTACAGGGCCTGTCGCGCGGCGAGCTCGCCGCCCGTGCCGCGCTGATCTCAAGAACCTATCGCGATGGCGGCGGCTCCGGCGCGATCAGGTCCGAGGCTGACGCGCTGGCCTATGCGCTGGCGCGCATGCCGGCGACCTATGCTACCGTCACGGCGAGCCTGAACGCACTCCGCGCAATCAGGCCGGACTTCGCGCCCCAAAGCCTGCTCGATCTCGGCGCCGGCCCCGGAACGGCCGCCTGGGCCGCGACGGAAGCCTTTGCGTCGCTGCAGAGCTTTACGATGATCGACACCAACGTTGCGTTGCGCGCGCTGGCGCTGGA
>Ga0209473_1001091_pt1 | contig 15245 bp, 17 predicted proteins | sample GraSoiAngelo_133_FD_185890 | JGI IMG/M metagenome (GOLD analysis project Ga0209473, IMG submission 185890) | Grasslands soil microbial communities from the Angelo Coastal Reserve, California, USA - 14_0929_05_20cm (SPAdes) (version 2) | ecosystem: Environmental > Terrestrial > Soil > Grasslands ...
CGATCTCGTGCGCTATTACCTCGCCGTCTCGGAAGGCGCGCTTCGCGGCGCCGGTGGACGGCCCAACGTTCTCGTCCGATACCCGAACGGCATCAACGGAGAGTTCTTCTACCAGAAACGCGCGCCCGGCTCGCGACCGTCGTGGATCGACATCGTCACGCTGCGGTTTCCATCGGGACGCACGGCGGAAGAGATCGTTCCGCGCGATGCCGCAGCCCTCGCGTGGATGGCGAACCTCGCCTGCCTCGAACTTCATCCTCACCCCGTACGAGCCGAGGATCTCGACCACCCGGACGAGCTGCGCGTGGATCTCGATCCGGTGCCCGGCGTGCCGTGGACGCAGGTCCGCGAGGTCGCGCAGATCGTCCAGGCCACGCTCGCCGACTTCGCGCTCGTCGGCTGGCCGAAAACGTCGGGCTCGCGCGGCATGCACGTGTACGTGCGCATCGAACGACGATGGACGTTCGACCAGGTGCGGCGGGCCGCGCTGGCCTTCGCGCGCGAAGTCGAGCGGCGCGCACCGGCGCTGGCGACGAGCCGATGGTGGAAGGAAGAGCGCCACGGCGTCTTCCTCGACTACAACCAGAACGCGAAGGACCGCACGATTGCCGCGGCGTACTCCGTGCGCCCGACGCCGGACGCGCGCGTGTCGGCGCCGCTCGCGTGGGATGAAATCAACGCGTGCGACCCGCACGATTTCACGCTCGCGACGATGCCGTCTCGGTTCGCGGAGCGCGGCGATCGCCATGCCGCGATGGATCGGCAACCGTGCTCGCTCGAATCGGTCCTCGAGTTGTCGGCGCGCCAGGAACGTGAGGGTCAGGGCGACGCGCCGTGGCCGCCTCATTATCAGAAGCAGCCCGGCGAGCCGGCGCGCGTGCAGCCGTCGCGGCGGCGGACGCCGAGCCGTCCGCTCATCGAAATCGCGCGATCTCAGAAAAAAGATGATGCGCTCGCAGGCCTCGAACGGTGGAAGGTGCGCCATCCCGACGCCGCCGCGCATCTCGCTCCGGCCGACGTGCTGGTCGATGCGATGCGCGGCCGGTTTCACACGTGGACGCGCATCCGCATCAACCTTCAGCACGTGCCGGTGGAGCTGCGTCCCCCTCAGGAAGCGCTCGATCCGGACGAGACGCCCGACGACTGGAGCAACATCAGCGCGACCCGCGTGGCGCGAAGCAGACGCGGCCCGTAACGGTCCCCTGAAAGCTCACGCGCGCGCTTCACCGATGCAAGGACCCGAACACCTTCTCGAGCTCGTACGGCGTCGTGATCTCGAGCTGATCGTACCGGCAGTCGCGCGGCGGCTTGTCGGGGCGCCAGCGCTGAAAGACGGCGGCATGGCGGAATCGATCGCCCTGCATGTGGTCGTACTTGACCTCGCACACGCGCTCGATGCGAAGCGGCTCCCACGAAAGATCCTTGCCCGCGCTCCAGCGGCTTTGGCCGCCTGGCATCCGCGTGCCGCCGCCGCCGGCTTCGGCCCAGTCGCGCCACGGATGCTGGTCGAGCGCGAGCTCGCGCAGCGGCGCCAGCTCGCGCGCGAGCTCGCGGCGCGCGTCCATCGTGAACGACGAGGTCACGCCGACATGGTGCAGCCGGCCGCGCTCGTCGTAGAGCCCGAGGAGCAGCGAGCCGATCATCTCGTTCTTCCCGTTCTTGTGCCACCGAAAGCCTGCGACGACGCAATCGGCCGTGCGGACGTGCTTCACTTTGATCATCGAGCGCTTGCCCGGCTCGTACACGCCGCTCTCCGGCTTCGCGATCACGCCGTCGAGACCGGCGCCCTCGAACCGCGACAGCCACTCGGCGGCGACTGCCGGATCGCGAGTCATCGGCGTCAGATGCGCCGGCGGCTTCGCGGCGGCGAACAGCCGTTCGAGCAGCGTGCGCCGTTCGGCCTGCGGCGCGTTGCGCACGTCGCGGCCACCGGACGCGAGCAGGTCGAAGGCGACGAACGACGCGGGTGTTTCCTTCGACAGCTTGGCGACACGCGAAGCGGCGGGATGCAGCCGCAGCTGCAGCGCGTCGAAGTCGAGTCCATGCGGTCTCACGATCACGATTTCCCCGTCGACGACGCAGCCGCCGGGCAGGTTGTCGAGCAGCACCGCGTGCAGCTCGGGAAAGTACCGATCGAGCGGCCGAAGATCGCGGCTCTGGATGAAGACGTCCGATTCACCGCGAAACACGATCGCGCGGAAGCCATCCCACTTCGGCTCGTAGAGGAAGCCGGCTGCGGTGGGAAGCTCCTCCGCGAGCTTCGCGAGCATCGGCTCGATGGGCGGCTCGATGGCATAAGTCGACGGCATATCGTCCTATTCCCGGAGCTTTCGCATCGCGATGCGAAACGCCTCGCGGCCGGCGTCGGGATCGAAAACGATGACCGGCATCAGCCGTCCGCGAATGCGATCGGGGCTCGTTCGCGCATAGCCCATCAGCGTCCTCGCCAGCGCCGCCTTCGATTCGTCCTTCGGCCCGAGCCCGGTGAGGAGATCGTTGAACGACAAATCCCACGCCCTGCCGCGCAGCAACGCGTCGACGATCGTGCCCTTCAGCACGTTGTGCGAAAAGTTGAAGAAGAACGACAGCGGCGAATAGATGCGGTCGTCGGGCCGAAGGCGTTCGAATTCAGCGAGCAGGTCGTCCCGATACTGCCGGAACATCGCGCGGAACTCCGTCCGTTCGCGCTCGCAGCGCGACAACGATGCCGGCGGTTCGCCGATAAAAGCCCGCGGATCGGGCGACAAGCCGTTCAGCAGCGCTTCGACGACCCGGTCGCGCGACGGCCCCTGAACACCCGCGTCGTGCAGCCGCGCGTACTCTTGCATGACAGTCAACAGCGCAAAGCAGAGCCACGGATAGTCCGCGGCGTTGTCGTCGCGCATCGCGATCGTGTCGCGCGCGTACGTCGCCTGGAAGCCGAAGCGCAGATGGCTCCCCATGCTCGCCGCATGACCGAGGGCAATGTTGGTCTGATGCGTACGGCTGAGAGTCCGGATACGCGCCAGCAGCTGCTCGTAGCCGCGCTCGACCAGCTCGAAGTGCGACGTTGCGATCAGGATCAACGTCTCCGCGTCGTCTGCGAAAAGCTGTCCGCCGCCGTTGGGGCCTTGCAGCTGACGCAACATTCCGGCAACACGATCGAGGTTGGCGTCGGCGTCGCCTTCGTCCCAGATTCTCATCGCCAGCAGCGACAACAGGTGCACGTAGTAGTAGTCGAGCAGAATGGCGACAGCGTATGGATCGTGCGGTCCAGCTCCGCGCGTATCGATCAGGTACCCGAGAACATCGATCGGGATGATGTCGCGACCGACCTTGTCCGCCTTGCCGTCCCAGTCATGAAGAACATGAAACCCTTCGCGTCTCGTCTCCGCGTCGAACCGCCGGACGAAGCGCTCTTCGAACGAGTTCGACCGCATGTAATCGCGCAGTCGCGGCAGCGTCAGCCCCTCCAGCAGCTCCGCGCGCCGCGCGCCGCCGAGCGCCGCCTCGATGAGCGCGCACGCAGCGTCGAACGTCGTGTCTTTCGTCACCGCGCGCATTCTAGTGTGCCGAAGCCCGGCTGTGGCCGGCACCGAGCTTGCTGTTGCTAGCATCAACTAGTCGTATGCGCGTGATGTGTGTTCTGGTGGCATCAAAGGTGGGTAGGTGAAAGTTCGAATCAAAGAAACGCCGCGCGAGCAGGAGCTCGACGGCGTGCGGCTCGACAGTTTGCGGCCCGGATCGACGCGTGACGTGTCGCTGAGCATCGGCGCGTGGCTGATCGCTGAAGGGTACGCAGAACCGGAAATGCGCCGGGGGCCGCGAGAAGAGCAGGATTTTTCGGGCGTCAAAGAGACCCGGGCCTCCGCGCCGGACGAGCGTCATCCGCGCCGGCGATCGACCGATCGCTGATTGCCCGCGCGTACTCCTCGACCGTATCGATATCAAGATATGCGCCTTCATCCGCGATCGGGAGATCGCCGGCTGCCGATGCGTGCGCGCGAACGATCGGCTTGGCGCCGGAGTCGTGCTCGGCGGCCCGCAGCTCGCCGAACAGCGCGCGATCGATGAGCAGCGGATGTCCGTGCCGGGCGCCGCTCGTCGGCCGCACGACGGCGGCACGGGTTCGACGATAGTGATCCACGACGGCGCGCACCGTCGCCGCGGAGACGAAAGGCACGTCGACGAGCGTCATGAGCACCGCGCTCACGCCTGGACGATCGACCACGGCGATCCCGGCGAGCAGCGACGAGAGCTGCCCGCGATCGTAGTCGGCGTTCACAGCGAAGCGCGCGGGCAGCCCGCTCGCCGCAAACGTCTGCACGATCTCGTCGCGCTCGTGCCCGACCACGATCACCACGTCGTCGACGCCGGCATCGAGAAACGTGCCGACGATGCGGGTGAGAAACGTCTCGCCGCCGCCGAGCGGCAGCAGCGCTTTCGCCCGGCCCATGCGCGACGAGCGGCCGGCGGCCAGCACGATTGCGGGGATCATGGAAGCATCGTAATCGAACGCAGAGCTGCTAGAATCGCGTTCCATGAACGAGCTCGGGATCGTGATCCAGTGCATGCGGTGCGGGGCCGAAATGGATCTTCGCGATCCGGCGCCCGGCACGCCCTGGACCCCGGATCAGTTCTGGGTATGCCCGCGCTGCGGCCGTCATTTCTGGACGACCTACCCGCCGCCCAAACGCGAGAGTATCAAACCCGCCGCGGAAACAGCCTCGTCATAGCCATGCGCCCCTACAGCCTCGACGACATCGATGAGGACGTCGACGACGACGACGGCTTCTACGAAGACCAAGAAGGCGACGACGACGAAGACGACGAGGATGACGAGGACGAGGACGAGGAAACGTGGCAGGTGTCCGGCACCCCGGCGCCTCGCTCGCGCCGTCGGCGCACCGCTAAAGTTCGGCGTCTCCTTGACATAGGGCAACGAACTGCCTAGACTGGCCCAGATTTCCCAGCTCAGCTTCAGCTGGAAGACTCGGCCGGCTCGCGTCCCGATTGTGTGAGAACGTTCGCAGGCGCCCTATCCGGCTGAGTTCCTTGGGGATGATCCCTGGGGTTCGGAACGGAGGGCTTCGGCTATGCCAACCGGGACAATCGCACGCCTTCTGATCGATAAAGGTTTCGGGTTCATCCGCGACGAGGGTGGAATCGAGCACTTCTTCCACCGCAGCTCCGTGCGGGGCGCGGTGTTCGAGCTTCTTCGAGAAGGACAACGCGTCGAGTTCACGCCTGAAGATTCGCAGAAGGGCCCGCGCGCCGGCGACGTCCGCTTGATCGAAGGATAATTTCGTTCCGGACTGCGGATCGAATCGGATCCGCAGTCCGATTCCGCAGTCTGCACTCCCACGTTCCCACGAAGAAACCGAAAGCCCGCAACGCGTCTTCAGCCGGGGTACCCAGCGCGGCAGCCGCGCTGGGGTGGCCGAGCGTTGCGGGCAAGGGATCAGCGAGCAACGAGAAAGTAAGTAAACGATGGCGGAAGCGCCTCGGAGTCGAACCGAGCCTCCCCGAATAAACGGGGAGCAACCGATTTTGAAGACCGGGAGGGCCACCGGGCCCCGTTCGCTTCCGTGGCGTTCGATTGTAGCGGGATTGCGCTTCACATTTTCTGAATTGCGGCAATGACGTCGGCGGTGTTCGAGAGATCCTCGAACACGACGTCGGCGCCGGCCGCGCGCAGTTCGCCGACGCCGTGGCTGCCGGTCGCGACGGCGATCGCGCGGGCGCTTCCCGCCGCGGCGCAGGCGATGTCGAGCGGCGTATCGCCGATGACGACGATGCGGTCGGGTCGATCGACGCGCGGTCCGCCGCACGCAAGCACACGCGCGACGGCTTTGGCCAGCAGCGCGTTGCGATCCGGCGCGTGGTCACCAAACGCGCCGCAGGGAAAGTATCGCCAGAGGTCGAAGTACTGCAGCTTCACGCGCGCGGCCGCCTCGTAGTTGCCGGTCAGCAACGCCAGATACACGTCGTCGCGCCGCAACAACGCGTCGAGCAGCGCGCGGACGCCGGGCATCACGCCTTTGCGCGGACCGGGTTTCTCGAGCTCGCTGGCGAGGTGACGAAGGTATACGTCGGGGAAGCGAGCGAGATCGGAAGCATCGCTGGCGATGCCGTGTTTGACTGCGGCGTCCGAGAGGATCAAGGCATCGGTGCGACCGGGCATCGGGATGCCGCGGAATGCATCGGGAACCGCGAAGAGCTCCTCGAAGGCGAGAGCCATCGCGCGGGCGCCTGCGCCGCCGGTGAGCACAAGCGTGCCGTCGATGTCGAAGAGAACGAGTCTGGTCGCGACGCTCAGGGTTTCAGGCTTCGGCGCGAACGTTTCCGGCGCGCGGACCTTTCGCCGACGGTTCCTCTTCGAAGCTGACGCGCTGTCCTTCGTTGAGCTGGTCGAAGCTGCCCGCCACCGAACTGCGATGGAAGAACCACTCCTGCCCGCCGTCATCGCGAATGAATCCGAACCCCCGGTCCCGAACGAGTCGCTTGATCGTACCTGCCGGCATCCGAACGTCTCCTTGGGCACGAACGTTTGCCCAAAGAGCTCGTCATATCAAACTTCGTTCCACCTCAACTTCTTACAGGTTTCGTGCGGAAAATTGCCAGGCATCGAAGCTGAGGCGTGGACGACGCACAAAAACGCGTACGGCAGTGTACAAAAGGGAGGCCAGGGGTCGTGACCGCCGACTTCTGACCCCTGACCTAAGCTCCGGTCCACTACTGCTTCACATTTACCGTGATCGTCTGACACGTGCCAGGCAGCGTGTTGTGCAAGTCGTCGCCGAGTTGCAGCGACAGCTTGTGCTTGCCCGGCGTCAGCTGGCTGTCGAACACGTCCTTGCCGTCACCGAAGTGCACCCATGACGGCGTGCCCTTCACGATGTTCTTGCCGGCCGGCAGGCAATCCTGATCGATGCCGACATGGTAATGCGCCACGCCCGGCCGCGTGGTCGTGACGTCGCCCGGCGGCACGGCGGCGATTTCAATGCCTTCCGCGCCGAACTTCATGTGCACCGGGCTGGTCACGGTGGCGTTGTTCTTCGGCTCGATGAAAAACACGCGCATCCTCTTGGCTTTGCTCGCCGGCTTGGCGGCCTGCGCGCCAACGAACGCACCGCATGCGGCAATGATGACGCCGGCGAGCAGCGCGCGTCGTGTCCTCGCATTCATAGATCGTTCTCCTTTCGGCCTGACATTTTAGTGCACTACCCGAGACGCCGCCCAAACCAACGGCGCCGCCGCTCGACGAGTCGTCCCGTGGCGGCTTCGAGTACGAGCACGCGTCCTGCAACGGCGGCGGCAAACCGGTCGTCGGCCGTCGCCGCGACGATGGCGATGCCGCGGCGCTCCCCGATCGAACGGACGTCGCGGCCGAATCGATCGACCTCATCGCGCGAAAGCGCCGCGCTGGCGTGCTCGAGCAGCAGCAGCGCGGGACCAAGCGCCAGCGCCCGCGCGAGCCTGACGCGCGCATGCGCGGAGGCATCGCCGTCGGCAACCGCCTTCGGCCACATCGCCGGCGACAGGCCGACTTCAGCGGCGAGCGCCTCCGCGCGGAGCCGCACCTCCTCGGCCGGCGGTTCGATGTCGAGCGTGAACGGCATCGCGAGATTCTGCGTGATCGACAACCGCTCGAGCAGGACGGCGCGCGCGCTGACGATGCCGACGCGATCGACGACGGCGAGCCACTCGGCGCTGTCGCGGATCGCCGACGTCGGACGGCCGAAGAGGCATATCGTGCCGGCGTCGGGCAGCGTCGCGCCGGTGATCAGATTGACGAATACTTCGGCGGCGGCCAGATCGAGTCCGACAACAGCGATGGTTTCCGCGGTGCCGACGGCCAGCCGTCGAATGCGCAGCGGCCGGAGGGCTCGATAGTCCTTCGAGACGCCGGACATCTCGAGGACGGCAGAGGTCACGAGCCCAGCGCGCGATTCACTTCGTCGACGATTCTGCTCGATGCCGATAGAGCCGATAATTCGGTCTTCAGCGCCGCGAGATTGCAGGCGATGGCGCCGTAGGCGATGTACGCATGGATGATCGGCGGCAGCACACCCGTGTCGACGCTCGCGCCGAGAATCGCCGCCGTCATCGTGACGGCCATGGCAAACGCGCCGATCGAGAACACGGGCTTTCGCGCGGCGGCGATCCGCCGGTAGTAATCGCCGTCGACGCTGTGTTCGGCCATCGCATCCTTCACGGCTTTCCCTTTGCCGATGAGATAAAACATCATCATCGAGTGCGCGAGCAGCGTCACCATCGTCGAGAAGATCCCGTATGTGATGTGACGCGAGATATCGCCGCCGCGCAGGCCGATGGCGGCAGTCGTGAAGAGACCGGCGAGGCTGACGAACACGGCCGTGAGCAGCGCTTGAGCCAACAGCAAATTATACCTTCGCCGTTCGTGATCGATTGGATCGCGCGCGTCGCGGGCGCGCAGCCGGCGCCGCGCCGCGCGCTCGATCTCGCGATGGGACGCGGCCGTCATGCGCTGCCGCTCGCGCGCGCCGCGTTCGACACGTTCGGGGTCGACATCCGCTTCGACGCCGTGCGCGATGCGGTCGTGTCCGCGGCCGCGGAAGGATTCGTCGTGCGCGGCTGGTGCGCCGATCTCACGCGGCATCCGCTCCCGCCCGGGCGATTCGATCTCATCGTCGTCTCGCGCTATCTGCAGCGGGATCTGTTTCGATCGATCGCCGACACGTTGAAGACAGGCGGCGTGCTGTTGTACGAGACGTTCACGACCGCGCAGCTCGCGCACGGCGTCGGGCCGCGTTCGCCGGATCATCTGTTGCTGCCCGGCGAGCTGCGCGGCGCGTTCGCGGATCTCGAAATCCTGTTTTATGAGGAGGTCATTTCGCCCGAAGCCGTCGCCCGGCTGGCTGCGAAGAAATGAGGCGATCGAAATGACCGCGCGGCAGCGAGACTGTTCCAAGCATGATCCCGCCATGCGAGTCGTCTGCGTGGTAGTCGGATCCGCCCGATAGCGCCAGGCCGAGCGCTTCGGCGAGGTTCACGTACCGCGCCGTCGCCTCGCTGTCGTGATCGCTGTGGTACGCCTCGATGGCGTCGAGTCCGGCGGCGGCGAATCCGGCAATCCACTCGTCGTGGCGAACGAGGCCCGGATGCGCCAGCGAGGCGATCCCTCCCGCCTCGTGGATGCGGCCGAAGACGTGCTCCGGTGGAACGCCCGCGCGCGGCACGAAGGCCGGCCGTCCGCGCGCGAGCCACTTCTCGAACGCCTCGCTGGTGTCGGCGACGTGGCCCGAGGCGACGAGCGCGCGCGCAATCCAAGGGCGGCCGACCGACTTGGCGGGATCGTCGATGCCCGGCTGCAGAATGAGGTCGGCATCGAGCTGGATGTCGAACGACGCGAGCCGCTCGATCATCTGCCGCACGCGATCGATTCGCCGCTGCCGCTGCGTAGCGAGAAACGCCAGCAGCGACGGCGAATGGCGATCGATGAAATAACCGAGCACGTGGACGTCGCCGCCGTCGCGGATCGCGGTGATTTCGATGCCGTTCACGAACTCGATCCCGGCCGCGGACGACGCCGCTTCCGCCGCCTCGCATCCCGCGACGGTATCGTGATCCGTGACGGCGAGCACGCGGATGCCCGCGGCTGCCGCCCGCGCGACGAGCTCGGCCGGCGAACATCGTCCGTCCGACGCGGTGGTGTGGGTATGGAGATCGATCACCGGCTGCGCCCGCGGCTCTGCCGCTCGCGCAGCTCGCGGTACTCGCGGATCAACAGGTCGAGATGCGTGCGCTCTTCGTCGGCGAACTCGAGGAAGATCTGTTTCCCCTCGGAGTCTTCGAACCGCTCGCCGTATCGCTTGAAGAACTGGTGCGAGCCGCGCTCGCAGCGGATGCCGATGAGCAGCGCCTGCTGATCGTCGACTCCCTTGCGCAGCTGCTCGGCGCCGGCCGCGAAGAGGCCGCTGGCGGCGCCTTTGAAGAACAGGAAGGTCGGACGCGATTCCAGATTCGGATCCTGCGCGGCGAGCTGCGTGTACCGCTTCTGCAGCGTCGACAGGTGCTCTTTCTCTTCGGCGGCCAGCTTCTGAAAGACCGCGCGGCCGCGCGCGTCGGACGTGAGCTTGGCGGCGCGCGTGTAGAAATCGAGGCCGCTGCGCTCGGTCGCGATCGCCATCCGCAGCGCGTCGCGCGCGAACACGAGCGCCGTCGTCGATCCGTCGAGCGACGGCGTTTTGCGGCCGGTCCGGCACTCCTCGCACGTGCCGAAGATCTGCACGACCGACTGCGTCGGCGTGAACTGGCGCGCGGCGGCGATCTCTTCCATCAACGATTCGACGTCGGAGCTGAGAAACTCCGACGAGCGGTGACAGACGTTGCAGACGAGGTGAAAGTGTCGCGGATGGCGGTACGACGGCTCGAAGCGGAAGCGCCCCTCGCCGAAATCGACCTTGCGCGCGAGGCCCGCGCCGACCATCCACTGCAGCGTCCGGTAGACGGTCGCGCGGCCGACACCGGGCGCATCGCGGTGGACGAGCGCCACGAGCTCATCGGCGCTGACGTGTCCCTCCTGCCGCAGGAACACGTTCAGGATGCGATCGCGTTTGGTGGAGCGTTTACCGCCCGGCGGGCGAATGCTCGAAAGATCGAGCGCCAATTACTCAACGGAGAAAGATTGACCGCAGCCGCAGGTCGACGTCGCGTTCGGATTCCTGATCGTGAAGCCGCCGCCGGTGATCGTGTCGACGAAATCCACTTCCGCACCGTTCAGATACCGGATGCTGATCGGATCCACGAACAGCTTCACGCCGTTCGACTCGAACACCTGGTCGCCCGCGCCCTGGCCGTTTTCCTCGATCATCAGGCCGTACTGGAAGCCGGAACAGCCGCCGCCCTGCACGAACACGCGCAGGCCGCTGCCGCCCTTCTGCTCTTCCGCGAGCAACTCGCTGATCTTCACCGCGGCCGTTTCGGATACGTTAATCATGCAACCATTATAACAAGACCATGGCGTATCTGGCTGTTTCGGCTGGAAATCGGGGCGATCTGCTCGAGGCGGCGGAGCGACGGTGGACGGCCATCCGCGCCGCGCGACCGGATCTCGCGCCCGCCCTCGACCTCCAGCGGACGCTTCTGACGCTCGTCGTCGACCTCAAGCACGCGCTCGACGCCGGCGGTCTTCCCAGGCTGTCGCTGCCGCCGAAGTATCTGGCCGCCAAGCTCGCGCGCGGCGTACCGATCTTCTGCGGAGAGCCGATTCCGCTGCCCGTACCGGTTCTGACGCCAGTGCTGCAGCAGTATTGCGAGGCGCTCGCGGTCGGCGGCGCCGGCGACGCCGCCGCGCGCATCGGCGACGCGATCCGGAGCGGACAGATCGAACCGGCCTCGCTGCTCGCCGCCTCGCTGGCGCGCAATCAAACCGCCATCCGCACCGGCGCGTCGCACCGCGGCCTCGCACCCGATCTGGTGTGGCTCGTGGCCGAGCTCGCGGTCAGCCCGTTCGTCCATCTGCTTCAGCGCATGCTGTTCTCGCATCCAACCGACGATCGCCTGCTGTCCGCGCTCGAAGCCTGGAATCACGGCTACTGTCCGGCGTGCGGATCGTGGCCGGCCGTCGCGGAAGTCGTCTCTGGCCATCGCACACTGCGGTGCTCGTTCTGCTCTTGCGGCTGGGAGCTGGCCGCCTACGCCTGCATCTATTGCGGGGAGAGCGGCGAGAAGTTCGTCACCGCCGCACCCGACGACGAGCGGAAGGACCGGCGCGTGGAGGTGTGCTCGAGCTGCGGCGGCTATCTGAAGACCGTCGATCTGCCGGAGCTGTCGCCGTTCCCGCTGCTGTCGATCTCCGACATCGAGACGACCGATCTCGACCTCGCCGCGATGGAGCACGGATATCAGCGGCCGGCGCTGAAAGATTTCTCCCTCGGGCGATAGAAGGCTTTTGCTGCGTTCCCTGCGTTCCTCGTTCGGGCAGCGCTACGAACCCGTATATTACGAAACCGGACGACATCTTCACATTTTCAGACGCCGATCGTTTCCAGTACCGCGCCCCCGATTGCTGCTCGATGTCCTTGTGCAGGCTGTTGCCGTGCGCGTCCATCGTGACGATGGCCGGGAAGTCTTCGACCGTGAGGTGCCACATCGCTTCCGGCGTGCCGAACTCCAGGAGCGAGACGCCGTCCACCTGCCTGATCGCGCGCGCGTAGAATTGCGCCGCGCCGCCAATCGCGTTCAGGTAGATCGCGCCGAACTCCTGCATCGCCGCGAGTGTCTTCGCTCCCATTCCCCCCTTGCCCACGACGGCGCGGATGCCGTAGCGCCTGATGATCTCCCCCTGATACGGTTCCTCGCGGATGCTCGTCGTCGGGCCGGCGGCGGTGATCCGCCAGGCGTCGCCGTCCTTCACCGCGACGGGGCCGCAGTGGTAGAGGACCGAGCCGCGCAGGTCGACGGGCGGCTCGTGCTTCATCAGGTGCGAGTGCACCGCGTCGCGTCCCGTGAACATGCGTCCTGAGATCAGCACGACGTCGCCGACTTTCAGCGATCGCACCGCTGCTTCGCTGAGCGGCGCCCGCAGCGTCACTTCGCGGCCGGTCCGCGTGAATCCGGATTGATCGAGCATCGGGATGATCGGATGTGACGGATCGCGATACAGCCAGCGATCGATCGCGCCGGTCGACGCGTTCAGCACGACGCCGAGACGCCGGAACGCCCAGCAGTCGTACGCGACGGAGACGAAGAAGCTGGCCGGCAGGCGGTTGAGCGCGCCGACCTTGCAGCCGATCAGCGTCACCTTGCCGCCAAACCCCATCGTGCCGATGTCGAGGTCGTTCACCGTCGCCATGATCGACGCCTCGACCTCCGCGAGCCGCGGGTCCGGATTGACGTCGTCGAGCGTCCGGAACAGCTGCTCCTTCGCGTGCGTGTAGCCGGAGGTGCGATCGCCGCCGATGCACACGCCGACGGCGCCCGGCGCGCATCCCTTGCCCTGCGCCTGCCACACGGCGTGGAGGATGCACTTCTTCACGCCGTCGAGGGTGCGGTCCGCGCGGCCCAGGTGCGGCAGCTCGATCGGCAGCGCGTACTGCGCGTTGGTGTTCTCGCAGCCGCCGCCCTTGAGAATCAGCCTGATCTCGACGTCGTCGCGCTCCCACTGATCGAAATGCACGATGGGCGTCCCCGGACCGAGGTTGTCGCCGGAGTTCGTGCCGGTGATCGAATCGACGGAGTTCGGGCGCAGCTTCCCGCGCCGCGTCGCTTCGGCAATCGCTTCCCGAATCTGCTGCCGCATCCAGATCTGATTTGCGCCGACCGGCGCCTTCACCTCGAAGGTCGGCATCCCCGTGTCCTGACAAATCGCCCCCTCGTTGTCCACCGCGAGGTCGATGTTCTGCGCGATGATCGTCAGCGCCTGAGACGAACGCGTGCCCTCGGGCTCGACGGCGAGCGAGGTGCGCATCGCGGCGCGAACGTCCGGCGGCAACTCGGTCGACGTCTTCACGATGAGGTCGAGCATACTGTCGAAGAATGCGGGCAGCATAGTTGGGGCCATAATAGCCCTGATCCATGGCCTATCGCATCGAGCGCGATCCCCTCGGCGAGCTGAAGGTTCCCGCCGATGCGTACTATGGCGTGCAGACCGCCCGCGCCGTCGAGAATTTTCCGATCAGCGGTTTGCGCGCGCCGGCCGACCTGGTCGTCGCGACGATTTTCATCAAGAAGGCGGCGGCCGAAGCCAATGCGGCGCTCGGGCGTCTGGAACGCGGTGTCGCGAGTGCGATCGTCCAGGCCGCCGACGAGATCATCGGCGGCGCGCTCGGCGATCAGTTCGTCGTCGACGTCTACCAGGCCGGCGCCGGTACGTCGCACAACATGAACGCGAACGAGGTGCTCGCCAACCGCGCGGCCGAGATCCTCGGCGAACCGCGCGGCGCCTACGCGCGCGTGCACCCGAACGACCACGTCAACATGGGACAGTCGACCAACGACGTCTTTCCGACGGCGACGCGGCTCGCGTTGCTGCTCGGCTCGGCGCCACTCGTCGCTGCAGCCCGTGCGCTCGTCGAGAGCCTCGCGCGCAAGGCCGACGAGTTCTCCGACGTGCTGAAAACGGGACGCACGCACCTGCAGGACGCGGTGCCGATCACGCTCGGACAGGAGTTCAGCGGCTACGCCGCATGCGTCCGCGCGGGCTCGGACGATGTGGCGGTCGCGTCCGAGCAGCTGCTCGAACTGAACATCGGCGCCACGGCCGTCGGCACCGGCCTCAACGCCGGCGACGACTACCGGCGTCTCGTCGTCGACAACCTCGCGCGCTACACGCGGCTGCCGCTCGAACCCGCGGTCAATTTGTTTCGCGTGACGCAAAGCATGGGCGACGTGCTCGCGTACTCGGGCGCGATGCGACGTTTGTCCGTGGAGCTCGGAAAGGTGGCGAGCGATCTGCGCCTGCTCAGCATGGGACCGCGCGCCGGTCTGGCGGAGATCGCGTTGCCGGCCGTCCAGCCCGGCTCGTCGATCATGCCGGGCAAGGTGAACCCGTCGGTGCCGGAGATGGTGAACCAGGTCTGCTTCCAGGTGATGGGGTGCGACACGACGATCGCGATGGCGGCGGAAGCCGGTCAGCTCGAGCTCAACGTGATGATGCCGGTGATCGCGTGGAACGCCATCCATTCGTCGACCATCCTGCGCGAGGCGATGAAGGTCCTCCGGCTGCGCTGCGTCGACGGGATCGCCGCGAACCAGGCGCGCGCGCGCGAGCTGCTCGAACGCAGCACCGCGACAGCAACCGCGCTCAGTCCGTATATCGGTTATGCGGCGACGGCGGAAATCGCGAAGGAGTCGGTGAAGAGCGGCCGACCGATTCGCGAGCTCGTGCTCGAGCGCGGTCTGCTGGACAAGGATCGCCTCGACGCGATTCTGTCGGCTGAAGCGATGACCCGAGGGGGCATCGTGGGAGCGGGAGAGGCAGGAGGGGCAGGACAGGCAGGGAAGCCAGGAGAGACTGGGAAGGCAGGAGAAGCCGGAAAGGCAGGAATAGCGGGAACGGCGGGGAAGGCGGGACGGTCGTGAAACGCACATTGATGACGCTGACCGCGGTTATGTGTGTCCTTCCCGCCCATCCTGCCCTTCCCGCCCCTCCTGTTCTGCCCGCCGCTCCTGCCGCTCCCGCTCAATCAGTCCGCACCTCTCCTGCCCTAACGGAGAAACCGCAGCTCTTCGCTCCCGTCGATCTGGTTCTGCTCGAAGCGCCGGATCGCGATCAGTGGCAG
>Ga0209473_1001097_pt1 | contig 15219 bp, 10 predicted proteins | sample GraSoiAngelo_133_FD_185890 | JGI IMG/M metagenome (GOLD analysis project Ga0209473, IMG submission 185890) | Grasslands soil microbial communities from the Angelo Coastal Reserve, California, USA - 14_0929_05_20cm (SPAdes) (version 2) | ecosystem: Environmental > Terrestrial > Soil > Grasslands ...
CTAGTCATGAAGATTTGGAATGAACTTACCTTTGCTGAAATCGCAGAAGCGCTCGGCATTTCACAGAACACTGCGGCCTCGCGTTATCGTTACGGGCTTGCCGCGTTGAAGAAAACTTACCAGCCGCAATGAACGATTTCTCCGAAGTCGAACGTGAGCTGAAGAAATTGCGGCCGGTGCAGCCATCTGCTGAGTTGATGTCGCGGGTTGGGAGCGCGCTGGCGAATTCCGAGGAAGGCACCGCCAAGGTAATCAGGCCAGAGCAATTTCGTATCAATTGGCTGGGGCTCGGTGTTGGACTGGCTGCGGCGGCGACTTTTCTCATTTTCGCGCGCATTGATTTTCATCCGAACGCGAGAACCAAACCAACCATCGCTTCGGCTACGCCGTCGTTGCAGCAAAGGGCCGCGGCATTGCCGAACTATCAAGCGACCGGGTTGACTCAGGTTGTTTACAGTAAACGCGACGAGGGCCTGGTCTTTCCGCCCGGCGCGGAAGGGCCATCGCGGCGGGTTCGAACGGCGAAGCGGGAAACGTTGCAATGGCGTGATCGGCAAAGCGGTGCGCAATTGGCCGTGTCTTATCCGAAGGAGGAGGTCACGCTGATTCCAGTCTCAGGTCAATGAATTTCCCGCAAATCCAATTCAGCCTGCATCTTTTAGCGTCTCCACCGGGAGCGGGGGAACACAGACTTCCAAGTCTGTGCGCCAAACAGGCTTTTAGCCGATTTCACGTCAGCAGGCTACAAGCCCGCTGGGCGCACAGGCAGAAATGCCTGTGTTCCGATTCGTCGCACGGGCGCCTTTTGCGAAAGCCTTCCATTCCAGTCTTATCACACACTTAAAACAGCAAATACAAATGAAAACCAAAACCATCATCCTAATTGCCGTTAGCTTGATTCCGCTGACGGCGTTCAGCCAGCCACCAACCTCGCCGCCGGCGCCACCCAATCCACCGGCCGCGCCGGTGCCTCCGGTGTCGCCGCGGGATCGTGATCGCGATCGCGAGGACCGGATGCCGAAGGTTCCGGTCACATTTCTGGGGGTGGAAACGTCTGAAGTGCCGAGCGTGTTATGCGATCAGCTCGGGTTACCAAAAGGGTTCGGCCTGGTGGTGGATTACGTGGTGCCGGATGGACCGGCGGCCGCCGCGGGGGTGCAACAAAATGACATCATCAAAATGTTGAACGACCAAATTCTAACGGATCCTGGACAACTGTCCAAGCTGGTCCGCAGTTACTCGGAAGGAACAAACGTGACGCTGACTATCCTGCGCAAAGGTCAGGAACAGAAAGTCACGGTAAAGCTGGCCAAGAAAGAGGTCCCGCGCCGTCGCGCCTCTATGGATCGTATGCGCCACATGAATCACGATTGGAATTTCGACCTCGGCGATTTCGGTGATATGGGCGATCTGGAAGAGCAGATGTCGGAATTGAAAGAGCAGCTTGGTGATGAACAACGCGGAATGATTCATGACGCGGTAGCGCGGGCGCGCGATGAAGCGGAACGGGCCGCGGAGGAAGTGCGGCGCAATGCTCAACGAATCCGCACCATTACACGCAACAACGGCGCGCTTCAGCGAACCACAATCGATTTGAATAAAGCGCAGATCGTTCTTTCCGACGATAAAGGCGAGCTGCGGATCGAAAACAAAGAGGGCAAGAAGTTTCTAACGGCGAAAGATCCGCAGGGGAAATTGCTCTTCAGCGGTCCCGTCGAAACGAAGGAAGATCTCGACAAGGTGCCGGCGGAAGTGCGGCAGCGTTACGACAAACTACAACAGCATGATTTGCCGGCAGTGGCACCCGATGATTTGCGGGCTGAATCTGAGAGCGACACCGACGAGGACGACGATGTTGATGAGGACTCGTCACGCGCGAGCACTGTTTCGTATGATCAGGTCTGTTCCCAGCAGGCTGGACATCGCGCCTGGGAAATCCACACCGTCCTGATCTAGCGGAGAACTCCACCGGAACCTTAACCAGCTTGGCCAGCTTTCCGGTGGAGTTTTGCTTTACGCAACGGGATCCAGCTTGCTTGCGGCTCCGCAGAGCGTTGCCCTACTGGTGAAATCTTCGCGACGATCTATTTGGTGGGCGAGACTCCGTCGAGCCGCCGAGACAGTGGAGCGACTGATTTATTTTGTCACTGGCCCGAGGGGTAACACAACTTTGCCGGATAGTTCGTTGAGCACCTGGGCGAGACCCGTGTAAATTGCAGAGAATCCGCAAAAAATTCCCTCATAACCGGTGGCGTGTTTGAATCCGGGACTTGCCGCGGTGAAATCACCAATGGCGAGGAGAAAGAATAGTATTGTCAGAGTTGCGAAAACAATTTGCAGGGCGCGGTTTAGCCGCAATGTGCCAATAAACATGACGGCGGTGAACAATCCCCACATCGCCAGGTAGGCAGCCATGGCCGTGTCGTTGGACGGTCCAGCCCATCCCAGTTTCGGCAAGAGGATCAATGCCACGAGCGACCACCAAAACGAGCCATAGGAAATGAAAGCGGTGGTGGCGAACGTATTCCCTTTCTTCCATTCCATAATACCGGCGATAATTTGCGCGGCGCCGCCATAACAGATGCCCATCGCCAAAATCATGCTGTTGAGTTCGTAGAAACCGGCGTTGTGCAGGTTAAGCAAAACCGTGGTCATGCCGAAGCCGAGCAGCCCGAGCGGAGCCGGATTGCCCGTGGTATCCTTGATTTGAGTAATCGATTCGTTCATAAGCTATCGGCGGACAGTTTAAAGGTTAATGCAGCGTCAATAACGCCGAAACACTCTATCACGTTGACCAAATACGAATTGGACTGTCAATAGTAAGGCTTGTTCGATAAATCCTTTCGCTTCCGTCCGGATGATCTGCGAAATAATTCTGCGATGATACGAATCCTTTTTTTCGTCGCCGCCATCGCAATTTGCTCTTCGCTCCGCGCCCAAACAGGCGCCAGTCTGCCTTCCTCGTCGCCCACGCCTTCTCCATCACTCGAGCAACGCGTTTCCGATCTGGAGGCTTACATGAACAATTCCGCGCGCGGCGCGGATGCGGCCAACGCCACAACGCTCTCGAACATCTCCGGACCAGGTCCCGGCCACAACGCCTGGCTCATGACTTCAGCACTTCTCGTTTTATTCATGACCCTGCCCGGCCTCGCTCTTTTTTACGGCGGTCTCGTTCGCCAGAAGAATGTCCTCTCGATTCTCGCGCAGTGCCTTGGTATCGCAGGCCTGGTCACGATTCTGTGGTGGGCGATTGGTTACTCGCTCGTTTTTGCCCACGGCTGTGCCTTCTTCGGCGGAACCCAATTCGCATTTCTGCGCGGTGTTACCGCCGTGCCCAATGCCGATTACTCCTACTGGGTTTCGCACAATGTCTTTGCCATGTATCAGCTCATGTTCGCCATTATTACTCCGGCGCTCATCATCGGATCGGTGGCGGAGCGCATGAAATTTTCCGCGGTCATGGCCATCGTCGGGTTCTGGATGTTTCTGGTCTATTTCCCGTTAGCCCATATGGTCTGGGGCGTTGACGGTCTGATGAATGGCGTCTGGAATTCCAACGCCCGGATCCGTGCGATCGATTTCGCCGGCGGCACCGTTGTCCACATGTCGAGTGGATGGTCAGCCTTGCTCCTCTGCCTTTTTCTCGGTCCCCGGCTCGGTTTCCGTAAAGAGATCATGGCGCCGCACTCGATGGTCCTTTGCATGGTCGGAACTGGAATGCTTTGGGTCGGTTGGTACGGGTTTAATGCCGGCAGCGCTCTCGGTGCCGATGGAATTGCGGCCAACGCCTTTATGACCACGACCTTGGCGACGGCGGTTGCATCTTTCAGCTGGGCCGGACTGGAATGGTTGCTGCGTGGCAAACCGAGCGTGCTCGGTTTTTGTTCGGGCGCGGTCGGCGGGCTTGTTGTCATCACCCCGGCGTGCGGATTCGTCGATGCCAACGGCGCCGTCATCATCGGTGTACTGGCGGGTGCGGTCCCGTTTTTCGCCTGTACGAAATTGAAGTCGTGGTTTCACTATGACGATGCCCTCGATACGTTTGGTGTCCACGCCGTTGGCGGAACCCTGGGCGCGTTTCTCACCGGGTTGCTGGCGACTGCGACCGTGAATCCAAATCTATCCGCCATCCCCGCCCGGCAAAACGGGCTCGCAGAAATTGTCGGGCACATGCTTTGGCTGGAGCAACTGAAAGCGATTGGAATTACCATCGCGCTGGCGTTGGTCGGGACGTCGCTGATTGCCTTGACTGTGCGCGCGACGATCGGATTGCGGATCACACCGGAAATCGAGCGGCAGGGACTCGATATCAATCTGCACGGCGAAGAAGGCTATATTGTTTCCGGGTGAATTCGAGTGCGAGCATGAGCATGATTACGAGCATGAGGGAAGAACGGGCTGTCATCCCGAGTCCGTCGCTCTTTCATCGCAGTGGCGGTCTCAACCCCGGAGTTCTTAAAATGGCGCTGCTCTCACGCCTGATGCGCAACGAAAAAATACCGGAAGAGAGTGCCTCGTCATCGAATGACGAAAAGCTTCTGCGTTTGGCACCGCAAGATCCCGATCTTTTTACCCGCTTAGCAGGCCGATAGAGCATTCCGCATGGAGGTCCCTTTGATACGGGTTTCCAATGCTGGAACGGTGGTTCAGCCAATTGGCTTGACTCGCCCGTCGACTTCGGCGGGGCACGCGCGCCTTCGTCCCGCGCAAATCAGTGAGAGAATTAGCTCTAAGCGAAGTAAGGCGGACCCGAACGGGTGAATTGCAGTATTCGTTTCGCGCGGAACCCTCGTTTCTCCGACTTCTGACGGCTGACTTGTGACCTCGATGATAGGGCCCAGGTTGGGGGTATTCATACAGGAGGGAATGTGAGTCTGATTTTTATAGCAAATACAGGTGATGCCTGACAATCAAAAGTTGGGTAAAAGAGAAAAATTTGCGAAAGTTTTCTCCAACCTGGGTTATTACGTAAGAGTCTGTTGCGTTGCTGGTTATGACTCGTAATCCGGTTTTTAACCGTTGGCGTCGTCGATGTGACACATGCCGTTGAAAAAGAAATCGCATTAAAAATGACGAAATCCGAATGCCGAAAGGGCTGAACGCCGGACGGCCCGGCCGAGACAAAAAGAAGCGCTGCGTCTGACTTGCAGTTTTTGCCGATTTAACGATTCGAAGCGTAAATGAATTACCCTTCGGCGAACCGAAGCTGTGCTCGGGGCGGGACTTGAACCTGATTCGTCACGAGGGAAGAGTTAAGTTCGTTGGCACGACGCTGTCAAAACTTTCGTGAAGCAGGACATCGTGATTGCCCGTATCCCGCTCTGATTTTGACTCCGATTTCCCAACTAAAGAGCTATTATTGATGTGTTGACCAATGGCAACCAATGTTTGCTTCCTCCCATGTAGTCAACCAACCAAACCCAATTTTCGCAAAGCGAGCTACTCAAGATCATCGAGGCAGCGACGGCAGGTGATGAAGTGTGATGAAATGTTCGTTTCGTCTTAGGAAACCCTCGTTCTTTCCGTTGAACTACGGGGATTCACTGGGCGTTGCGGATAATGTCCGACAGAGTCACCTTCGGTCTCGATTCGTCGGCGGGAACAGGTAGATTCATGGCGTGCCCGCCGAGGTTAAAGAGCAAATTCGTCTTGAAGTCGCGCATGTCCTTTTCATCGACATTGTTGGTTACTCCAAGCTTTCGATTAACGAGCAGCGGGGAGTAGTTGATGAGTTGACGACAATCGTCCGCGGTTCGGATCAATACCAGAAAGCCGAAGCTGCGGATCGGTTGATAAAAATTCCAACCGGCGACGGCATTGCGCTGGTCTTCTACACCAGTCAGGAAGCGCCTGCGCAATGTGCAGTCGAGATCAGCCGCTCTCTCAAGAAGCATCCGCGCTTGCGACTGCGCATGGGCATTCACAGCGGTCCGGTCAGCGGTGTGGTCGACGTGAATAATCGTCCCAATCTCGCCGGTGCTGGCCTCAACCTGGCCCAGCGAGTAATGGATTGCGGCGATGCGGGGCACATCCTCCTTTCCAGGCATGTGGCGGAAGATCTGGAAGAATACGAGCAATGGCGACCGTTCCTGCACGAGCTAGGGACATTTGAAGTGAAGCATGGGGTCAGAATCGAGATCAGCAACCTCTACTCCGATGAAGTCGGCAATCCGCGACTGCCCAAAAAGCTCGAGGCGGTCAGGAAACATCGGGCGCATGTCCGGTGGGCGGCAGTGGCCATCGGGCTATTCGTCCTTGGAGCAATCGTCGCTGCCTTCATGATTGTTTCGCGCAGGCCAACTACGTCGCTAACTGCCATTCCCGAAAACAGCATCGCCGTGCTGCCGTTCGTGGACATGTCCGCGGGCAAGGATCAGGAATATTTCTCCGACGGTATCTCGGAGGAACTGTTGAACCTGCTCGCGAAGATTCCGCAACTGCAGGTGACGGCGCGCACCTCGTCGTTCGCCTTCAAGGGCAAGGAGACCGGCATCCCGGAGATCGCGCGCACGCTGCATGTGGCCAACGTGCTGGAAGGCTCGGTGCGCAAGGCGGGCAACTCGGTACGGATCACGGCGCAGTTGATCAAGGCCGGCACCGACACGCACCTGTGGTCGCAGACTTACGACCGCAAGCTCGACGACATCTTCGCGATCCAGGATGAGATCGCGGCCGACGTGGTGAAGCAGCTCAAGGTCACGCTGCTCAGCGCGGCGCCGAAGGCACGCACGACCGATCCCGAGGCGTACGCACTCTACCTGCAGGCCAAACAACTCGGACGGCAGTTCACCGCCGAGGCGTTTCAGCAGTCCGACGCGCTTTACCGCAAGGTACTGGCGATCGATCCGCGCTACGCCCCGGCATGGGCCGGGCTGGCCGAGAACTTCACCAACGAGGCAGGCCAAGGCCTGCTGTCCAATAAGGAGGGGTTCGCCCAGTCCCGCGATGCGGCGACGAAGGCGCTCACGATCGATCCGAAGTACGCACCGGCCCATGCCCGGCTCGGGTGGATCGCGATGTTCGGCGACAACGACCTCGCCGGAGCGGCGAAGCACTTCAATCGTGCGCTGACGCTCGATCCAGCGGACCTGGGCGTGTTGCGCAACAGCGCCACACTACTCCAGTCTCTTGGCCGCCAGGACGAGGCGCGGGCGCTCGACGAGGCCGTCGTTCGCCGCGATCCGGTGAACGTGACGGCGCTCTTCAACCTGGGCTATGACCAGCGCATGGCCGGCCGTCTCGACGCGGCGATCGCGTCGTTCCGCACCGTGCTGAGCCTTGCCCCGGGCCGGGGCGGCGCACATGCCCAACTCGGCAATGCGCTGCTGCTGAAGGGCGATGCGCAGGGCGCGCTGGCGGAAATCGAGCAGGAGACGAGCGAGGTCTGGAAGATGATCGGCCTGCCGATGGCGTACCACGCGCTCGGGCGCAAGGCCGACTCCGACGCCGCGCTGGCCGCGCTGATCGCGAAGTACGAGAAGGGCGGGCCCTACAACATCGCTTACATCTACGCCTTCCGCGGCGAGGCCGACAAAGCGTTCGAGTGGCTCGACAGGGCGGTCGAGTATGGCGACACCGGCCTCGGCGAGATCGTGACTGAGAACCTCTTCGACAACATCCACGCCGATCCGCGCTGGCTGCCGTTCCTGCGCAAAGTCGGTTATGCGCCGGAACAGCTCGCGAAGATCGAGTTCAAGGTGACGCTGCCGCAATGAGCATGCCGATGGATTCGACTGTGCTCACCACAAGCTTACAGGGATTACGCGGGATGGGTCTGATTCTTAATCTGCGTTATCCGCGCAACCTGCGGTTGTACGGTCGAGCAAATCGTCGTCTCGCTCGCGCGAAAAGAATGATGTAGTGGGTTCGCTCGCGAACGGTTACTATCTCCAACGGTGTCAACGGAGGTTAAGAAAGAGATCGAGCTGGAAATTGCCTATGTCCTTTTCATCGACATTGTCGGTTATTCGAAGCTCGTAACGCACGAGCAGCGGCGGCTACTCGAATTACTAAACCAAATTGTCCGTGAGGCGGAACACTTTCGCGCTGCGGAGGCAAAGAGTCGCCTCATTACGGTGCCGACTGGTGATGGTATGGCGCTTGTTTTCTACAATACTCCGCAAGCGCCGGTGGAGTGCGCGCTAGAGATCAGCAACGCTGCGAGCGAACACCCGGAACTCAAGCTACGGATGGGAATCAATGGTGGACCGGTCAGTGGCGTAGTGGACGTAAGTGGTCGCTCCAACATTGCGGGAGCTGGAATCAATATCGCGCAACGGGTGATGGATTGCGGAGACACTGGCCACATTCTCATTTCGAAACACCTGGCCGAGGACGTGGAACAGTATGGCGATTGGAAGCGAAATCTGCACGACCTGGGGGAATGCGAAGTGAAGCACGGAGTCCGCGTCTCGGTGGTCAATCTCTATACCGAGGAAGTGGGCAATCCCGAAGTGCCGCAGAAGTTTCGGCAGGCGCGTCAGAAAGTAGCGATGCCACCATTCGGTGAGAAGCGCACCCGCGACCGAAGCTGGATTATCGCTGCCGCCGCAATAATCTTGGCTGCGCTTGTCTTAGGCGGATTTCTGCTGTTCCGCCACTCTACGTCGGTCGCCAGTCGGGCCGCGAGCATTTCAGGTATTCCCGAAAAGTCGATTGCGGTGCTTCCATTTGAAAATCTCAGTCGGGATCCCGACAACGCCTACTTTGCTGACGGCATCCAAGACGAAATTCTGACTCGTTTGGCGAAGATTGCTGATCTCAAAGTGATCTCACGCACTTCCACGCAGCACTACAAGAGCGCACCTGATAACTTGCGCGAGATCGCAAAACAACTGGAAGTCGCCCACATCTTGGAGGGCAGCGTGCAAAAGAGCGGCGACTCGGTGCGGGTGAACGTGCAGCTAATCAAAGCCGCCAATGATTCTCATCTGTGGGCCGATACCTTTGATCGCAAACTGACCGACATTTTTTCAGTCGAGAGTGAGGTAGCCAAAGCGATCGCCGAGCAGTTGCGGGCGAAACTTACTGGTCAGGAAAAGCAAGTGATTGCTGCCAAACCGACAGACAATCCTGAGGCTTACGACAATTACCTGCGTGGCCTGGCTTATTATCTGAAAGCTGCAACTACACCCGCCAACTCCCTTGGCGCACAGAAATATCTCAGAGAAGCGGTGCGGCTGGACCCGAAGTTCGCTCTTGCTTGGGCGCTCCTCTCAAACGTGGATGCGAACGGCTACCTCACACTGACTCTTCAACCAACGATTGCCCTTCGCGAAGAAGCGCAGCAGGCAGCCGAAACCGCTGTCACTCTTCAGCCTAATCTTGCCGAGGCCGTAGTGGCCGAGGGATACTATCACTACGCCTGCTTAAAGGATTACGACACCGCAGCGCGTTACTTTGAGCAAGCACGCAAGCTCCTGCCCAACAGCAGCCAGATTCCTGAATCGCTGGCCTATGTCACGCGGAGGCGAGGCCAGTGGGACCAGAGCGAGGCCTATTTTAATGAAGTCGAGCGGCTCGATCCGCGCAATGTCAACGTGCTCACCCAGCACGCGCTTTCCTACATCGCGCTTCGTCGTTTCCCCGAAGCACTGCGGAAGCTTGATCAGGTTCTCGATATCACACCGGACGACGTGGATACCCTCACGACAAAGGCGGCTATCGCACAAGCCGAGGGCGACCTGCCGCGGGCCTCGGCGCTCCTCGCTCCGCTGCACCCGGCTGCGGACGACTCCAGCGCGGTAGAAACACAAGTTTACCAAGCGATCCTGGAGCGCCGCTCTGCAACCGTCATCCCTCGGTTAAAAGAGATACTTGCCAAGCCTGATCCAGCGTTGGGTTTTTATAATGGCGAACTGCGCTTTTGGTTAGGCTGGGCGCAAGAAGTCGCCGGTGACCATGCCGCTGCTCAGGAAAGTTGGAGGCAGGCGCGTAGCGAACTAGAACCTTTTCTCAAGGAGCAGCCGGAAAATTATCTCCTCACCGGCGATCTCGCATTGACCAATATGGGCCTTGGTGATAAAGCCGCCGCACTGGCTCTGTCGGAACGGGCCATGGCTGCGAATCCAATCGAGAAAGACGCGCTTTCTGGTCCGACTCCGATCGAGGTCCTGGCTCGCGTAGCAGCACGCGCGGCCGAACCGGACCGCGCCATCGCCGCCTTACAGAAGCTACTCTCGATACCGTACGCTGGTCCGCTGGCTACACAAAACGTCCCGCTCACTCCTGCGCTGCTCCGGCTCGATCCAATGTTCGATCCGCTCCGGAATGATCCGCGCTTCCAGAAACTGGCTTCGCCTGGATCGAACGCGGCGGACAAATAAGCCGACGCGATCACGTCAACAATCTCGCCGCCGAGCGAACTGCTGCACCGGATCATGGGAACAGTGTTGCAGGGTAGCGCAGGGCAGACCTGGGTTCAGGGTGGCTGTTCGCAAGGCTGGATTCGCAAGGTCGTTTTGGGATGTTGCACGCGCTTTTCAAGTCACGCGCATCAAGGTAGGGTGCTGCCGTGACGAGCGCTTCGTCAAGGCGCGCAGAGTGAACCCGAAGAACTTCTTCGCTGAGCTGAAACGGCGCAACGTTTACAAAGTGGCCATGGCCTACGCGGTGGCCGGCTGGGCGCTTTCTCAAGGAATAGCACAGGTTTTTCCAGTGTTCGATGTTCCGAATTGGGCGATCCGCTTAATTGTCCTGTTGATCATCCTTGGTTTGCCGATCGCGCTTGTCCTGGCCTGGATGTTCGAGCTCACGCCGCATGGAATTAAGCGCACCGAAACGGCCGATGCCATGCCGACAACGTCGCGACAAAATAAGCGCGCGTGGATTTATGTGCTCGTCATCGGCGGTCTCATATCCATCGGCTTGTTTGTTCTTGGGCGTTATACCGCGCCAACCGTAGCGCCTCTTCCCGCCAAATCCATCGCGGTTCTGCCCTTCGAAAACCTGAGCGAAGATAAAGCAAATGCTTATTTCGCCGACGGCATCCAGGTAGAGATCCTGACGCGGCTGGCCAAGATCGCGGATTTGAAAGTGATTTCGCGCACTTCGACGCAGCGGTATCAGAGCAAGCCCGGGAATCTTGCCGAGATCGCGAAGCAGCTTGGCGTCGCGAACATTCTTGAGGGTAGCGTCCAAAAAGCGGCGGATCAGGTACGGGTCAACGTTCAATTGGTCAATGTGCAAACGGACTCTCAGCTCTGGGCCGAGACCTATGATCGAAAGTTGACTGACATCTTTAGCGTCGAGAGCGAGATCGCCATACGAATCGCAGAATCGTTGCAAGCGAAGCTGAGCCCCCATGAGGAGCAAGCGTTGGCTGCTAAGCCGACAAACAATCCGGAAGCTTACGATGCCTATTTACGCGGGCTGGCTTTTGAAGCACGTAGCAACTACTCGAGCGATGCCCTATTTAAAGCCATCGATTTTTATGGGCTGGCCGTGCAGCTTGACCCGAATTTTGCGCTCGCTTGGGCGCGACTTTCCTTTGCGCACGCGCTCCTTTACTTTAATGGTGGCGACGCGACTGCCGCTCGCCGCGATGCGGCAAAGGGAGCTTTAGAAAATGCGCAGAAACTCCAGCCGAACACGCCCGAAACCCTGCTCATCACGGGTTATTATCAATATTGGGTGCTGCACGATTACGGGCTGGCCAAAGCCACCTTCGAGCGCGTCAGCAAAAGGTTTCCAGGTAGCAGCGATGTCTTATACGCCCTTGGCGCAGTTACGCGACGCGAGGGACTTTGGGATGAAAGTGTTGCCTACTGGGAGCGGGGCCTCGCCCTCGATCCGCAGAACACGGCGTTACTGATTGAAGTAGCATGGACTTACGCTGCGCTTCGGCAATTCCCGACAGCGCTGAAGCTCTACGATCGGGCACTGGATATCCTCCCTGATGAGTTATCTTTAATGGCGTTAAAAGCCAGCATCTACCAGGCCCAAGGTAACCTGCAAGAATCCGCTAAACTACTGGTCCAGGTAAACGCACAAACGAATTCGGACATGGCTGTTCGGATCAAGCTGGTCCAATTCAGACTTGAACGAAATCAAACTGAGGCCATCCGGTTCAACCAACCCCTAGAAGCTCGGCTCCACTTTGCTTTTGGGATCGAGAAGGGCATGAAGCAAGGGGGGCTAGCATTAATCCAGCGCGTAGCCGGCGACACCGCAGCAGCAAAAGCTGCCGCTGAACAGGCGAGCAACACGCTTGAGCCGCTCAGCAAGGATCAACCAGACAACGCCTTCGTTCCGGCAGCGCTAGCCGTGGATTACGCCATACTCGACGAGAAGAGGTCAGCTCTCAACGAAGCGCAGCGCGCAATCACGCTTGTGCCGAGTAGCAAAGATCGACTTTCCGGACCCGGGTTCGAGGAGAACCTGGCGCTAGTTGAGATGATCATTGGCGAGAATAGTCGTGCGATCTCAACTCTCACGCGGTTGTTACAAACGCCGTATGGTGGCTGGCTTTATAACCCAGCGCCCATTACGCCGGCCCTTCTTAGGCTCGATCCGATCTGGGACCCATTGCGCGCCGATCCCGCTTTCCAGAAACTCTGCGAGGAAAAGAAGCCGTGAACGCCCGGAACTTCTTCACTGAGTTGAAACGTCCCAGCAAATGTTTACAAGTTCGTGGTTTCTTTTGTGCCTTGCGGGGAAACATCACGCCTCTTTGAAGTCAGCCGCGTGCTCCGGCGTTTCGATCACGTTGCCAGCCTTCATCGTAAACGCGAATTACAGCGTCATGTGAACGGCTGAAAAACTTTGCGTAGTCGATTGCGTTGCTGATTGCGTTTAGTTCGCCATACCATAGCCGACCCGAATGGCAGCGCGTCGGAGATTAGATCGACGCCGCGATGATCTTCGCGCGGGCGCATCTCAATAAACGGTGCCGCGTGATTGTCCTAAATCTGTCCTAAACGCTGTGAGCCAATGGGCTTGAAAGCGCGATTTCACCTATGAAAACGAAGAAGTGCTCGGGGCGGGACTTGAACCCGCATGCCTTTCGGCATACGCCCCTCAAACGTACGTGTCTGCCATTCCACCACCCGAGCGGTTTTGGAAGCTAGAAGATGGTAAATGGGAGATAGAGAGCCGCAAGCGCTTTTGCCGGGCCAAAGAAATCCGCGTAATCCGCCAGCTAATGCCCTGTTTCCGCCCGCCCTCACAATCGCAAGACTCCGGTAAGAGCATGAGTATGAGTATGAGCATGAGCATGAGCGAGATTGAGAAGGACGATTGGATCAAGCTCGATCTCCATATTCACACCCTCGATGATCCGAAGGACAAACTGGATTATTCAGCGCATGAACTTCTGGCTCGGGCGCGGCGTCTCGGTTTCTCCGTCCTCGCCATTACCCTGCACGACGCGGTTTTTGATCGGCCGGAGGTCTTTGCCGCTGCTCAACGCCTCGGGATTCTACTGATCTCCGCGGCTGAAATGCGGATCGAGGGTGCGGATATTATTCTCTTAAATGTTACCGGGGAGGATGTGGAGGGATTGCGCACTTTCGATGATGTCCGGCAACTGCGTTCGCGGCGTGCCGAAACGCTTTTCACCATCGCGCCGCATCCTTTTTATCTGCTCGGCGGTTCAATTGGGAAACGTTTGCTGGATCAAATCGATTGCTTCGACGCGATTGAGCTTTGTCATTTTCACAAAGGCTTTTTTAATCCCAACCGGCGAGCGATGAAGATCGCGGAAAAATTTGGCAAACCGTTGGTTGCAACGTCAGACGCGCATCAGCTTAACGCGTTTGGCCGACATTACACTACCATACCACGGCCGTCGTCGCTGACGGCAGAGTCTATTTTCGCCCAGCTTCGGACGGGCCGCTTACGCATTAACAGTCCGGCTGCCACCTTTCAGGAAATTATCAGCACGTTTTATTTTGTTTTTATCGAACATCCCTTGCGCTGTCGTTTTCACCATTCGAACTGCGGCGGAAGCGGCGCCAAATCGATCTGAAGTTTTAGCGCCTCTTGGCGTATGTAGCGGTTAAAGGACTTATTGTGCCGGCTCTTGAGAGCACTTGCCATTCCCAGAAAACACTGACAAAGGTATCGCCAATGAAAGCAGGAGTCAGATTTTTCGCCTTCGTCTTGCTAGTGTTTGGGCTCGCGGCAGGCGGTTGTACAACCCCGCCCAAGAAGAAGGCACCCCCAGAAAAGAAGCCGGCCAAAGTGAAGCCGGGCCAGGAAGCGACTGATGTTGACTTCGATGCTTTTATTTCGCGCTTGCGCAAGGCGGTGACAACGCATGATATGAACACCATCGCTCAGATGATGACGGCAGACTTTGGCTACAGTCTGAATCCGGAGAGGTCGGGAGAAGGCGTCTTCAAGTATTGGGACGAGAATAACCTTTGGCCAGAGCTCGAAGGTATTTTGTCGGAAACATTCGTGAAAAAGCAGGACTATATGGTAGCTCCACCACAGTTTGCCGATCCTTCTTTAAACTACGATGGTTACCGGGCCGGCATCCGGCGGGTAAATGGCAGTTGGAAGTTTGCTTATTTTGTGAACGGGTGAGAAGTCAGAGACCTGAGGCCAGCCCTTAGCGCTTGGTGCTGGGGCCGAAATCATAAATGCTCCCCCAACTACCCTGGGCGACGAGGGGCAGTTGTTTCTCCCAAGGACGGCTACTGTTGCCATAATTCGTCTTCTCCAGATTTCCCCAGAATAAGTAGCGTGCCTCAAGCTCGCGGGCGGTTTTCTTCCAGTCACCCTGGCCGAGCATTAGATCGTGAAGCTTGTTTTCCACTTCGGTGGAGTTGATTCCCTGCGTCCAAAGATGACCGCCGTATCCACAAACCATTTTCCGGCCATTGAGGAGGAGTGAATGATTGTAGGTGGGAAAACCAGCGAAGCGTGCTTCGACCGGCAACCGGCGAACGGCGGCGGCAACGAAATCGATTTCGGCTCGGCTCGCGAACTGGTAGCCCGGTCGGCCCGCAGCCAGCCCCCCGATTAAACTGACGAAACCGGAAAAGAAAAGAAGGAGGCAAACTCCAGCTCGCGCCGGAAGCGGCCAACGAGCTAACATACGATTCCAAAGAATGGGCAGGGTAATAAAGTAAGCCCAAATAAGTAGCTTAATGTTGTCCCATTCCCATGGTGCAGTTTTGACCGATATCGTCAGCAGGAAGATTAAAATCGCGGCCGCGAGATAGGCGGCGTCGATCGATAGCTCAAAGTTGCCGGCGCGACCTATCGTCG
>Ga0209473_1001098_pt1 | contig 15213 bp, 14 predicted proteins | sample GraSoiAngelo_133_FD_185890 | JGI IMG/M metagenome (GOLD analysis project Ga0209473, IMG submission 185890) | Grasslands soil microbial communities from the Angelo Coastal Reserve, California, USA - 14_0929_05_20cm (SPAdes) (version 2) | ecosystem: Environmental > Terrestrial > Soil > Grasslands ...
GGGAGCGTCATACCCTTCGAGACATCCTTCAGCCTCGTCAACAGTAGGATTCGTCTAATCTCAAGGCCAGAATCGACCCTACTCTCCAAGAGGGGAGACCCTCTATTATTTCAAAAGTACCGGCTCATTAACAAACTGACACCGAGGTCCCTTAGACAATCAGTTCTTCCAAAAGGCCCACCGGCACGCCTCCAAGCCCCAGCAGCCTATCATGGAATTCCCTGGCAGACGCGGATGGGTGTGTTTGGAAGAAGTGTTCTCTGGCCTTCTTGATGAACAGCTTCCCCAGAGTATACCCATAGTACGAGTGATCAAAGGTCCCTCGCAGCGCCTCCCGTTCCGCTGGCAGTGTCTCCATGTACGCGTTTTCCATGATGAACTGGCGCGCTTGATCCACCCCAAGACCCTGAGTGTGCATCCAGAACGAGACGATGAACCGGCAGTCCCTCAGCAACGCTTCTTTCAACTGGATCAACCGCAACGCGTCGTTCCCGTAACCTTCATCAAGCATCATCTCTTCGCAGTAGTGCGCCCAGCCCTCGCCGAACGCATAGTTCCAGTACGCCTTCCTAGTCATAGACTTCCCAAACTCTCTCTGAAACACCCGGTGAGTAAAGTGGCCCGGAAACACCTCGTGGATCGAGATATCCTTCAAAGTCACATAGTTCAGGTGACGCAACCACTCTTCCCGGGTCTTTGGATCCCACGAGTCCTCCGCAGGCGTAACGTAGTAGAGTCCTTCCAAGCCCTCCTTCTCGAATGGGCCCGGCGACGACATCGCCGCGGTGGTTGTTGCCCGCATATGCATCGGAGTCGGAACTACCCTGACCTTCGTCCCCGCCGGGATTGAGACAAGATCGTGTTCTCTAAGCCACAGCTCAAGATCCCTCAACCCTTCCGCAGTCTCATCGATCAACCGATGAGCTGTAGGGTGGATCTCCTGAATTCCATCAACGACACTCGCGATGGTTTGTCCCGGTCCCATCTTTTCCGCTAGTTCTCGTAATGCTTTCAGGTTTGATTCGAGATCCTGCAGTCCCATCGCCAGGACCTCCTCCACTGGCCGGTTGATTCGATCGTTCACCCAGAGCAATTTCTGGAATCTTTCTCTTCCCAGCGCAAAGTCCACTGAGAGAGAGTGTTCCTCGCTGAGCTTTTCGACAAAAGAGGCCATGGCGACCACAGCATCCCGCTTCAGACTCTCAAACTCTTCACGGATCGACGCGGAAGCTTTTCCAGCCTCCTGCGTCGCATTCCCATCCACGTCCCGGAGAACACCCTGCACCTGCTTAGAAGCAACATCGACAATCGGCTGCGCCAAAGTCTTGTCCAGATTCCTTGAAGCCTGGTCCAGAAAACCCGGGACCCTGCCCAGATGCTTGTTCACTGCTCCGATTCTAGCATCAATAGGTGCGTACTCCCGGGAAATGTATGGGGTCACACTCAACTGCATCGAGTAGAGATTCGACCTAGTCGCATAACCCCGGAGATCCTCGACATCGAAGAGCATCCGCTCCAGCATCGTTTCCAAACATAACGCGTCCAGCCGCCCGTCCTTGTCCAGCCCATGACTCTCACTCCTAACACGATCACGCAATCCAACAGCCTTGTCCGTCCAAGCTTTCAACCCGCCAGGCGAAACGTCCGGCAACAGTCCATCGTAATCGTGCAGGCCCAGCATCACAGCCTGGCGTGGATTCAACTTGAAGACATGGTTGAAGACCTCTTGGTCCAGCTTATCCAATCTAGAAACTAGCAATCAGGATTTCCCTCGCAGACCTCAGCGAGGAAATCTCGGAACCGCGATAAAAAGCCAGACTATCGAGGAACCAGGAAGATGATGAGAACCTACGGTTGGTTCGCATGAACAATGGTTTCTAGGCCAGAGCTGGAGTCTTGCACGCCGGACCTTTGGGTTTGGTTGGCTTCTAGCTTTGCGAGTCTTTTTTCTAGTTCCCATATCATCTTGTGTTGGCCGAACATCATCGAGAACATTAGTGGAACCTCCTTCACCACAGAAGCCATGGTGCTCGCATACGGTGCGTAGTGCTTGCACTGGCGCAGAAGATCGTCGAATATTTCCTTGTCTTCAACTCTGAGAAAGGACCTGAACCTTCCTATCCGTTCAATCTCATCGTTCACAACCAACCGCCACGAAGGAATCGTACGCCCCACAGAACACGCCTCCAAGTCCTGTCTATTCACGTCATTAATGACTAAGAGTGCGACCCGGAAGTGTCTCCTAGATGAGGAACGGTATGAGCCGTTTCGTCCTCTTCATGTAGCTTGCATAGTCGCGGCCCAGCCCGGACAGCAAAGTCCGCTCCTCGACGCGCATTCTGTATCCGAACGAGATACCGAAGAAGAGAAGCAGTACCAGTACCGCGCCCCAAGATTGCACCGCCAAACCCAGTCCGATGAACGTAATCAGGATCCCAGTATACGACGGGTGGCGGATCAGCCTGTAGGCACCCTTCTCCACAACCATGTGGTCTTCAGCAATCTGAACTGTCAGAGAGGAGAAGCGGCCTAGGATCGCGATTGCGTATTGACGGACTAGAACCCCAAGAAACATCAGAAAGATTCCGATAGAGAAAATCCACTCTGGAAGCGCTCCTATGCTTCCGTATCCGAAGTAGAAGGCGATCACGATCGAGAAGAATACTGTAGCAGTGATTAGGACTCGGGAGCCTCGGTCTCTCCTGACACGGGTTGCGCCGTGTCGGCGAAGCCGTGGAACCAATGCAGCCCCGAATATCTCGCTGGCAATCCAGACAAAGATGGCGAAGTCGAACAGGACGAGGCCTAGACCTGACGCGAACACCAGCAAAGACTATCAATCATGGGTGGTGCGCCTAGCACAGGAATTCTATCTGTCCAGTTTCCAGTGCCTTCTCACACCATTCTCAATAATTGACTGGGGCATCAGATGTTTTAGCGTCTTGTAACGCCTCTCCCTGCCAACAGCGTACTCATGCTTCGGGTTCTTGCTCGCGATGATTCTAAGAACTGTCTCTCCTACGAGCCTCGGATCTGCTCCATTCTCGAAATCATCGTCTAGCGTGGCGATTGCTCGTCGTCGCAACTCGTCATAGTCGCGTATCGTATATTTCGCAATCTTCCTAGTGTGGCCCAGGTTGGTCTTGAAGAATCCTGGTTCTACAACTGAGACTTTGATACCCAAGCTCTTGACCTCGTGCGGGAGCGCTTCAGACCATGCCAACAGAGCGGCCTTCGCGGCCGCATAGTATCCCTCGAAAGGAACAGGAAGAATCGCAGCAATGGAGGATATGTTGACAATCTGCCCGGAGCCTTGCTTCCTCATCGTCGGCAGCACGGCTTTCGTCATTCTAACATGCCCGAAGAAGTCTGTTTCAAACTGCGCTTTCGCCTCCGCAATCGACGTCTCCTCAGCGCCCCCGGTCAGCACGTAGCCAGCATTGTTTACAAGGACATCTAGGCGTCCGGTTTCTTCGAGCAGCTCTTTCACGCCGCTTTGAATGGAGTTATCTGAGTCTACATCGAGCGCGATCATTCCAACATCTGGCTCCTGAGGCTTTGCTGAAGGATTTCGGCTCGTGCCGTACACTTTGAAGCCCCGACCGAGCAAGATCCGCGCGGTTTCTCGGCCGAATCCCGAGGACGCTCCAGTGATGAGAACTACTCTGCTCTCCGCCATGCTAGGTGGCGAAGAGTCTACAGACTAAATCATTTGGGACAGAGACCGGAAAAAGGAGATTGCGTTGGTGCGTCCCGATTCCAGACATTCCTAGGGCTCTTGAGTCAACGGTCTGCTGAGAACCACAAGGCCCCTTTCGAGATATAGTTCGAGCTCTCTAACTTGTCCTAAAGCCTCCGTTGTATCTCCCAGTGCCAAAGTCATGTCTATCCTCCTCGCGTGACCCAGGATCTTACTGAAGACATCGCGGAGTTCAGTCTGCAGCTTGCTTGCCTCTGTCCCCACCACTGTTTCCTGAACCGTCATATTGGGCATGTTCGAGGCGATGGGTTTGAGAGAATATGACGGGCAGAGGGGCTCGAATCTATTCCGACTCTAAGGTACCTTGACCTGGTACCCGGTTTTTGAGAACTTAAACAAATTCCTAGGAGAACCACCATCTCTACCCCAAGCACCGTATCTATCGAAGAAAAAAATGTCCCAACAAGACATTCAACAGACAACTCGGAGAGGCATCTCAACCCGCTCCGTGGTACTAGTGATACTGCTCGTAGGATTGGGCGCGGGAGCAGTAGGCTACGGGCTCAACAACGCCTTCGCGGCAACCAACCCAACACAACAGACAAGAACAAACGGCCAGCAGTGGTTCGGTTTGAGGGGAGCCGGACCATCCGGCTGGGGCCATGAAGGCGGCTCCTCGCTAGGCTTCAGGGCCTTCAGCACAGTTGCCAACGTCACCGCAACGGGATTCGCGATCACTGACAGCACACATTTCACAATCACGATTGCCTACCATGGCACCGGCACCACGCCGGCAATAACAATCGTCGGCCTCGCCCCCGGACTTACCGGCAGCACCACAGTCGCCTCAGGATGGACCAGCCCCACCACCGTCACCATCACCCTCACGGGCACCGGCTCACTCACAACCACGATGCACGCGCAAGCACTGATCGTACCCCTCACCAGCTAGGATGACATCCCATGTCCAACCCAAACTCCCCTTTTCTAGGAAAGATCCAAATAAGCTCGAGTCATTTCACGCCCGAATAGACGTGACGCCGCGCTTCCTGTCATTAGGAGAAGTATGTCTTTCCCGTGGATTCGTGAGTCTCGCGATGGTGTTGTTCCTGGTCGGATTTCTATTCATACGCCTAAAGTTCTCCTAAAGGCTCACGATCCTCTCAGGATGCAGACGCGAATCGAGGCATCACCAAATCAGCGAAACGCTTCAACAAGCTCAACCCATACTTGTCAGGGAAATAGAGGATGAAATAGGAAACTCCTAGTTCCTGGAAACCCTTCATCTTCTCCGATACCTCAGCTGCTGTCCCAACAAAGGGCCGGGTGGAGCGCATTCGTTCAACAAATACTTCCATCGTCTCCTCCGCCTTCCGATACTGCCCGTAGTATCTGTTGAAGGATTCACGAAACTCGTTCTCGTTGCTCCCGACCAAACAAGTGCCGTAGTAGGATCGCTCGATAGTATTCAACTTCCTCCCAGCATTTTCACAGAACGTCCGAAGAGTCTCGAGCTTGCGCGCGTACTCGTCAACGCTCAACCCGACAGCATTCCATCCGTCAGCCAGCTCCGCGACAATCCGCAACAACGTCTTCTCCCCGCCTCCGCCGACCCAGATCTTCGGCGAAACAGGTCTAGGATAACACCAAGCTCCATCGATCTTGAGGTATTTACCTTCAAAGATTGCCTGGTCCTGTGTCCACATTGATCGTATGATCTGGACTGCCTCCCGTAGCTGCTGCATCCGTTCTCCAACCGGTGGAAATGGAATTCCGTATGCCTTGTACTCGGGCTCGTGCCAACCTGCCCCAAGAGCCAGCTGCAACCGTCCTCCACTGACATGGTCGAGGGTCGCACCCATCTTGGCCAGTAACGATGGATATCGGAACCCGACCGCACTGACAAGGGTCCCGAGCATAATCTTCTTGGTGGCTTGGGCCAAGGCGCCCATGGTTACCCACGGGTCCAAGCAGGGTTGTCGATACGTGTCTTCATTTCTTCCCATTAGATGGTCGCATATGAAGAGACCATCAAACCCGGACTTCTCAGCTTCCAGCGCAACCTTCCGCACCCCGTTGTAGGTTATTCCGAGGTGGTTTTCGATCTGAACACCGAATTTCATGAGCCTTTCAAATTTCGCGAGTATTCCGTGTTGGTATTTATCGACGGAGTCCGCGAATTCTTCGGTAGAAGAAACCGAACAGCGCAACCAGAACGCTGACAACAAGAACCACTCCGACAAAGGGTAGCATGACGAGGGAAACGCCAAGAGAGATCCATGGATACACTCTCAGGCGGCTTCCCTGGAGGAGTCGTATTCCAGATGCAGAGCCAATCACGTAGACAAGGATTGCTGCACCGCTTGGAATCAAGAGCGCTGTCTGCAGATCGATATTCAAGAAATACGACGCTATCAACGTGATCAGAGAGAATCCGGAGAGCAAGCCGAGGGAGAGGTGTGGGACCCCTGTCTTTGGATGGATTCGGGCCACCGATTTCGGAAGACCTCCTTCTTTGGCCAGGGAGTAGACGACTCTGGACATGCCGGTTGTGTATGCGTTGACGGTTCCGAATATTATGAAGACCGCCAGAACTCCGGTACTCACACCACCGTAGACGCCGAGGGCGTTAGACAGGATTGCAGCGAAGGGGGCAACACTGCCGCCAGCTCGGTAAGCTTGAGTCCCAACAGTAGCCATGGAAACTGAGAGATATAGCGCGCTGATCACGACGACGCTGAGAACGATACTTCTGTGAAAGTCTCGCTCTGGATTTTTGAACTCCTCAGCCACATTCGACACGTTCTCGTAACCAAGGTAAGACCAGAAGATCAATGCTGCCGCGACGCCGACTGGCAGAATCCCATATGGAAAGAAGGGACTGAAATTTTCTACCCGAACAAGCGGTGCAGACGCGATGACTGCCGTCAGTAACAATCCCACAATAGCGACAATAACCGCGAGCTGAACCTTCCCGCTGATAACGATTCCTCGATAATTGATCAGAAAAGTTCCCAGAATTATCAGCGCTGCAACAACGTAGATCATTGTATTGCTTAGTGGAATTGCGTACGAAAGGTAGCGCGCCGCGATGACGGTGACAACTGGAGCGCCCGTAACATACCAGACGATGAAGAGCCAGCCCACTGCGTCGGCCATCTGGAGTCCAAAGCTTTCTCGTGCGAACGAGTAGACTCCACCTGATTCAGGCTTTCGAGCGGACAAGCTAGCGAAAGTGTATGCGAGTGGGTAGCTTGCCAGCGATAACAAGAGCCATGCGAGCAGCGAGGCAGGGCCTGCAATCTGTGCTGCCAGTCCGGGCAGGACTAGAACCCCTGAGCCGAGGACTGAGCTCATATACAATGCGACAGCATAGCGCATTGTCACAGCTTTGCGAAGACCCGGTTTGTTCTCGGACACTATCGATCAACCGCTCGTGCAAATCTCTGTTGGATAAAGGCTGGTTTGTCGCGAGGCTACGAACCGACTTCAGTGCACTACGTCAATATAGATCTCGACATTTTCGATAACCTCAACCGGGACGTTTTCTCATTCGTCTTCTTGCCAGCGATGCTTCGCTCGTAGCACTGTTCGTATGAATTCTTTGTAGCCGCTAGTCATCTCATCATAGGCTTTCGCTACCTCATTCATGTCAGGAATGAGCGCCTTGAGCTCCACGGAAAGTTCCGTATCTGTGTTGCGTAGACGGAATCGGGTTCGGATCCTACCGATGATCGATGCTAGCTTGTCAGTCCAGTCTCTCTCCCAAAGTATTCGGGCAAACAGCTCTCCAAAATTGTATTCTTCCTCTGTTATTTTCTGCTCGTGTTCAAACAGTTCCAGTGCCTTTCTGCGTACAGGATCTGAGAGTAGTAGCTGTTCAGGCGATTCATAATTCTCCGAGTTCAAGGGCCTGGCACCGAGGCTATTCTATGCTGCTTCCGTCGTCAATCGTAAGGCTCGTGTTACTCTCTACTGCTCCTCTCAACGTCCAAAGGATTTCAGAGAATGACCCAAGAATCTATTTGAGCTAGAGAGGCATAGATCTATGATAGGAATGCACGTTCAGCCGATGCATGTAAACGGACAAAGTCCAATCGGACACGCGGTGCGGCTAGCGTCGACTCAGGGCTTACTGCTTCTCATTCCGCCTCAACCGCAGGACACTTGCCCTGTCTGCGGTCACACGCAACAGATGGGTTGGGGGTATTGCAGTCGATGCGGGATAAAGCTCCGATGCCCCACTTGTAACACTCTATCTCTTGGGAAGAACTACTGCCACGGCTGCGGCACAGCTTTGAAGTCGTAGAAACAGGACACGTCTGGCCGCTCCTGCGAATGGTTAACGTTAGGGTTTGGGTGCGTTTTTCGCGCATTTGCAGAATCCTTGTTCTTCGCCAATCTTCCTCTCTTCCTTCGGAAGCTGGTCGCTCTGGATGTAGCGTTGACAGTCCGGGCAGAAGTGTTTCCTAATCTCCGCCAATCGTTTCCTGTTCTCTTCCAGATCCAGCAGACGCGCTTTGCTTGGGCGTTCGGTCTCTTCGACCTTCCGGAGACGTCTACGTTCTGCAAGTGTGAAGCTTAGCTGGGCGCGTTCCCATGGAGGCACTCGTTTCTTCTCAGGCAACTCTCCACGCTTCCCAGTAATTCTCTATCATAACTCTTCCATCTGAACGTGGAATAAGCCCAGAATAAGCCCTGATCTCGAATCCAAGCACACGATTTCTAGAACATGATCTCTCACGCTGATTCCTTGGGGAAAACACGGGGGTCGAAAAAAGGCCAGACTAGCCGATAACGCGCCCGTCTCGAAAGAACAAGCCTGGAATCCCGCCCGGACAGAAAGAGCATCTCGACTAGAAATTCCTATAACTTTTGCAGTGTCCTTGTGTCCGAGAGCGGCGACTGAGGAAGCAAAAACATTGTGAAATCGCCTATTATCAGCCCTGATCTCGGAAATGGGAGGAGGTCGCTTATTCTCCCTCTAATCGTTCAGCAAGACCCCTAGAATCGCCTAGCTATCCAAGCCTGGACTGTGCCCTGATCAGCCTGTCTCGCCCAAAATAGCTGCCAGACAAGAAATCATCTAAAGGGGAGGGGGGGTCTTGCACAGCGCACCTCGCGACGCAAGAGTGGTTGAGGGGAAGAGTCCGGGATTTTCGAAACTTTGTAAATCCGTAAGTTGAAATACTTTCCAGACAACAAATATCATAATGAGCATTCCATTACCCGATCCTCCTGCAGACAACCCGGTCTTCGGGTCCACCAAGCGCGAGATCCTCCTCATCCTCAAGCGTGAAGGCCAGTCGGACCTCCAAACACTCGCCGAACGCCTGCGCATCTCAAAGATGGCGGTGCACAAACACGCCCAAGAACTGGAAGAACGAGGACTGATCGAACGCGTGCCAGTCCGAGGCACAACCGGCCGGCCACGCCTGGCCCTGCGACTTGCCCCGACTGCAACCTCACTCTTCCCGCGAGCATACGCAGGCGTAACCTGCGCCGCCCTAGCATACATTGAAGAAAAACTCGGGCGGAAAGCAGTCGAAGAAGCGCTACGCCGCAGACAAGCCGAAACACTCACCACTTATCGTGGTGAGGTGAAAGCTGAGAACCTAGCCGACAGAGTCCACCAGCTAGCAGGACTCCGCGATCGCGAAGGCTACATGGCCGAAGACCATCAAGCAGGACCGGCAAAGTTCGAGATCCTAGAACACAACTGTCCAATACTTGCGGTCGCTGAGAACTATTGGGAAGCATGCACCGTTGAGAACGAGTTATTCCGAAAGGTTCTGAACGCCAACGTTGAGACTACACACCGAGTCGTCGCAGGAGGAAACGTCTGTCGCTTCTTGGTCACACCAAAACGGAGAACCCCTGAATGAAGAGCGTCGCCCTTGTAACCGGCGCGGGACGCGGCCTCGGCCGCATCTTAGCCACCTTCCTTGCAGGCCAAGGACACGATCTCGTCATAACCTCTCGAACCCTCACGGAGCTTCAAGACGTCGCTCGATCTCTAGAAAGTACCGGCGTGAAAGTTGTCGCTATTCCCGGTGACATAACCGATGCCCCACACAGGACCCGCCTACTGCAACAGACGAAAGCGATCGGAAGTCTCAGTCTGCTTGTGAACAACGCTTCCGATCTCGGCGAGATCCCGCGTCCCGAACTCGCCTCTGCCTCCCTACAGCGTTTTCGCGTGACCCTGGAGACAAATCTCGTCGCACCACTAGCGCTGATCCAAGAGTCTCTCCCCCAGCTCGAACAGACGAGAGGACTAGTTGTCAATATTTCGAGCGACGCGAGCCAGGGAGGCTACGAGCGCTGGGGAATCTATGGATCAAGCAAGGCTGCCCTCGACCTCGCCTCGAAAACACTTGCAGCAGAACTCAAACCCCGCCACATATCCGTCGTCAGCGTTGACCCAGGCGACATGCGGACACGCATGCATCAGGACGCCTTTCCCGACGAAGATATCTCCGACCGTCCTCTGCCAGAGGTAACGCTCCCATTTTGGGCCTGGCGCGTCAGCCAAGACCCCGAGCGGATCACAGGGATGCGCTACCAGGCACAGGGAACCCTCTGGGAGATCCCGGCTTGAACCGGTCCGAACTATTGTTCGATCGTCCGACCGAACTCTTCGCCTCCGCTCCACCCGAGATGCGGGGACACGACCGGGACGATGTTCGTCTGATAGTATCGACGCCTGAGGGCGACACTCACCACGCATTCACCGAACTGCCATGGCTCCTGGATCCGGGAGACTTGCTTGTTGTCAACGAGAGCGCAACTCTTCCCGCAAGCCTTCCAGCCACAGGCCGCCTGGGCGAGATCGGCTTTACCTCTCAACTCGGTTCACTGATGACCTCTGGCTCGCGGAGCCGCGATGGAGCCCGTCAAGACCCGGCCCACTCCCGCTCAACATAAACGAGACACTGCAGATCGGCGAGGCAAAAGCCGTACTACTCCAACAGTATCCCGGAATCCCGAGACTCTGGTTCGTTCGTTTCGATACTCCAGCCGGCCTTCTGACGGCGAAGCACGGTGAGCCAATCCACTACAGCTACGCGCCAGCGTACCCGATGTCAGACTATCAGACACTTTTCTCACGATTTCCAGGGAGTGTCGAGATGCCAAGCGCCGCACGGCCGATCACACCACACGTTCGGGATACGCTTCGCGAACGAGGCATCGGAATCGTTGGAGTAATCCTTCACACAGGCGTCTCCAGCTTGGAGATTGAGGATAATACTGTAGAGCACCAGGCTCTTTACCCCGAGGTTTTCAAGGTCCCCGAGGCAACCGCGAACGCTGTCAATGCAACACATTCTCGCCGCGGCCGCGTCATCGCTGTGGGAACAACCGTTGTGCGTGCTCTTGAGACAGCTTGGACACCCAAGGGAGTTCGCGCCTGCTCCGGCGCCACTGGCCTCTACATACACCCCGGAACCAGCGTACACGTCATCGACGGACTTCTAACCGGGTTACACGATCCTATCACGAGCCATCTAGCGATGCTCAGCGCTATCGCAGGCCTCGCCCGCGTCAAGAGAGCGTACACTGAAGCAATTCGGAACCGGTATCTCTGGCATGAGTTCGGCGACAGCCATCTCCTATGGCGGCAAATCGCAAACTAAGCGGACTGAACAGGCTCGCCTCCGGAGAAACATCGTAACATTGAATCGCACTTGATGAAAATACTCGGAATCTCAAGCAGCAACCGCAAGGGGTCCTAGAACTGGGCCTCCTCGAAGTGGCGAAGGAGACGCTTCCGGACAATACGACCTTGGAAGTTTTTGACGTGTCACGCTTCCCGCTCTTTACACAGGATCATGAGCGAGACCCGCCCGTGGAAGTGCGATTGTTCAAACAGAAGATCAGACAATCCGACGCGATACTATTTGCAACACCTGAGCACAACTATACGATCACCGCAGTGTTGAAGAACGCGATCGAATGGGCTAACCGGCGTGGAGGAGACAACTCTTGGAACGGGAAACCTCGCAGCTATAATCAGTGCCTCATTGGGTCCGCGTGGAGGTGCCCGGGCACAGCTACGCCTTCGCCGGATACTGGTCGATCTCAATGTCTATCCGATCAACCAGCCGCAGCTTCTACTTGCACGGGCTCAAGACTCGTTTGACAGCGACTTGAAACTAAGAGACCTGTAGGCGCGAGAGACATTGAAGAATATACTGCAGGCACTTGTCAGCTGGACCGAGAGGATCAATAGAGGATAGGCGTCTGAAACACATCACTGCCTTGCCATTATCTCTGATAAAGAATCATCGTCGTTTCTCTGTTCAAATCTGTTGAATTATTATCCAGATCAAACTTGCTCTTTCGAAGCCATGAGGTTGAAGATGCCTTTGAAAATGCACAGGCTACTATCTCTACTCGCGTTCGTTCTCGCCATGATAGGCGGCTTACTAGTCGTCGTGTCGGCACTCGGCGGACTTGAACGTCTAAGCATCGGCTCGTTGGCAGTCAACGGTCTCGTCTTCCTATTCGGCCTCGGCGCAATACTAGGAGGCTGGCTAATCTACACGGGCATCAGGAAACTCGGCGGCATCATAACACTGCTCGCTGGAATAATTCTGTTCCTTTTGACAGGAGGGGCAGGCACTTCTGTGCTACTGGTAATAGTCGCCGGAGTCTTGGGGCTAGTTGCTGCCGAGATGAAGCCTTGGTGGGCTTTCTGGCGATAGTTCTGCCCGGCCTAAAAATTGTCCTTGACTAATCTTTCTCTTCCTGGTTTAGTCAGTGGTTCTTCCCGGTTGGCTTGACTTGGCCGCCTGCTCGGCCATGAGCCGCTGCCGTGTCGCTTCTATCGTAGCTGTGGAGTACATCACAACGAGAATGGTGAAGAGTGCAATTCCTACCAGGAAAAGATATCGCAGAACAGCTGTAGAGGCTGCGAATGTGGACGGCCCGGCAGTTTGGGCGATCATGACGACGGCGACCAGCCACAAGAGAGTGGCTATTGTAAGCGTGACTTGCAGCTTCATTCTCTCTAGAGACTTTGATTGTGGTGTGAGTCCTGACAGCCCGAGTAGAATGCCCGTGACGCTGATGAGGAGACCCGTAATGTAGGTGATCGCGGAATTCGTGATCTCTTGAAGAGCGATGGTATAGGCGATAGTTCCGAACATGGCGAGAGACGCTAGTATCAGTAAAATCATGGCAGTGTTATGCCAGGAGTTTTTCAGGTTTCCAGGCGTCACGTTCAGACTGCTCCTCCGATGAGGTTCGCCTAACGCAGAGTTATTGGGCTTTTGCCAAGATGCACTCTCGCGCCTAACGAATAGTTTCATTCCTCCATTCGTTTCTCTCTCTTGGATTAGACAGGGGGCCAAAACTAACCTGGCGTTGGCTGCAAGGGCTTGAAGCACGCAGGCTGGATTCTCGACCTCTACCACAAAACAGGCCAGATGATCGTATGGTTAAAGAAAAAAGATGGTAGCAGTGTAAGACTCACTGATCCCTGGAAACCCAAAATCCACATCGGCGGAAGTTATCGTGATCTCTTGGATCTCGCGTGTCGTCCCGGTCTTGAAAACGCGATTTTCGTAGAGATGTACGAAAAAGCTGGCGACCGTGAAAGATCGAGAGTTTTAGAGATCGAAGTCGACGGAGACCGGGAAGCAGTTGGACTAGCAAGGAAACTCGAACAGGTCGGCCGCTATTCCAAGTTCCGCTTCTACGACATCGACGTTCCCTCTCCACAGATGTATCTGTATAGAAAAGGCCTCTTCCCCCTCGCATTTGTTGAAGCAGAAGAAACCAGTCGAGGAGTTAGCTGGACTCTCAAAGACTCTAGAGAGTCTATTGATTATCAATTACCACCTCTCAGAGAGATCGAGCTTCAGATCAAAACGGAGAAGATAAGGAAAGTTCGGAGCTTCGAGGATAAACTAGCATCAGTCCACTTTACCCGCGACAAAAGGGAAATGCTTCTCATAGAGAGTGGCGATGAAGTAGACAAGATCCTGGGGATCGTAGAAACCTTCAGGGCCGAGGACCCTGACGTGATCATAACCCATGGTGGCGATTCTTTCATCTTTCCCTATCTTGCTCGGAGAGCTCAAGAGCATGGAATTCTAGATCAGCTGATGCTTGGCCGCGACATCTCGCCTCTTCGAGTCTATGAGGTTCAAGGCCACAGCTACTTCTCCTACGGAAAAATACTGTATCGTGAGACCGCTGCTCGTCTTTTGGGCCGTTTGCATGTAGACCAGAGAAACGCCTACGTGAGCGCCGACTGCGGCCTTGAAGGCCTGTTCGAGGTCTCAAGGACCTGTATCATGCCAATCCAGAAGGCTAGCCGTGCGACCATCGGCACCAACATGACAAGCCTCCAGCTATACCACGCTGTCAAGCGAGACGTCCTCATTCCATGGAACAAGAATCAGCCTGAAGAACTGAAGAACAGTGGAGAACTGGTTGTCGCCGATCGCGGGGGATTCATCTACGAGCCTGATATCGGGATTCATGATCATGTTGGAGAGCTGGACTTTGCCAGCCTCTATCCAACACTCATGACCAAGATGAATCTGAGCGGTGAAACAGTCAACTGTACCTGTTGTCCTGATTCCGCGAACCGTGTTCCAGAGCTCGAGTTCAATATCTGCGAGCGATCGGCAGGCATCGTTCCTCTCTCCCTGAAAATCCTGCTTGACAAAAGAGCCCGGTACAAGGCTGCCAAGAAAGCCGCGGTGGACGAGGAGTTGAAGACACGTTATGACCAACGCCAGTCTGCGCTCAAGTGGATCCTGGTCTGTTCATTCGGGTATCTTGGTTTCAAGAATGCTCGTTTTGGAAAGATAGATGCTCACATTGCGACCTGTGCTTTCAGCAGAAAGGTTCTGAGAGAGGCCACAGCTCTCGCTGAGGCTCGTGGTTTCACGCTTGTCCACGGAATAGTCGATTCGTTCTGGCTCCGCAAGAAGGAAGCGACAAGAGGCGAGTACGAGGATCTCTGCAAAGAGATACGTGACAAGCTTAGGCTGCCGGTCTCTTTTGAGGGAGTCTACAGGTGGATTGTTTTTCTCAGTTCAAAGACAGACTCGAAAGTCGGAGTGCTAAACCGGTATTATGGTATTTTCGAAGATGGAAAGCTCAAGGTTCGCGGAATAGACCTTCGAAGACATGATACTCCCGATATTGTTCGACAATGCCAGTCCGATATGCTCGAGATCTTTATCAAAGCTCGTAATTCAAACGAGTTCAGATTACTCATTCCCAGCGCTCTCAAAGTCCTGGAAAAGTTCGTGTGCTTGCTGCGAGACGGCAGTGTTCCCCTGGAGAATCTGGTGATAGTCAGGAACTTGAGCAAGAATCCGGACGAGTACACTCACCAGGTTCCCCAGGCGATAGCTGCGAGACATCTTGTTGCACAGGGAGGTTCAGTGCATGCGGGACAGCAGGTCAGCTACATCCTGACCAGTGACCGGACCCGCACGGCTGTCCCGCCTGAGATTGTTGATGAAAGCACAGTTTATGATTCGGAGCGG
>Ga0209473_1001099_pt1 | contig 15207 bp, 9 predicted proteins | sample GraSoiAngelo_133_FD_185890 | JGI IMG/M metagenome (GOLD analysis project Ga0209473, IMG submission 185890) | Grasslands soil microbial communities from the Angelo Coastal Reserve, California, USA - 14_0929_05_20cm (SPAdes) (version 2) | ecosystem: Environmental > Terrestrial > Soil > Grasslands ...
GTCGTGATTGGTTGCGCTGCTTGTGTCTTGCCCTGGTAGGATTCATCGCTCGTTTACCAGCGCTGCAAGGCCAGCGGATCTGGGATGATCAGTATCTCGTTCGTGACAATCCATTAATAAAGAGTCCGCTCCTGATTCTGGAGTCATTTCGTCATTACTTATTCCTAGATTCCTACTCATCCCATTACCGGCCAGTGCAAAATATCTCGTATTTTCTCGACTATTTATTTTGGAACACGAACGAGTTCGGCTTTCATCTCACTAATGTGCTCCTGCACATCAGTAGCGGCATTCTGCTCTACTTTCTTCTGCGACAACTTATTCTCTCCTTTCTCCTCCCCCGGGCGCTACAACCAGTTCGGCAAATGGCGCTCCAACGCATCCCGTGGATTTCTCACGCCGCTTTCTTGATCGCTTTGCTTTGGACGGTACATCCTGTTCACAGTGCGGCGATCGATTACATTTCGGGACGCGCCGACAGTCTCGCATTTGTTTTTGCGAGTGCCGGGTGGCTTCTCTTTCTGCAGGCAAGACAAACAACCAATCGAATCGGTCGCGTTTCAATTTACTTCTCGGCGGCCGCTTCAGGCCTGCTCGCGCTCTGCTCGCGCGAAATTGCGATCGTCTGGGTTCTCATCTTCGTCGCACATCTTCTTTTTGTTGAGCGACAAATCCAATCTCGCACGCGGATTAGCGCACTGGTGTGCTGTTTAGGCATCGTTTTGATGTACGTTGGGCTCCGGCACTTGCCCGCAGCCAAGCCAACGTTTCCAGCTCCGGAGGTCTTCACGCCGCCTGTCCGTGCGGTCTTAATGGTGCGGGCGTTGGGGGATTACGGCCGATTGATGGTTTGGCCATCCAACTTGTACATGGAGCGCACCGTCGTCGCTAATCCGATTCACTACCAGAATCATCAAACCTGGCGAAGTACGATCGGCACAGAATACTTGTCGATTCTCGGATTGGCCGTCCTTGCCATGCTATTCTTGGGCAGCATCAAAAGGGATCGCTGGCAAGCAATGCGCGTATTTGGCGCAGCATGGTTTATAGCAGCGTATCTTCCGATCTCTAACATCATACAGCTCAACGCAACAGCGGCAGAACATTGGTTATATCTGCCCAGCGTCGGTTTACTCGTTTTTGGCGCTGGTTTTTTATTTCAGTTGCCGATCCGCTTCCGTCGCCTAGTCACGACCCTCGCGGCCTTGGCTGTTCTTGCCCTCGGTTCCCGCAGCTTTATCCGAAGCAGCGATTGGTTGAATGAGGAGACATTTTACAAGCGCACTTTCCAGGCAGGAAGTAGAAGCGCGAGAGTCGCCGTCAACCTTGGCCAAGTTTACACCGCCCGCGGCGCCTATGCTGAAGCTGAGCAGATATTTCGCTCGGTGCTCAAGCAGAACCCCGATTATCCGGTCGCTCAGAATAACCTGGCCAGTGTTCTTGCTCGCCAAGGAAAAAACAAGGAGGCGGAAGTCCTGTTTGCGGTGATCGAGAAAAATTCGAAACGAACTCGCCAGGAATATCCTCGAACCTGGATAGGGGCTCTAAATCTGGCTAGTGTTCGACACAATGCTCATCAGGATGATTCTGCTTTAACAATTCTCGAGCGAGCCTACAACGATTACCCGGAAGTTTGGGAGCTCATTAGGTTGAAGGCGGAAATCCTGCGGGAAAAGCAGGGAGCTGATGTGGCCTTGCATCTGGTGGAGGATTTCGCGCGGGCAAATTGGTGGCATCAGAACGCCGCGCTCGCACTGGGACGCTTGTACGCTCAAAGCGGAGACGCAGAGCGTGCCGACGCGGCCTTGCGCCTGGCAAGTCGTCTCGATGTGCACGATACAGAAGCACTTCGGCTGATGGTCGAGATACGACTACGCGCGAATAAGCTCGATGATGCTTTTCAAATTCAGCGACGCGCCGTTGCACGGCAGCCGGATCAACCTAGTCAATACGTTCTCCTTTCGGACATCTTGGAAAAAATGGGGCGCAATATTGAGGCACGTGCTGAACTGGCCAAAGCTTCTTATCTAAGGTCATTGGTGCAAACTCACACAGTCGCCAACTGAAACGCCTGCGCTGCCCCCATTACACGACTTTGATAGACCTACGCGGAGGAGGCAATCCGCTTTTGTAATCTTGGTGTTTCTGCAAGAACGGAAGGCCGACCTAGGATCATTGGCAATTCGGCTCTACGCGGGCAAGATATGGCCGTGCGCATTTACCGCGATAAAGATGTCAATCTTGTCTGGCTAAAAGGAAAGACCTGCGCCGTGATCGGCTTTGGCGCACAGGGACGCGCCCATGCACTCAACTTGCGCGATAGCGGGATCAAAGTCGTTGTTGGCCTCTACCGCGGAAGTAGATCGCGCGCTCGGGCGAGACGAAATCGCCTCAAAGTTTTCGAGACGGCTGAAGCGGTGCGCCGGGGGAACATCGTTTTTCTCGCGTTGCCGGATATAGAGATGCCCGCCGTTTACAAAAAGGAGATTGCTCCGAATCTCCGAGAGGGCCAGACCCTTCTCTTTGCCCACGGTTTTGCGATTTATTATCGAACGATCGTTCCGCGAAAAGACGTCGATGTTGTGATGGTCGCCCCGAAGGGGCTCGGGCCAATGGTTCGCAGCGAATTCGTTAACGCTCGCGGAGTACCTGGATTGATCGCCGTTCACCAAAACCTGAGTGGCCGTGCCAAGCGGACGGCGCTGGCCTGGGCAAAGGCGATCGGTTGCACTCGCGCCGGCGTGATCGAGACAACCTTTCGTGATGAAACCGAAACTGATTTGTTTGGCGAACAAGCTGTCCTTTGTGGTGGAACCAGCGCACTCGTTCGCAGCGGCTTCGATACGCTGGTGGACGCGGGTTATCCGCCTGAGCTGGCGTATTTCGAATGTCTGCATGAGCTCAAATTTATTGTCGATCTCATCCATGAAGCCGGAATGACCGGAATGCGCGCACTGATTTCGGATACCGCCAAGTGGGGTGAATTGACGGTCGGTCCGCGAATCATCGACGACCGAGTTCAGAAGGAGATGCGAGCGGTTTTACGCGATATCCGTTCGGGAAAGTTTGCGCGCGAATTCATCCACGAAATGAGGACAGGAAAAAAACAGTATCAAAAACTGCGCAAAACTGCGGACAGCCAGCGTATCGAAAAAGTAGGGCGCGACCTGCGTGCGCTTATGACTTGGAAATAAGCCGGCGCGCCGGCGTGAGGGCGCCGGAAACGAATTCGAGCGAAAGTTACTTCGCTAAAATCAATCGTTTGTCGCCGAGTGGCCGCCAATGCGGTCGAGCTGATACGGTGTGGTCGGGATCACGCTGAGCCTGTCACAGGATTGGCGAACGGCCGAACCTGTGATTAAAGCGACGCACCTCTTACTTTTCAGAACAGTCTGCTGTTTTGAGGTTGCGACGCTCTTGCTCGGAGCAGCAAAACCCGATGCGCAAAACGCGACTGAAATCGCCACCATTGCGCATCGAACCGACCAACCGCACAAGCCAAATGGCTTTGTTACAGTTGTCATGCGAACATGGTCCGCCTTTCTGGGCTTAAAGGCAAGGACAAACAAGCGACGATTCGGGCTATCACTGCCTCAAAAAGTGTTCAAGGCGAAGCCGATCCAGTCGTTCCCGAGCTTCATCCGAACGCGTTCCACCCGCGGCCGCGAGTTTTTCGTAAACGGCGGCTGCCGATTCCCATTTCGCGTCCACTTCTAACAACTGACCCGCGTTAAAGCCCGCTTTGTAAAACCAAAAAAATTCGTGTGGTCGATCCGGCCGCATTCCTTCGTCGAGGACAGTGTAAAAACTGGCGAGCGCGGCGCCGCGATCGGCTTTCTTTTCCAAACAAAGACCCTTTTTAAAGAGCGCCTGGTTCCGCCAATGCAGCGGCGCGTCTTTATCCGATGCCAGTTTGTCGTAAGCTTCAATCGCGCGCAGATAGTTTTGCGGGTCGGTCGCGGCTATTTCAAAAAATATGTCACCCTTTCCGCAAATCGCTTCGCGTTTTTCGGCGGGGCGAGCTGCACCGTTTAGAACTTCATCATAGAGGACGAGGGCGTCCTGCGACTTGCCCAGTTTTCGCTCAATCACCGCTTGCTCGTTGCGCGCGGCCCATTTCAATTCGCCATTGAGCTGAACAACACGATCGAACAGGACGATGGCGCGGTCGAGCGATTGACCGGCCATGCTTGCCATCGCCGACTCGCCGGCAAAGAACAGCGCTCTCTCGAAGAACGGTCCCGCGGAATTTTGCTCGGCCAACAATTCGAACTGCGTCTCCGCGTTCGCAAAATCCTCCGCGCGGTAATACATCTCGCCCAGCTTCATTCGCACCGACGCAACCAAACTGGAGGATTCGTGCTCCTGGATAAATTTTTTCGCCAGAGCGATCACTTTGGTTTCGCCTCCGGACGTCGTATCCTCCAGCCAAATCGTGAGATAATCGGCGCGTTCCTGTGCGGTCGGGGTCGGTTTTGATTCGGTGGCGCGGGCGAGATCCTTGCGGGCTTCATCGAGTCGCGGTGGAGTTGCATGAAATGCCAATTCCGCCAGTGCTACCCACGCTTCCGATCCTCGTTCCGCCTCCGGAAACTCGCGCAGAAAATTGTGCAGCGAATCGGTGGCCCGTGGGTCACCCTTGGCTGCTTCCATCAGACCTGCCTCCAACCGCAAATCAGCGCGGGACTTTTCGTCCTTTGTTTTCTTTCCAAATTCTTCGGCGTCGGTCATGAAGCGCGCCTCATCGCCCTTTTGGAGCCAGCTGAGCGCTGCATTAAACATTGCCAGCGACGCCAGGCTTGAATCGGAATGTCCGATTTGCTCAAAGCTGGCGGTCGCGTCTTCGAAATGTTTCGCGCGATACTGAATCTGGGCCGCGAGCAAGTTTACGCGCTCGAGAACGGTCGGATCGGGACGTAATGTGCGGGCTTCATTCAATAGGGCGAGCGCCTCATCGAAATGCCGTTCCTCCAGTTCCAATTGCGCAAATTCCAAAAAGGCCGGAGCGAGGACCGGCAATTGCGGATGAGTGCGCCGCAGCGCACTGAAATGTTCCAGCGCGCGGTCGCGTCGCCCAAGTCGAAGGTCGAACCGTGCCAGATACCATTGGGCAAAGGCGCGGCGCGGCTCGGCCGGGTCCCTCGTCCAGCGATCAAGTTCAGTGCGCGACGGTTTTCGTTCGCTTCGATAAAGCTCGTCCAGCTTCGCGAAAACGCGCGCCAGATCTCCATCCGAGGGCCGATGGTCGATAAAATTTTCCAATGCATCGTCGCCGGATTCCGGTGTTTTCAATTGAAGATGCGCATCGGCGAGCGCGAAAAGGGCAGCGGTAAGCGTTTCGTGGGTTACGCCTTCAGGATTTTTTAGGACCGACTCGAAAGCAGCGATCGCCCGATCGGGACGGTGCAGGGCCACCTCAAGGCGACCGCGGAGAAAGTGTCGCTCCCTTTTTTCGAACGCTGTAGTCGGTTGCACTTTTTCGAGCAAGCGCCGCGCTTCGACGGCGTCAGATTTGTCCAGGTAAAGCTCGGCCGCGCGCAACTGCGCTCGGACAGTCCATTTTGGATCGTGAAACAATTCGGAGAAGCTTTGGAGGGCTTCGTCAGTTCGACCCAACGCGCGGAGCATTTCCGCAGCTCCCAAAAGGGCGTCGCTCCCGAGGTTCGAATTTCGATCGGCGGCAATTTGTCGATAGAGCGCCAACGCTTCTGCTTCGCGATGGGAACTGGCAAGCAATTGCGCCCGCCAAAAATTCGCCGAAGGACTTTGGCGCAATCGCGGGTCCGCCAGTAGTTTGAAAGCATCTGCCGTCTGATTGGCTGCGACCATCGCCTCAAGCAACTTTTCCGCGACTGCACGCCAGTCTGATTCCGCCAGATTCTGCTTCAGCAGCCCCTCTAAGCGAACGACTGAGACTTCCGGCACGCCTTCGGCGAGCGGCCGCGCGGCTTCCGCGAGTTGGCCGGAAATATCGGCGCGAGCAAGCGACGCAACCGCGATGAGTCCGATCAGACTTATATCCCTTATTCGTCTCATCTTTTCTCTAAAAGCGGCCGCAGATATTTGCCGGTGTGACTCTGGGCAAGATCGACAATCTCTTCAGGCGCGCCCGCGCCCACCAGTTCGCCGCCTTTCTCGCCGCCTTCCGGACCAAGATCGATGATCCAGTCCGCGCACTTAATCATCTCGAGATTGTGTTCGATGACGATGACGGTATTGCCGGCATCGCGCAGTTTCATTAGCACTTGGAGCAGTTTTTCGATGTCGGCAAAATGCAATCCGGTTGTTGGTTCGTCGAGAATGTAGACGGTGCGGCCAGTCGCCTTTTTCGCGAGCTCGGTCGCGAGTTTGACCCGTTGGGCTTCGCCGCCAGAGAGCGTGGTGCCAGCCTGGCCGAGCCGCAGGTAGCCCAGACCGACATCGAGGAGCGCGTTTAATTTGTCCGAAATGCTCGGCACATTTCGAAAAAATCGCGCCGCCTCATCCACGGTCAGGTCGAGCACGTCGGCGATGTTTTTTCCCTTATAAGTAATTTCGAGTGTTTCGCGATTGTATCGTCGGCCGTGGCAGACTTCGCACTGGACATAAACATCCGGCAAAAAATGCATCTCGATCTTGATCAGGCCACCGCCTTCGCAGTTCTCGCAGCGCCCGCCCTTGACATTAAAACTGAAACGACCGGCCCCGTAGCCGCGCACACGCGCGGCTGGTAATTGTGCGAACAACTCGCGAATCGGACCAAAGGCACCGGTATAGGTGACCGGATTGGAGCGAGGCGTGCGCCCAATCGCGCTTTGATCAATCACGATCGCCTTATCAATTTGTTCGACACCGCGCAACGCGCGATAAGCCCCTGGTTTTTCCTTCGAATTATAAAACCGTCGAAACAGTGCGCGGCGCAAAATGTCGTCCACCAAGGTGGATTTGCCGCTTCCGGAAACGCCGGTTACGCACGTGAAACAACCGAGCGGAAACGCCACTTCGATGTTTTTCAAATTGTTTTCGGTCGCGCCTTCCAGAATCAGCCAGCCTTCTTCGCTTTTCGTGAGTCGATTCCGAGGAAAGCGTGCTGGCGTGCGATGTTTTGGAACCGGAATGCGCAAACGGCCTGAAAGGTAATCAGCGGTCAGCGAATTTTTGGCGTGCAAAATCTCTTCTAGTTTTCCTTGCGCCACAATTTCGCCGCCGCGCGGTCCGGCCCCTGGTCCAAGATCGACAATGTGATCGGCCGCCCGAATTGTTTCTTCATCGTGCTCGACCACGATGACGGAATTACCGAGATCGCGCAGCCGTCGGAGCGTGCCGAATAGCCTTGCGTTGTCGCGTTGATGCAGTCCGATGCTTGGCTCATCCAAAACATAGAGGACGCCAGCCAAGCCGGAGCCGATCTGGGTAGCGAGTCGAATTCGCTGCGCTTCGCCGCCGCTGAGTGTGCCACTTTCGCGATCGAGGGTGAGATAACCGAGCCCCACTTCAACCAGGAATTGCAAGCGCGATTGAATTTCGCGCACGACGTCGGCGACGACTTTCTTCTGCGCCGCTGATAACTCAAGATTATGAATGTAGCGCGCAGCCGCCTTAGTCGTTTGTTCGCTGAATCTGTGAATGTTGAGCTCGCGTCCTTGCCGATCTTTGATTGTGACCGCGAGGATTTCCGGTTTTAGCCGCGCGCCGCCGCATGTCTTGCACGGTTCGCGCGTCATGAAAGCGCGAATCCGATTGCGGGTGAACTCGCTTTGGGTTTGCACGTAGAGCCGCTGCATCTGCGGCACCAGTCCTTCAAACGGCCGTTTCTTTTCACCGTTGCCGCCGAAATTCATTTCGATCGGCGTGCCATTAGTTCCGAAGTAAAGCGCGTCTTTAAATTCATCCGGCAAATCCGCGAACGGAACGTCTTCATTGATTTGGAAATGCTTCACCAGCGCGCCTTGCAGCTGACGATAGTAAGCCTGCATCCGCTTCGTCCCGCGCCGCCACGGCGTGATCGCGCCTTCGGCAATTGTCTTGGTCTCGTCTGAAATCATCAACTCGGGGTCAATCACGAGTTGCGTTCCTAAACCGTGACATGCTGGACAGGCACCGAGATGGCTGTTGAACGAGAAATGTTTCGGCGTCAGCTCGTCGAGGGAAAAATCCGAATCACCCGCGCTGTAGTTTGTTGAATAACGCACCTCCTCCCAATCTTCTGATTGGACGTTGGCCGTTGAACGTTGAGCATTGGGGATTTTCTTCTCTTTTAAGATCGACAATTTGTTCGCGCCCCATTTTAGCGCGGTTTCGACCGAATCGGTCAGTCGAATCCGAATTCCCTCGCGCACGATTAACCGGTCGACCACGGCTTCAATGGTGTGTCGCTCGTTTTTTTTCAACCGAACAGGCTCGGGTCGATCGAGTTCAACAATTTCACCATCGATGCGAGCGCGGACGAATCCCTCGCGTTTCAGCCTTTCAAATACGTCGCGGAATTCGCCGCTCTGATTTTGCACCAGCGGCGCGAGCACAATGATTTTGCTGTTCGGTTCGTAGGCGAGGATTTGATCGACAATCTGCTGCGGCGTTTGTCGATGGACCGGTTTGCCCGTGGTCGGATCGTGGGGCTGGCCGACCGCAGAAAAAAGAACCCGCAGATAATCATAAATCTCGGTCGTAGTCGCGATTGTTGATCTTGGATTGGCGCCGGCGCTCCGCTGCTCGATCGCGATGGCCGGCGAAAGGCCTTCGATGAAATCCACGTCCGGTTTTTCCATCTGATCGAGAAACTGTCGGGCGTAGGCGGAGAGGCTTTCGACGTAACGCCGTTGGCCTTCGGCGTAGAGCGTGTCGAAGGCGAGCGACGATTTCCCGGAACCGCTCAGACCGGTGACCACCACCAGCTTCTCCCGCGGAATTTCGACGTGGAGATTCTTCAAATTGTGCTGGCGCGCACCACTGATCTTGATAACTTGCGCAGGCATCGGGACGACAAATCTCGAACCTTTTAGTCAAGCACAGCCGCGCGTTTTCTCCAGCGAAAATCCCGATTTATGAATGAGACAAATCGCACCCTCTCGCCTGAGGAGTTGGTCCAATTGCAAAAGAAATTCAGCGAGATCAAGCATTCCATTAATAATGCGCTCGCGGTGATGATGGCGCTGTCGGAAATGTCGCAGCGCCGGCCTGATTACGCCGAAAAACTTGCGACTACGGTGTTGAGCAAAGCGCCCCAAATCGTTTCCGGCCTTCAAGAATTTACCCAGCTTCTAAACGAAAAAGCTGGCGCGAAGCCTGCGGTCGCGGGCGAATCGAAGTAGGGCCTCAGTAACGTCTCGCGCGCATGGACGCGGTGTCGAGCAAACGAATTCTCATCGTCGAAGACGAAAACGACGTTGTCGATCTTCTCACGCTCAATCTGCGCAAAGCGGGCGGCTTTCTCATTTCTAAAGCCGGCGACGGCGCCACTGGACTGACGAAAGCGCGTACGGAAAAGCCGGACTTCATCATTCTCGATTTAATGTTGCCGAAAATCCCCGGACTTGAGGTTTGCAAAATTCTAAAGAGCGAGGCAGCGACCCGCCACATTCCAATTTTGATGTTGACCGCGAGGGCAGAGGAGATCGACCGGGTCGTCGGCCTTGAATGCGGCGCGGACGATTACGTGACGAAACCATTCAGTCCCCGCGAAATTGTTTTGCGGATCAAGGCGATCCTGCGACGCGGCGCTACTGAAGAAGCAGACGATCGGCTCTCGGCTGGACCGATTACGATCGATCCGGCCCGTCACGAAGTACTGGTGAACGGCAAACGGGTGGAGCTCACCAGCCTCGAGTTCAAACTTCTGCGAACTTTGATGCAACGGCGCGGCCGGGTCCAGGAGCGCGATCGTCTGCTGAACGAAGTTTGGGGTTATGAAAGCGTAATCGATACCCGCACGGTCGACACCCACGTGCGTCGCTTGCGCGAGAAGCTTGGGAAAGCGGGGGAGGTGGTCGAAACGGTGCGCGGTTTTGGCTATCGGGTGCGCGATAAGTAGAGGCACATGCTTTGGGTTCTACTTGGCGCGGTTGTTGGATCGACAATTGCAATCATATACCTGGTCTGGCGCAAATGGATTGCGCCCTGGCGACAGGTCGACCGGCTCGTTCGGCAAATCGGGCGAGGCGAGCGACCACAAACATTCTTGGTCGAAGGCGGCAAAGAAGCGCAGCGCGTGAGCGTTGCGCTGGAAGATATCTTCAGTCGACAACGAGAACTTGACCGGCAAGCCGGCGAACGCGCGGCTGGACAGAAAGCAATCTTTTCTGCGATGCAGGATGGTTTGCTCGTGGTTGACCGCGGCCGGCGGATCGTGCTCGCGAATCGCGCGTTTCATGAATTGTTCGCCGTTGGCGAAGGCTCCTTAGGCGCTCCAGTTCTGGAAAGCGTGCGCGATCCGGCCCTCGAACAGATCGTTGGAGACACGTTCCGAAAGCGAGCCCCGAGCCAGGGCGAGCTTATAATCGGGAGGCGCGAATTTCAAATGACTTCAGTCCCGATGGGAAACGATAACGGCGAGGTAACAGGCGCAGTTATTCTGTTTCACGACATCAGCGAGTTGAAGCGTGCCGACCAGATTCGCCGCGATTTCGTCGCCAATGTCTCGCATGAGTTGCGCACACCGTTGTCGATCTTGCGCGGCTACATCGAAACGTTACTGGACGATCCCAAAATGCCGCGTACCGAATGCGCTCGTATTCTTGAAGTAATGGGCCAACACTCGAAACGCCTCGGGTTATTGGCGAACGATCTGCTGACACTCGCGCAACTGGAGTCGGGCAGCTCGAGCCTGCGATTAAGTGCGATCGATCTGGCGCAATTCTTTAGCGGTCTGGTGCGCGATTGGAAGAAAAAGCTGGCCGCGAAGCATTTGAAGGCAGTTGCCGATGTTGCTAAGATCGTTCCGATAATCTGCGCGGACGAAGCGCGCTTGAGGGAGGTTTTTGATAATCTGCTCGATAATGCCGTTAAATATTCGAGTAAGAGCGGTGAAATTCGTCTCGAAGCGGATCGTGTCGGCGATCAGATCGCGCTGAGCGTAAGCGATGATGGTATCGGCATTAGTCAGGAGGATTTGCCGCGCATCTTCGAGAGGTTTTATCGCGCGGACAAAGCGCGCAGTCGCGAACTCGGCGGCACCGGTCTTGGGTTGGCGATTGTGAAACATATTGCCCAACTGCACGGCGGCCGGGTCGAGGCTGAGAGCGAGCTTGGGCGGGGAACGACCATTCGCGTCGTTCTTCCTCTGAAAATGGCGTCCGATCGCGCAGCTGTCACAGAATTGTAACATTAAATCCGTTGCCGCCCGCGACGGCGTTCCGCATCGTCGATAATGTGGAAACTGTCGCCCATCCTGCGTCCGCGGGATCGATCTTGTCGAAAAACGCCGCCGCCCGCCGTCATCGGCTGACCACAGAATCGGCGATCAAAGGGTTCTTCGGCAGCAATGCGCTTGTCGCAATCGTTGTCCTGGCGCTGATCACAATTTTCCTCTTTCGCGAGGGCTTCGGATTTTTTGGTCAGAATCTGGCGAACCTTCGGCTCTATCGTCGCGCCGGTTTGGAATATGTGGACATCATCCGCAGTCAAGCCCAAACCCATGCGGCCCTTTCGCGCCAACTGGGGGAGATCCGGCTGCAGGAAGCGCGAACCCTTCCTAGCAGCGGCAGCCTCCAAGTCTTCGATCAGTTTGCCGCAGCATTTAGCGACAGCGGCGAATTTCTGAACGCGCTCGTTTCGGACGCGAACGATCAGGCGCTGGCATTGCGCGAGGCTTTGATCGCGGCCGGCACTCCATCGGCGGTCTCGTCAGCTGAAGGTGAACCGCCAATGGCAGCGGCGCCGGTTGATCCGCTCGTTGCGATGACCGGGCTCCGTTCGGTTGATAATACGTTTCCGACAATCGCAACGGCGATGAAAGCCAAGATCGACGATCTCCTGGCCGCGCCTCCTGTTCTTAATGCGTCAAGGGCGCAGCGATTGTTCGAAAGCTGGAAAGAGAGAACGCGAGATTATCTCGCGCAATTTCCAGCAGTCTCGCAGCAGCTGCATGAATGGAATCCCGATAGACCAGTGCCTGCTTATCGAGCGGTTACCTCGTTTCTTTTCGGTACGAATTGGGTTACAGCCAGTTTTTGGCAGGACTGGTATGGAATTATTCCGTTGCTCGTCGGATCGATCATGGTCGCGGCCGTTGCGCTGCTGATCGCGGTGCCGCTTGGAGTTTGTTCCGCGATTTATGTCAGCGAAGTGGCCGCTCGCGGTGAGAAGAGCCTGATTAAACCGTACATCGAATTCATCTCCGCGATTCCATCTGTCGTTCTCGGTTTTTTTGGGATCGCGGTTGTCGGTCAAGCGGTGCGGGCCTTATCGCAAATGCCGTTCATGAAATGGGTGCCGTTTTTTCCGATTAGCGAACGCCTGAACGTTTTCACTGCCGGTTCTTTGCTCGCGCTCATGGCGGTGCCAACGATTTTCACTTTGGCGGAAGACGCGCTTCGCAATGTCCCGCGCGGATTCAAAGAAGCTTCCTACGCGCTGGGGGCGAATCGGCTACAAACGATCGCACGGGTGCTGGTGCCGGCGTCGCTTTCGGGAATTATTTCGGCGGTGTTGCTTGGCCTGGGTCGGGTCATTGGCGAGACGATGGTGGTGCTACTCTGCGCCGGAAATCGGATCGCGATCCCTGATTTTACCCAGGGCCTCGGCGCGTTTTTCCAACCGGTGCACACTATGACCGGCATCATCGCGCAGGAAATGGGCGAAGTAGTGCGTGGCAGCATCCATTATCGGGCTCTTTTCATGGTCGGACTCGTTCTCTTTGTGCTGACTCTTGGGATCAACTATCTCGCGCAAAGATTGGTCGCGCGTTACCGGATGAGTATCGGTTGATATGATTGCCGCCGCAGCAAATCGCCGCCGCAGCCAATTCCTGGAGTCGGCGCTCTTCTGGGCCTTTCGGATCGCGACCTATTTCGTGTTGCTCTGCGCTACCTACATTTTTCTCGATATTGGGATCAAAGGCGGCCGCACCGTTTTCACGCGAACCGCGCCGTTCGTTAATCTGAAATTCTTAAGCGAGCCGCCGCAAACGCTCTACGTTTTCGATTACCAGGGAAAAAAAATGGAGCTGAGCGATCGCGAATTCCGCGATTGGAAGACAACGCATAAGGAAGATGTCGATGTGACCAGCGTTTCTTACTCCGCCGGCGGAATCTGGCCCTGCATTGTCGGAACGGCATTACTCGTGATCGGTTCGATGACGCTGGCGCTTTTCATTGGCATCAGCTGCGCAATTTATCTGAGTGAGTACAGCCGCGATGGCCGTTTCATTCGACTGATTCGTATCGCGATTCTCAACCTGGCCGGGGTGCCATCGATTGTGTTCGGGCTTTTCGGGTTCGGGTTGTTCGTGATCTTCTTTGGCTGGAATGTTTCGTTGCTCTCGGGTTGGTTCACGCTCGGCTTGATGGTCTTGCCGGCCATCATCACTGCCAGCGAAGAATCATTGCGCGCGGTGCCGCAGGGGTTGCGCGAAGGCTCGCTCGCGCTCGGCGCGACCAAATGGCAAACCATCCGGAAAAATGTCTTACCGTATGCGTTGCCGGGGATTTTGACCTCTTCGATCCTCGGGATCGCCCGGGTCGCCGGCGAAACGGCGCCAATCATGTTCACTGCTGCCTACGCCATGCGCGACGAAATGCCGTGGCAGGTGAGCCACTGGACTAATTTCTTTTTCCAAGGCGTAATGGCGCTGCCTTATCACATTTACGTGGTCAGCTCAAAGATTCCGCAGAATGAATACACCGAGCGCGTCCAATACGGGACGGCTTTTGTCTTCCTCGCCGTCGTCATGCTGATCGCTTTAACTTCCATCTTGCTCAGAGAGAGACAACGGAGACGCTTATCATGGTAAGCTTACTTGAAATGCCACAAACGCTGCCCCAACAAGTTCCGCGCCAGAATGATCGCCCGGTCGAAGAGACCGAGAGCGCTGAAATCATGATCGACGTGCGCGATCTCGATTTCGCTTATGGCGGGAACAAAGTACTACACAACGTCAGTCTCGACATTCCACCGCAGGCCGTGACCGCGTTTATCGGCCCTTCCGGTTGCGGGAAGACGACTTTATTGCGCTGCATCAATCGAATGAATGACCTGATCGAGGGCGCGCACATTACCCGGGGCGCAATTCACCTCGGCGGGATCGATATCAACGCGCCTCAAGTGGATGTGGTCGATCTTCGTCGGCGGGTCGGAATGGTTTTTCAAAAATCGAACCCATTTCCGAAATCGGTTTACGAAAATATTTCTTATGGTCTGCGCATTGCCGGAGTGAACAAACGCTCGCGGATCGATGAAGCGGTGGAGAAGAGCTTGCGCGGTGCTGCGCTCTGGGACGAAGTGAAAGACAGGCTGGGTGAAGGCGCCCTTGGTTTATCGGGCGGGCAGCAGCAGCGGCTTTGCATCGCTCGCGCGCTCGCGGTAGAACCGGACGTCGTTCTGATGGACGAACCGTGCTCCGCGCTCGATCCGATCGCGACCGCAAAGATCGAGGAATTGATTCACGAATTGAAAAGGCGATACACCATGGTGATTGTCACGCACAACATGCAGCAGGCCGGCCGCGTTTCCGATCACACCGGTTTCTTTTATCTCGGCAAGCTCATCGAATTTGGACCGACTACGAAAATTTTCACCAACCCGAGCGAAAGACGCACAGAAGATTATATTACCGGGCGCTTTGGTTAATACGACATGATGCCACCGAAACATATTCTTGGCACGTTCGACGAAGCACTCAGTTCGGTGCGCAACAACGTGCTGATGATGGCAGGCCTGGCCGAGCGCACCCTCGACCGCGCGGTCAAGGGATTGCTGCAGCGAGGCGATAATCTTTGCACCACCGCAATCGCCGACGACGAAGAGATCGACCAGCTGGAAAAGCAAATCGACAAAGAGGGTATCGACGTCTTGCTCCGGTTTCAACCAGTGGCGTCTGATCTGCGTCGGGTCGTCGCCGCGATGAAACTTTCGCCCAATATCGAGCGCATTGCCGACCAGGCCACCAACATTGCTCGCCGCGCGCGAAAACTGAATCGACATCCACCGCTTCCAGAAGTCGAAATCATTGTTCCGATCCAGGCTCACGCTATGGCGATGTTCAAAGACAGCATCGACGCTTTTTCCCGGGAA
>Ga0209473_1001103_pt1 | contig 15170 bp, 15 predicted proteins | sample GraSoiAngelo_133_FD_185890 | JGI IMG/M metagenome (GOLD analysis project Ga0209473, IMG submission 185890) | Grasslands soil microbial communities from the Angelo Coastal Reserve, California, USA - 14_0929_05_20cm (SPAdes) (version 2) | ecosystem: Environmental > Terrestrial > Soil > Grasslands ...
GTTCGCTCGGCCTTGGCAATAGCTGTGGTCCAAGAGGTTCGTACCTACCGAACGGATTCTCAAGACCCTTTAGCTCCACGCGATAGATAATCCCGACGCCTTCTTCTAGCGGCTCCCAACCATTGCGAGTTTCGTGGCAAGTCGCAAAAAATGCGCCTACGTTAAAATCGTCCGTTAAATCAAGGTAGCCTGTCGGAATTCCGTAGTGTTGCGCAAGAGCAATCCGATCAAGTTTAAGTTTCTGTGAGTCGGCGTGAGATGTTATCGGATGATAGTCTAGTTCGCGTGCGAACCACCACGATTGTGCCAGCCTAAGAATAACTTTTGCCTGGTCCCGAGTGGATCTTTCCCATAAGGCACCACCAGTATTAGTAGCAAGCCCACGCACAATCGAGGGCAACATGGGTTGGTATCGTTTGTTTTGGCCTCTGAAAAGTTCTGAAACAAAAGGAATCGCCCCCCAGTAGTCTCCGTCTGAGTATCCGTACCAGACCTGTTCACGCGCTGCTCGATGATTTTCAAAGTTGGGTGAAATCTCGAGGAGTGCACTCGCATTGAAAATTCGGACTTCTGGCTGGGTGGGCTCATCAGGCATAAATATTACCTCGACGGTAGAATTACCTGTGAAACCGTGGAACTTTGGCTCGTTTGGTCGAACAGTATCCCAGAAGCCGGGCGGCCTTTGGATCTTGTTCTGTCGTCCCTACTGGATTCACTCGTCTCGAAACTTACGGGGGCTTACGATTGGGCTGTAATGTCCCATCGCTCAAGGCCGTGCCATAACGGGCCGTTCGCGCTACATCGTTAACCTGCAGTCAGTACTCATTGAAGTCATCTTCAAAGGGCGGTTCGGCTCCTTCCGCTCTAGCCTCTTCGAGTTCCTCATCAGTGTGGAGTCCAAAGAATTCAGCTACCGAAAACCGGGAGCTCGCTGTAAACGCATCACCGAGTCCACACGCGGTCAGTTTAGACAAACCTGAGATTCGCAGATTGCATGCGATGCATTCAAAGGAAGATGGCAGCATTCTCTGCTTCTGGACAACTACTTCGTCACCAACCTCCGTTGAAACATCACCATGACTAGATCCATGAATCAGCGATGGACTACTGCATGCAGGGCATTTTGTGCGATGGCCTGCATGTCGGCTCGCCCAAGAGATCGCTTGGGCGAGCGACGCTTCCTTCTCTGCTGGGCCTTTGTTTTCCCAAACCTTCTTGTGTTTTTCGATATCCTGCTCTACTGCCTTTGCGGCCGTATCTTGGAGAGAAGCTACGAGATCCTCGGCGGCCTTTGAATTGTCGAATAGATCACCGAGCGCTTTGCCCATGGATTCGAGTAGCACTTTGCAGCTCGCGTAGTACTGAGGAAGCCACGAGGATGTGCCAAGCCCGGCAAACGCTTCTTCACCAGTATGAAGCTCGGCGTTTCGACGCACGGAGTGCTTTATGCATGACTCAAAGAGCTCGTTAGTGAAGCCCGGTACGATTTCCTTCAAAATCGACATTACTTCGTTGGTAGCCACTGAAACAGGCGTAAATCCCAACGAGGTCGGCGGACGACCTAGGGCGTGATGGACGTTACGCCAATCCTTGCGGCTCGCTAACAGTGTTGGGGAAATGTGGGAGAGCGAAGCCCGGGCAATCAATTCTAGGCTCAGGCTCGCCCAGAGGCCAAACTGCCAATCGTCGGCGGTATATCGCTCCATTTCTTCGACGTAAAGAAGAGCTTTGCTAAAGAGGGCCTCCGAGGACCACGCGTGCTGGGTCGGTTTAGCAGTCACTGAACACCTCAGATAAATAGACACGCTCGATGTGCCGAGTTATGCCCCGAGCAGGAACTTGGCTTCGTCCATGAAGTATCCGCCAGTTATCGATAAGGAGTATATCTCCTGGTTCTTGGAGCTGTATCCTGATCATTGCCTCCTTCCATGCAGAGTCAGACATTGCACGCTTAAGGGCCAACGCGTGCCTGTTGAGGGGCTCAAGGAAAATCGGATCCCAACGAAATATCTGCTTGTCGCAATGAGAAGACATTGCACGAACCAAACCCGAGCTCCCATAGCGGCGCTTTCGGGCTCTGAGCACGGCCTTCTGCAGTACAGCCGCCCCGACTACACCGACTACGTCCGCGCAAGAGAGTAAATTGGTGAAAACATCTTCCGTTCCGACCAGACATCGCAGAAGAAGGTAATGAGGCGGGAGTATCCAATGAGCGAGGTCTGTGTGGAGCGGAAAGAGATCAACGCCATAGTTCCCACTGTATTGATTCTTCCCAACCTCACTTATCTCTCGCGGTCTCAAAGACTGTACAGTGGGGATTCCACTTGTCGGAAGGATTGTTTCGATATCGACAATTGTGCCTAGACGACGCGCGACCTCAACGGTTGACAAATCGGGCAGATGTATCCTCTGGACAACAAAACCGTCCCGTTGCACAGTCGCGAGAATGTTATGCTCGAGAGCAATCACGACCACTCACCCCAGCGTCTGCACCTCCACACTAAGCACGGCCGGCAGATCGCGCACAATCGGATTCCAGCTATCGCCCGCATCGGCGGAGGCGTACACCTGGCCGCCGGTGGTCCCGAAATAAATTCCGCATTTATCTAAGGAGTCCACGGCCATGGCGTCGCGCAGCACGTTTACGTAGCAGTCTTTTTGCGGCAAGCCTTTCGTCAACGGCTCCCACTCGTTGCCTCCGCTGCGGCTGCGGAAAACCCGCAGCTTGCCTTCGTGCACGAAGTGTTCGGAGTCGCTCTTGATGGGAACGACATAAATCGTCTCCGGCTCATGCGCATGAACGTCAATCGCGAAACCGAAGTCGGTAGGCAGGTTGCCGCTGACTTCTTTCCAGTTGTCGCCGGCATCGTCGGAGCGCAGCACGTCCCAGTGCTTCTGCATGAAGAGCACGCCCGGGCGTGACGGATTCATAGCGATGTGGTGAACGCAGTGGCCGATTTCGGCGTTCGGGTCGGGGATGTATTGCGAACGCAGGCCGCGGTTGATCGGTTTCCACGATTTGCCGCCGTCATCGGTGCGGAATGCGCCTGCGGCCGAGATGGCGATCCAAATCCGCTGCGTATTGCTGGGATCAAGAATAATCGTGTGCAGGCACAGACCGCCCGCACCCGGCTGCCACTTGGGGCCGGTGCCGTGGCCGCGCAGGCCTGGGAGTTCCTGCCAGTTCTCGCCGCCGTCGGTCGAGCGGAAGATGGCTGCGTCTTCCACGCCGGCGTATACCGTGTCGGGATCAGTGAGCGACGGCTCCAGATGCCACACCCGCTTGAACTCCCAGGGATGCTGCGTGCCGTCGTACCACTGATGCGTGGTGAGCGGCGCAGCAGCCGCGTCGTAGGCGAACTTGTTGCTCGCGGACTTGGGAGGACCGGGTTCAGGCGGTTGCCCAGGGGGAGTTCCGGGCTGATGCCAGGTTTTGCCGCCATCATCGGAGCGCTGGATGATCTGGCCAAACCAATCGCTGGTCTGCGAGGCGTAGATACGATTGGGATCAGCAGGCGATCCCTTGAGGTGATACATCTCCCAGCCGGCAAAGTGCGGGCCGCTGACGTCCCATTTTTGGCGCTTGCCGTCTGAAGTTAGGATGAATGCGCCTTTGTGTGTACCTGCTAGAACGCGAACTGTGGACATGGAGTTATTCCCTCCTAAGTTTCGTTGAAATTTGCCTTGTTGCCATATGATCCGTTCGGGGACGGGCGAGAACTCCTTAAAGCTTCTTCTCGATGCGATCGCCGAACAGCAATACCGACATTTCCTTTTGCTGAAGCTCCTGCGGGACTTCTTCTGTTTTCTTCTCACCAGGGCTAACACCCCTGGGCTGCAATCGTTCGCCGCTTTGCGGCTTCTGGTTTCACTTCACGTTCAATCGTCACATGCGCACTGTGACATCCGTCACATAAGAAGCATTCTTTTCAGGAGGAGTTTATGGCGTTCCTGAAGAAGAATAACGTCGCCTACGACGAACGTTACATTTGGGATTAGGTCTCTTTCGCCCCTGCGGGGCTCGCTCACCTCACCCTGGGCTGCAATCTTTCGCCGCCTTGCGGCTCTCGCCGCGCTCCGCTTCATCTCCTGCTCGAAATGTTCAGCCGCTAAATCGCACGGCTGAAGCCGATGGCCTTCTACAGGTCGCACACTTATCCCAATCATCCGAGCATTCCCTCTACAATACTCACCTGCATGGACCATCACACCGTCGCCGCTATCAGCATCACGGGCACGTGTCTTGACGTGCTCGGAAGTTTGTATCTTGCATACGATTTGTTGGGCGGCCAGCATGGGCCGCTGCGGCTGCTGACCCGGGCGGTGACGTACTCGGTGGTCTTCGGAGTCGGATACAGCATTGGTCTCGGTCTTTTCTTTGGACTTACTTCCGGGATTGCCACCGGCATCACCCTTGCCCTTGAGTTCAATCGGGCCGCACGTGGCCTGAACCACTATTCGCTGTTCTGGGAGGCGGTATTTTCCGCTATCCGCGGATTGGGCATCGGCGCTGGACTTTATCGCATGCTTGGGGTGCAGTTCGCCGTCTCCTTTGCCATACTCATCACAGTTGGCCAAGTATTGGCGTATTCGCGCGGTATGCGTCCGGGCATGGAGTATGTAGCCAATCGCGGTCCGCGCCTCACGCGACGTCAGTTCCGGGGCACTGTTGTGCGCACAGTCGGCTACACGGCGACAGCCCTGATTTGCAGCGTGCTTGTACATCACATTGACCATGCCTGGTCGTTTGCGCTCCGCGTCGGACTCGTTACGGGAGTTGTTACCGGCGTCGGTGCGACGGTGAATCCTTATATCGAGTACTACGCCGACAACCTCCCGGAGCGGCGGCTCGGGGCTTTTGGCATCGGACTCATCCTCTGCGGCTTCGCCATGCAATCCTTTCAGTATTGGCTCGCGCTGTTCGATGTGCGGCTAACATAGACTCATCGAGTGCGTCACTGACCTTGCCATTAAGACTTGTGCAAAAGGTTGGCATTCCGAGAGCCTCCTTTTTGGCGCGAGGAAGCTGCTTTTTTGCCGCTTTCCGCAGAAGCAGATTCCTCCTCTTCGCTACGCTCATCGTCGGAATGACAAATTATTCGCATCAACACTACTTCTTCGTAGTCTTCCACAATCCCATCATGCGGCCCTCGGGATCGGTGAAGAGCGCGAACGAACCCATACCCGGAACCTCTTGCTCCTCGACGTGAATCTTTCCTCCCTCCGAAACGATGCGCTGACGGTAGGCAGAGAGATCATCCACATCGATGTAGAAAGTCATGTTGCCTGGCCAGGGCTCTGGACGCTCTGGCTTCAGAATGCCGCCGTTTATGCCGCCGCTACCACCAGTCTCGACGAGTCGGTAGTTCATCTCCGGCATGTGCTGGATTTTCCAGCCGAAGATCTTCTCGTAGAAGGCCGCAACTTTTGCCGGATCCTTCGACATCAACTCCCAGTGAATGACAGGCCTGCCCATGATGTTGTCCTCTCTAGAATTCGATATGCCGTTGGCACGACGCGAAGGGCAGGCACTACGCCGCCTGTTCCACGTTGACCATCCACGGCGTGCCGAAGCGGTCTACGAACATGGCAAACCCCGGCGACCAGAATGTTTTCCCGAAAGGCATGACGACATTTCCTTGTTCCGACAAGGCTTCGAAGATTTTCTTGCCCTGGGCGACGTCTTTTACGTTGATGTTTACGTGGAAACCTTGAGGCTTCTGGAAGCGTTCAGGAGGCGCGTCCATGCCCATCAACACCTGGTCTCCGATGGTCATGTGAGCATGCATGATCTTGTTGCGCCAGCTGGGAGGCACGTTCTGCCCCTCCGTTCCCGGCGCGGCCTCGTAACGAAACAAGCCATCAATCTTGCGCCGAGGCTTTTTTCGTAGAACTTAAACGCTTCCTCGCATTGGCCGCTGAAATGAAGATGAGAATTCAATTGCATGACATCTCTCCTGATTGATATTTGGAAAATCGGTGCTTCGCTGCCTCGTGAGGAGTCGTGATACTTAGCCTCCACTGTATTGACGATTGGGCAGGCACGAAGTCGACATATTAAAAAAATATTTCAGCCGATTGCTGCGACTACTGCCGGTGCCGCGCCTTCGCCACTCAACGAGTGGGATTCCACGCGGAGTAATCCCATGTCTCGCAAAAACGGCGAGACATGGGGCACCCCTTATCGGTGTGGATCAGGCCCTAAGCTGCTTTCGCAACCTGGGGACGCATCTGTTTCATGAACTCTCGCATGGCGGCGAGATGACCTGGAGAGCGGGTTTCACTCCAGGCTTCGTAGCGCTGTGCGGCTTTTTCCAGATGGGCGAGGTAGCCATTCATTTTGAACCGCTGCCTAGCCTGGGGAAGAATTCTCCACTGGTTTCGAAGAATAGATCCTCGTGGAGCAGACCATAGTTGAGCAGCGCGCAGGCCTGCTCCCAGTAGCTGAGCACCATCATCGCGAGCGCACCATTTTCGGTTCCGGGGGCCGCGATTCGTGTGGCGTCATCAAAATTTTCCACAAAGTAGTTCTTGAAGAACCAGTCGCGCGCCTGGCGCAGCTTGGCCTCGCGGCGCTGTTCATAAACTTGCAGATGAAGTTGAGCTTGTTCGTGCGTGGGTTTTGTTGCCATGATTGTTCTTCTCCTTTTAGTTTTTGTTTAATGAATTTGACTACTTTGAGTTTCGAGTTTCGCTTCTTGCGGGTCCGCAGCCTTCGCAATTTTTCGAAGGGTGGGATTCCCTTTAATTGTAGATTCTTGATGACCAGAGCACACCGTCTGCTCCATTAATTTTTCGGAAATTTGGATTGCCTTCACTTCCAGAATCTGTTATGTGATTCAAAGTCAAAGTTGTAAAACCAGTACTTCAAATAGCCCTAAGGTTGTCATTCCGACGGAAGGGAGGAGTCTGATCGGGTCAGCGCTCCCTTCGTGCTTGTTCCGAATTGCGTTCTGAGAATTTCGGCAAGAACGGATTCGGATCTCTCTCTCGCCACCGTCGCCGGACTTCAGCAAGGACCTCTTCGCGATTCTTCTCCATCTTCGTGATGAGAGCGCAGGGCGCTCCCGTCTCCTCGTGCCGCGCGCCCCAAATCAGCAACTCCAAAAGCACCGGCGCGAGATCAATCCCCTTTTCCGTCAGCCGGTAGTTCACCCTTCGCCCGTCTGTCTCTTCTGCAGACGGTCCGTCAGGATATTCGTGGCAATCCCTTCGCCCGATTCCTCGAAGTCCTTAAATGTCCGGAAGCCGCGAACCATCAGATCGCGAATGATCAGCAGCGACCAGCGGTCTCCAAACCTCTCGAGCGAGATACTGACCGGGCAGCCGGAACGGCGTTTTGACTTAGGTCTCCCCGGCACATTCGACACGCTATCAATATTACTTGCAAAATGCAAGTTATTTTCCCCCGGGCTACTCAGGGCAGAACGCGCTTGAACTGATGATGGAGTTCCATGCGCCTAGCGAAGACAATCTGGGAAGCACAGTGTGCGAACTCAGCCCAACTTTTTCGCAACCAATTCGTTTACCACCTGAGGATTGGCCTGGCCTTTGGAAGCTTTCATCACCTGGCCTACAAAGAAACCAGCCACGGTCTTCTTACCCGCGCGGTATTGCTCAACCTGCCTGGGATTTGCGGCGATCAGTTCGTCAATAATCTTTTCCAAGGCAGACGTGTCGCTCGATTGCTGCGGCCGCCCTTCTTCGTCGTAAACAACAGGGAAATCCTTTCCCCGTTGGAAGCACAAATCGTATAAATCTTTGAGCATCTTTCCGGAGATGGCGCCAACGTCCACTAAATCGGAGGACTGTGCCACTCCCTTCATGGAAATCGGCGACTGCTCGATCTCCAAACCTTTGGCCTTCAGACGCCCGATCAATTCACTCTGGACCAGGTTCGCCACCCGTTTTGGATTCTTTGCCGATTTCGCCGCCTCCTCAAATTGATCCGCTAGTGCTTTGCTCGACGTGAGTACCTGCGCGTCTTTCTCAGTGATTCCGTAATCCACAACCATGCGCTCGCGCCGCGCTTCCGGCAATTCGGGCAACAACTTGCGAATTTGGCTGCTCCACTTTTCATCAACGACTAGCGGAAGTAAGTCAGGTTCAGGGAAATAACGATAGTCATGCGCCTGCTCTTTCGAGCGCATGCCGTAGGTCTTGCCCTCGTTTGCGTTATATAGCCGCGTCTCCTGCGTCACCTTGCCACCGGAGTCGATCAATTCAATCTGCCGCTCAATCTCGTAAGCCAAAGCCTCGCGAATAAAACGGAACGAGTTGACATTTTTTACTTCCGTCTTGGTTCCAAACTCCTTCTGCCCATGCGGCCGCACACTGACGTTCGCATCGCAGCGCAGCGAGCCTTCCTCCATGTTGCAATCACTCACCCCGGTATAAAGAATGATCTCCTTCAGGCGCGTGAGATATTCGTAAGCTTCGCCTGGAGAAGCGATATCTGGCTCGCTGACAATCTCAATCAGCGGCACCCCGCTGCGGTTAAGATCGATGGCGGTTTTCTCAACAGCGTCCGGAAATCCTTCATGCAGGCTCTTGCCGGCATCTTCCTCCAGGTGCAGGCGCGTGATGCCGATCTTCTTCGTTCCGCCTTCGCTATCGATGTCAATCCATCCATGTTCAGCTAACGGCCTGTCGTATTGCGAAATCTGATAGCCCTTCGGCAGATCGGGATAGAAGTAATTCTTCCTGGCAAAGATGGATGTCTCATTCACACGGCAATTCAGGGCCATTGCTGCCAACACAGCAAATTCCACAGCCTTGCGATTCAGCACCGGTAACGCCCCTGGTAGCCCAAGGCACACAGGGCAAACATTTGTATTGGGCGGGTCGCCGAATCGAGTGGAGCACGAGCAGAAAATCTTCGTGACAGTCAGAAGCTGCACATGCACTTCAAGCCCAATCACCGGCTCGTAGCGGGCGTGCGCTGCCACAGAACTATCCGCAGCCGTAACCATGTCACGTAATTATAAGACTGGAACCGAGAGACGCTGATCGGCTGAGAGGTTTATTATTTCGCGGGCGCGCTCGAATACTTTTCCAGTGAGATTTCAAAATACATCAACTCGGTTCCTCTAGCATCGCGCACTCCAGTGAGGTAAAAGTGCGCGCCGGCCAATGGAGCTGAAATGTCGGAAACATCGAAAAATAAGAAGCCTGCTTTGGTGGAATGAGGTTCTACCGCTTTTGCGACAAATAGTGCGCTCTGAATTTCCTCCCTCGCTCCCTTGTTCAACCCGCCTTTTACTTTGTTTCGGGGAAACGGCAAAGGATATTGCGAACGGCTAGCCGAAGGATGCACCAGTCTGCGTTCAATGTCCTCCTCCGTGGCAGGAGCAATCTTCGTTCGGTTTGCAGTGACGAGTTGCGCTTCCATGCTGGCCAACGCAATTGGCTGGGTACCATCGTTGGTCACGACCAGAAAAATCGGCACGAATCCGTATTCGCCATAATGCACGCTAAAAATCTTCGCCTTGTCAGCCATGTCATAGGGGTCGAGCGCAACTGTAACTTGCTCAGTCTGGTGCACATCATGCGCCGGATAGGCCCGGGCCGGCTGCGCCTGAGGCATTACGAAATCTTTCGCCGCCAAGCACACCAACGGCGCCACCGCGATTCCAACGAAGACCGCAGCACGAAGGCGAGCGCCTGGCCATGCACGAAACATGATGGTTGATTATAGGATGCGGGCGTTTTGAGCAACGGTGCCTTAGCTCGCGCCGATGCGTTTAGAATGTCACTCTCCCATGTACTTGCTGTACAGCTCGCTGCTGGCGATCAGCCTATTGATCACTATCCCGTACTGGATCTTTCAGATGCTGCGCCACGGGAAATACGGTGCGGGCCTGCGAGAGCGGCTGGGAAGAGTAGCGAGCAGGCTGCAAGGACAGCAACCAACGTCGGCAATTTGGGTCCATGCCGTCTCCGTCGGTGAGGTAGTGGCGGTTAGTGAATTAGTGGCGGGACTGCGCCGCCAATTTCCGCAGCATCGAGTAGTGGTCTCGACGACTACGGCTACCGGCCAAGAACTGGCGCGCGCTCGATTTGGGGAGAACAACGTTTTCTACTTCCCGCTTGACTTCGCGTTTGCTATTCGCCCCTACTTGCGATTGCTCCGCCCCGAACTGATCGTGATCGCGGAAACAGAATTCTGGCCGAACTTCCTTCATATGGCGCACGCAAGCCATACCCGCGTTGCAGTTGTGAACGCGCGCATCTCCGACCGGTCATGGCCCGGATACCGCCGCTCCCGCTTTCTGCTGAGACGAACTCTGCAAAATGTGGATCTCTTCCTGGCGCAGACCGAGGAAGACGCATGCCGTCTCGCCCAGGTCGGCGCGCCCGCAGCTCGCGTGCAGGTCAGTGGCAATCTCAAGTTTGATGTCGCGCCCGCTTCTCCTCCGCCGATTGTGGCCACATTGCGTTCTGCAATTCAGCAATCCTCTGCCGGCCCTATTATCGTTTGCGGAAGCACAATGGAAGAAGAGGAGCCGATTCTTCTGCGTGCCTTTGAAAATGTGCTGGCCAGCTATCCCAAGGCCGTGATGGTGCTTGCGCCGCGTCATCCCGAGCGCTTCGAGAAAGTTGCGGACCTGCTGCAACATCTTGGAATCCGCTTCTGGCGGCGCTCGTTATGGAATGGTGATGCCGTACACGGCGGTGTTCTTTTACTCGACAGCATCGGCGAATTGGCCTCAATCTATTCGCTGGCCGATGTTGCTTTCGTGGGCGGAAGCCTCGTGCCCAAGGGCGGACACAACATCATCGAGCCCGCCCAGCATGGCGCGGCGATAATCGTCGGCAATCACACGGAAAATTTTCGCGACATTGTGGGCCTATTTCAAAACCGTGATGCTGTACGCGTCACCGGCCCGGCGGAGTTCCCGCTAGTCTTAATGGAGCTTTTGTCTCATGACGCGGAACGGCGGGCTCTTGGCCATCGCGCTGCCGAAACTCTGCGTTCGCAAATGGGCGCCACACAAAAAACAATGGATGCTCTCGAAGCGCTATTGCAGCCGTCCCGCGTCGGAGTGGAGACCAGCCGTGCCTAGACTAGGCATCGGTTATTTGTCCTAAGGACATAAATCAGTGACTTCGCTTTTCGGCCTTGGCGTAGACATACGAAATGCGCTTTATAACCGCGGATTCATACGCGCCAAGAAACTGAAAGGGCCGGTCATAAGCGTCGGTAATTTGTCAGTGGGCGGTTCCGGTAAAACGCCCTTTGTTCTGCTCCTTGGCGAGTTGCTCAAGCAACGCGACATAAAGTTTAATATCCTCTCCCGCGGCTACGGACGCCGCTCTCGCGGCGTACTGCTGGTTGACCCTTCCGGCCCTGCTCGCGAATTCGGCGATGAGCCGATACTCATGGCACGACGGCTGAACGTCCCCGTCATCGTAGGCGAGGACCGTTATGAAGCTGGCTGCTTTGCGGAACAAGAATTCGGGCCGCAGTTGCACTTGCTTGATGATGGCTTCCAACATCGCGCTCTGGCCCGCGATTTCGACATCGTCCTGGTCACGCCCGAGGACGCCCGTGACCGCTTGCTTCCTGCTGGACGCTTGCGCGAACCACTCAGCGCGCTGCGCCGTGCCGATGCCATCGTACTCACCAGCGGCGCCACTCCGGAATCTTTCCCGCTGGACAGCAAGCTGATCTGGCGTGCGCGGCGCGGCATTCAAGCTAAAGATGTTCCTATCCGCCCGGTGGTGTTCTGTGGTATTGCGCGCCCTAAGAATTTCTTGATGCAACTTCGAATTGCGGGAATCGAACCCGCAGCCGAGGCCTTTTACCGCGATCATCACTCTTACACAGAACGGGACGTGCAAGACTTAACAAAGCTGCGCGTTCAAAGCGAAGCCGATGGCTTTGTGACTACAGAGAAAGACGCCATAAACCTGGGGGAGTTTCTTCCCGCTCTTGACTCGTTGGCAATCGTTCCCGTGAAAATGGAGCTGCTCGATGCCGATAATGCCGTGGATACCATGCTGCGCGCCATCGAGGAGCGCCGCCGGGCGTGAGAGAATCAGCGTACCCCAGCTCTTCATTTGACCTGGGAATATGCAGGGGCTAGAAAATGAGTGGCTCAAAATCCGGATGACTCAACATCCCAAGCAGTCCGAACGCCTCAAGAAAATAGTGGAATCCTTTCCCAAGGTCACGATCACCGTTGTCGGCGATCTTGTGGCGGATGAATTCGTGTTCGGAGAAATCTCCCGCGTCTCCCGCGAAGCTCCAGTCTTGATCTTGAAACACCGCGAGCGCAGCGTAGTCCCAGGCGGAGGAGCGAACGCGATCTGTAACCTCGCTGCGCTTGGGGTGAATGTTCTTCCGGTTGGTGTGCTTGGGGATGACGAGCCCGGGCGCCTTCTGCTCAAGCAATTTCGCCACAAGCGTATCCCGGTCAGTGGTGTTTTAAAGGACAAACATTACGCTACCGTAACCAAGACCCGTATCCTTGCTGGCATGACGCACACAGCCCGCCAACAAGTTGTACGAGTTGATCGCGAGCCGGAATCTGAGCCCAGTCCGCATCTTAAGCGCGAACTAGTGCTGGCGGCACGGGAATACGTTCGCGCGTCGGATGCATTGCTGGTTTCTGACTACGGCTACGGTTCGGCTTCGCCCGCCATTCTGAATGAGATTCGTGGGAAGACCCCGGTCGCGGGCGTTCCTGTGGTGCTCGATTCACGCTTTCGCATGTTGCAGTTTTCCGGTGTCACCGCCGCCACTCCCAATGAGCCCGAACTGGAAGAGGCTCTCGGCATCCGTGTCGGTCAGGATTGGAAGCTCCTGTGTTCCGCCGCCGAGCAGATTATGTCGAGGATGAAACTGCAATCCCTGCTGGTCACGCGCGGGCGCGATGGCATGGTTGCCTTTTCCCGCCGCCATAAGCCCGTGGACATCGATATTTTCGGCTCCGATCAGGTAGCAGATGTTACTGGCGCGGGCGATACTGTCATCGCCACGTTCACGGCATCTTTAGCCGCGGGGGCCAGCAGCGAAGAAGCAGCCCATCTGGCGAATTATGCTGGAGGAATCGTGGTCATGAAGCGGGGCACCGCGACTGTGGCCCGGGAAGAGCTCTTGCATGCGATCGATCAAGCGCCACCTGCAACTAGACCTCATTGAGCACGGAGACAGAAATTAAAGAAAAAATCCTAAACGGCGAACAAGTAAGACAGCGCATCGCCGAGTGGCGGCGAGGCGGCGAATCTATCATTCTCGCGAATGGTGGCTTCGATCTGCTGCATGTTGGCCATATCCGCTACTTGCATGCAGCCAAACAGCTAGGCGGACGTCTGCTTGTGGCAGTGAACTCGGATGAGTCAATGCGCTCGCTAAAAGGCCAAGGACGCCCGCTGATTCCGGCCGAAGAGCGCGCCGAAATTGTCTCGGCCCTCGCCGACGTGGATGCTGTAGTGATCTTTTCGGAACCCGATGTTCGCCGCCTTATTCGCGAGATCCGCCCCGACATTCACGCTAAGGGGACTGATTACACAGTCGAAAGTGTCCCCGAACGTGATGAAGTGCTCGCGCAGGGCGGGCGCGTAGTCATCGTCGGTGATCCCAAGGACCACTCCTCCACCGAAATCATCCGATCACGGATCGAGGCGCGCCGTTCGTGAGCGCGGCGCCGCATGTAACTGCTCCGGCATTCTGCCGCATCTTGATCGTTCGCCTCGGCTCGATGGGCGACATCATTCACACTCTTTACGCAGCCACAGCGCTGCGAGCGGCTTTTCCCGAGGCAACTCTCGGCTGGGTGATCGAAGAACGCTGGGCTGAGTTGCTTTGTACTCTTCCTACGCCACGCTCCGGGGCGCGTTCCCCTCAGCGGCCGCTGGCCGACAAAATTCACACCGTAAACACAAAACTGTGGCGCCACCGTTTATTCCACCTTCAGACTTGGGAACAAACGGCCTCCGCGTTTAGCGACTTGCGTGCGCCGGAGTATGAAATTGCAATTGACTTCCAGGGCGCAATTCGCTCTGCCCTGCTGGCACGCTGGTCAGGGGCGCCGATCATCTATGGTTTCGCGCGGCCGCGCGAAAATATTGCCAGCATGCTCTACAGGCGAAAAGTAATCGCGCGCGGCACGCACGTCATAGAGCAGAATTTATCACTCGCTGAAGCGGTTATACGAACGCCGCTGGCGGTGCCGGAGATCCAGTTTCCTTACGACCCGGCCGCCGAGCATGATTGTGACTCCAATGTAGATGCTAACCGCGCAAGTAATTTTGTCCTGCTTAATCCTGGAGCAGGTTGGGGCGCGAAGCAGTGGGGACCGGAGCGGTATGGCGAGGTGGCGAAGCAACTGGCAGAGAACTGCTTGTTGTCATTCATTAATTTCGGTCCGGGGGAAGAACAGTTGGCAAAAGCGGCGGAAGCGGCCAGCAGTGGGGCTGCCCGTCCGTTTTCAGGTTCACTGACGCAACTGATCGCACTCACCCGGCGTGCGCGCCTGTTCATCGGCGGTGACACCGGCCCAATGCACCTCGCGGCGGCTTTGCGCGTTCCAGTCGTAGGAATTTTCGGCCCCACCGATCCAGCTCGCAATGGGCCGTTCGGAACCCGCAGCATCGTCCTGCGCGACCCGGCAAGCACCACATCCCACAAGCGCCGCTCTCGGCCCGACGAGGGCTTGCGCGAAATCAGTCCCGAACAAGTCGTGGAAGCCGCGCGCCGACTCTTGCGGAGCCGTTGTGCCTAGTTGGAGCCATATCGCGCGCCGCATCCGCGTTCCAGTTGGCTTCGTGTTTGCCGTTTGCTATTTCTGGCTGGCAAGACCAACGCCGCGACCTATTCTTATCGGCGCGATCATTGTGCTTTGCGGTTTATTTATCCGCGCCCTCGCCTCCGGCTACGTGCAGAAGAATGAAGAACTCACCACCGGCGGCCCGTACGCCTATACCCGCAATCCGTTGTATTTCGGTTCGCTGATCCTGGCCGTCGGCTTCGGCTGGGCTGCTCAGAACTGGTGGATCGCGGCCGCGATCCTGCTGATTTTTGTCGTGATCTACATGCCGGTGATTCTGGACGAAGAGAGATTTCTCCGGCAGAGATTTCCGAACTTCGCAGCTTATTCCCATCAGGTCCCGCGCTTCATTCCACGGCTCACGCCATTCATGGGAACATCCGGCGCTTTCTCCTG
>Ga0209473_1001105_pt1 | contig 15153 bp, 17 predicted proteins | sample GraSoiAngelo_133_FD_185890 | JGI IMG/M metagenome (GOLD analysis project Ga0209473, IMG submission 185890) | Grasslands soil microbial communities from the Angelo Coastal Reserve, California, USA - 14_0929_05_20cm (SPAdes) (version 2) | ecosystem: Environmental > Terrestrial > Soil > Grasslands ...
CCGGCACGACGGCGCCGGTGCTGTCCTTGACGACGCCCGTGACTTGCCCCGTGGACTGCGCGAACGCTGGCGTGGTGGCGAGAAGAGCCGTCGCCGCAGCAAGCCGAAGGCTGCCGATGCTCGACCAGAGCATGTCCCCCTCCTCCGTGAAGGCTTCGAGCGAAGCTGGGTACGCTGGTGAACGGCAGGTGTTGTAGGCAGGCCGTGACGGGATAGTCAAACCCGGCTCTGCCAGGCAATGCCGGAAGCTGGGCTGCGGCCACGTCGAACTCGTTGGCGACGATGCGAACCGGCGCTGCCCGAGTGATCCTTCAGCCGCACAGAAGATTCTGCGACACGCGAACATCGAGACGACGCTCGCGATCTACAGGCACGTCGACGGAATCGAAGAGATGCGCGCGGCAGTCGCAAAGCTCGACTTCGGTCCGCTCGAAGAGCAAGCGCCGTTCAAAGCCATTTCTAAAGAGCCGAGCACGGACGACAGCGAATGGATGCCGCTGAGCGGCGTCCGGTCACAGAGGACGAGATGGAAGCCTTCCTGTGGGCGCTCATTGCTTCAGAGCATAAGCGGCGTACTCGCAAATGGCGTCGCGCAGGTGATCGAGCGCTTGGCCGGGCGTCAGCGGAACGCCGCCGGCCAGAACCACAGGGTGCCGGTGTAGATCGCTGCGTGTCATCTGGTAGCGGGTCAGTACACTGCCCGCTGTTGCTGGACCTGCTTGGTGGCCAACGAGAAGCGTGGCTCGGGGGACCCGAGCGATCCGAGCAGCGCGCGCGCCGCGTAGTCGCCCACTGCGGGCCCGTGCTTGAAGCCGTGGCCTGAGCCGCCTCCAACCAGCCAGACATTCTCCAACTCGGGATGGCGGTCGATGAGAAAGTCGCCGTTTGAGGTGTTCTCGTACTGGCAGACGCGGCTCTCGACCAGCGGCGCCTGGGCGAGCGCCGGGAAACGGCGGACCAGGAAATCGCGCGAGGCCGCGAGACCGGCGGGCGTCACCTGGCGCTCGAGCGCGTCAGGATCGATGGGCGGGCCGTGCGCGTCGAACGCCAGCTTGAAGCCGCGCGCCTCCAGATCGGGCATTCCGTAAACGATGTTCTCCAGGTTGGACAGGTCGGCCCACACCGGAAGGGCCGGCGGGGCAAAGCGCCTGTCGCCGGCCGGCGGCCCGAAGAAGAACACTTCCTGGCGCGTGGGCTGGATGCGGTCGCGCAGCACCTGGGGAAAGAGGCGCGGCAGCCAGGGTCCACAGGCGAAAACGAAAGCCCCGGCCTGCAGCGCGCGGCCATCGCGCAGCCGCACGTCGGTCAATCTGCCCTTGCCGGCCGGCGGCGCGACGGCGGCCTGAAGGTAGGTAGCGCCGGCTGCGACCATCTCCTGCACCAGCGTGAGCACCGCGCGCCGCGCCATCACCGCTCCGCTCGCCGGCTCGAGCTGTCCGGCGGTGATGCCTTCGAGCGAGATCTGCGGGTACCGCTTCGCCAGCTCGCTGCGCGAGAGGTCCTCGACCCGCCCGCCTGCGCGCCGGATCGCCTCGCCGCTCTCGCGCGCGTAGCGGTCGTCGCGGCCAATCAGCTCCAGCACGCCGATGCGGTGCAGGACGGGCAACGCAGCGCGCCTCGACAGGTCGCCCCAGAAGCGGAGAGAGGCCAGCGCCATGCGCGTGTAGATCTCGTCCTTGCCGTACCCGAGGCGGATGACGCGCGACTCCCCGCCCGAGCTGGCGCGGGCGTTGGCCGGTCCGTACGCGTCGACGATGAGGACGCGGCGGCCGGCGCGCTGCAAGTGCCAGGCGGTCCAGGCCCCGAAGACGCCGGCGCCGATCACCGCGACGTCGTAACCGCCGGAGCGGCGAGCGGCCGGCGCGGGAAGCGCGGCCACTGCGGCGAGCTTCACCAGATCGCGCCGCCGGATCACGGGATCGTCGCGCTGCGCACGAAGGGCGGCAGGAACGCGTTGGGAAAGTCGTCGTGCTGCACGCCGCTCACCTCGCGTTGCCGCAAGCCCGGTCGCCAGAGGCCCGAGCCGCGCTCGCCGGCCGCGCCGCCGGCCCCCTGCGCGACGCACGCATCATCGCACGAAAAGCGACCGCGCGCAGGTGACGGACCACGGGTTCTCTTGCGCAGCCGCGGGGGACCTCCTTTGACCGCGCCCCAACATAGGGGTCCCGCGGTGACCGCTCATACTGCAAGTGAAATCCGGGACCGTGCGTCGGAAAATGAACGCCCGCGTACGTTTTTGCGTCGCGCTTTCAACGCCTTGAGAAATTTCCGTAGGGCCACGTCAGCAAGGCACGTACGACCAACGGGTGACCGCCGTGACGCGAGTCCTGGTCGTCGACGACAACGAGGACTCACGCGCCATCTATTCAGAAATCCTGTCGCTGGCCGGGCACGGTGTCGTCACCGCCGCGGACGGCGAGGAAGCGATCGCGTACGCGCTGCGGATCCCCTTCGATCTCATCATCCTCGACCTCTGCCTCCCCAAGGTCGACGGGATCCGCGTGATCAAGGAGGTGCGCAGCTCTCCCGTGGCGCGGCACACGCCGATCGTCACCGTCTCGGCCGGGGACGAGCTCATGCACAGAGAGGCGCTCGCGGCAGGCGCGGACCTCGCGCTCCGGAAGCCCTGCCTTCCAGACGAGCTGCGGGAAGCGGTGAGAACCTTTCTGAACGCAGACCGCGGCCGTGAACGGGGAGCCGCCCGCGCTCGCACCAAGCGCTCGTAAAATTGTCGTCGCAAGGAGAAGAGGAATCTCACTCCCGCAGCCCGTGGGGAACGATCGCCCACTCCAGCACGTCGAACACCGCCTGGACGGCGAGCGCCATCAGGCCGGCCGGGATGGCGCCTTCGAGGATCAGGCCGGTATCGGCGAGGCGAATGCCGGTGAGGATCGACTGGCCGTAACCGCCAGCGCCGATCAGCGCGCCCAGCGTCGCGGTACCGACGTCGATCACAGCGGCCGTCTTGATCCCCGAAAGCATCGACGGCGCCGCGAGAGGAAGCTCGATGCGCCGCAGCACGGCGCTGGCGGGAAGCCCCAGCGCTTCCGCCGACTCGAGCAATTCCGGCGCGATCCCGGAAAGCCCCGCGTGCGTCCCGCGGAGGATCGGCAGCAGGCTGTAGAGGAAGAGAGCGACGATGGCGGGGCCAGCGCCGATTCCGAGCAGCGGGATCATGAACACGAGCAGCGCGAGGGAAGGGATGGTCTGGATGACGCCGGCCGTGGCGAGGATCGCCTGCCCCAGCCGCGGCCGCCGCCAGGCGAACACGCCGAGGGGCACCGCGAATGCGATGGCGGCGGCCAGCGAAACGGCCACGAGAAACAGGTGCTCGACGGTGCGCTTGCCGATGCGGCGCAATGCGCTTCCTGCCGCCGCGGCCTGCGAGATGCCGAATCTCTCGCGCAGGAAGTCCGAGGCGACCTGCGCCTCGGGAACGCGCTCGAGCAGGGCCCGCGCATTCATCGCCACCATCTCGCGCGCCGAGATCGCGCCTTCCAGACGCGCCAGCGCCTGCGAGGCGGCCTCGGGCAGGTCGGTCCGCTGCAGGAGAACGGCGTCGTACCTGGGGAAGGCGCGGCGGTCGTCCACCAGCACGACGAGGTCACCCGCCTGGATCTCGGCGTCGGTCGAGTAGAGGTCGGTGGCGGCGATGCCGCCCGAACGCAGCGCCCGGTACGCGAGCTCGTGTTGCATGCCGCGCACGTGCGCGTCCGAGAAGCCGTACACCTCGCGCAGGCGCGGCCAGCCGTCGCGGCGGCGGAGGAACTCGTTGGTCAGCCCGATCTCGAGCTCGCGGTGTCGCGCCAGGTCCGACAGCGACCGGATGCCTTGCCGCTCCGACTCCGCCCGGCGCATGCCGATCGCGTACGTGTCCTCGAATCCCAGGCTGCCTCCGGCGCGCAAGCCCAGGCGGGGCAGTGCGCCCGCGAGATCGCGTTTCCCTTCCAGGAGCTCCTCGACGATGGTGCCCGTGTACTCGGGATAGAGGTCGATCTGGCGGGCTCGGAGCGCTTCCCAGAGCACGCGCGTGCCGCCCACCTCCCGGCGGTGCTCCGCTTCGATACCCGCGGACCGCAGCGTCTGGACGGCGATCTCCGCGAGGATCACCGACTCGGTGAACTGCTTGGACCCGATCTGCAGCGCCGCCGCCAATGCCAGCGCAATCATGGCGACCGCCTGTGCGCCTGGACGAATCGTGCGACAAACTCGTCGGCGGGCGCGCGCGCGAGCTCCTCCACAGGCCCCTGCTGCACGATGCGCCCGTCCCGGAGCAGGACCGCGTTGCCGGCGAGGAAGGCCGCTTCGGCGAGATCGTGCGTCACCATCACCACTGTCTTTCCCAGCCGCGCGAAGGCGTCGCGCAGGTCCTGCTGCAGATCGAACCGCGTCATTGGATCGAGGGCGCCGAGCGGCTCGTCGAGGAGCAGGACCTCGGGATCGAGCATCAGCGCCCGCATCAGGCTGACCCGTTGCGCCTGCCCACCGGAGAGCTGGCGGGGAAAACGGCGCAACGCGTCGTGCGGAAGGCGGACGACTGCCGCGAGCTCTTCGATCCGCGCGGCGACGCGCGTCGCATCCCACCGAAGCCAGCGCGCGACCAGCGCGACGTTCTCGTTGGCCCCGAGGTGAGGGAACAGCGCGCCACCTTGGACTACGTATCCGATCTGGCGCCGGATCGGCTCCAGCCCGTCGGATGGCAGGGGGCGGCCCCGGAAGCGCACGGTGCCGCTATCGGGTCGAATCAACCCGTTCAGCATCCGCAGCAGGGTGGATTTCCCCGCGCCACTCGGTCCGATGAGCGCCGTCGTCGTCGCCTCGGGAATCGCCAGATCGATCGGTCCGACGACCACCGCGCCGCCGTAGCGTTTCACCACTGCCGTAGCTTCGAAGACCGCCATGCGGGCACGAACGTAGCGTGCGCGCGCCGTCCCGGCGAGCCCCGCCTCGGCGGCACCTCGCCGCACGCGCCGGACGGGCGCACCTTCGCAGCGGAGGACTGGAAATGGAAAGCATCAAGCATGCGCTGGGCGAGACGCTCGGGAGCGACGTGGTGCGCCTGCTGAATGCGGTGGAGCGGGGCGATCACGACTCCATCGACGGCACGCAGGCGCTGGCGCAGTTCGAACGTCTCACTCGCGACCTCCATCCGGTCAAGTTCCTGGAGGTGGCGCGAGAAGCGTTGGGATTCCTCTCCCGCCCGCAGCGGCTCGCCTTGGCCGAGCTCCTGCAGGCGCGCGCCCGCTATACGGATCTGACGGCTCCAGGCCTGATGAAGCAGGGCTTGCAGGATCCGGGAGAGATCGCCCTCGCGCTGCAGGCGCTGCACAACGAAGATCCGGAGCTGGTCATCGAGCTGCTCGGCTCGGAGTTTCGCCACCTGCCGGTGATGAAGCTGACGCTGGCGGCGCTCGCTGCCGTCGCTGCGAAGCACCGCGTCCTTCCGGCCGATCACCTCCGGTAGGTCCGCCTGCGATAATCGTGAGGACGTGTTCCAGTCCTGGTACTCGACTTGTCCGCCGGGCGCGGAAGAGGCTCTCGAAGGAGAGCTGCGGGGCATCGGAGCAAAAGGCATCCGCGCCGGACGTGGCGTGGTGCGGTTTACCGGCGAACGCGAGATTGCGCTGCGGGCGTGCCTGCAGCTGCGCACGGCGCTGCGCGTGCTCGAGCCCGTCGGCGAGTTCGCGGCGACCAACGCGGAGGAGCTCTACGAAGGCGCGGCGAAGCTTCCCTGGACCGAGCTCATCGCGCGCGGCCAGACGCTGGCTGTGGCCGCGAGCGGGCGCGCCGAGGGGCTGACGCACACCCACTTCGTCGAGCAGAAGCTGAAGGACGCGGTGGTGGACGTCCTGCGGACGCGTGCGCGGTTCCGTCCCGATGTCGATCCGGCAGCGCCTGACGTTCTCATCGTCGCCCACCTCGCCGAAGGCGCGTGCAAGGTCTCGCTCGATCTCGCCGGGGATCTGCTGTCGAACCGCGGCTATCGCGTCCGCACCGTGGAGGCGCCTCTGCGCGAGTCGCTCGCGGCGGCCGTCGTGCTGTATTCGGGATGGGACGGCACGGCGCCATTGAAGGATCCCCTCTGCGGGTCGGGAACGATGGCGATCGAGGCGGCGCTTTTCGGCGCGCGGCGTGCGCCCAATGCCGAACGGCGTCTGGCTTGCGAGCGGTGGCCGCGGACGGCGGCGGAGGATGCGACACTGCTCGAGCGATTGCGTCGGGAACTGGCAGCGCTCCAGGTCCAGCCTGCGCCGGTCTTCGCTGCGGACCGCGATCCGGCGGCGGTCGAGGCCGCCCGGTCCAACGTGCGCGCCGCGCGCGTGCTGGTAGAGGTGGCGTTGCAGGATGCGCGCGAGATCCAACCGCTCGATCCCCCGGGACACCTCCTCCTGAACGTACCCTACGGGGAACGCCTCGAAGCAGGTGGTCGGAAGCCGCTGAAGACGTTCTACCACCAGCTCGGCGCAGCGCTCCGGCGCCTGAAAGGGCATCGGGCGACAGTGTTGAGCGGGAGCGAAGACTTCGAGAGCGCGTTCGGCGTGCGACCGCGCGGACCGCGCCGGATCATTTGGAACGGCCCGCTGCGGTGCACGCTGTACCAGTATGAGTTCTAGATCGATTACCGCTTGTCGAAATCGCTGCCGCTCACGTCGTTGGGCAGCTCACCCTTGCTGTGCGATCGGCCGGTCTTCTCCGCCTGATCGAACTCGTCCTTGCGCTGTTCCACTTCGCGCTCGGCCTCCAGCCCGGTCTGCACCGTATCGGTCCTCTTCGCGAAGTCCGTCGCCTGATCGCGGTACTTCTTGTCCGCCGACTTGCTGCCTTCACCTTCGTTCTTGTTGAGCTTGTTTTCGTCCATGCCCGACAACTTGGCGACGGAGCGCCGCGTCGCCAATGCGCACCCGCCCGCTCATCGAGGTGGGCAGCGGCCACCCGCCCGGACCTTGTGAGCGGACGGCCGCATTGCCACCGTGCAAGGGCTGGAGGTCGCCATGCGCATCATCCTCGGTCTTGCGGCGCTGCTGCTCGCAATCGGCTGTGGAGGTTCGGCCCCGACCGGCGCGGGCTCCCTCGGCGGCTCGGACGCAGGCACGACGCCCGCCGGGATCGTCGCCATTACGCTTTCGCAGACCGACATCCACATCCCGGTCGGTGCGATGACGGCGTTTGCCGTGACCGGGACGCGCAACGACGGGAGTCGCGTCGACGTCACGCAGGAGGCGCAGGCGGTTTCGTCGGATACCTACGTCGCCACCGTTACTCACGGTCCCGGCTCGCAGATCCAGATCGGCGGGGCGTCGGCGGGAACCGCGACCATCACGGTGATGCTGGGCATGCTCCGGCAGACCTGTGCCGTTACGGTGACCCGCTAGGATCGTCGTTCGGAGCGGAGGGGTACTTCGTTGCGGCAACACGACGCGCGCCGCTGGGTGCTGATCGCCGGTGTCCTCGGCTCCAGCATGGCGTTCATCGACGCCACGGCGGTGAACGTCATTCTTCCCGTGCTCCAGAACGATCTGCGAGCGACGGTCGCCGAGGTGCAGTGGGTGATCGAGGCGTATCAGCTCTTTCTCGCCGCGCTCATCCTGCTCGGGGGCGCGCTCGGCGACCGGTTCGGGCGGCGCAGGGTGTTTGCGGCCGGCGTATTCATCTTCGCGGTGGCCTCCGCGGCATGCGGATTCGCTCCTTCGGCCGTGTTCCTCATCGGCGCGCGCGCCATCCAGGGGATCGGAGGCGCGCTGCTCACGCCCGGAAGCCTCGCGCTGATCACCGGCGCCTACGAAGACACGGAGCGGGGCGCGGCCATCGGCAGTTGGTCGGCGTTCTCCGCGCTGACATCCGCGGCCGGTCCAGTGCTCGGCGGTTGGCTCGCGCAGCATCTCTCGTGGCGCGCCATCTTCTTCCTCAACGCGCCCATCGCCGCGGCGGTGCTGGCGATCTGCCTGCTGCGCGTGACAGCAAGCCGGCCGGCGCAGAAGCCTGGGCTCGATCCCGGCGGCGCATTGCTCGCCACCCTCGGGCTCGGCGGTATCACGTATGGGCTCATCGAATCTCCCCAGCGCGGCTTCGTGGATGCCGCTGTCGCCGGAAGCCTGGTTGCAGGCGCCATCGCTTCGCTGGCGTTCATCGTCGTCGAGTCCCGCGCCCGCGCGCCGATGTTGCCGCTCGACATCTTCCGTTCGCGCGCGTTCGCCGGGGCGAATCTGTTGACGCTCTTCCTCTACGGCGCCCTGGGCGGGTTCTTCTTCTTCCTCCCGTTCGACCTCATCCAGCTGCGGGGGTACTCGCCCACACAGGCCGGCGCGGCGCTGTTGCCGTTCGCTGCGTTGCTCTTCGCAGGATCGCGCTCGGCGGGAGCGCTCGCCGTCCGAATCGGAGCGCGCAAGCCGCTGACGCTCGGGCCAGCGTTGGCCGCCGCCGGACTGGTCGTGATGGCCCTGTCGCCTTCCGGAGGCAGCTATTGGACGTCGACCCTTCCGGGGCTCCTTCTGCTCGGCATCGGCATGACCACGACCATCGCGCCGCTCACGACCACGGTCATGTCGTCGTGTCCGCAAGCCCGTGCGGGGCTTGCATCGGGAGTGAACAACGCCGTCGCCCGCGGCGCGTCGTTGCTCGCCATCGCCGTGATCGGCGCCGCGGCAATCGCCTCGTTCTCGGCGCGGTTCGAGGAGGGGCTCGCGAAGCTGCCGTTGGCGCCACAGGTCCGCTCCGAACTGCTCGCACAGAGAAGCCGCTTGGCGGCGCTCGAGATCCCGCGCTCGGTGTCGGCCCACTTGCGGAAGTCGATCGAGTCGACGGTGGCCTCTTCCTTCCGCGACTCCTTCCGCCTCGCGCTGCTCCTCGCCGCATCCCTCGCGCTAGCCAGCGCGCTCGTCGGCCTGCTGACGATCCGGGTGAAGGGCCGCAGGTGAAAGTCACGTCGCGGGCAGCGACAGCCACGCGGAGCCCATGCCGTTTGGGTCCGCCGGGCACGGAATGGACCGCGCGTCGAACGGCGACGTCACTTACGCGGTCGAAATTCGCGATTCACGAATCGGCCGACGGTTCGCGTCCCATCCGCGTCGATCCTGATGACGAGCCGATGGCCTTCCGGAGCCGGTTCGAAATGTGGATACGGCTGGTGGCTGAGGTGGGCTATGAGGCGCCTGCGTCCCGCCGCGGTGCCGACCGATGACACCAATGCCGCAAGAGGACGGACCTCGCCCCGCTTGGATTTCTTCACGCGCGGACCCACGCGCTGAGGATACCGATTTTCTGCGAATTCGAAACCCCGCGGGAGAATGCCGTCGGTCAAATTTCAGACGCCTTACGGCGCCGACACTGGCGCGGTGCCTGAACGGGCGGCTGCTCAAAGGCTGTCAGGCGGCCGACTAGCGACGTGATCCCGCCGCTTCAGTGCGAAGCACAGCCAGCCGCGCCTGAGCCCCCTTTAACGCGTGCTGCAACTCCGGTTCGCAGTCCTTCCAATGCTCGACGAATCGGGAGTAGTACACAACGGCATTCTCCCGGTTTCCGCGCCTCTCCTCGATCTGAACGTTGGGATCGGGCATCGCTCATGACGTGCGGTTCGATCCGGCACGCCTTCAGCGAGATGTCGGTCGCCGCATCGCGGAAACTGCGAGCGGCGCGGCCGTGGACGCAGGAAGAACTCGCCGTCCGCTCGGCGTCTCCGCGCGGTACATCCAGAGCGTCGAAGGCGGCCGCCAGAACGTGACGCTTTCGTCGTTGGCGCGAGTCGCACGTGAACTCGGTGCGCCCGTGCGCGCGCTGTTCGACGTCCCGACGCTGCTAGGGATGTACTGCGGTCGCCGCGCTGCCCGACCGCGCCGGTGCCGAGGTGCCCCAGGTAGACAGCGCGTCTTGATCGGGAGGCAAAAGATGGCCGTCTCTTCGCCCTGGTGCGGCAGACGCTTTGGGACGCTCTCGTCGCCCCTTTTTGCCCCAAGTTCCCCAAGCTGCCGGCCCATGTACGAAGGCCCGCTCCCTGGTCGGGATCCGGGCCCTTTACAGAGGGAAATTGGCTATCTGGTGCCCAGGGCGAGATTCGAACTCGCACGCCTTACGGCGCCGCCCCCTCAAGACGGTGTGTCTACCAGTTCCACCACCTGGGCGAGAGCAGGGAGCGCGCTTCGTAGCACCGCTCCCGGCATTCTTCAAGACTACTTCCTGGACGGAGCCGGAGGGTTCGCGGGCGGCGTCTGGGTGTTCTGCGCAGGGATCGCCGCACCGCCCGTAGCGGGCGCCGGAGCCGTCTGACCGGTGGGCACCGCCGGCCGCGGGCCGCTCTTTTCCTCCGACTTCTTCGCCGCGTCCTGGGCAGCGATGTTCCGTCGGGCGCGGAGCACGGAGTCGCTGTGCGAGGAGCGCCAGGCGAGCGTCAGCGACGTCACCATGAAGATGATCGCGCACACCGTCGTGACCTTGCTGAGGAAGGTCACAGAGCCTCGGCCGCCGAAGACGGTGTTCGAGGACCCGCCGCCGCCGGCGAAGGCGGCCATCGCGTCGCCTTTTCCGGGCTGGAGAAGGATCACGAAGATGAGGAACACGCTGACGACGACGTGGATGGTGACGATGAACGCGAACATGAGGGGTGCGCGAATAACATGCGCTCCGGGGGCGGGCAAGCTGGCTCGATCCGGGGGCTTGCCTGCCTTCCCGCTGCGCGAAAGGTAGTATGCGTTCATGCCCGGCGCGCTGGAGCTTCCGCCCATCAGCACGGCCATTCTCGCCGACGTCGAGCAGGCCGCCGTCGACTGCGGCGTGACGCGCGATCAGATGACCGAGGCCGCGGCGCGCGCGGCAGCCGCGATCTCGCGGAAGATGCTCGACAACCAGCTCGCCGCGGCAACGGTGGTGGCGCTGGCGGGTAACGGCGTCAAAGGCTCCGTCGCGTTGCAGGCGCTGCGCATCCTGCATGGGTTCGGCGCGCAGTGCTCTGCGGTCCTCGTGGGCGGCGAGCGCGACATGCGGCCCGAGACAGCCCGCGCGGTGGCGGTCTGCGAGCTGCTTCGGCTGCCGTTGCTGCAGCCGCGGTCTCCGGCGGTGCGCGGCGCCGTCGCGGATGCCAAGCTCGTTCTCGACGGCCTGGTCGGCGTCGGGTTGGACGGTGCGCCGCGGGAGCCGCTCGCATCGCTCATCCGGATCTCGAACGAGGTCCGCGCGAACGCGCTTTCCCTCGAATGCCCCAGTGGCCTGGAGCCCGATAGCGGGGAGCCGCTTCAGCCCACGCTAAAGGCGCGGACAACCCTCGCGCTGGGCTTGCCTTGCGCCGGACTCTTCGCGCCTCTCGCCTGGCAGTTCACCGGCGAGGTCTGGCTCTGCGACATCGGCTATCCGCCGGAAGCGCTGGAGCAGGCAAAGCTCGATGCCGAGGGGCTCTTCGAAACCAACGAGATCATCCGCCTGCGCTAGACCTCGATCAATCCCTTCCGCAGTCCCTCCGTGACCGCTTCCACCCGGTTCGTCACCTCGAGCTTGTCGTAGATGTGCTCGAGGTGCGTCCGGACGGTGGCCCGCGAGAGATCGAGCACGCCGGCGGCCTCGTTGTTCGACAGGCCCTTCGCGATCAGCCGGAGGATCTCCACCTCGCGTTCGGTCAAAGGACGGGTGGGAGGCTCCTCGCGCAGGGCCGGTTTCCCCTCCGTCTCGGGGACACGAAAATGACGGAGGAGTCGCCGCGCCAGGCTCGGCTGGATCACGCTGCCGCCCGCCTTCACCTCGCGGATGGCGTCGAGGATCTTCTCCGAGCTCGCGCCTTTCAGCAGATACCCGGAGGCGCCGGCCTTCACCGCGTCGAGGACCTTCTCCTCCTCGTCGAAGATGGTGAAGATCAGGACCTCGATCGATGGCCACTTCCGCTTCACCTGGCGGGTCACTTCGATTCCGCTCATGCGCGGCAAGCCCAGGTCCTGGAGGAGCACGTCGGGCTGCTTCTGCTGCAGCAGCTCGAGCACCGCCTCGCCGGAAAGCGCGGTGCCGACCACCTCGATCTCCGGCGACTCCTGCAGGATCTTCACCTGCGCCTTGAGGATCTGCGGCTGATCCTCGCAGACGACGACCTCGATTTTCCTTGCGGGTGCGGCGCTCATCGCTCCAGCTCCTCTCCGGCGTGGACCCCGAGCTCGATGCACGTACCCTTTCCGGGCGCCGACGTCATCCGGAAGTCGCCCGATACCTTCTTTGCGCGCTCCCGCATGTTGGCGAGCCCGTAATGGCCCGCCCGAGAGAGCGTTGCGGGGTCGGAGGGCAGGGTGAAACCCGGCCCGCGGTCGTGGATCGTCAGCTTGGCGCGTTCCTCGTCGAACGCAAGGCTGACTTCGACCACCGTTCCCTTCGGACAATGCTTTGCGGCGTTGGTCACCGCCTCCTGCAGCACCCGGAACAGGGCCAGCGCGCTCTCCGGGCCGACCGATCGCTCGGGTCCGGTGCGCTCGAAACGCACGTCCAGACGATGCCGTCCGGAGGCGAGCCTGCAGTAGTCCGAGACGGTGCCGACGAGGTCGAAGTCCTCCTTCATCATCCGCAGGCTGCGGCGCAGCTCATCCATCGATTCGGAGGCCGCGTCGTGGAGGTCGGAAAGCTCCTTGCGAATGGTGGGCAGGATCACGGCGCGAGCCTCGGTGTTTCCCGACAGGCGCGCGCGCACTTCCGAGCCGTCGATCATGTTCAGCAGGTATTCGCTCTGGATCACGACCGAGGAGAGCACGCCTCCGAGCCCGTCGTGGATTTCGCGCGCCAGCCGGTTCCGCTCGTCGACGATGGCCATGTCGCGCAGCGCCGTGGAGAGCTTCTGCAGCTCCCGGTGCTTCGTCCGGTCGCGCTCGTTCAGGTACACGATCACGTAGACGAGGATGCAATTGATCGCCGAGTACCAGAGCAGGATGAAGACATCGATCTGCGTCAGCGCGTGGCCGCCGAGCACCTGGCTGGCCTTCGCCACCACCGGGAAGGCAAGCAGCGGCGGGACCACGGCGAGTGGAGTGGGAAAGAGGAGGACGAACTGGATGGTGAAGAGCAACTGGGCCGCAAGCAGCGGACTGCGGAGCCCACCGGTGACGCTCACCAGCCAGACCAGCACGCAGAGGTCGGCGCAGAGCGTGGCGAAGGTCAGCGCCTTGCCCAACTTCTTGCGCGCGAGGAAGAGGTAGTTCGCGGCGCTGTACGCGACCATCAGCAGGTAGACGGCGAACGGTTTTGAGCCCCGGATGCCGAACGCCGCCGACCACGACGGCACCCCGATGACGCCGAGGCCGAGCACCAGGAACGCGAGCCGGGCATAGAACAGCGCCCGGGCCCGGGTGAGGAAGCGGTCCTCCTGGAAGACGCGCGACCTCTCGGTGCGCTCGGGCCGCGCCGCGAAGAGCCCACCGCGCGACGGCGCGCCGACCAGCGTCCCCCTCTCCCCCATGCGCGCGCGACGATAGCAGCGCGCTCGGGCGACGGGCAATCAAGGGCCCGCGTCAGCTCCGCAGGCGCGCGCGATGTCGGGATGGCGCGTGAAAACGTACTGCTCGCGCGGTGTCGACCGGCCCGTCTTCTCGTCGAACAGAGGGGTGCCGCCCGGGTACATCGTCCCCTCCGGATCCCCGAACGGATTCAGTCCCTTTGCAGCGAGCTGCTGGTCGAGGCAGGACCCGGCGGGCGCGGTCGGCGGCGCCGGCGCCTCCTGGCGGCACGGCGCGGCGAGTAGCGCAACCAGGGTTGCCCAGCGCGTCATCGCTGCTATCCTGCCCGGCGGCGGCGAGGAACGCCAGATGACGCCACTTCTGCGCTGGGGCGACGCGCTCTTGAAGCTGGAGCTGTTCCGGCCTCGCGGGTCAATCGCCGATCGCGTTCCCACGCCGTCCCGCGTCGTGGAGCTGACCGGAAACCAGGCGCTCTCGCTCGCGCGACATGGAGCGACCTTCGCTCTTCGCGGCGCGGTCACGTACGAGATGCATGCGGCGCTTCGGATGTGGGGTGTGGCCGTGGTGAAACGCGCGGATCCCTGGACGCCGGATCCGTCGCTCTTTGCCCGCACGCTCGGCGCGGAGTTGCTCGAGCAACTGTCCGAAGCCCCGCCCCTCGTCGTCTGCCCCGCGGCGGACGGCGCGGCCTTGCTCGGCGCTCTGCAGGCTTTGCGCCAGCGCTGGCCTCGGGTGCGCGGCGTCGCGTTGATCGCCGCGGATATCGAGCTGCCCGATCTCCCTCGCTCCTCCGACCTGCCCCGAGAGATCGACCGGATCCGGGTGGGTCGCGCGGATGCCGCGCGGGCGCGGGCTCGCGTCGGCCGCGAGCTCGGCTTGCTGGCGTCGCACGCAGGCGCTGCCGCGGCGACGTTCGCCCACGGCCAGGGAGGGGTTGCAATCGTGAGCGGTCCCGGCGAGCGCGAGTTCTCGCTCGAGGCAGCGCCATGAAGACCGCCGTGCTTCTCGGCGCCGGTGGACTTGGCTGCCCCGCGGCGCTTGCGCTCGCCGAATCCCAGCCGGATCTGCGGCTCATCATCGTCGATCCCGACCGCGTCGATCGGTCCAATCTCGCGCGCCAGATCCTGTACGGCGAAGCGGACCTCGGCGCGCACAAGGCGGAGGTGGCAGCCCGCCGCACCGGCGGGGAAGCGCGGGTGGCCCGATTCGACGCCGCGACCGCCGGCGAGCTGCTCGCGGACGCGGACGTCCTGCTCGACGGCACCGACGATTTTCCCACCCGCTTTCTCGCCAACGACGAGGCGCTCCGCCGCGGGATCCCACTCGTCCACGGAGCCGCGCTGGGATGGACTGGCCAGCTCCTCACCGTCCTGCCGGGCCGGACGGCCTGCTTGCGATGCCTGTTCGAGGGTCCGCCGGATCATGCGCCCACCTGCGCCGAAGCCGGCGTCCTCGCGGCGCTCTGCGGTCTGGTCGGAGCCGCGATGGCACGCGCCGCCCTGGCGGTCCTGCGCCGCGATCCCGAAGCGGGCGTGTTGCACCGCTGGGATGCGCGGACGGGGACGCACCGTCCGCTCCCGCTCGAGCGCGATCCGGCGTGCGCCGCCTGCGCCGCCGCGGCATCCTATGAGGGAAGGAGCTGACGACATGCCTGTGACCGTGAAGATCCCCGCCCCGCTGCGCCCGCTGACCGCCAACCAGGGCGAGGTCGCTGTCGAGAATGCCGGAACCGTCCAGGCCGTCC
>Ga0209473_1001106_pt1 | contig 15142 bp, 15 predicted proteins | sample GraSoiAngelo_133_FD_185890 | JGI IMG/M metagenome (GOLD analysis project Ga0209473, IMG submission 185890) | Grasslands soil microbial communities from the Angelo Coastal Reserve, California, USA - 14_0929_05_20cm (SPAdes) (version 2) | ecosystem: Environmental > Terrestrial > Soil > Grasslands ...
AAACGACGCGATCCCCGAGAAGCTGTGCCCACTACCCGACGCAGGCGTCATCGCCGCGCTGGTGCCGCCCCAGGACCCGCCCGCCGCTCGTTCGGGAGCAATGCCGGCATGGCGCACGTGATGATGGTGGTGGAAGGCATGGTGATGGTGCCTGGATTTAGCCGACGCCTCGGTGGCAGTCCCACCGACAAACAGAGTTGCGGCAAAAACTGCGAGCGCCGTACGCGACCGGGTTGGATTTCCCGATGTCGATTTTCTGACTGTCAGCATAGAATAGTTCCTCAGCTAGTATTGCCACATATGTGACAAGTGGAACCCCCGCCCCATTTTTTGTGCAGTGCCGTTTGGTTTCGCAATGCGGCGTGAATTAGGCAGTAATCCTTTTTGTCGCGGGCTGAAATATCTTGTTACTGAGGGAAGGTAATCGAGTGCTATCCCGTAATCTTGAATTTTAGTACACTTTTAACTTGCGAATACTTCGCAATACTAAGGAATGAAGTCATCCTCGGTGATCGCGAGACTTGCGCAAGTAACGCGCCGGTGAAATGACTCGTGGTGAGTTCCCGTTCCTTCGGGCCGACACATAGCGCCCATGCATTATGCGAAGGAACGATGCCAAGCGATGGTGGTGCGGATCGCTCCCGCCCGGTTCGCGGTACGGAATATGGCGGCCGCGCGCGGCTGAAAAAAAGCTCGAACAAGCCGGCGGCAACGACGCTTGCGATCAAGCGCCACCGGGCGCGCCGTCATGTTGCACCTACGCGCACGCTATGTTAGCAAAGCCGCGATTTTAACGATCCCGGCATCTCTCATGCCGGTCGAAAATCGAAGTCCCGCTTGAATTCCAAGGGCTTGAATCGCTAGGCGCCGCATTGTGGCGACGGTTTTTCTCTTGCGGATTTGATAGCTAAAAGAGCTTGTCTGTGGCTGCTGAAGATCCGTCCGTTTCGGGAGTGTCGGGCCGTTATGCAACGGCCTTGTTCGAGTTGGCCCGCGATCAGAAATCTGTCGATTCGGTCAAGGTCGATCTCAATCGGTTCGACGCCATGCTGGCCGATAGCGCCGATCTAAAGCGGCTGGTCCGCAGTCCGGTATTCTCGGCCGACACGCAGTCGAAGGCCCTCACCGCCGTGCTCGACAAATCAGGCATTTCGGGCATTTCCGCCAATTTTCTGAAGGTTCTCACCGCCAACCGCCGGTTGTTTGCGGTGACTGACGTGATCCGCGCCTTCCGCGCCCTGGTCGCCAAATTCAAGGGCGAGGCGACCGCCGATGTCGCGGTGGCCGAGACGCTGAGCGACAAGCATCTCGACGCCTTGAAGGCCGCGCTCAAGACCGTGACGGGTAAGGACGTCGCGCTCAATGTCAAAGTCGACACCTCGCTCATCGGCGGCCTTGTGGTCAAACTGGGCAGCCGGATGGTCGATAGTTCGCTTCGCACCAAACTCAATTCGATCAAGCACGCGATGAAAGAGGCAGGTTGATGGACATCCGCGCCGCGGAAATTTCCGCGATCCTCAAGGACCAGATCAAGAATTTCGGTCAGGAGGCCGAGGTCTCCGAAGTCGGACAGGTGCTGTCCGTCGGCGACGGCATCGCCCGCGTCTATGGGCTCGACAACGTCCAGGCCGGCGAGATGGTCGAGTTCGAGAACGGCACCCGCGGCATGGCGCTCAATCTCGAAACCGACAATGTCGGCATCGTCATCTTCGGCGCCGACCGCGAGATCAAGGAAGGCCAGACCGTCAAGCGCACCCGCGCGATTGTCGATACGCCGGTCGGCAAGGGCCTGCTCGGCCGTGTGGTCGATGCGCTGGGCAATCCAATCGACGGCAAGGGTCCGATTCAAGCGAGCGAACGCAAGCGCGTCGACGTCAAGGCGCCCGGCATCATTCCGCGCAAATCGGTCAACGAGCCGATGGCGACCGGCCTGAAGGCGATTGACGCCTTGATCCCGATCGGCCGCGGCCAGCGCGAATTGATCATCGGCGACCGCCAGACCGGCAAGACCGCAATCGCGCTCGACACTATTCTGAATCAGAAGCCGCTCAATGCGCAGACCGACGAGAAGATCAAGCTGTATTGCATCTACGTCGCGATCGGCCAGAAGCGCTCCACCGTCGCCCAGTTCGTCAAGGTGCTGGAAGAGCAGGGTGCGCTGGAATATTCGATCATCGTTGCCGCCACCGCATCCGATCCGGCGCCGATGCAGTATATCGCGCCGTTCACCGGCTGCACCATGGGCGAATACTTCCGCGACAACGGCATGCACGCGGTCATCATCTATGATGACTTGTCCAAGCAGGCCGTCGCCTATCGCCAGATGTCGCTGTTGCTGCGCCGCCCGCCGGGCCGCGAAGCCTATCCCGGCGACGTGTTCTACTTGCATTCCCGCCTGCTCGAGCGCGCCGCCAAGCTGAACGACGAGCACGGCTCGGGCTCGCTCACCGCGCTGCCGGTTATCGAGACCCAGGCCAACGACGTGTCGGCCTACATTCCCACCAACGTGATCTCGATTACCGACGGTCAGATCTACCTCGAGAGCGATCTGTTCTTCCAGGGCATTCGTCCGGCGCTGAACGTCGGTCTGTCGGTGTCGCGCGTCGGCTCGTCGGCACAGACCAAGGCGATGAAGAAGGTCGCCGGCAGGATCAAGGGCGAACTCGCGCAGTACCGCGAAATGGCGGCGTTCGCGCAGTTCGGCAGCGATCTCGATGCCTCGACGCAGCGCATGCTCAACCGCGGCTCGCGGCTGACCGAGCTGTTGAAGCAGCCGCAATTTTCGCCGCTGAAGATGGAAGAGCAGGTTTGCGTGATCTGGGCCGGCGCCAACGGCTATCTCGATCCGCTGCCGATCGACAAGGTGCGTGGCTTCGAGGATGGGTTGTTGTCGCTGTTGCGCGGCAAGAACGTCGACATCCTCAACTCGATCCGCGAAAGCCGCGACCTCAGTGACGACACCGCCGGCAAGCTCAAGTCGGTGGTCGAAGGTTACGCCAAGACGTTGGCTTGACGGACGCCGTCATGACCGCACAAGGCCGGGCGTGACGAAAGAGGAGTTCGCGGCCAGCTCGCGAGCGGGGTCGCCAGGGTGAACTAAGAATGGCTTCACTGAAAGACATGCGGGTCCGCATCGCCTCCACCAAGGCGACGCAGAAGATCACCAAGGCGATGCAGATGGTTGCGGCGTCAAAGCTGCGCCGCGCGCAGTCGGCCGCTGAAGCCGCGCGGCCCTACGCCGAAAAGATGGACGCCGTGATTTCCAATATCGCAACCGCAGCCGCGGGCTCACCCGGCGCGCCGGTGCTGCTCGCAGGCACCGGAAAGGATCAGGTGCATCTGCTTCTGGTCTGCACAGGCGAACGCGGCTTGTCCGGCGCGTTCAACTCCTCGATCGTGCGCCTGGCGCGCGAGCGGGCGCTGGCCCTGATGAACCAGGGCAAGCAGGTCAAGTTCTTCTGTGTCGGCCGCAAGGGCTACGATCAGCTCCGCCGCCTGTTCGAGAAGCAGATTGTCGAACACGTCGACCTGCGCGCGGTCCGCCAGCTCGGCTTCGTCAACGCCGAAGAGATCGCCAGGAAGGTGATCGCACGCTTCGAAGCCGGTGAATTCGATGTCTGCACGCTGTTCTATTCCCGCTACAAATCGGTGATCGCGCAGCTTCCAACCGCGCAGCAGATCATTCCGCTGGTGGTGGAAGCCCCTGGCGCCAAGGCCGGTGCTGCGACGTCGTACGAATACGAGCCGGAAGAAGACGAGATCCTGACCCGCCTGTTGCCGCGCAATCTGGCGGTCCAGGTCTTCCGGGCGCTGCTGGAAAACAACGCCTCGTTCTATGGCGCTCAGATGACCGCGATGGACAACGCCACGCGCAACGCCGGCGAGATGATCCGCAAGCAGACCCTGATCTACAACCGCACGCGCCAGGCGATGATCACCAAGGAGCTGATCGAGATCATCTCCGGCGCCGAAGCAGTCTGAGGGAGAGCAACATGGCATATGTCACATCGGCTACCACGAAGGGCGGACGCAACGGCCGCTCCATGCTGGACAACGGCGCGCTGGCGCTATCGATGGCGCTGCCAAAGGAATTGGGCGGCGCCGGCGACGGTCACAATCCCGAACAGCTGTTCGCACTCGGCTATTCCGCCTGTTTCGGTCAGGCCATCCTGGTCGTCGCCAAGAAGCACGGCATCGACGGTCAGGCCGCCAAGGTCACGGCTGACGTGACGCTCAACACCGATGGCGGCTTTTCGCTGGCGGTCGAATTGAAGGTCTCGGTTCCCGGTGCCGACAAGGCCAAGGTCCAGGCGCTGGTCGAAGAAGCTCACACGGTATGCCCCTATTCCAAGGCCACCAAAGGCAACATCCCGGTCAAGCTGACCGTGGTCTAGAGCATGACCCGATTGGACTCATGCTCTTAAGTTCGGATCGAAGGAGATAGATTAGATGGCTACAGCAGCCAACGTGGTCGGTCGCGTCACCCAGGTCATGGGAGCCGTCGTCGACGTGCAGTTCGAGGGCGCCTTGCCGGCGATTCTCAATTCGCTGGAGACCGACAACGGGGGTAACCGTCTGGTGCTCGAAGTGGCGCAGCACCTCGGCGAATCCACCGTGCGGACGATCGCGATGGATGCCACCGAAGGCTTGGTCCGCGGCCAGGAAGTGACCGATACCGGGCAGCCGATCGAGGTGCCTGTCGGCGACGGCACGCTCGGGCGCATCATGAACGTGATCGGCGAACCCGTCGATGAAGCCGGCCCGATCAAGGCCGCTACAAAGCGCGCCATCCACCAGCCGGCGCCAGAGTACACGGACCAGTCGACCGAAGCGGAAATTCTCGTCACCGGCATCAAGGTCGTCGACCTGCTCGCGCCCTACGCCAAGGGCGGCAAGGTCGGCCTGTTCGGCGGCGCCGGCGTCGGCAAGACCGTGCTGATTCAGGAACTGATCAACAACGTCGCCAAGGCGCATGGCGGCTACTCGGTGTTCGCCGGCGTCGGCGAGCGCACCCGCGAAGGCAACGACCTCTATCACGAGTTCATCGAATCCGGCGTCAACAAGAAGGGCGGCGGCGACGGCTCGAAATGCGCGCTGGTCTACGGCCAGATGAACGAGCCGCCGGGCGCGCGTGCCCGGGTCGGCCTCACCGGCCTCACCGTCGCCGAGCACTTCCGCGATCAGGGCCAGGACGTGCTGTTTTTCGTCGACAACATCTTCCGCTTCACCCAGGCGGGCTCCGAAGTGTCGGCGCTGCTCGGCCGTATTCCTTCGGCGGTGGGTTATCAGCCGACGCTCGCCACCGACATGGGCGCGCTGCAGGAGCGCATCACCACCACGCACAAAGGTTCGATCACCTCGGTGCAGGCGATCTACGTGCCGGCCGACGACTTGACCGATCCGGCACCGGCCACCTCGTTCGCGCATCTTGACGCCACCACGGTGTTGAACCGCGCGATTTCGGAAAAGGGGATCTATCCGGCGGTGGACCCGCTCGACTCGACCTCGCGCATGCTCTCCCCGCTCGTCGTCGGCGAGGAGCACTACACCACGGCGCGCATGGTCCAGCAGATTTTGCAGCGCTACAAGTCGCTACAGGACATCATCGCCATTCTTGGCATGGATGAACTGTCCGAAGAAGACAAGCTGACGGTGGCGCGTGCCCGCAAGATCGAGCGCTTCCTGTCGCAGCCGTTCTTCGTCGCCGAAGTCTTCACGGGATCGCCGGGCAAGTTCGTCGATCTCGCCGACACCATCAAGGGCTTCCGCGGGCTTTGCGAAGGCAAATACGATCATCTGCCGGAGCAAGCCTTCTATATGGTCGGCACCATCGAAGAGGCAGTCGAGAAGGGCAAGAAGCTCGCCGAAGCGGCTTAAGAGGGACGAATAGGCAATAAGTGGGCGAATAGCGAATAGGGAGTAGCGAATAGTGACGGTAAGCGGAGCGAATCTACTATTCGCTACTCGCTATTCGCTTCTTTCCACTGAAATGATCTGACCCCAATAGGCTTCCTAGATGGCTACCTTCCATTTTGATCTCGTCTCTCCCGAAAAGCTCGCCTTCTCCGGTGAGGTCGATCAGGTCGACATTCCCGGCGTCGAAGGCGACTTCGGCGTGCTGGCGGGACATGCGCCAGTCGTAGCCGCGGTCCGGCCCGGGATCCTGACCGTGACCAACGGCGGCACGCACGAAAGGATCATCGTGCTGGGCGGGCTTGCCGAAGTCTCCGAGAAGGGTTTGACCGTGCTTGCGGATGTCGCCACCTCGCTCGAGGAGCTGGACCGCGCGAAGTTCGCCGAGACGATCAGCGAGATGGAAGCCAAGCTTGCGGAAAAAGAAGGCACGGTCATCGACCACGCGATCGAGCGGCTCGATCACTACAAGAACATCCAGCACCAGCTCAGCACGACCGCGATGCATTAAGCGCATTGGGCGCAACGGTCTCCTCCGGACCGGAGCGCGGTCGCAGTCGTCTCGTCGGGCCGTCCGGGATTGGGCTGAAGGCGACTAGCGAGCATGATGCGCTCAATGATGCGATTGGTAATTGCGCCAAGCGCGACACCGATCGTCATGTCGCGCTCGGCCCATTGGCGGTGGGGCGCAAGTGCAGTGCCAATTAAACAGCCATCGCCTTCTTTTCTGCTTGAGCAAGAAAGCCTGATCGAGTGAACCCCTCGCGCTCCGCGTATTGATCAATTTGATCGAGTACGTCGGCAGGCATAGTCACATTGATCCGAACACTTTTAACTTCTGCGTCAGGTGCTGCGACTAGAACAGCTACCCCATCCTTATTTTCTCGAACGGACATAATCTCTTCAAGAGAAGAGGGCTCGGGTGCGGGCTCACCATCTTCGGCCAGACCAGCAACATGAAAAGTCAAAGCTTCGGTTGCCATCTTTCGGGCTTCGTCCAAGTTACTTCCAGCGGTGATTGCGCCGGGGAGGTCAGGAAACGAAACGCCGTAGTCGCTGTCAGCTTCCTTATGGATCAGGGCGATGTATTGTCGCATTGCAATTCTCCCGCGAGCCTCTTCAAGAGTATAGATACATACTGCCGGTCCCAGCCCCTAGAATGGCACTTCAAACGATCCCGCCGACGCCCTCCTGGTTCGCACCTCAGAACGACGGGCCGCCAAATCTTGCAAATTTGTTGGCCACCATCCGGTACACCTCGCGCCGAAACGGCACCACGAGATCGGGCACGCGGTCGAGCCGCTCCCATCGCCAGGCATCGAATTCGGCCGGCTGGCCGTTGCGCGGGGTCCTCGGAGCCCTTGAAGCGTAACGCGAACCATTTTTGCCGCTGGCCGCGGAATTTCGCCAGGCGATGGGAGGGTGGCACCGCGAATGGCGGAAACTCATAGGTCAGCCAGTCGGTTTCGCCGAGATAATGGGCGTTTGCCACCCCGGTCTCTTCCCAGAGCTCGCGCATCGCGGCTTCGTGCAAATCTTCGCCGGGGTCGACGCCGCCTTGCGGCATCTGCCATTCGAGGCCCGGCAGGATGATTTCCGGCCCGTCGTCCCGAAAGCGCCGACCGATCAACACAAAGCCCGCGCCGTTGAACAGCGCGATTCCGACGTTGAGGCGATAGGGCTTGTTGTCGGCCGCTAAAGTCACCTGCTCGCGAGCCCGGCAAATTCCTTCACCACGCGCTCGTAGACCGGGCGCTTGAACGGAACGATCAGCTCGGGGAGATTCTTCATCGGCTCCCAGCGCCAGCTGACGAACTCCGCCTTGTGCCCGCCGCCGGGGTTCGCGACGTTGATTTCGGCATCCTTACCGGTGAAGCGCAGCGCGAACCATTTCTGCCGCTGGCCGCGGTAGCGGCCCTTCCAGGTGCGTCCTGCGACCGTGCGTGGAATGTCGTAGATCAACCAGTCCGCGACCTCGCCCAGTTTTTCGACCGAGCGGACGCTGGTTTCCTCGTAGAGCTCGCGCTTGGCGGCTTCCCAGGTGTCCTCACCCGGATCGACGCCGCCCTGCGGCATCTGCCAGACATGGGATTCGTCGACGTGCTCGATGCCTCCGGCGCGCCGACCGATGAAGACCAGCCCGGCTGCGTTGATCAGCATCATGCCGACGCATGTCCGGTAGGGCAGGTCTTCGTAGCGCGCCATTCCGTCAGAACCTCATTTGCCGCAGGGGTGGACGACCTTCAACACCCGAGCGGGCCCGAAATCGCGCCGATCGCATATTTTCTTTAGGCATGGTCTACCCGAAAACCGGTTCCCGCCCCGGCTATCCACGTGCGGGCAGCGCTTTTCGGATCATGCCTCAGCCTGATTTTGATTTCAGCATCGCGGTTGTCAATGGCACAAGCATGATGCCATGGCCGTCCAGGGCCTTGATCCAGGCGCCGATCCGCTCGATCGAGATCGGCAGCGCCGAGGCCGTTCCGACCGCGATCCCGCGCTCCTTGGCGAGGCTCTCAAGCTTTGCCAGCGATCGATCGATTTCCGTAGAAGTCGGCACCGCGTCGATGGCGACATCAGCCTTGGCAAACGGCAGCGCTTGCCCTGCGGCGAGCGAGGGCGCGACGCTGCGCGGCGAGGTGCCGTCGTCGAAATAGCCGAGCCCGCGCTTGGCGGCCTCGCGGATGACCGGCTGCATCACCGCATCGGTGGCGACAAAGCGCGCCCCCATGAAATTGGCGATCCCGGCATAGCCCTGGAATCGGCTGAGGTGCCAATACAGGCGGTCGAGATTCTGTTCAGGGCCGAGCGTCGCCAGCAGGGTCTGCGGCCCGGGGTCGTTGTCGGGATAGTCGAACGGCTCCATCGGAATTTGCAGCAGGATTTCGTGGCGCTGCGCCCGCGCCCGCTCGGCGAGCTTGCCGGGGTCAGAGCCATAGGGCGTGAAGGCCAGCGTCACCGCCGGCGGCAATTTCATGATGGCGTCCGCCGTCTTGGCCGCGCCGACGCCGAGACCGCCGATGACGATCGCGACCACGGGCATTTTCGCGGCTTTGGCGCGATCGGCTTCGGCGGCGTAGACTGTGAACGGCTTGAGCCCGTCGGCCACCACCGGGATCATGCCATAGCGCGATTTTTCGAGCAGACGCTGGTCGATGCTGGCCATCATGACGGGCAGTGCGTCGGGGTCGGCCTTGCTGTCGGCGCCGTCGCTCCCGATCACCATTTCCTGGCGTTTGCCGCTGGAGCCATCGATGATGGTGACGGTCTTTGGCTCGCCGCCAGCGACCTGCTTGGCGGCCGGTTTCGCGCCGTGATCGGCGAGGTTCGGAGACATTGCGGCGGGCTTTTCGTCGCCTTGGCCGTTCTGGTGGATCGCGATGTGCGCGATCGGCTCGCCGCCGAACGGATTGTCGCCAAAGATGGCAAAACCGGCGAACGCCGCGATGAACAGGCCGAACAGCAGCGCGAGCGCCTGCAGTGCCGTAAACGGCAGCCGGAACCGACGCTTGCCTTGCGCTGCCGTTTTCTGTCCGAGCGGGGCGCTCAGATCGTCGGCCGTCTCAGTCATGAACTTTTTTTCCGAATCAGCGCTGCCGACGATACCACGGCAGGGCGGGGCGGCGGACCCCGCCGGAGCCCGCAAGGGGCGGAATCATCAAGCAATCCGGAGCCGTCATGCAAAAAGGGCGGCCCTTGAGGCCGCCCTTTTCGAAACCAGTTATCTCGCCGAGCGATCAGTTCGCGGCCTTGTTGGCGGGCTTGTCGATCGCAGCCTTGTCGCGGGTAGCCGCCTCAGGCGCGGCGGCGCTGCCCTTGATGCCGTGGAGCAGATCATCGGCGAGCTTCAGCGCCTTGTCGTCCTTGGCATCCGGCGGCACGTAAGACTGCGAGCCGGTCTTCTCGTCGCCCTCGGACTTCAGATGGCCGCGCAGCGAGGCCTCGCCCTTGGTGTCGGTGCGTGACTTCAGCTCGTCCGGCACATCCTGCAGCACCTCGATATCGGGCACGATGCCCTTGGCCTGGATGGATTTGCCCGACGGCGTGAAATAGCGGGCGGTGGTCAGCCGCAGCGCGCCATTGCCGCTTCCGAGCGGAATAATGGTTTGCACCGAGCCCTTGCCGAACGAGCGGGTGCCGACCAGGGTGGCGCGCTTGTGATCCTGCAGCGCGCCGGCGACGATTTCGGACGCCGAGGCCGAGCCGCCATTGATCAGAACGATCACCGGTTTGCCTTTGGTCAGGTCGCCCGGATGAGCGGTGCGGCGCTGGGTTTCCTCGGCATTGCGGCCACGGGTCGAGACGATCTCGCCGCGCTCGAGGAAGCTGTCGGAAACCGTGACCGCCTCTTCCAAGAGGCCGCCCGGATTGTTGCGCAGGTCGATGACGAATCCCTTCAGCTTGTCGCCAATCTGGTTTTGCAGGTTGGCGATTTCCTTCTTCAGGCCTTCGGTGGTCTGCTCGTTGAAGGTGGTGATGCGGATGTAGCCGATGTCATCGGTCTCGACATGGGCCCGTACCGAGCGGACGCGAATGTTGTCGCGCACCAGCGTGACGTCGATCGGATTGTCCTGGCCCTTGCGGACGATCTTGAGTCGGATCTTGGTGTTGACCGGCCCGCGCATCTTCTCGACCGCCTGGTTCAGCGTGAGGCCCTGCACGGCTTCGTCGTCGAGATTGGTGATGATATCGTTGGCCATGATGCCGGCCTTCGATGCCGGCGTGTCATCGATCGGCGAGACCACCTTGATCAGCCCATCTTCCATCGTGACTTCGATGCCGAGCCCGCCGAACTCGCCGCGGGTCTGCACCTGCATGTCACGAAAACTCTTGGCGTCCATGTAACTCGAATGCGGATCGAGGCCTGCCAGCATGCCGGAGATCGCGGACTCGACGAGCTTTGAGTCGTCAGGCTTCTCGACATAGTCGCTGCGAACCCGCTCGAACACATCGCCGAACAGGTTGAGCTGGCGATAGGTATCGGAGGTGGCGGCTCGCGCGCTCGATCCCATCAGCACGGCGCGCGGCTGGGTCACGAACAGCGTCAACGCTGCGCCGGTGGCAGCGCTCAGGAGAATTACCGAAGTCTTGCGCATCATCCGCGAACCTTTTCGCCTTCATTTGCGGCCCACCATGGGCCTGGATCGATTGGAGTGCCGTCCTTACGGAACTCGACATAGAGCACGGGCTGGCTCGCATTAGTCGCGAGAATGGAGGCGACCTGGGATGTCGTCCCCATGGTGGCGACCGGCTCTCCCGTCAGTACAAACTGGCCGATGTTGACCGAAATGCGCTCCATCCCGGCGATCAGCACATGATACCCACCACCGGCGTTGAGGATCAAGAGTTGTCCATAGCTCCGGAACGGACCGGCGTAAACAACCCATCCGTCACACGGTGTTGTGACCTGTGCACCGGCCTTTGTCGCCAAAGAAATGCCTTTTTCTATGCCGCCAGCGCCGTCGGAACCGCCAAATTCGCGAATCTTGCTGCCATTAACCGGCAACGCGAATAATCCCCTGGCCGAGGCGAATGCGATCGCCGGGCTTTTGCGGGCAGGGTCCTTGAAGGCGGTCAGGTTGGGCTTGCCGTTGACGGCGGCGGGCGCCCCCTGCAGGTTCGCGGTTGCGGCCGCCTTCGCGGCGCTCTTCAGATCCTGCTCCATTTTGGCGATCAGGCCTTGCAGGCTGTCGACTTGCCGGGATAGCGCGATCGCGCGTGCACCTTCGGCTTCCATGTCTTTCTCGATCGCAGCCTGTTGCCGCTGCCGCTCCTCGACGAAAGCAGCGAGCCTCGCCTGGTCGTCCCTGAGCTTGTCGCGGTCGGCCGCAAGCCGGTCGTGCTCGGTTGCGATGGTCTTGCGCAATGCGAGAAGCTCGCCGAGATCTGTGGCGAGCTTGGCGGCGCGGGCCCGCAATTCGGGCACCACCGATCCGAGCAGCATCGCGGTACGCAGCGACTGCAGCGCGTCCTCGGGGCGGACCAGCAGCGCCGGCGGCGTGCGTCGGCCTGCGCGTTGCAGGGCCGCCAGCACCTCGACGATCTCCGAGCGGCGCGAATCGAGCGAGCCGCGGACCTGCGCTTCGCGCGAATCCAACGTACGCAGCCGCGCTTCGGCGTCGCCGATCCGCCCTTCAACGCCGCGCACTTGCGCGGCAACATCGATCAGTTGCGAATTAAGCTTAGCTCGGTCCTGGCCGATCGCGGCGATGTCGGCCTTGAGCTTCTCGCGCGCCTCGGTCGCACTGATGGCTTGCTCGCGGGTCGCTTCAAGTTCCTGCTCGCGCTGCTTGATGGCGTCGGGGGCGGGCGCTGCAGCCTGCGATGCGGGCGCCGCGGCCTGCGCCAGCGCTGGCAAGCGGCCGGCTCCCGCAAAGCCTGCGGATAGCAGGAGAATGGCGAGCGGCACCGAATAGAGCCTGCCGCGGCCGCTGGTGTCGGGGTACGAATGTCGGGTCCGCGCTAACAGCATCGATCGGTGAGGTGCTCTCGCTGGCCGCGTCAGGTGCGGTGATAGGGATGGCCCGCCAAAATGGTCGCGGCCCGGTAAAGCTGTTCCAGAAGCATGATGCGAACCATTTGGTGCGGCCAGGTCGCGGAGCCGAATGCAATGCGCAGTTTGGCCCTACGCCGCAATTCAGGCGAAAGTCCGTCCGCGCCGCCGATCATGAAAATAGTGCTGCCGATGCCCTGATCCCGCCAGCGCCCGAGGTGCCGGGAAAATACGGTGCTATCGATGTTCTCGCCGTGCTCGTCGAGCGCCACCAGCAACGATTTTTCCGGAATGGCGGCGGCGATCGCGCCAGCTTCGTCGGCCATTCGACTTGCCGGCTCGCGCGCGCGGCTTTCGGGAATTTCATGGATCTCGAGCCCGCGGAAGCCGAGCTTGCGGCCGATGTCGTCGAAGCGCTCGCGATAGCGATCGGCCAGCTCCCGCTCCGGACCCTGCTTCAGCCGGCCAATGGCAACGATGACGAGGCGCATAACGGCACTTTCCGGCAAAGCGGCATGCACGTGGGTGCGCTACGCGCTCCCGCCGACTAGCATCGGCTCGCTACCTCAGATCGCCTTTGCCGCCGTCGGGCCTCGCGTCCACAATCGCTCGAGATTGTAGAACTCGCGCACCTCGGGTCTGAACACGTGCACGATCACATCGCCGGAATCGATCAGCACCCAGTCGCAATTGGGCAAGCCCTCGACATGGATGCTCTTGATGCCGTTTTCCTTCAAGGCCTTCGTGACGTTTTCCGCGATCGCGCCGACGTGCCGGTTGACCCGGCCCGTGGTGACGATCATGTAGTCGGAAAATGCGGATTTGCCGCGAAGGTCGATGGTGACCGTTTCTTCCGCCTTCATATCGTCGAGGCGGGAGAGGATCATATTCAGCGTCTCGTCGGCGTCGGGTTGCGCCTTCAAGGCCGCAGCTTGGGTCGATGTTTTACGCGCGGTTTTTGGTGACGCTTTGGAAACCTTCGGTAAAACAGACTTGGACAATACAGATGTGGCCAGGGACCATTCCTTTCGCTGTATCGCGGACGCCGAATCCATGACGTCCGCCGCTCATACTACCCATGTGGGGTTAAAGGTTTCAATATTCCAGTGAACCGGATTGTATCGAACCGGTAGCCCCGCATTCAGATTCCTGCCCTCCAGCTCCCGTCCGGGTTCCGCAAGCCGGTCGAGGACAGGCTCATTTTCAGGCCGGTAAGAAACACCCAGGCCGGCGCACGAAAATCCGCCAGCCGGCCCGCCTCCTTCTCTGGCACACGATAGCGCGCGAGGGCCCGCGCCGCGGGCGCAGCGAGGGCGCGAAAGCTTGAGGGCGGACGATCGATCACCGCGATCGGCATCTGGGAGGCGATGCGCTGCCAGTTTTGCCAGCGATGGAATTGCGCGAGGTTGTCAGCGCCCATGATCCATACAAAGCGCAAGCCTGACACCCGGCGGCGCAAATAATTGATCGTGTCGACAGTGTATCGCGTTCCGATGACGGATTCGAGACAGCTCACGTCGATGCGCGGATCGCTCGCCATCTGGCGGGCGGCTTGCGCGCGTTCGTCAAGCTCATGCAGAGCGCCGTTGTCCTTGAGCGGATTTCCCGGCGTCACCAGCCACCACACGCGATCCAGTTTCAGCCGCTTGATCGCAAACAGGCTGATGGCGCGATGGGCGATATGCGGCGGATTGAAAGAACCGCCCAGCAAGCCGATGCGCATGCCGTCGGTATGGATGGGGATGGTCTTGACGACGGATGGCGATGAGACTGACGCTTCTTTCAACGGATCCACCGCGGATAAGTGCTCACGGCCGCGTTTGTCCGGTGCCGTGGACCCGATATTTGAAGCTGGTCAATTGCTCGGCGCCGACCGGGCCGCGGGCGTGGAATTTGCCGGTGGCAATCCCGATCTCAGCGCCGAAGCCGAATTCGCCGCCGTCGGCGAATTGCGTCGAGGCGTTGTGCAGCACGATCGCCGAATCGACCTCGTTGAGGAACCTCTGCGCGACGTTGGCGTCCTCGGTCACGATCGCGTCGGTATGATGCGAGCCGTGATTGTGAATATGCGCGATCGCTTCATCGACGCCGTCGACAATTCGTGCCGCGATGATGGCGTCTTCATATTCGGTGTCCCAGTCTTCCTCCGAAGCGGGCTTCACCCGGATATCAGTGCGCTGCACAGCCTCGTCGCCGCGCACCTCGCAACCGGCATCGATCAGCATTTCGACCAAGGGCTTGAGGCTGGTCGCGGCGCCGGCGCGATCGACCAGCAGGGTTTCGGCCGCGCCGCAGACGCCGGGGCGGCGCATCTTGGCGTTCAGCACGATCGACTTCGCCATTTCAAGGTTGGCGGATTGGTCGACATAGACGTGGTTGACGCCTTCCAGATGCGCGAACACCGGGACCCGCGCCTCCGCTTCGACGCGGGCGACCAGGCTCTTGCCGCCGCGTGGCACGATGAGGTCGATGGCGCCGGCGAGTCCGGTCAGCATCAATCCCACCGCGGCGCGATCGCGGGTCGGCACCAGCGTGATCGAGGCTTCGGGGAGACCCGCCTCGCGCAACCCCTGCGCCAGGCAGGTGTGGATCGCGCGGCAGGAGCGGAAACTGTCGGAGCCGCCGCGCAGGATCACCGCGTTGCCGGATTTTAGGCACAGCACCCCGGCGTCGGCCGCAACGTTGGGACGGCTCTCAAAAATCACGGCGACGACGCCAAGCGGCACGCGCACGCGC
>Ga0209473_1001111_pt1 | contig 15087 bp, 17 predicted proteins | sample GraSoiAngelo_133_FD_185890 | JGI IMG/M metagenome (GOLD analysis project Ga0209473, IMG submission 185890) | Grasslands soil microbial communities from the Angelo Coastal Reserve, California, USA - 14_0929_05_20cm (SPAdes) (version 2) | ecosystem: Environmental > Terrestrial > Soil > Grasslands ...
CTCTTGCCAAGGCTGCCAGCCTTGGCCGCGAGCGAGTGCGGCCTCTGGTTTGGTGCTCGCGACCCAGAAGCTCGGCGGCATTACTGGAAGGGGCACTAATGGACCTTGCGATCCGGTCAGTAGTCCTCTATGCCTTCGTCTTCATCCTCACGCGGGTCGTCGGACGGCGTGAGCTCTCCTCGCTGCAGCCCTTCGACCTGATCCTGCTGATCGTGCTCGGCGACTCGATCCAGCAGGGGCTCACACAGGACGACTACTCCGTCACCGGGGCCCTGATCGTCGTCGGGACGATCGCGGTCCTCCAGGTCGCGACCTCGTACCTCAGCTTCCGCGTCCCGCTCCTGCGGCCGGTGCTGGACGGGCTGCCGATCGTCGTCGTCGAGGACGGCAAACCCCTCGAGAAGAACTTGCACCGGGAACGCATCTCGGTCGAGGAGTTGACCGAGGAGATGCGGCAGCAGCAGATCGGCTCCCTCGACGACGTCCAGTGGGCTGTGCTCGAAACGAGCGGCGCGATCAGCTTCATTCAGAAGAGCGGCTCCTAGACTCTCCGGCTTGCCTCTCTATCTGACGGAAGCGAACATCGACTCGCTGCTGACGCCCGCGGACGCGCTCGAGGCCGTCGAGGGATGCTTTCGGCGGCTCGCCGCAGGCGAGGTGGAGAACCTGCCCCGGCGGCGGCTCCGGCTCGAGGATGGCGTCTTCGCGGTCATGCCGTCCGTCGACCGCGAGCTCGGGCTCGCCGGTGTGAAGGCGTACGCCTGGCTGCCGAGCGGGACGCCGTTCGTCGTCGTGCTCTTCGACACCGAGTCGGCGGAGCTCGTCGGCGTGATCGAGGCGGACAAGCTCGGGCAGCTCAGAACCGGCGCGGCGAGCGGCGTCGCGGCAAAGTTCCTGGCCCGCGAAGGCGCCTCGACGCTCGGCGTGCTCGGCTGCGGCTGGCAGGCGCGCAGCCAGGTCGCGTGCATTCGGGAGGCGTTGCCCGGGATCGAGCGCGTCGTCGCCTACTGCCGGACGCCGGAGAGCCTCGCCGAGTTCTGCGACGAGATGCACGCCGAGCCGGCCGAGTCGCACCGCGACCCGGCGGTCTGCGACGTGGTCGTCACGGTGACGACGTCGAAGGACCCCGTTCTCCGCGGCGAATGGCTACGGCCCGGCGCACTCGTTTGCGCCGTCGGCGCCAACGAGCCTCGCGCCCGCGAGCTCGACAACGTCGTCCTCGAGCGCGCGGCGTTCGTCTGCTGTGACTCGCGCGAGCAGGCGCGGCTCGAGTCCGGCGATCTGATTGAGCCCGTCGAGGCCGGTGTTCTCGACTGGCTCGAGGTGCACGAGCTGCAGGAGGTCGTCGGCGGGGAGCTCGAAGGCCGGCAGTCCGACGACGACATCGTCCTCTTCAAGTCGAACGGGATCGCCGCGTGGGACGTCGCGATCGGCGCCGTCGTGCTCGAGAAGGCGCGGAAGAAGAAGGTGGGGAAGAAGCTCTAGACGAGCCGCTCTTGCGCCTCGCTGACGGTCGCGTGGCCCAGCGCCTCGATCACTTCGGGGCGGTCGAGGAGGCGGGCGAGCTCGCGCTCGGTGGCGCGGTTGCGGATGTAGGGGTCATTGAGGATCTCGTTCAGCCGGCGGCCGCGGTCGTGCTCGCGGATGACGTAAGCGGCGATCCGCCCCTCCTTCGACGAGCCTGCGAACAGGAAGGAGAAGGGATTCCGGAGGAAGCTGCTGAACCTGACCACCATTCGATTCTACGGTGAGGTCGCGCTAGGGTCTCGGGCGTGAAGCGCAGGCAGTCGAGCGCAGTGTTCGCCCAGCGTGTGCTCGAGGGGGTCGATGATGCAGGCGTGCCCGAGCGGGTCGTGATCTGGATCGAGCGGAAGCAGGGCGCGGTCTGGGCGGTCGGGCGCTCGGTGAATCCGCAGCACCGTCGCAGCGAAGAGCCGCCTGCCGACGACTTCATCTTCGAGGGCTACGAGCTCGAGGACGCGCTCGAATGCGCGAACGCGACGCTCGACGACGACGCACGCGTGTCAGCTCAGGACGGCCGCGCAGCGAGCGTCGATCCGTTCGCTCGCGAAGAGTTGCTGAAGCCACTGGAGCGCTGGTTTTTCGGGCACTAGGAGGCCTGGGACTTCGGCCACTCGAGCGCGGCGTTGGGAATCGGGTCCCCGTGCGGATCGTGAGTCGGAAATCCGAGCGCCCGGTCGATTCGGGTCTCGAGCTCCTCTGAAAGGACGTGCTCGAGCCGGTCGGCCTCGTCGTGAACGTCGTCGACGTCGACGCCGAGGGTTTCGGCGAGGTAGAGCTCGAGCAGCCGATGGTGGCGGATCACCTCGACCGCGACCCGTTCGCCCGCCGGCGTCAGGCGGATGCCCTTGTAGGGCGCGTGGTCGACGAGCTCGAGCGCGGCGAGCTTCTTGACCATCTCGCTGGCCGACCCCGCGGCGACTCGCTGCTCGCGCGCCAGCGCCGTGACCGAAACGCGCGCGTCGCCCTCCTGGAGCTTGTAGATCGCCTTCAGGTAGTCCTGGATCGCTTCCGTGAGCGCCGGACCGGCCACCGTTCTCAAGTCTAGGCGTCGCTTGGGATGCCCGCGCGAAACCGAACGCGGCTTCTCTTGGAGAGAGCCTGTTAGCCTCGCCCGCGTGCTCATCCGACTCGGACATAGCCCGGATCCCGACGACGCGTTCATGTTTTGGGCGCTCGCCGCGGACAGGGTCGACACTCGCGGCTTCGAGTTCGAGCACGTACTGCGCGACATCCAGACGCTGAACGAGTGGGCGCTCGACGGCAGGCTCGAGACGACGGCGATCTCACTGCACGCGTATCCGTACGTTCAGGACCGCTACCTGGTGCTGCCGCACGGGGCGAGCATGGGCTCGGGCTACGGGCCGGTCGTCGTGGCCAGAAAGGCATTGACCCGCGAGCAGCTTCAGTCGGTCGAGATCGCAGTGCCGGGCCGGATGACGACCGCTTTCCTCGTCCTACGGCTCTTCCTCGGCGACTTCCGCTTCCGCGAGGTGCCTTTCGACCGGATCCTCGACGAGGTCAAGTCAGGGCGTGCCGACGCCGGCCTCCTGATTCACGAGGGCCAGCTGACCTATGAGGCGGAGGGCCTGGAGAAGGCCGTCGATCTCGGCGAGTGGTGGCTGCTCGAAACGGGCCTGCCCCTGCCGCTCGGGATCAACGTGGCACGACGCGATCTTGGGTCCGAGGCGCTCCACGATCTATCCGAGGTTCTACGCGAGTCGATCCTGGCCGGACTCGAGCACCGCGCCGAGGCGATGGAGTACGCGCTCGGTTTCGGACGCGGGCTCGACACCGAGCTGGCCGACCGCTTCGTCGGCATGTACGTGAACGACTTCACGTGCGACTACGGCGAGGAGGGCCGGGCGGCTGTGGCGGAGCTGCTGCGGCGTGGCGAGGAGCTCGCTGCCTTTCCGGCTCGCGTTCAGCTGGACTTTGTGAGCTAGCCTCGCTTCCGTGAGCAAGGCGGTGATTCTGAGCGGCGTCCGCACGCCGGTGGGTCGCTACGGCGGCGTCCTGTCGGGCGAGCGCCCCGACGATCTCGCGGCGATCGCGATCCGCGAGGCGGTCGAGCGGGCAGGGGTCGATTCCGCTGAGATCGAGGATGTCTACTTCGGCTGCGCGAACCAGGCGGGCGAGGACAATCGCAACGTCGCGCGGATGGCGTCGCTTTTGGCGGGGCTGCCGGAGTCGGTTCCGGGTGTGACGGTCAACAGGCTTTGTGCCTCAGGACTATCGGCGATCGTCTCGGCGTGTCACGCGGTCGCCGCGAACGAGGGCGACCTCTACGTCGCCGGCGGCGCCGAGTCGATGAGCCGCGCACCGTTCGTCTTCGGCAAGCCGGAGCACGGGTTCCCGCGCGGCGACCGGACCGTTTACGACACGACGCTCGGCTGGCGGTTCCCGAACCCCCGCCTCGCGGAGCTGTTTCCGCTCGAGTCGATGGGCGAGACCGGCGAGAACGTCGCCGAGCGGTACGGGGTCTCGCGCGAGGAGCAGGATGCGTTCGCGCTGCAGTCGCAGCGGCGGTGGGCAGCCGCAGACGAGGCGGGGCGATTCACAGACGAGCTCGTGCGCGTTGGAGACGCCGGCCGTGACGAGCATCCGCGGCCGGACACCGACGCGGGGAAGCTGTCCGGCTTGAAGCCGGCGTTTCGGGAGGGCGGAACCGTGACAGCGGGTAATTCGAGCGGGATCAACGACGGCGCGGCGGCGGTCGTGGTCGCGTCCGAGGAGAAGGCCCGCGCCCTTGGCGTCGAGCCGCTCGGCTCCTTCGTGAGCTCGGCCGTTGCGGGTGTCGATCCGCGTGTGATGGGGATCGGTCCGATTCCGGCCGTGCGGAAGGTGCTGGCACGCGCGGGTATCGAGGTGGGCGAGCTCGATCTCGTCGAGCTGAACGAGGCTTTCGCGTCGCAGAGCCTCGTCGTCATCCACGAGCTGGGCTTGGACCCGGAGAAGGTGAACGTGAACGGCGGCGCTATCGCCCTCGGTCATCCGCTCGGGATGAGCGGCGCGCGGCTCGTCGTGACGCTGCTGCACGAGCTGCGTAGGCGCGAGGGGCGTTACGGCCTCGCGACGCTTTGTGTCGGCGTTGGCCAAGGCCAGGCGGCTCTTTTCCAACGACCGGGGTAAGCGGCCGCGCCGGCAAAGCCGGCACGGCCTCTGATCGGCATTGCAAGCAACGCCGTGGCGTCGGCGTCGGCCAAGGCCAGGCGGCTCTTTTCCAACGACCGGGGTAAGCGGCCGCGCAGGCAAAGCCGGCACGGCCTCGGCGTCGGCCAAGGGCAGGCATGACACGAATTCGGTGCACTCAGGGCGCAGACACGTGCGCCCGGCCTCGATAGCGTTTCGGTAGGGGTGCTCGCGCACCCCCCATGGGGCCCGCGCACGCGTGAACAATTCAACCGCCGAGAAGCTGACGGCGGCGACAGAGCTGTCGGCTAGGAGAGCGGCGGCCTGATGTAGATCGTGCCCTCGTGCTTGATCGGCACGAACGGGGCGCCGATGCTCATGATCACGTCTTCGGCGAGCGCGAGGAGGTCGTCGCACGCTTGCTCGGCGTCGCCGCACGGCACCTCGATGCAGACCTCGCCGACGGGGCGGGCGTCGAGGTTCGCTTCGCGGAGCTCCTGGAGCAACCGATCTCGGTCCGGAATCCGCGCAGCCTCGACCTGCACGGCTTCGACGTCGCTCATGTAGCCGGTCTGCCCCGGCGAATGTCGGAGGAAACCCAACGAACTTCCTACCCGCGACCGCCAAGTCGTCGCCACTCGCTAGGCTCCGGCCGCAATGGCGGTCGCGACCGAGCGCGAATACGGGCTGTTCATCAACGGTGAACGTAACCAGGGCGGAGCCACGGGTGAGACCCGCGAGTTGAGCGAGCCCGCGAGTGGCGAGCCCCTGGCTCGTGTCGCCTCGGCCGTCGAGGCCGACGTCGACCGCGCGGTCGAAGCGGCGCAGGCCGCCCTCGCCGGCGACTGGGGCAAGGCGCCGCCGACCGAGCGCTCGCGGCTCCTGCACGCGCTCGCGGATGCGATCCAGGCCAACCGCAAGGAGCTCGCCGAGCTCGAGGTCCGCAACGTCGGCAAGGCGATCTCCTCGGTCAAGGCGGAGCTCGCTCAGGGGGTCGAGAACTTCCGCTTCTACGCGTCGGCCATTGGCTCGATCGCAGGGCGCTCGAATCCGATCGGCGGCTCGCTGCTCTTCTATTCGCTGAAGGAGCCGGTGGGGGTCGTCGGCCAGATCGTGCCGTGGAACTACCCACTGATGATGACGACGTGGAAGCTCGCCCCGGCGCTGGCGGCCGGCTGCTCCGTCGTGCTGAAGCCGGACTCGGCGACGCCGCTGACGGCGCTGCGCATTGCCGAGCTCGCGACCGAGGTCGGCTTTCCGTCGGGAGCCATCAACGTCGTGCCCGGGCCGGGCACGACGGTCGGGGCGCACCTGGTCCGCCATCCGCGCGTCGACAAGATCGCCTTCACCGGATCGACCGCGACCGGCGGCGAGATCATGCGGCTTGCGTCCGACACGATCAAGCGGCTGACCCTCGAGCTGGGCGGCAAGAGCCCCAACATCGTGTTCGCGGACGCGAATCTCGAGGACGCGATCCCGAGCTCGGTCTGGTCGATCTACTACTCGGCGGGCCAGAGCTGCGAGGCTCGCTCCCGCGTACTCGTGGAGGCGCCGCTTTACGATGAGTTCGTCAGCAGCTTCAGTGAGGCCGCGAAGCGCCTGCGGGTGGGAGATCCGCTCGAGCCCGAGACGCAAGTGGGGTCGCTGATCTCGGCCGAGCACCGCGACAAGGTCCACGGCTTCGTCGAGCGTGGCCGCGCGGAGGGTGCGGAGGTCGTGGCTGGCGGAGAGCCGCCGGAGGGCAAGGGCGCTTTCTACCCGCCGACCGTCCTCGCGAACGTCGACAACAGGATGACGGTCGCCCAGGAGGAGATCTTCGGGCCGGTCGTGACCGTGATTCCTTTCGAGGACGAGAAGGACGCGGCCCGAATCGCGAACGACAGCCGGTACGGCCTGATGGCGACCGTCTGGACGAGCGATCCCGCCCGTGGGCACCGCCTGGCGCGGCGACTCAAAGCGGGCACGGTCGGGATCAACATGCCCTACACCGCCTTCCCCGGAATTCCGTTCGGCGGCTACAAGCAATCCGGCTTCGGCCGAGAGCTGGGGCTGGAGACGCTCGAGCTCTACCTGGAGACGAAGAGCGTTCTCGTCTCGACCAGCCCGAAGCCGTTCAACCCGTTCGGTCTATAGCCCAGCGCTACAGATGGGCCGTGCTTGCCGCGGGGACGGTGGCCCAGTCGAGCTTCTCCGCTGTCCTCCTAGGACTGCCGGTGCTCGCGCCGACGCTTCGCGCCGAGCTCGATCTCAGCGTCTCGGAGGTCGGGATCGTGCTCGGCAGCGTCTGGGTCGGCCCAGTCCTGACGCTCTTACCCTGGGGACTTGCGGCGGACCGTGTCGGAGAGCGGGCGGTACTCGCCGTTGGATTGGCGCTGATGGGGGCGCTCGTGAGTGCGGCGGCGTTCGTCTCGAATGCCGTGGGGCTCGTCGTCGTGCTGGGGATCGCGAGCGCGGCTGGAGCGAGCGTGAACGCCGCGAGCGGCCGTGCCGTCATGAGCTGGTTCGGCCGCGACGAGCGCGGGTTGGCGCTGGGGGTACGGCAGTCCGCGCTCCCGATCGGAGGCTTCCTCTCGGCCGTTGCGCTTCCGCCGATCGACCGCGCCGGCGGGCTCGAGGCATCGTTTCTGTTCCTCGCGGCCCTGTGCCTGCTGGCCTCGGCGGTGGGCGCGCTCGTGCTCCGGGACGCCCCGAGCGACGAAGCATCGCCGACCGTGCAGGCGCGGGCGATTCTTCGCGACCGCCGGTTATGGATCCTCAGTGCCGGCAGTTCGCTCTACGTCACCACGCAGGTCTCCCTCACGGGCTTCGTCGTGCTCTTCCTGCACGACCGGCGCGGCCTCTCCACCGGCGCGGCCGCAGCCGTGCTCGCCGCCGCCCAGGCGGTCGCGATCGGTTTGCGGATTGGTGTCGGCCGTTGGTCGGATCGAGCGCGCGCCCGAGTGGGACCGCTCCGGCTGCTGGGATTCGCGATCGCGGCCGCGGTCGCGGTCTCGGCCGCCCTCGTGTCGGCGCCGCTCGTCGTGCTCCTCCCCTCGTTGGTCGTCTCGGCCGCGTTGACGATGGCCTGGAACGGCCTTGCCTTCACGGCGACCGCTGAGTTCGCCGGTCGCGCCCGCAGCGGCACAGCCCTCGGGTTCCAACAGACGTCGCTCTCGATCGCGGGCACGATTGCTCCGATCGCGTTCGCGGCGGTCGTCGACGCGGCTTCGTGGCGGACGGGCTTTGCGGTCGCCGCGCTCCTGCCGCTGGGCGGAGCGATTGCGCTCGCGCGGCTCGACGAGTCGCGGCCAGGGATGATGCGGCGGTGCGAGCTCTAACGCGGCTCGACCAGCTCTACGCGATCGGCGCAGGCACGCGTCTCGGCTACTCGCCCGAGGAGGACGCCGCTCACGAGCTCGCCGCGCGCTGGCTGCAGCAGGCCGGCCTCGACGTCACGACGGACGAGGCCGGCAATCTGTTCGGGCACCGGGGCGACGCTCGCATCTGGAGTGGCTCCCATCTCGACACGGTGCCGAACGGCGGGCGTTTCGACGGCGCCCTTGGCGTCGTCGCCGCGATCGAGGCCGCGAATCGCCTCCCCGGCACGGAGTTGGGCGTCGTCGCCTTCCGGGCCGAGGAAACCGGGCCGATGGGGAGCCGCCGGCTCGCGGAACTGCCCGACGCATTCCTCGAAGTCCACGTCGAGCAGGGGCCGGCGCTCGAGCGCCTCGGCGAGCCGCTCGGCATCGTCACCGGCGTCGCCGCGCAGGCGCGCGGCGAGGTCACGTTCGAGGGTCGCGCGGCCCACGCCGGGACGACGCCGATCGAGGAGCGCGCGGACGCGCTCGTCGATGCCGCGAAGTTCGTCCTGCACGTGCGCGAGTGCGCGCGCGAGGGTGCATTTGCGACGGTGGGCGCGCTCGAGGTCGAGCCGGGTGCGACGAACGTGGTCCCCGGCCGTGTGACGCTGTCCGTCGACGCGAGGGCGTCGACTGCCGAGGCTCTCGAGACGCTGGTCGAGGCGATCGGCTTCGAGCCCTCCTCGCGGCAGGATCCGGTCGCGATGAGCGGACCGCCGCTCGAAGCGTTGCGCGCCGTGCTGCCCGGGGCGCCGCAGCTCGTCTCCGGCGCGGGCCACGACGCCATGGTGCTCGCCGCCGCCGGTGTGCCGACGGCCATGCTCTTCGTCCGCTCGCTCAACGGCGGCGCCAGCCACTGCCCGGACGAGCTCTCGAGCCCGGAGGACATCGCGCTGGCGGTCGACGCCCTGACCGAGACCCTGGCGCGGCTGTCCGCCTCGGCCGTCTCGAACAGGCGTTAGCGCTCGTCGAAGCGGATCGCCTGCGCGCCCTGCCAGAGGACCAGCGGTCCGAGCTCGCGCAGCTGCTCGCCGCCCTTGACGATCGTTGCGAAGTGGTTCCCCGCCAACACGCCGGCCTTGCTCGCGAACTGGGTCGGTCCGTAGGGGAAGAGAAGCTCCATCTCGCTGACGCCGCCCGGGAAGAGCAACAGCTCCCCCGGTGCCGGATAGCTGGTCGCGTTCTCTGGCCCGATCCCGACATCGAGCTCTCCGAACGGGATCCAACAGGCTTCCCCGCTCCAGCGGGCATGGATCAACTTGCTCTCCAGCGGCAGCAGCCGCCGGAAGGCCGCGACCGTCTGCGGTGCCAGGCTCTCCTCGAGGCGCGCCTCGAACTGCGCGCCGCCGACCTCGATCTCGAGCATCCGGGGAACCTACCTCGTCTTCGCGCCCTGCTCGATCCAGGCGCCGAGCGCGTCCCGCTCCGCCTGTGTCATCCCGGTCCGGTTGCCGAGCGGCATCGTCTTCGTGCGCACGGCGACCTGCTCGATCAAGCTCGCTTGAGCGTGGATCTGCGCCGCTGTGTCGAAGACGATCCCCTGCGGCGCCGAGTCGACCTTCGTCGGGTGTGCCGAATGGCAGGGAACGCAGCGAGCCTGGACGATCGCCTGCGCGCGCGTGAACGGCACGGCCGTGCCGCCTGAGGAACCGTGCGGCCGGATCGCGACCGCCACACCGGCGATCGCCAGTGCCGCGGTTATCGGGATCCACAACGCGGTCCGGCCCGTGTGGCGGAGGTTGAAAAAGTGCCGCACCCACGCGCCGATTACGAGCAGGGCGGCGAGCGTCAGCCACGAGTACGAATGCCCGTAGGTGATCGGAAAGTGGTTGCCGATCATCGTGAACACGACCGGCAGCGTCAGGTAATTGTTGTGCACGGAGCGCTGCTTGCCGCGGAAGGCCGCCGCGGCGTCCGGCTCCCGACCCGCCTGCTTCGCGCGGATCAGCTCCCAGTGGGCGGGGATGATCACGAAGAAGACGTTGCCGGCCATCATCGTCCCGAGCATCGCGCCGATCTGGATGTACTCGGCTCGGCCCGAGAAGAGGTGGCTGACGCCCCAGGCCGCCAGCGTCACCAGCACGAGCAGTACGGCCGCGAGCGCGACGTCGCTCGGGACCAGTCGGCAGAGGCCGTCGTAGACGAACCACGCTGAGATGAGCAGCGCCACGCTGATCGCGATCGCCTGCCACGGCCGGAGGTCGGCGACCGATTTGTCGATCAGATACGTGTTCGCGTTCACGTAGTAGAGGACGATCAGGAGAGCGAAGCCCGAGAGCCAGGTCGTGTAGGCCTCCCACTTGAACCAGTGCAGCGGCTCGGGCAGCGTCCGTGGCACCAGCCGGTACTTCTGCACCTGGTAGAAGCCGCCGCCGTGGATCTCCCACGCTTCGCCGCCGACCCCGCGCTCGGCGTCGGCCTCCTCCGCCGGCGGGCGTAGGTGGTTGTCCAGCGCGATGAAGTAGAACGAGGAGCCGATCCACGCGATCGCCGCGATCACGTGCAGCCAGCGAACGAGCAGATCGAGCCACTCGTTGGCGTAAGGGTCCACTAGCGGCGCTGCCAGCGATCTCGGGCGATCGCGACCAGCTCGTGCAGGCCCGTCTCGAGCTCTTCCTCGCGTGATCGTTCCAGCCGCTCCTGCAGGACTTTGAGAATCTCGTCCTTCGGCCGGCCTGCGACGAAGACGACGAAGCGGAAACCGAACTTCTCCTCGTAGACCTGGTTCAGGTAGGCAAGCTCCGTGAGGACGGCCGGGTGGCCGCCGCCGCTCTGCTCCGCGGCGGAGTGCTCGGAAAGGTTGCGGGCGCCGATCGCGGGATGCGCGTTCAAAGCCTCCCGCTGCTCCTGCTCGGTCAGCTCCGCGAAGACCTTGTCCGCCGAGCCAAGCGGATCCTCGCGCTCCGCGAGCAGCTCGACGAGCCTCGTGCGGCCTTCGAAGAGCTCAGCGAGCTCGTCGACGGTCAGCTGCCGCGGTAGATCACGCACGAGTAGGGCGCGAGCAGCAGCGGCACGTGCAGGTGCTCGTCCGGGTCGGTGATCGCAACGCTGACTTCGATCTGGTCGAAGAAGCCGCTGCCGGCGTAGAAGACGATGCGGTAGACGCCGGGCTCGAGTCCTCCGGGGGAGAGCTCGGCGATGCGGCCATCGTCGTCGGTCTCCTGCAGGGAGAGCTCCTCCTTGCCGCGGTAGAGGCCCACTTTGAGGCCCGCTTCCGGCCTTCCTTCCTTCGTGTCGAGAACATGGGTCGAGATCACAAGTTGAACTTCTCCGCCTGGCGGCGGTGCTCCTGCGCAATCTCCTGCTCGGAGGCGCGGACAAGCTGGCCGTCTCGGACGACGTCCTCGCCGCCGACGAGCAGCCTCTCGACGCGGTGCGGGGCCGAAAGGACGAGTCCCGCGACCGGGTCCCGGGCCCCGGCCAGTTCGAGCATGTCCGTGCGCCAGATTGCCAGGTCGGCGCAGCGGCCGGGCTCGATGGCGCCGAGGTCGTCGCGGCCGAGCAGCGCCGCGCCGCCGCGCGTGGCGAGCCGGAGCGCCTCTCGGGCGGTCAGGGCGGCCGGCCCGTCCCGCCCGCGGGCGACGAGCAAGGCCTGCTTGAGCTCGAAGAGCAGGTCGCCACGCTCGTTCGAGGCCGAGCCGTCGACGCCGAGCCCGACGCGGACGCCGGCGTCGAGCAACGGTCGCACCGCGGCGACTCCCGCGCCGAGCCGCAGGTTCGAGGTCGGGCAGTGGGCGACACCGGTGCCGGTGGCGCCGAACGTGGCGATGTCGCCGGCGTCGAGGTGGACGCAATGCGCGCACCAGACGTCCGCCGCGAGCCAGCCGAGCTCCTCGAGGTACTCGACCGGCCGGCAGCCGTAGAGCTCGCGGCAGTAGGCCTCCTCTTCGACCGTCTCGGCCAGATGCGTGTGAAGCGGCAGGTCGAGGCGCCGCGCCAATTCCGCGGACTCCGTCATCAACCGGCCGGTGACCGAGAAGGGCGAGCAAGGAGCGACCGCGAGCTGGACGCGTGCGCCCGGGCCGGTCTCGTGCAGCTCGGCCAGCCGCTCCGTGTCGGCGAGAACGGTGTCGAGCTCCTCGACGAGCCCGTCGGGCGGCAGGCCGCCGGCGGACTCGCCCAGGTCCATCGAGCCGCGCGAGGCGACGATCCTGACGCCCAGTTCGCGGGCCGCCTGAAGTTCGGCCTCAATCAGCCCGTCCTCGCCGCGCGGGAAGACGTAGTGGTGGTCGAAGACGGTGCCGCAGCCGGAAAGGGCGAGCTCGGCGAGCCCCGTACGCGCGGCGGCGTATTCGGCCTCGGCGTCGATCCGCGCCCAGACCGGATAGAGCTCCTTCAGCCAGGTGAAGAGATCTGCCTCCTGCGCCCGCGCGCGGGTCAGCGTCTGGAAGAGGTGGTGATGCGTGTTGATCAGCGCGGGCGTGACGACGGCGCCGGCGAGGTCGTCGCCCCGCTCGGGCGGCTCGCCCGTCCCGACCTCCGCGACGAGGCCGTCCTCGATCCGGATCCACCCGCCGTCGAGCTCGCTGCCCGCGTCGTCCATCGTGGCGACGCGGGCGTTGGCCAGGACGGTCATCCGACCTCGAGCGGCACGAGTGCGAAGCGGTCGACGTCGACCAGGCCCTGGTCGGTGATCTTCAGGCTCGGGATCACCGAGAGCGCGAGGAACGACATCGTCAGGAACGGCGTCGAGCCCCGGCAGCCGAGCCGCTCGGCCGCTTCGGTGCAGGCGCGGCTACGCTCGACGACCTCGGCGAGGGGAAGGTCGGAGAGCAGGCCGCCGACCGGGAGCGGCAGCTCGGCGAGCACAGCGCCGTTCTCGACCGCGACGATGCCGCCGCCGAGCTCGGCGAGGCGCTCGACCACGCGGGCCATGTCGGCGTCGTTCATGCCGACGACGACGAGGTTGTGGGCGTCGTGAGCGACCGTCGAGCCGAGCGCGCCTCGCTGGAGGCCGAAGCCGCGCACGAGGCCGAGCCCGATCCGTCCGGTACCGAGATGGCGCTCGACGACCGCGATCTTGGCCAGGTCGCGTTCCGGGTCCGCGACCGCCTGTCCGTCGTGGAGAGTCGGCGCCTCCACGAGCGACTCGGTGACGATCTGGTCGGGGACGAGTCCGATCACGCGCGCGTCCGCTTCGCCGGGCCAGTCGATCCGGAAGCGCTCGGCCCCGACAGGCTCGATTCGCACCGTGTGCTTGACCCACTCCGGGACCTCGGAGCGCGCGATCTCCTCGACGGCGCGGCCTCGCTTCAGCACCAGTTCCGGGTCGAAGCTCTCGAGGTCCGGCAGGATCAACACGTCGGCTTGGAAGCCGGGGGCGAGTGCGCCCAGGTGGTCGAGCCCGTGCCAGAGCGCCGGGTTCAGGGACGCGAGCACGAGCGCGTCCTCTGCGGCGATCCCGGCCGCGACGGCCTCGCGGACCATGCCGTTGACGTGACCGTTCTCAGCGATGTCGTCGGGATCTTTGTCGTCCGTGCAGAACGCGATCCGCGCAGTCCCGAACTCTTCGACCAGGGGCAGGAGCGCCCGCAGGTTCCGCGCCATCGAGGCCTCGCGGATCAGCACCCACATGCCGGCGCGGAGCCGCTCGCGGCCCTCCTCGACCGTCAGCGCCTCGTGATCGGAGCGGATCCCGGCGGCGGCGTAGGCGTTCAGCTCCTTGCCGACGACGCCGGGCGCGTGGCCGTCGACGTGGCCCGCCCCGGTCAGGGCGAGCTTGGCCAGCTCGCTCGCATCGCCGGCGACGACGCCGGGAAAATTCATCATCTCCGCCAACCCGAGCACGCGGCGGCGCCGGAGCAATCCCTGGAGATCGCCCTCGTTCAGCGCACGGCGCGGCGACTCGAAGTGCGAGGCCGGCACGCTCGAAGATGCCATGAAGTAGACATCGAGCGGCAGCTCCGCGCAGAAGTCGAGCAGCCAGTGGACGCCGTCGGTGCCGAGGACGTTCGCGAGCTCGTGCGGGTCGGCGACGACCGCGGTCGTCCCGAGCGGGAGCACGAGCCTGGCGAATTCGTCCGGCAGCAGCTTCGGCGACTCGAGGTGCATGTGGGCATCGATGAAGCCGGGGACGACGAAGCGTCCGCTTGCATCGAGCTCCTCCGCGCCCTCGTAGTCCCCGAGGCCCGCGACGTGTCCGTCTGCGATCGCGATCCCCGTCTCCAGCCACTCGCGCGTGAAGACCGAGAGGACGCGGCCCCCGCGGACGACGAGGTCCGCGGCTTCGTCGCCGCGGGCGACCGCGAGCCGTCGCGCCAGGTCCATTCGGCGACGATACCCCGCGGGCTGCAGGGCTTTCAGCTTTGAGCCGCGAGCCAATACGCTTGCCGCGATGGACGTGCTGACCCCACGCACGCTCGATGAAGCGCTGCGCTTGAAGGCGGAGCGGCCCGACGCCGTACCGATTCAGGGCGGCACGGACGTGATGGTCGAGCTCAACTTCGACCGTGCCCGGCCGTCCGCGTTGCTCAACCTGAGCGAGGTCGCCGAGCTGCGGGGCTGGTCACGCGAGAACGGAACGATTCGCCTCGGTGCGGCCCTCACCTACACCGAGGCGATGGAGATGCCGCTCGCCGAAGCGCTGCCCGCGCTGGCCGAGGCCTCGCGCACGGTCGGCGGGCCGCAGATTCGCAACCGCGGCACGGTCGGCGGCAATCTCGGCACGGCCTCGCCGGCCGGCGACGCGCTGCCACCCCTGCTGATCGGCGACGCCGTCGTCGAGCTGGCGAGCGTGCGTGGCGAGCGGGCGGTGCCGGTGGCTGCTTTTCTGACCGGGCCGAGGCAGAACGCGCTGGCCGACGGCGAGCTGATCGTCGGGGTGCGCGTCCGCGCCGCGGACGGGCCGCAGACGTTCATGAAAGTGGGACCGCGCAACGCGATGGTGATCTCGGTCGTGTCGCTGGCACTGACCGTCGATCGCGACGGCGGCGAGATTCGCGCCGCGTTCGGCTCTGCGGGCCCCGTAGTCGGGCTCGTGACCGCGCCGCTCGCGGAGCTCGACGGCTTCCCGGAACGGGTTTCGGCGGCGGCCAGCCCGATCGACGACGTGCGCGGGAGCGCCGCCTACCGGCGCCACTCGCTCAGGGTCCTGACG
>Ga0209473_1001113_pt1 | contig 15081 bp, 14 predicted proteins | sample GraSoiAngelo_133_FD_185890 | JGI IMG/M metagenome (GOLD analysis project Ga0209473, IMG submission 185890) | Grasslands soil microbial communities from the Angelo Coastal Reserve, California, USA - 14_0929_05_20cm (SPAdes) (version 2) | ecosystem: Environmental > Terrestrial > Soil > Grasslands ...
ATCGACAGAGAGCATCCCGAAAAATCTTCGGTCGTGGCAAGAATCGACATTCGCAGTATCGACACCGGAATCGTCAAACGTGACAATCATTTGCGCAGTGCGGAATTTTTTAACGTCGCAACGTTTCCCGAAATGACATTCAAAAGCGGTAGGGTGAGACAGACCGGTCAGCAAAGCGGCGACATTTTTGGCGATCTCGCGATGCACGGCGTTACGAAGCCGATCACACTGCACGTGAAGCTAGTGAGCCCGATCTCGAACGAAACGAAAGAAACGCGTTGGGCGGTGACAACCGAGCCGCTCAAGCGCCGCGATTTCAATTTGATGTTCAGTCAGGGCGCCGAATCGATTTCGGGAATCGGCCAGACGGTCGCAGTCAACATCGAGATCGAAGCGTCGCGCGTGCAGTGACATGATCCTCTTCGTGCTCACGTGGGTCGGTCTTGGTTGCTGGTGCGTCTGCTTTTGGTGGATGCGTCGCATCTCTTCACGCCAGGATGCGATGCTGAAAGAACTCCACGAAATGACGACGCGCATCGAAGAGATTTCGGAGGCCGAGCATGATTTGATCCGCGAAGTTCACCCGCAAGTGGGCGAAATCAAAGAGCATGTGGAAAATGTCGCGGACGCGGTCTCACCCGGAGGTTCCGATCCGTCTCGGGCGGAATCTTGATTGCCGGACGTGCGCGCGAAGATCGAAAGCTTCTTTTGGGGAAATAGCATGCGCTGATGGAAATTACGCCCCTCGGAGATTCTGCCCTCATCGTGCACGTTCGTGATCGGTTTAAAGACGCGCCTGAGAAAACTTTAAATGAAGTCTTGGACGTGCGTGGCCGACTCGAAGACGCGCACATTCCAGGTGTAGTCGAACTCGCGGCGGCTTACACCACAGTCGCCGTTTTCTTCGATCCGATCCGCGTGATCAACCACGCAGTTGAGGCCGACCGCGTGATTGAATGGCTAACACAGAAAATTCACGAGTCACTCCCGCCTGGTGAACGTAAGCGACGCAAGAAAGCGGCCGCACGCGCGGTTGAGATTCCCGTTTGTTACGATCCGGAGTTTGCTCTCGATCTCGATCACGTTGCGCAACACGCACAGATGTCGCCGAAGGAAGTCGTCGATCTTCACAGCGCGGCTGATTATCATGTGAGCTGCATCGGCTTCACCCCTGGGTTTCCATATCTCGCCGGTCTTCCAGAAAAATTAACAACGCCGCGCCGTGCTACACCACGAAAAGAAATCCCTGCCGGGTCGGTTGCGATCGGGGGAATGCAAAGCGGCATTTACCCGCTGCGCTCTCCCGGCGGTTGGAATGTAATTGGTCGTACGCCGTTACGGCTTTTCGAGCCGCAGAAAAATCCTCCCACCCTTTTGCGAGCGGGCGATCGCCTGCGCTTCCGGGCAATCTCGCGTCAAGAATTCGAAGCATGGACGTTTTGAGGAGGTAAAGGATGAATTTGAGCGCCACGCAGGCGGGATTTTTGACTAGCGTTCAAGATCTCGGCCGAAATGGCTTCCGTCAGTTCGGTGTCTCGCTTGGCGGAGCGCTCGACTCGCATGCGTTGCGTGTCGCAAATCTTCTCATCGGTAACGACGAATCAGACGCTGGACTTGAAATCACGTTCGCCGGCCTGCGAATGCGTCTCGGGGATAAGCGCGTTATCGCATGGTGCGGAGGTGACTTCGACATTCGCTCCGGATCAACGCTGTTGCCCGCCGGCCACGCATGCGTGCTGGACGCAGGCGACGAATTGGCGATCAACCAACCGAAGATTGGTTGTCGCGCGTGGCTGGCAATTTCCGGCGGGATCGATGTGCCCGTTGTGCTTGGCAGCCGATCTACCGATTTGCGCGCAAAATTTGGCGGACTAAATGGTCGCGCATTACGCGACGGCGATGAAGCTCCGCTGGGGAATCAGTCAGAGTTTTCGCGGTCACTTGTCGATCTTTTGCGGGAGGAGCGAGTTGCTTCGTGGAGTTCGCCTGCTGAATGGTCGAGTACGGCGAAGACAGAAACAGTTCTGCGCGTTATTCGCGGCGTCGATTGGCCCCATTTTCATGAGGTAACGAGACAACGTCTTTCAAGTGACGCATTTGTCGTGTCGCCAGATTCAGACCGGATGGGAGTCAGATTCGACGGTCCTGAACTACGCCGAAATGATAATGTGGATCATGTCTCTGAGGCAGTTGCGCCCGGCACGATTCAAGTTCCACCCGGCGGCCGGCCGATTCTGCTTTTGGGAGATTGCCAAACGATTGGTGGTTATCCGAAAATCGCGCACGTGATCACGGTCGATCTTTCCCTCGCCGCCCAACTTCGTGCGGGCAATCACGTCCGTTTCTCCGAAGTTTCAATGGCGAACGCGCATCGGCTTTTGCTTGAACGCGAGCGTCAGCTCGAACGCTTTCGTATTGGACTCCGTTTGCATGATTCATGAATTTGCATGTCGACCTTAACGCCGATCTTGGCGAAGGAGCCGGCCATGACAAGGAGCTGCTGAAGCTCGTTTCATCCGCCAGCATCGCGTGCGGCTTTCACGCCGGCGATGCAGAAACGATGCATGAAACGATTTCCGCGGCCCGTGATCAGGGCGTGGCGGTTGGGGCGCATCCGAGTCTTTTCGACCGGGAAAATTTCGGCCGGAAGCAGTTGGCGGTCAGGCCTGCTGAAGTCTTCGATGCGGTCTCTTACCAGCTCGGTGTTTTTCAGGCAATTGCCAATAACCTCGGCGTCCGGCCGAATCATGTGAAACCACATGGCGCGCTTTACAACATGGCGACACGTGACCAGCAACTTGCGGACGCAATAGCGCGCGCAATCGTCGCGGTCGATTTGTCGCTGGTTTTATTTGCGCCTGACAAGAGCGCGCTTGCGCGAGCTGGTGAAGCGGAGCATTTGCGTGTCGCCCGCGAAGTTTTCGCGGATCGCAATTACCTGGCCGATGGCACCCTTGTTCCAAGAAACCGACCAAACGCTTTGCTGCACGATCCGAAGGAATCTCCCGCACGCGTGATGCGAATGCTGCGGGAGGGCAAAGTTCAATCGTTCGATAACGTGGATGTCGATGTTCGTGCGGAGACGATTTGTGTGCACGGTGACACACCGGGAGCGGTAGAATTTGCACGCGTGCTGCGGGCGCATCTGGAGAAGGAAGGCGTAACAATTCGAGCCCCGAAAATTTCCGAAAGGTCCGAACGAACAAAACAGTAAGAGATGTCTCGACTTTGCTTGTCTTAAAAAGATGAAAGAGAAGATAGACAATAAGGCCTCGAGCTTGCTTCGCGCTCTCGGTCCGATCGACGCGACCATGATCGTGATGGGCTCGATGATCGGGTCGGGCATTTTTATTACATCGGCCGAATCAGCCCGATTAATTGGCGCGCCCGGCTGGTTGCTCCTGGCGTGGGCGGTCGCCGGTGTGCTGACAATCACCGGAGCGCTTTGTTGTTCGGAACTGGCGACAATGATGCCGCGCGCTGGTGGCGTTTACATTTTCTTCCGCGAAGCCTACGGCCCTACGATGGCATTTCTCTACGGCTGGACGTTATTCCTTGTCATCGGGACCGGCACAATTGCAGCTGTTGCGATCGCGTTCGCGAAATTTCTTGGCGTTTTTTCTCCCGCCGTCGCGTCGGACAAGTACTTGGTCGCGCCGGTCTCGTTAGGCGGTGGTTACGCCATCAGCCTCTCGACCGAGCAATTGACGGCAATCGCGTTGATCGCTCTGCTCACCTGGACGAACACGCGCGGGCTCGAACTGGGTAAACTCGTCCAAAACACATTTACGTTTGCGAAAACAGCGGCGCTTGCTGGTGTCGTCGTAGTTGGTCTTTCCTTAGGTGGGAATGCAGCCTCCGCCGCGCGGACATCGAGCTGGTGGAATTCGTGGGCGAACGGCTGGAGTCCGCAAATCGCGCAACCGGGCTTCAGGTTCGTCGGCGGTTTAGCGCTCATTCTGCTTTTTGGAAAGTCGATGGTCGGTCCACTCTTTGCCCAGACGGCGTGGACGAATGTGACCTTCGTGGGCAGCGAAGTGCGTGATCCGGCAAAAAATCTTGTGCGCGCCCTACTTTTCGGCTGCGGAACGGTGGTGATTTTATATCTGCTCGCAAACGTTGCCTACCTCGCGCTCTTGCCTTTTTCAGAAATTCAGCAGGCGCCGCAAAATCGCGTAGCGGTCGCGGCAATGAAGGCGGTCTTCGGAAATCCAGGCGCGATGTGCATGGCGGCCGCGATCATGGTCTCCACGTTCGGTTGCGATAACGGACTCATCCTTTCCGGCGCCCGCGTTTACTATGCCATGGCCCGTGACCGTTTGTTTTTCACAAAAGTGGGAACGACGAATCGGTATCACGTCCCGGCCGCGGCATTGATCGCGCAGGGAATCTGGACTGCGTTTCTCACATTGCCACGAACTGTGATGACAAATGCTGCGACACATGAGGTCACGTATGGAAACGTTTACACGCAACTGCTCGAGTACATCATCTCCGCCGATTTAATTTTTTATCTCCTCATGGTCACAGCCCTGATTGTCCTGCGGCGAAAAGCACCCTTGGCAGAGCGACCCTATCGCACGCGGGGTTATCCGATCGTACCAATTATGTCGATCCTGGTAGCGGGGTTATTAATTGTCGATCTTGCTTTTCTTGCACCGGCGACTTCGGGAATGGGTATTCTGATCGTCCTTACCGGCGTGCCGGTTTATTTTTTCTGGCGCAAAGCTGCTGCGGCTTGAACAAGTCCATTTCGCGTTCGAGAAGCGAAACCTTCTTGTATGCCTGCAAGATCAAAGAAACAACAGATGGCGGCCGGTGCAGCTCTTGCCGCCAAACGCGGTAAACGATCTAAGTCCTCGCTCAAAAGCCCGTCCAGACAGATGGCAAAATCGATGAGCAAGAAGCAACTGCGTGAATTTGCGAAGACCAAGCGCAAGAAATTGCCGAGGAAAAAGCGGCGCTAGAAAATTTGCTGAACTTTGACGGGTCAGGAGAGAGTAGTGGCCCTCATTCTTTCTGTATTATTTCCATCACCTGTTTCAAAGGCTCCGTGCTTACCTTGCTTGTCCCGGTAAAGGGATGGTCAAGAACGTATATCAAAAATAAAATCAACGTGATCGTTACCGTGAGCGTCGCTGTAAGCATGTATTGTGCCTTGATGTTCTTCATTCCGAAGAAATAGGTGTAAGAAACAGTGATTACCCCGCCAACAAGTAGAACTAACCAGATAACTGGTGGCACCGTGTTATTCCCCGCAAATATTCTGAGTCGACGGTGCTGAGCTAGGTTATTTAACCGCTGCAATGACTCGGCGTACAGCTCTCTGTTGGGAACCGATTTCTCATCGATCTGATAGAACGCTGTTAAAAGCCTTGCCATCGCTCGGTTGGAATGAAGGCTTATATCTCCCTCCGACATTCTTTTCAGCTCATCCTTATAAACCGAAGCGGTATAATCCATCAGCCCTTGCCGTATCATTGTCCCCGCCGGGTCGGGGAATGCTTTTGTAATGTGAAAAAGGTCATCGGCCTCGTTGGCTTCCATTTGCAGGTTCTTTGTGGCGTCGTCGTACCCACTCCACGTCACAAACACAACGAACGCCATGATCACACCGTAAAACAGTCCGAAGGCATTGAAGATTATGGCAGCTACTTCGTGGTTCTCTTTTAGGACTTCCGTCGAGTACTTCTTTCGCACGAAGTGAAGTCCGGCTAGCGCGACAGCAGTAGTAACAGCCGAGACAATGAAAAATGAGATTCCTATCGGTAAATTAAGTAGGAATCGCATAACTGTTAGTTTTTCTGAAAAACCACCGCCACTTTACCAGGCCTGCCTTCCTGCCGTGCGCTTGAGCCGAAAACCATTCGCCATCGCGCCGGAGCCCATCGAGTATTCAATCAAGCCAACGCCCTTTTTCCAAACGACTTTTTTGAAATGCCCCGAAGGATGATTGGATTGATAAGTACAAAGATCGCCTTTCACTTCGATTATTGCTTTCCATAAACCGTCTTCGTGACTGAAACTTCCGCTCGAAATCCCGTAGATGTCGCCGGGTTCGAACGCTGGTGGCTGATCGATCCCTGAAACTTTCTTAACCGCGGCCTCATTGTTTTCTTCGTTGAGCAAAGCGATCTGATTGTCAGTAACGATAAAGTAGTCGGGCTGGATTTTGCGGCGATTTTTGGCGCGCGATTTCAGATCGGTGAATTCGATTTTGAAGATCGCGCCCCACGGCATTTTCGCAACGCGCGTTGTGACCACTCGTGCGGTGAGCGGAATTTCCTCCTCCTGAATTTGTTCGCCCCACTCGGTCCCGCGAAAATTAGCGGACACCGGCTTGTCGTCCCGCGCATCCAAGAATGAATTTGCCCCGTAAGCAGAAACAGACAGCAAGATTGACATCGTCATTGTCGCGATTCGCCAGCGGTTCATGGCGCAATCTTAACGACCAAACGATTGACAATCCACGCTCGAATTCCATAACCTCGAAGAAATGAAAGGCCCGTTACAGTGGGCTCTTTTTGCCTGGTTCCTCGCTTTAAACCAGCCAATCGATGCGCAAGAATCTGCGAAGTTCGAGAAAATTCGCTACCTATCAATTCACCGCCCGCTTTGATGGAAAAACCGGCAAGTTCCGAATCATTTCAAAAAAGAAGGTTCCATCGATGGAGTAGGTGGCTGTTGTGTTGATGCAATCGCTGGCCTGGATATTTCTTCTTGCCGGAATTTTTGCGTTGACGGCGACGGTGTCGCGCGGCGAGTCCGAGATTGTAGTCGCGATTCGCTATCTACAGGCGAAGGACACGAGTCATTCGCATCTTTATCTGTACCGTGAAGACGGGAAGTTATTGCGACAGTTAACCAAGGACAATTCAGGACAAGACATGGATCCGATTTTCGCGCCCGATGGTGAGACGATTGTTTTCACCCGCCAGAAATCACATGACACGCGCGAATTCTGGAGCATCGATCCGCGCGGTACGAAGTTGAAGAAACTCGACGCCGCGCCCGATTGGTACACGGCAGCGAAAAGCTCACCTTACTTCACGAATCGCGAAGAAGGCGAAGAGCAATCGCCATCGGCTTCTCCAGCCGCGTCGCAGCAAGAATTTACGCCGCCTGCGGTGACAACCGAAAGCACCGAACAGAGACAACAGCCCAGCATGACAGCAATCGATGCTACCGCCAATGCAAAAGATCGACCGCCGGAAACCATCAAGGCTCCTGACGGATCAGGCGAAATCTTCTGGCGCAAAGGCGAAGACAAGGAGGATTCGCTGGATTGGATAATGTGGTTCCGCGATTCAAAATCGGGCCAGGAAACTAAAATCGGCAAGCTGCGCGGATTTCCATCCTTCGAGCCGCTGCAAATCCGGCAGAGCAAAGATGGACAGTTTCTGTTCGACGCTCCTCTGCGGCTCATATTTTTCAGCTGCCACTTGGATAGCAGCGCTGGCGACACGGTCGAGGCTTTCGATTTCAACAAGCGAAAGCTCGTCCAGTTATCACCAAACTGGGCAACTCCGATTCTGCTTCCCGGCGAGGCTGCCTTTCTGACGCTCACCGAAAATCGCTATGTAGAAATTCCCGGCAGTTCGAAGACGGCGAATTGTTCCTACATGGAACGCTGGGGCGCGAATATGAAAGAGAGGTGTTACGAGGAGCACGAGCCTCCGTACTGCGAAGGCGAGCCAGAAGTGCGTTACGCGCGCAAAGGCAGTGCTGCGATCTGTTATGGCGCGTCGATGTATCGACCTGGAAAAAATCCCGCGGTTGTTACGATTCGCCGCAGGGCGGATTCGGAATAGTAGGCCACGGATTTCAATGAGAATAAGCATCGCAGTTCTTCTCCTGTCGGTTTTGGGAATGATGGCGCTTGCGCGAAACGCATGGGCTGCGCTCCCGGTGGACGAGCAGGTGAAAATGTTGGCGGACCGTTACCGTCAAGTCGAAGATCAACTTGCCCGCTCGATTCGTTACACCAGCAAAAGTGAGTCTGGCGGCGCGACAACAGTTAGGCAGGAATGGTACAACGGTGCCGAGGACCTGGTCAAGGTTGCAGTCGAACGCAACGATGCCTCTGGACGCGAGCTCACGGAGTACATCCCGCACGATTTGGATAGTGACTTTGGCTGGAGAGGGCTGTTCATGCTCACGCGCAAGGAAACGCCGTTGCCTGACGGCGGCGCGCAGGTAGAGGAATCGCGAAAATATTTCGGCGAAACCGACGAAGGTAACCACCACCTGATTCGCGAGTTGAGAAAGAGCGCGCGTTTCAAACCAGGCGAACCCACCGACACGGTCCGTGTGCCGAATGTGGTGGTCGATCTTTCCAAGGAGAACAAAAGCGATAGCGGCGCAGAAGACTTTCTAGGGGGTGAGGCGCACGAACTCGCGCCCGCCCTGAGGAAAGTCGGGCCGCCGCAATTTTTCGACCCGTTCGCGAACGTTCAAGGCGACTCAGACAAGTATCGCGTCATTCATGGAAGCGTTTCGCCAGACGGCCGGTTTGCCATCGCGATGGGCTTACCGCCTGAGCAATCCAATTGGGACGCGCTGTATGAGGATGAGAACTACTTCTACGAAAACGGCGCGCGCGATTACGACGTGCCGAATTACATCATTGATCTGGCTGAAAGAAAAATTCTTGGCAAAACAGGTTGCCATTACTTTGGGACGAAGCGCCGTTATAATCACCAACAATGTATCCTTAGGTGGTCGCCGGACTCGCTGAAATTTGTGCAGCTCTGGGACGACAAATGGAGCTCTACCGAGTGCGTGGCGGGGAAGATCAGTCCAGGGCCGAAGCTTGCCGGCGCAGTGGATCTGGACAAAGCGATCGGAAAGAAAACTTATGCCTTTGTTAAAAAGCGTTTCGATTCGGAGAATGGCGGCGCCGGCGAGCTTTCGCTCCAAATCAACAAAGTGAGCAACGATGGCACGATCGATCTGGAGGCGTCGGAGCAATGCCGCTTTGGCGACTGCAGGGGCGAAACAATCTTTAAGGTAAACGAACGTTTACGTCTGAGTAACGGCCCGAAGGGGCCACGTCTGTTGACAAGGTCAGCGCGTTTTCGTATCACGCTGCTTTCGCCAGCTGCGTTTTATTAACCGAAAAATAACTTCCCGGTCATGGCTGAATTTTCTGTCAATCCGACACGTTTTGATCCCTACAAAAACTTCAAGTTCCGCGTCAAATGGGATGGCCGCTACGTTGCCGGCATTAGCAAAATCAGTGGACTGCGGCGTACTACTGAAGTCATTCAGCATCGCGAAGGGGGGGATCCCAGCAGTAGTCGCAAGTCGCCAGGCCGCACCGAGTATGCTCCGGTTACGCTTGAGCGCGGCGTTACGCACGACCCGGAATTCGAGAACTGGGCTAACAAAGTCTGGCGCTTCGGCGCCGGCTTGGGCGCGGAAGTTTCGTTAAAAGACTTCCGCAAAGATATTACCCTCGATCTCTACAATGAGGCGGGGCAACTTGTTCTGTCTTACAAAATCTACCGCTGCTGGGTCTCTGAATACCAGATCCTACCGGATCTGGATGCTAATGCGAACGCCATCGCCATCGAGCAGCTCAAACTGGAAAATGAAGGCTGGGAACGCGACCATTCGGTGACAGAACCGGTTGAGCCGAAGTTTAAAAAAGCCTAATTCAGCTCCGTCGCTCTTTGATCGACGCGAAAATATCCGCGATAACTTCGCTGCGCGGCTTCGCGCCCAAGTTTCCTTTACCGTGAACGCGAACGCTTACAGCATCGGCTTCCAAGTCCCGTTTTCCGATGACGAACATGGTGTGCACTTTCATTTGTTCGGCGCGTTGGATTTTGCCGTTGATCTTGTCAGTGCTTTCGTCGAGTTCCGCACGGACTTGGTGAGCGCGCAGCTCATTCAGAATCGATCGCGCGTAATCCATTAACCTGGGTTCATCGCCGATGGTGAGAATACGCACCTGCTCGGGAGATAACCAGAGCGGGAAGTTGCCGGCGTAATGCTCGATCAAGAAGCCGATGAAACGCTCGTGCGTGCCGAGCGGCGCGCGATGGATGCAGATCGGGATCTTGTCGATGTTGTCGCGGTCTTTGTAGCGAAGGTCTAACCGGCGCGGCTGGGCAAAATCAACCTGGTTAGTTGCGATGGAAAACTCGCGGCCGATTGCACTCCAGGCTTGGACGTCGATCTTCGGCCCGTAAAACGCGGCTTCGTTCGGCACTTCCACGTAATCGATTCCTGAATCTTTGAGCACGCGTCTTGTCATCACTTCCGTGCTCTTCCAAAGCTCCGGTTCATCGACAAACTTCTGGCCAAGCTTCGATGGGTCATGGGTGGAGAAACGCATCAAATATTTCTCGATCCGGAAAAGTTTGAAGTATTTCAGATACATCTCGTTCACAGCGTTGAACTCCGCTTCGAACTGCTCGGGCGTGCAGTAAATGTGAGCGTCGTTCATCTGCATCGAACGCACCCGCATGAGTCCGAACAGCTCGCCGCTCTTCTCGTACCGATAATCCGTGCCATACTCCGCCAGCCGCAACGGCAGATCGCGATAACTCCGAGGCACGGCCGCAAACAACTTATGATGATGCGGGCAGTTCATCGCCTTGAGGTAGTAGAGAATGCGACGCGATAATGGCTGCCCTTGGATGTCTTCATGCGGCGCGCGCGCTAATGTTCCGACGTCTACTTCTCCAGGCCGCGCTCGCGCGTCTTCATGCAACTCCATCGGCGGGAACATGGACTCGGCGTAGTAGGGAAGGTGACCGCTCTTTTTGTAAAGACTTTCGCGTGCGATATGTGGAGTGCGGACGCGTTGATAACCGGCGGCGAACTCCGTTTCTTTCGCGAGCTTTTCCAGCTCGTCGGCGATGACTGCACCGCGCGGCAGAAACATTGGCAGACCTGGGCCGACGTCGTCGTCGAAAACGAAAAGCTCAAGTTCACGCCCAAGTTTGCGATGGTCGCGCTTCCTCGCTTCCTCGAGCATCGCGAAGTAGTCGTCGAGTTCCTTTTTTGTTTGGAACGCGGTGCCGTAAACGCGCTGGAGCTGCGGATTCTTTTCGTCGCCTTTGTAATAAGCGCTTGCCACGTTCGTGAGTTTGAACGCGCCGATGTTTCCTGTCCGCATGACGTGCGGTCCGGCGCAAAGATCGATAAAATCGCCACTACGATATAGGGAGATTTTCTCGTTCGGGGGAATGTTTTCGATGATATCGATCTTGTATTTGCTCGGTTCGGATCGCTCGCCTAGCGCGCCAAGGCGCCCTTTTTTTCCGAGTTCGAGCGCTTCATCGCGCGAAACTTCCATTCGTTCGAACGGATGGTTGGCTTTGATCTCCTTCTTCATCTCCGCCTCGATTTTCTCGAAATCGTCAGGCGAGATCCGGTGGGGAAGATCGAGATCGTAATAGAAACCGTTCTCGACCGGCGGGCCAGCGGCGAACTGCGCTTCCGGCCAGATTTTCAAGATCGCGGTGGCAAGGACATGCGACGCGGAGTGGCGCAGTCGTTCGATGTCCGTCATCGTCGCGCGTTGCTCCAGTGTTTTGCGGTCATCAGACATGTTCAAAGCCGGTGAAATTAACCACGAAGAATCGGAAGGACACGAAGAATTTGCTAGGGAGGGCGCGTTGAAACGTTCGCGGACAGCGCAGCGCGCCGTCCCTACCTCTTTCGTCGGACTCAAACGTGCGTTATTTTTTGTCATGGACCGAACTTGGTTGCAATGGCTGATTCTCGGTGTCCTTGCAGCGAGCGGTTGCGGTCAGAAGCCTGCGTCGGTTGTCGATCTCGCGAGCGAGCGCCAACGGATGGTGCAGGGGCAGTTAATGTCGCGCGGCGTTCGCGACGAGCGCGTCCTGGCAACGATCTCGAAAGTCCCGCGTGAAGAATTTGTGCCCCAAGACTCGCGTGCCGCCAGCTACACCGATCAGCCTCTTCCCATTGGTTATGGTCAAACCATTTCGCAACCGTACATCGTCGCCTTTATGACGGAGCAATTGCACCCGTCGAGCAGTGATCGCGTCCTTGAGATCGGCACGGGGTCTGGATATCAGGCGGCGGTTTTAGCGGAACTCGTTGCGGAGGTCTATTCGATCGAAATTATTGAGCCGCTCGCCAAAAGCGCCGAGGCAACGCTTCAGCGTCTCGGTTATAAAAATGTGCATGTGAAAGTTGGCGACGGTTACAAAGGCTGGCCGGAGCATGCACCGTTCGATGCAATCACCGTTACGTGCGCCCCCGATCACGTGCCACAACCACTGATCGATCAATTGAAGGAAGGCGGGCGGATGATTATTCCGGTGGGCGGTTTCGGAGATCAGGAGCTTTACCTTCTCCAAAAGAAGAATGGCGAATTGCAGCGGCGCGCTGTTTTACCGGTTCGCTTTGTCCCAATGGCGGGCGAAGCGATGAAAAAATAGATACTGGAGGGACGCCCTCAGTGGCGTCCGACGAATTTCACGGACGGGACGGCGCCCGTCCCTCCAAATCGCGCCTCACTTGATCTCCGCCAGTTTTTTCAGATCGACGCGTTTGACCCATTCCTGCAATTCCTTCGGATCCTGGTTCTGCAATTCGATCTGAAGAAAATAGCGATTGGCGACCATGACCCAAAGAGTGGCATGCTTACTTTCGTTCTCAAACGCTTCGAAACCGGGATTGCCGTCAATCGTGACTGACTTGCTGTATCCTTCGCTGGTCTCGCTATTATTATTCCAAGCAGCCGTCGTGGCGGTCACATAATCCGGATTCGCTATTGAATCGAGAATGCTGATCGCGGCAGTCGGGGCTTTGTCGCCTTCGCCTTTGTGGTAATCGCGATGGACGTTGGTAATTCTGAATCCGCCGACATCTTCCGTGGACCCCTCTGGCTTATCGGCGGTCCAGCCTGGCGGCGCGTCTGGCAAGATGGGAAGCAGTTTCGCATAATCGACCACATCAGGCACAAGAATCGGCTCGTTTTGGGCATACATCGCGCCGGCTGCACAGCCGATCAGCAATGTCAGTACAAAGAATCCCTGCGGCTGGACGAAAGTTGTTAGTTTCATGCGAGCGCTTCTCCGCGAGTCAGATTACCGTACTCGATTGACTTTGCCGAGGCTGTTTGTCAAGACGCGGTTGTATGACGCGAACGGCCAAGCTCGCCATAACCTTGTCAATCTTTGCGGTTGCGGCCCGGCTTATTTTAATCGATCAGCCGTACATCGATCGCTGGAGTTGGCGACAAAGCGACGTTGCAGCCATCGCGCGAAACTTTGAGGAGAACGGTTTTCATTTTACTCATCCGCAGATTGATTGGGCAGGCGATGCCCCGGGTTACGTGGGGACCGAATTCCCAATTTTGCCGTTCGTCGCCGCGATCTGTTACAAATTTGCCGGCGTTCATGAATGGATTGGACGTTTGCAAGCTGTAATTTTCTTCGCCGCGTCGCTGCCGTTTTTCTTTTTATTGGTGCGGGAGATCTTTGGCGACAGAGCGGCCATTTGGGCAACGTTCTTCTATTGCTTTGCGCCGCTCAATGTTTTCGCCGGGCGCTCGTTCATGCCGGATGTTCCTTCGCTGAGTCTGGCACTGACCGGTCTCTATTTTTTTCTCCGTTGGATCGACGACGAAAAATCGACGTCGCTATTTGCAGCCGCTACGGTGATCTCGCTTGCGCTGCTGATTAAACTTCCGAGCGCCATCATCGGCGCGCCGCTTCTGTTCCTCGTCTGGCAAAAATGGCGCTGGAATTTTGTGAGGCAACCGCCGCTCTGGCTTTTCGCCACGATTACAACTTTGCCTTCAATTGCGTGGTACTGGCACGCCCACCAAATTTCCGAGAAATTTTATCCGCATCATTTCTTCGGCGCGGGTGGAATTCGGATCGAAAAGTTTTCATCGTATTGGAAGATCGTACTACTGACCGGAATTTCGAGTCTGACGCCGATCCTCTCGGTCTTGGCGCTTGCCGGTGTGTTCGTGTCACGGCGCGGGAAATATGCGCGTGTCTTTCACTGGTGGCTCGCTGCGACAATTCTCTTCATCATTGTCGTGGGCTATGGGAATCGTCATCCGTGGTATCAACTTCCGCTCGTGCCGATCGCCGCCGTGTTTGCCGGCGCAGCTTGCGCATTTATCGGGTCGAAGATTTCTGATTCGCGCGTCGCGATGATTACATTTTCGATTTTCCTTGCGATCTCATTTTCTGTTCTCTCCTGGTTCTATCTTCGACCGCTTTATCGATCGGCCGCCGCGGAGCTTCGCAATGCCGGATTGGAATTAAGAAACCTCACAGCCCCAGATGCACTGATCGTTGCAGCTGACAACGGCGATCCGACTATTTTCTATTATGCACAACGGCGGGGCTGGCACTTCCTCGAGAAAGACGGAATCTACCAGGGCAATCCGATCGACAACGAGCAGCTGATTGTCGATCTTGCAAAACTAAGGAGCCATGGCGCGACGCATCTTGTTTTCACAACCAACACATTTTGGTGGCTGGAGTACTATCCTGATTTTGTACGGCACCTGGGTAAGACGGCCACGCTGATACAAGCCACTCCGGAGTTCAGAATCTACAGACTGAATCCGGCAACGAGATGAAAGGTTAACGTTGGACGCACCGAAACCCCGCCGTCAGTTGGGATTGTTCGATGCCACTATGATCGTAATGGGCGGCATCGTGGGCGCGGGAATCTTCGCTAATCCTTCCGAAGTGGCGCACCGTGTCCACACGCCGTTTTTGATCCTTGGTGTATGGGTTTTCGGCGGTTTCATTGCGATGTGCGGGGCGTTTATTTGGGCTGAACTTGCTACACGTCTGCCGGGATCTGGGGGCCAGTATCTCTACCTGCGCGAGGCATATCATCCCTCAGTTGCCTTCATCTACGGTTGGGGACTGCTATTAGTCACCCAGACGGGCGGCATGGCCGCGGTGGCGGTTATCTTTGCATCCTATTTCCGCGGACTTACAGGAGTAGACTGGAGCGATAGCGTTCTTGCCGCAATGGTGTTGCTGAGTTTGACTGCGATCAACTGCCTGGGAGCACGCGCCGGCAGCAACATACAAAACCTTCTTATGCTGTTGAAGATAGGTG
>Ga0209473_1001115_pt1 | contig 15079 bp, 10 predicted proteins | sample GraSoiAngelo_133_FD_185890 | JGI IMG/M metagenome (GOLD analysis project Ga0209473, IMG submission 185890) | Grasslands soil microbial communities from the Angelo Coastal Reserve, California, USA - 14_0929_05_20cm (SPAdes) (version 2) | ecosystem: Environmental > Terrestrial > Soil > Grasslands ...
GGATAATCGGCCCCCGGAGGCAAGTTCGAATCGTAACCAAAAACTTCGCCGATTTCGAAAACTCCCGCGGGCGCTCGTCCATCGCGCTCTTTCTTTCGAAGTCCCGGCTCGTTCTGCCCGGCGAGCCCTGTTCCCCACGCGACCCCGTTTTTTCCAAACAATACAGGGAAAGGCCCAGCCACAGGCGACCAATCGCCGCTGCGTGACCGCTCAAACAATCGTACATCTCCGCGCATTGAGTTCCATGTTGGCGCGATACCGAGGATGAGCTGATTGCATTCTTCCGGAACTCCATCGGCGATGGCGCTGCTTCCCAGCAACATCAGCGAGCAGATCAATAAATAGTGAAAGATCGACATAGGATTTCCAAGATAGATGCAGTTCAGTTGATTCGATGCAAGTGGGTTCTAGTGCGCAATTCTACATCCGAAGGCACGAGACCTGCCGATACTTGTATAGCAGCGCTGCAGATGACCTGAGCGCTCGACGTTTCAGTTATTCTCATATGAAAACACCACTCTTATTCGAAATAGCGTTTGCCATTTTGGGTGTAGCCGCTGCTCCCATGTTCGCTCAAACCCAGACTACAACCTCCACCAGCGGTGCCGGATATGTTCAAACCAGCAAGCTTATCGGCACAAAGGTCAAGGCATCGGCAGGCGAAGACATCGGCGTAATTAAAGATGTGGTGCTCGACCGCAACACCGGGTGCATGGCTTACACCGTTCTCTCAGCCGGCGGCGGGGGCACTCGCGCCGCTGGACCAGCAAAAACCGTTGCCGTTCCATGGACAGTCTATTCCCCTTCATCCGACCCAAGCATTTTAATGGTTCGCGTTGAGCGGGACAGAATTTATAACGCGCCTGAATTCGATTACGCGCGCATCGATGAATACGGGAGGACCGGTTACATTAACAACATCTACTCTTACTACGGTGTGAGTCCTCAGGCTGGAGTTGGAGTAAGTGGCGGAGTTTCCGGAACCGCGACGACAGGCACGGCGACAACCACTGGTGCCACCGGCGCGGCTACGGGCGCTGCGAGCCCGGCGGCACCGGCTTCACCCGGCGCGACCTCCGCTCCGACTGGAACTGCATCCCCAAGAGCAACTGCTTCGCCTCGTGTGACCTCCTCTCCGAGGGGGGCCGCGTCCCCAAGAGCAACCGCCTCGCCTCACGCGACCTATTCTCCGACTGGAGCTGCTTCCCCTGAAGCGACTGCTTCAGAAGGCGCAGGTACAGAAAGAGCAGCTTCGCCGGGCGCAACCGCGACACCAACCTCACCTGGAGCGACCAGAGGCAGAACCAGAGCTAGCGTGACACCATCTTCTCCACGTGGCCAGACTGAGACAGGGTCTCCGAGCGAGACTGGAGAAAGGCCATCGGAAACCACAACTGGTGCAACCGAGGGCAAGAAATCTTCGCGCCATAATCGAACCGAAGGCAGCTCCACGACCGAGCCAAGCGCAACACCGCAATCGCCGGAAGAACAAGAGTAACAAAGGTCTTTAGAGAATATCATCAGGAAGATCGCGAAACCGCAGGAATGAGAACGTTTCCTGCGGTTTCTTTTTGGAGTGCGAGGCTAAACCTTTCCATTACGTCTGCGCGGTTTCTATCGCGGCGGTATCTGCAGGAAGATATTTCATGCCAACGAGCCAAAGCACACCCGCGACCAACATCATGGCCGTCACAGCAAGGAAAGCGACATCCATGTTGGTGTGGTCGGCTATTGAACCAATCAATGGCGGAGCGGTAGCGTCGCCCAGCGCATGAATGATCAAGATGTTCAGCGCGAAGGCAGTGGATCGCACCGACGGATGCGTCACATTGGCGAGTGCCGTGTTTGATGGGCCGGTATTAAAAAAAAGAAAAAACAACGCGATAAACATCAATACCCAGGCCAGGGGAAACGGCGTCAAGACGACCGCCGCAGAGAACGGGAATGCAATCATCACACCAATCCCGGACACCAAGAAATACGCGCCGGCAAAACGTTTGCGCAGCAAGTCGCCTGCGATTCCTCCAAGGAGCGTGGCCGTCAAACCGGCAATGACCAGCATCCCGCCAAATACGATACGACTCCCGGGTGGCAAACCACGATATTGCAAATACCCCGGCATCCAGAACGAGAGACCGCCCATTGCAAAGGTCAGCGCAGTCATCGCCAGTGTGTTCCAGACGTAGGACCTAATCCGCGCGAGACCGACATAATCACGCAGCGTGGCGTGCCGTTTTACTTTCGGTGTATCGGGATCTTCGCGGGGATCGCGCCGCGAAAAACAGGCCAGGCCAAGGAGCACTCCCGGCGGCGCAACCGCAAAGAAAGCTGCCTGCCAACCCCAATGGGAAGTGAAAAAGCCGCCGATCGCATAACCGAGCGCACTGCCAACTGGAATGGCTACGTAAAAATACGAAAGCACGCGACCACGTGATTGCAGTGGAAACAAGTCGGAAATGATCGTCGGGGCAGCAGGACCGTAGCCGCCCTCGCCTACGCCGACAAGGAGCCGCATCGCGAACAACAACGCAAAAGTTCCGGCGATCCCTGATGCCGCGGTCGCACCGCTCCAGAGAAGTACACTGATGCCAATGATGATCCAACGCGATGTCCGATCGGCGAGCCAGCCGAAAATCGGTGCCGCTATCATGTAGCTGACGAGAAAAGCCGTGCCGAGGAAACCGGTCAGCGCGTGCGCGTTCGGATCGCTCGGCGCGAAGAAATGAGCTCGGATTTCCGGTTCGACCGCTGAGAGCACATAGCGATCGATGTAATTAAACAGATTGATCCCGAGCAGAAGCAACAGCGCACTGCGTGCGCCGCTGATTGATTTCTTCATGCCGCCTTCCACTGCCAGTTGCCGATTGCAGATGGCCGCGCGTTAATTGTAAATGATAAACAATGGCCTCTATGTCCCCCGTTGAGCGCACGCTGCATATCATTGCGGGGCCAGTGCTTCGCTGCCTTTACCGTGTCACGACGCACGGGCTGAGAAACTTGCCCAGCGGCGGGTTCCTGCTTTTGCCCAATCACATTTCGTGGGTGGACGCGGTCGTGCTGCAACTCGCCTGTCCGCGCCCGATTCGCTACATCATCGACGAGGAATTTTATCGCAAACCAATCCTACATCCCTTTTTGCGGATTGTGCGCTGCATTCCGATCAATGCGCGCCATTCGCGTTCGACTATCCGTGCAGCTGCAGAAAAAATCAGCGAGGGTGAGATCGTTTGCCTTTTCCCGGAAGGGCGGTTGGAACGCGCTGGCACATTGTTGCGCCTGCAGGGCGGCTATGAACTGATCGCCCGTCACGCCAACGCTTCAGTCGTCCCGGTCTGGCTCGACCAACTGTGGGGGTCGATCTTCTCATTCCAAGGCGGACGTTTCTTTACAAAGCTGCCGAAGAAAATTCCGTATCGTATCACGGTCGCTTTTGGCGAGCCGCTTAGCGCCGAAGCCGCGAACATTGCAACTGTGCGCGAGGAGTTGCTCAAGCTCGGCGAATTTTGTTACAGTCGCCGTCGCGCCTTGGATCGGCATCTTGGCGAAGCATGCGTTCGCGGCTTAAAACGCAAGCCGTTTTCGACGGCTATGATCGACGGAATCGATCACAGCAAATTGAATCGCGCAAAGTTACTGGGCGCTGCGGCTGCGCTAAGCCGCGTCTTGCGGAAAGAATTTTCCGATAAGCGAATTGCTATTGTGCTACCGGCCAGCAAAGGCGCGGTCGTCGCAAATCTCGCCGTCGCGCTCGCCGGGAAGGTTCCTGTCGATCTTAACTTCACGATGGGCCGCGCTGCGAATGAATCGTGTTGCAAACGCGCGGACCTACGCATCGCAATTTCAGCTACGCAGTTTGTCGACCGACTCAAGGATTTTCCGTGGACCGAGCGCGTGGTGAAGCTGGACGAAATAATGCCGCGCATGAAACCGCAAATTTTAATCTGGTGGATGATGTCGATCTTCGTTCCGTCGCGCCTGCTTGTCCGGTTTCTGCAAATCCCAAAGGAAGGCGGTCACGAAGAAGCGCTGCTGCTTTTTACGAGCGGCAGTTCAGGTGAACCGAAAGGAGTCGTCCTCACGCATCGAAACATTGTTGGCAACGTCTCCCAATTCAGCGCCCTGCTCGACGCCAAGAAAAGTGATGCGATTCTCGCGTCGCTTCCGTTTTTTCACACCTTTGGATCGACAGTCACGCTTTGGTACCCGCTCATCGAAACCGTGCGTATCGTCACGCACCCAAATCCACTCGAAGCGGCAAGCAATGCGACACTAATCGAGCGGCACAAGCTCACACTCTTGCTCGCTACGCCTAGTTTTCTCCGCGGCTACATGCGGAAAGCCAAGCCAAATCAATTGCGAAGCTTGCGCCTCGTGATTACCGGCGCGGAAAAGCTTCCTCTCGATCTTGCCAAAAGTTTTGAAGAACGGTTCGGCCAAAAGGTCTTCGAAGGTTACGGACTCACCGAGACCTCACCCGTGGTGAGTGTGAATTTGCCGGAACCCGGATCGGAAAAATCCGGTGAGTACGTGCAACCTTCGAGCCGTCTCGGCTCAGTCGGGAAGATGGCGCCTGGAATCGCGGCGCAAATCCGTCAGCCGGAAAGCGATCGCAAACTGTCATTACACGACAGCGGGATGCTTTGGCTGCGCGGGCCAAATATTTTTGAAGGTTATCTGAAGGATCCGGAGCGGACCGCAGACGTTTTGGACAATGGCTGGTTCAAAACCGGTGACATTGGCCGGTTCGACGAAGACGGATTTCTTTATATCGAAGGACGCTTATCTCGGTTTTCGAAAATTGGCGGCGAAATGGTGCCGCACGAGGCCATCGAACAGAAAATTGTCGATCTATTCGACCTTTCCGGAAAAGACGAACGCACAATTGCGATTGTGGGTATACAAGACGAAACGAAGGGCGAAGCGCTCCTCCTGCTCACTACGGTAGATGTCGATCTAGCGCAGTTGCGCGCCAAACTTCACGAGGCGGGCATCTCGAACTTGTGGATTCCGAAACGGGTGCAACGTGTCGAATCCATTCCCGTCCTCGGCTCCGGCAAACTCGATCTGAAAAAATGTAGAGAACTCGTTAAAGCGAAAGAGTAGATCAAGACCTAGCTTGCGACTCAGGAGCAACCATCTGCTACTCATCAGCGCGCGCCCCGATAGCTGAACTCAGGCCGAGAAGGGGTCGCTTGGCCTTGGGCAATTCCAAGGAATTGGAGACTCGGGCCAAGAGCGGTGAAGGCGGCAGCGGCCAAAGCTTTGTGGCCTTCGACTGACGGATGCCATGCGTCTACCGGGTTAATCAATTCCAAGCGGCTAAAATCCACTTTTGTTAAAGCATCGGAGTACTGCACGCGAACATTGCCATAGTTTTTCAGCTCGCGATTCAAATCGGCGACCATGGCTCGCATTTCGGCATTCATCATCAAACTAAGTCGGACCATGTTTTTCTGAAAAGGCGGTTGCAGGGACTCGAAACTGCGATTCCCGCTTTCAAAATAAGGATAGAGCGCCGGGTTTCTCGCGTGAAGCGCCTCCGCCTTTCGCCGCGCTTTAAAAAATGCATCGAGATTCGCCAATCCGAAGACGACAATCGCTACGTTGTGATTCTCCGTTTTTGCGCGATCAATCAGAGATTGCAGCGGCTCGGTATAGTTCACTCGAAACTGCGTGGCCATTTCTTGCAAGTGCTTTTCGGGGTGTTCGCGTGCGTTCGGAGAAAGTCCTTCCGCCCAGTCGAGATTGTTGTGTCCAATCCAAATCATGATCAAATCCGGAAATCTTTTCTTGCGCAAAATTTGATGCGCTTGCCCGGAGAGGTTGCGCGTTCGAACGATTCTTCTGCGGAAGCCGTCGCCAGCTCGGCTGGACGCGACCAGGGCCCCGGCACCGTTGTATTCTGTAGCAACGAGCGGTGTAAAAGCTTCCAATCGTTCGTACACACTACGAATACTTGCCGGATCAGGATCGGTATCGAGAAACCAGTTCTTGCGTCGCTGGGTTCGAGCTCGCCAAAACAAGCTGGCGGGCGACGATATATAAAAATGTTGTGTTAGACTGTCACCCATCATCGCCACATGCGGCAATCGGCGGACCAGTTCTGCTCGGCTGATTCTGCCTGTCCGATATTCCAGATAGTCCTTGTAGAATGGAGAGGAAGGCGTTGAGATCGGTTCCAGGTAATCCGGGGTCGTTGCCGCCGGTGGATCGCTCGCTACCCGGTCGAACAAAAAGATCAAATCGACGAGGTTAGCCGCGATTTGTTCCCCGGCCTTGACTGGCAACGGCGTCGGCGGATTTGCGAATTCTTCCGTGCCGACCGCAGAAAACGGATTCAAAAAGACGAAGAACACTGCGAGCAAAAGAAATCGGGCACGCGTGAGCATTTCACACCAGACTCGCAAGATTACAAACGAACGCCAATTTCACGACTACCGTCTGAATTTGCGTCGATCGTTTGTCTCCAGCAAACTCGATCTGATGGGCACGTTGTTTCACTCATTCGCAAATTGCGCGGCGCGAATTTCAATGAAATTGCTGTTTGCGGGCGTCGCGAACGTTCGCGTGTTGAAGCGTGGAAACGCGAATCACGACGGTGGATTTCTTTTGGCGGCAAATCATATCAGCCATTTTGATCCTTTTATCATTTCATCGGTCGTGCGCCGCAAAATCGATTGGATGGCAATGGCGGAGTTTTTCCCACTCCCGGTACTCGGGTTTCTTTTGCGAGCTGTCGATGCGTTCCCGGCGGACCGCTATCGCGCGGATCGGAAGACGATCCGCACCGCGATCCAGCGGCTGAAGCAGGGCCGGATTATCGGCCTTTTTCCCGAGGGCGGCATTCGTGATGGACCACGCTCACTGCTCGAAGGCGCGCCGCTGCGGCCTGGGGCATCGACGCTGACGCACATCTCTGGAGTTCCGATTCTGCCGTGCGTGATAGTCGGTAGTGATCGCCTCTACTCAATGAAAAGCTGGCTGCCGGTGCGACGCATCCCGATCTGGATCGCATTCGGCAATCCGATTCCGCATTTTCCGAATCTGGAGAAGTCTGCCGCGCGGGCCTGTATCGACCGCGAACTGGCCGCAGCATTCAAAATCCTATACGCTGAGTTGCGCGAAGAGTTTTCGCTCACACCCCACGATCTGCCACATCCGCCGCGTGAACGAATGGCTTCCGCCGCGCCGAAAAGTCCTCGTACTTTCGGTCATCCGCTCCGGCGTGTTGCTGCGATATCAGTCGATTCGCTCATGTGCGCGTCGATGAATTTGCTGCAGTCACGGCACCGCTTGCACGCGCGCAGCCGCGATGAAATGGAGCACTATGTGACGGAATGCGAGAAACTCACGGCACACGATTTTTACGCTGTTCCGCGCAATGGCGGAGCCGCGACCGAGATCGGCGACGGCGAGATGCTCACTTGGCCCAGTCCGATCATTACCAAATTTCCAGCAAACAACATCGCTCGCGCAGATTTTTTCCGATGTAAGCGCGGTTGGAGCGCACCGACGGTGCTGATGCTGCACGCGCTCATGTCGGCAACTCACATCGGATACCGTCGCTGGGCTGCCCACTTTAACGGCCTCGGATGGAACGCGTGTTTTGTGCACCTGCCGTATCATTATTCTCGAGTGCCGCGTGGCTACTGGAACGGCGAACTGGCGATCACGGCTGATCTCATTCGCAACGCCGAGGGGCTGCGTCAAGGTGTGATCGAGGTCCGGCAATTGATAGCGGCGTTGCGCGACCGAGGTTGCCGCGAGTTCGGCGTTGTCGGGACCAGCTACGGTGGCTGGATTGGCGCGCTTCTCGCGATAGTCGAGCAAGATTTTCGCTTCGTTGCATTGATGGCGCCGATAGTAAACGTCGAGCATGCAATCTGGGAAAATCCGGGCGCGCATTTCATGCGGCGCGAACTCCGCCGGGCGAACATTGAACCGTCGCTCGTGGCGCGTCATTTTCATCTGAGCTCGCCGATGCACAATCAACCGCTGTGCAACGCTGACCGCGTCTTATTTGTCGCGGGCGAATTCGATGCAATTGCCCGACCAGCAGACCTTGAGACGATTCAACAGAAATGGAGCGGAGCGGAGCTGCTCCGCGTACGGCAAGGACACTTCGGTTACCGAATGTTTCGCGAAACAATCACCCGACTGAAAGAGCGTGGCTTCTAATCGAGCCAGTCCAGCGCAGTCAAAATACGCCGGAACTCAGCGTCATCGGTAGATAAAGCGGGCAGCCATTCGCCGATCGGTTCGCGTTTCCACCAAGTTCGGTCGCCAATCGGTGCGAATCGATAGCGGTAAAGTCGCGCCCGGATGTAATGTGGCGGCGTGTTGGGAAATGGGTTGTCGGCAAGGAGCGAGAGCGTGCCACGATCGTTGTGCAGAAGTTTCCAGACGAAATGCAGCGTCCAAGGATATTCGGCGGGCGACGCCATGGCGGCGAACCAGATTTGCCAATCGATCCGGCATTGATACGGAGCGATGATCGCCGGACGCCGGTGGGGATCGCCCGGTTTGGCTTTGAATTCATACTCTTTCCACTGCGTGTTGCCGGTAATCAGCGCGTCATCGGTTCCCTCAAAAATAATTTCGGGGCGCTCATGGCCGACGGTGCCAAATGCGCCGTACGTATTTACGAGGTCAAGCGGATCATACGAGTAATTCATCAGTTGCCGCCCGGAAACCAGATTCAGGACAGGAGCGATGCTCAGATAGACAACCAGGATCGACAACGCCATGGCGATCGTATTGTTGATGCGCGACGGTTCCGACTGCTGGGCCGCTTGTTCGGCCCGCCTGACCAGTCGCGCCGGTAGAACATGGCGCAGAAACGTATCATCGAAGCAGGCAAGAAACGGAATGATCGTGACATAATTTAGGAATGAAAGATTGCCGCTAATGATCAGAACGATTTGAAAACTGACGAGCAATACGCCTGCGATGTGCCGAGCGCTGCGTGGACCGAATGAAAACCACGGCACGATCAGTTCGATGAAATGATTCCAAGCCGTCTCGAATTGATGGAACCAATGCGGCGCGAAATGCAGGTAACGACTGAGAGGGTTCGGGATCGGCTGCGTCTCGTAGTGATAATAAAGGCAGGTGAGATCACGCCAGCATGGATCGCCACGCAGTTTGATGAGACCGGCGCCGATCATGATCCGAAAGCCGAGCCAACGAAACAGCCAGATCACAAGCAACGGCGGCCGGCATTTCGGAAATGGGCGGCCGTCAATTAGTGGACAAAGAAAGATCGATAGGAACCCGGTTTCGAGCAGCTGGATTTCCCAGCCGTAGCCGTACCAAATTTGGCCAACGTGCACGATCGACATGTACATCGTCCAGAGAATCGCGAGGAGAATGGCGTTGGCGTAGCCGGCGAGAACAATAAGCGAGAAACCGAAACCGAACCATGCAAAGATCAACAACGCGTGATCGGAGATTCCGAACCAAAACAGCGTCGGCACTCGCAGGATGCCGGCCATGTCCGAACCAAGCTGCGTATGGATTGAAGCGAGAAAGCGATTTGCTGGTGTGAGACCATGTTCACCGATCAACGGAACGAGTTGTTGCGCAGCTATGAGAAATGCAACCGCGTAAACAAACCCGAGCAGGCGAAGAATGACAAAGCGTGTCAACCAGTAGGAATTTCCGCGCACGAAAAGTTTTCCAAGAAAATTCTCCGGATTCATCGCAAAGACGCAGCGCAACGTCCAACGTCCGGCGTCCAACGTCGAACAAAATCCGGACGAATGGCACCTTGCGATTGGGACAGACCGCGAGCCAACTGCAATCGAAAATCCCCGAAAGGCAAAATCTAAAACGATCCTGCCAGGAGGGAGAATTGACCAACCCCGAATGCTTTCGGAGCTGCTCTAACGCTGCAATGCTAGATTGCGAGCTTGGGATTCTTCTTTCGCTTTAATGAGCTCTCGATTTCTCGAGCTTCTACAAGAGTTGGAACTTCCTTCTTGGCGACGATTTCGAGCGAATCGCCCAGTCGCTTAGTGGTTGCGGTGTGATCGCGCAAATGCTGTGCAAATCGCGCATTAAGATCAATAGCTGAACCCAATGTAATGCCGCCCGGTGGAACCACGAATAATGTAAACCCATGCCATTTTGAGGAAACCTGCCAGGGGGGAGAATTGAACTCCCGACCAAGGGCTTATGAGTCCCCTGCTCTACCGCTGAGCTACCCTGGCGCCGTTTAGTTCGCAAAGTTTATCGCAAGACCTCTGTCCCACCAACCCCGAATGCTTTAGGGGCTGCTCTAACGCTGAGCTACCCTGGCGTTGCGGCGAAAAGATTCGAGGGCGCGTACTGATACGTCAATGCGCGACGCTACTGCTTCGCCGTCGCGAGATATGGCATCAGGTCTTTTTCGGGACCACGGAGCGCAGCCATGAAGCAGACCCCGTTCCGTTCCGTGACCGCTCCAACCCAACCTTCTTGATGGACATACCGCCACCCAGAAAACTGCAACGCGGCGCCGGTCTTGGCATCTCTCTCCGCCGGGAAAAGAAAGAATTGCATGCGTTTCTCGGCTACCCAGATTTGGGCGATGCGCTGCGATTCATCGTCTTCAAAAACACGGCAGCCGATGGTTTGAAAATCGGCGAATTCGGCGGGCACATCGTAATGTTCGAGGCGGTGCTTCAGAAAAAACAAGTCGCTCAACGTTCCCGCATCACCAGTCACCGGATCGAGGAGGACCGATCGTGTCGAGCCCGCAATACTTAATAATTTCCGTGCGGTTCCCGATCCTGGAAAATCATTCAGCCGGCCGACGAGATTAAAGACAAACACGCCTGCGATTACCAAAACCGCAGTCCCGATCGCGAGAACAGCTGGATTGCGCGCGGTTTTCTTCCACGTCCATTTCGAAGGAGAGGTCAGGTCCTTACCGGAAAACCACTCGGCCGCCTCCGGCGGAATGGGGATAGCACGAACCAACGCGGCCACCGCGCGATCGAAGCTCTGTTGATTCGTAAATTCATCGGAGCCGCGAGCGCGGGATACCGCTGCGCGCATGGAACGGTCGCGTATCCGCTCCTCACTCACGGGCGCGCAATTCGCGAGTGCGCGTTGTCGGCGCGATAGTCGTCGCGTTTTCATACCGTCGGCCTTTTCGGGAACGTCGCATCCAGCCAGGCTTGAAACTGTCGCCGTCCCACTGCTAGTAATCGAGAAAGCTCGCTCAATTTCAACTCCGCTAAATCAGCAATCTCGCGATGATCGAATTCATCGAGATAAAAAAATGCCAGCGCCGTCCTCTGTGGCTCGGGCGCAGCTGAAATCCAAATTGCCAACTGTATTGGCTCAAGCCGCTCAATCTGTGACGCGGTTCCTGCAGTTATCTTCTCCTCCTCGATTTCGAGGGGTTCGGCTTGCAAGTCGGTCTCGCTTGCTTCCAAACAACGCCAGCGCGCATCGCGAAAAAGCCAAAACCGCTCATTTGGCAATCCCTCACGGGCTGCTCGCCGCGCCGCCTCATGCAAAGTCCTTTGAAAGACCTCCTGCGCTTTGTTTGAGTCGCCTAGCATCAGGAAACAGAAACGATAAAGCTGCGCCAGATTTTGTTTCGGAGCGGACACACTGATTCTTCCGACGCACGAACGTTACGTGCCTCGATTCCATCGACAAGAGTGTTTCCGAGTCCTGTGGTTGCTTCCTTGCCTCCCACGTCGTGGCGTTGAGAACCTGGTGCGAAGCGCGAGGCTATATGCCAGTCTTAGCTACGGCGCTGCGGAGCTTAGCGAAGACCTTCCAAACGCCGCGCCACTTCTTCAGCATTTTCCCGGCTATTGAAAGCAGAGATTCGAAAATAGCCTTCGCCTTGCGCGCCGAAACCGCTACCGGGCGTGACGACCACGTTTATATCACGCAGCATACGATCGAACATTTTCCAACTCGTCAGGCGATCCGGCGTTTTTGCCCAAAGGTAGGGCGCGTTCACGCCGCCAAATACCTCCATGCCAGCCTTGGCCAAAGCGTCGAGCAAGATTTTCGCGTTGCCCATATAATGATTGACGAGTGCGCGCACTTGTTTGCGGCCTTCGGGTGAATACAACGCTTCCGCGCCGCGTTGCACGGGATAACTCACGCTGTTCGCCTTTGTGCTCCAGCGCCGATGCCAAAGTTGATGGAGAGCGAATCGCTGGCCGCGCTCCGTCCGCCCTAGAAGCGACTTTGGCATGACCGTAAACCCGCAGCGCACTCCAGTGAAACCGCCGTTCTTGGAAAAACTGCGTAATTCAATCCCGCACTCACGCGCACCCGGGATGTCGAAAATCGAACGCGGAATTTCCGGCTCCGAAATGTACGCCGCGTAAGCAGCGTCAAAGAGCAAAAGCGCTTCGTGCGTACGCGCATATTCAACCCAGCGCGAAAGCTCTTCCCGAGACGCGACTGCGCCCGTGGGATTGTTCGGAAAACAAAGGTAAACAAGATCGACGTGTTCCTTCGGCGGTTCAGGAACGAAATTATTTTCAGCAGTGCATGGCAGATAAACGATCCCTTCGTAACTGCCGTCTTTACGCGCTGGCCCGGTATGGCCGGCCATTACGTTGGTATCCACATAGACCGGATAAACCGGATCGGGGACCGCGACTTTGTTATGGTCGCCGAGAATGTCGAGAATGTATCCGCAATCGCATTTCGATCCATCGGAGACAAAAATCTCGTCATCGGCGATGTCGATGTTACGGCTCCGATAATCGTGCTGCGCGATTGCTGATCTCAGAAATTCGTAACCTTGTTCCGGTCCGTAGCCCCGAAAAGTTTCGCGTTTCCCGAGTTCGTCGACCGCGCGCTTCATCGCCTCGATAGCTGCGGGTGGGAGCGGCTCGGTTACGTCCCCAATTCCGCAACGAATCAATCGTTTGGCCGGTTCCGGATTGGCTTCACAAAACTCACGGACGTGTCGCGCGATCTCGGGAAACAAATATCCCGCCTGAAGCTTGAGATAATTCTCGTTTAGATAAGCCATTCGGTGGACGGACGCGCCCTTGTCGCGTCCGAAAATATTTGGAACGACACAGAGATCGCCTCTCCGGCCTTACGTCTCGAACCGGATGATCAGTAATTTTTAGCGACCGCGTCCCAATTCACCACGTTCCACCAAGCTTTGATGTAATCGGGCCGGCGGTTTTGGTAATTGAGATAATAAGCGTGTTCCCAAACATCCACTCCGAGGATTGGGGTATTTCCGTCCATGAGCGGGCTGTCCTGATTCGGGGTGGATATGATTTCAAGTTTTCCACTTTTGTTTTTAATCAACCACGCCCAACCGCTGCCGAAGCGACCCACCCCAGCTGCAGCGAACTTCTCTTTGAATGCATCGAAACTTCCGAACGCGGACTTGATATCATCGGCGAGTTTGCCTTTGGGTTCGCCGCCGGCATTCGGGCCCATGATTTTCCAGAAAAAGGAATGATTGGCATGGCCGCCGCCATTATTTCGCACCACTGTGCGAATATCTTCCGGGACAGCGCTCAGATCGCTAATCAAATCTTCCACTGATTTCTTCTCCAGATCGGCTTTGCCTTTGATCGCGTTATTTAGGTTGGTAATGTAAGTCTGGTGATGCTTGGTGTGATGGATCTCCATCGTGCGCGCGTCGATGTGCGGCTCCAGAGCATCATCAGCGTAGGGTAGTTTTGGTAATTCATAAGCCATAATGACCACGTTAGGCCACGAACAATTTAGGTCAATCGTCAGACCACAAAGAACGGGTGCGATGTTGCGATTGCCGATTCCTCCGGTAACGACGCAGCGGTGCGGCGGTCGCGACCGATACCGCGCACCGCCCCTATACCCTGCTGCGATAAAAGCTCGGCGGATGGCCCAGGCCGCAGCGATAATTCACATATGTCGCCAGAGCGAGCAGCGGAAAATTCTGTCGATACATGTCGTATTTCAAATAGAACACACCGGGAAATCCAGTGCCGGTGGTTTGCGGCTCTTCCCATGATCCGTCGGGATGTTGTGAGCTTAGTAAGTAACGCAGGCCGCGCTGAATGCTTGGCCGATCAAGGTCGCCGCAGGCGCAAATCCCCATTACCGCCCATGCTGTTTGGGACGCTGTACTCTCCCCGATGCCTTTAGTCGCGGGATTTTCGTAGGTCGCACAGGTTTCTCCCCATCCACCGTCATCGTTCTGGCAGCTCTCCAACCAATCGCGACCACGCAATATCCAGTCCTGCGTCATGTCCTGGCCGATCGCGCGCAGACCGCGAAGAACCTGCCATGTGCCATAGGTGTAATTGACGCCCCAACGACCGTACCACGAACCGTCATCTTCCTGCGTCTCAATCAGATATTTGAGAGCGTTCCGCACCGACGGATGATTCGCGTCGAAATCGATGTAGCCAAAAAGCTCGAGCGTGCGCGCGGTGAGATCACTGCAAGTTGGATCGAGAATCGCATTGTGATCGGCGAAAGGCACGTCTTCCAGCCACTGGGTCGTCACGTTTTTGTCGAACGCAGCCCAGCCACCATCCTTGCATTGGAAACTGAGTTGCCATCCAATTGCGCGGCGAAACAGTTCGTCGAGTGAATGTCGATCTTGCGGACGCACCAGGCGCAGCGCCATCAACACCATCGCCGTGTCGTCGGTATCGGGATAGTAAACGTTATCGTATTCGAACGCCCAGCCGCTCGCTTCGGGATGGGGATTGTTCACCGTCCAATCGCCGCGCATTCGTACTTCCTTCTTGACCAGCCATTCGGCCGCCTTTTGCAGCGCGGGATGCTCCGGGGATGCGCCGGATTCCGCCAGGGCGATAATGTTGATCGCGGTGTCCCAGACCGGCGAGAAACAAGGTTGAATGCGAAAATCCTCCGAATCATCAACAAATAGTCCGGCGAAATCTTTTTCCGCCTTCACGTAGACCGGATTTTTTTTCGAATACCCAAGGGCGCGCAATGCGATCAGACAGTTCAGCATCGCCGGAAAAACGGTCGCGAGGCCATCACTCCCTTCGCCGATGCGCTCGAGCATCCACCGTTCCGCTTCTTCAAGCGCACGTCTGCGCATAGGTCGAAGCCGCAGCGGATGCAGGAATTTTAG
>Ga0209473_1001117_pt1 | contig 15066 bp, 8 predicted proteins | sample GraSoiAngelo_133_FD_185890 | JGI IMG/M metagenome (GOLD analysis project Ga0209473, IMG submission 185890) | Grasslands soil microbial communities from the Angelo Coastal Reserve, California, USA - 14_0929_05_20cm (SPAdes) (version 2) | ecosystem: Environmental > Terrestrial > Soil > Grasslands ...
CAGCGCCGAAATAGAAAAAGTAACGAGCGGCTTTACTTTGAACGCAGCTGACCGAGCTGCTCTCGCGACGGGACAGACAATTACCTTTCGCGCTGGACCTGGTGGCCCGGTGACTATCCGGCTGGTAACGAACTTTCCTGACTACGTTGCCGCGCCACGACCCGATTTCCCAGCTAACGTGGTAAGCTCTAATCCATTCGGGCTCGTCATCCACGGTAACTCGCTCGATGTAGTGGACGCGAGCTTCAATCTGATTGCTGAAGTAAATGCGCACAGCGGGGCCAGTTCCACCTTGGTCAAATTCGCAAATGTGCCAAACACAACGCAGGTGGGTCCGCCTACCGTGGATCCAGTGCCAGACAGCATTCACTTTTTCGGCAAAGACCTGTTGGTAACTTACCTTACTGGTTTTCCGTTCGGTCCGGGCGCAGCCAGAGTGCAACTGGTTGATGCTACTACGGGCGACAACCAGCCCTTTATCACGGGCTTGACTGCTGCGATTGACGTTTTGCCGCTAAGTGCCCGCGGTAACACCACCTCTCAATTTCTCGTATTGGAATTCGGCGGCGCGGGACTATCGCAACCTGGCCAATTGTTGCGCTTTAGTTCACCGATGGCTACACCCAGCATTATCTCGCCCTGCCTTATTACACCGACCAGCATGGCCTTGGACGAGCGGAACGGCGCCCTCTTCATCACAGAGATCGGCACGGGCAACCTCATCCGGCTACAGCTTTGAAGCGGATGGTGGGAGCGAAGCGTAAAAAGTAGTCGGGAAATTCGTCGAGGTCCGCCACCTCCTACGAGTTCCGCGCGCCGACGCTACCTTTTGCCGCAAGGAAGAGTTAGATCCTGAGCACATCCCGCAGTTCGGGTTACCGCGACCTGCACGTAAACGGACCACAACACCATTCGCGGTAGGGTTCCGCTAACGTCAGGCTGGCAGCTTGTGCACCCCAAATTCCTGCCAACGCGCCGGGCGATTTTGGCCAGAAGAAATCTGGCGTGTCCTGCCACGGTTTTGCGCGTTAACCGATGAATCCCGAATTATATGAAAACACGACTAACGATCGCCCTCCTGCCCATTTCAACGCTGCTGCTGCTGGCGTTTACATCCGCCGCGGAGGCCGCCAATCAAACCGTTAGTAATCTGGGCGACACCGGCCTTGCTTCTCAGCTCCGCCAGAAAATCACCGCCTGCCAGACCGGAGCAAGCCCCGGTGGCACGATCACTTTTAGCGTCGCGGGCAAAATCACGCTCGATCCAGTTAAAGGGCCTCTGCCCATAATCACAACCAACGTTACGGTTAACGGCGGAAGCACGGTGGAAATTAGCGGCGGCAACACTGGGACGAATGGGACACGCATCTTCAACGTAAACGCAGGCGCGACGCTGACGTTGAAGAACATTACCCTGAGCCATGCATATTCGGCCAGCGGGGATGGCGGTGCAGTGGCAAGCACCGGCACATTAAACGCCAACAACGCGAAGTTCCTCAGCAACGCGACCTCTGCCAGCTGGAGCGGCAGCGCAATCCTTTGCTGGGGACCGTTGAACATCACCGGGTGCGAATTTGGGTTCAACACCGGCGGCGGGGGCGCGGTCAAGCCACGGTCATCAGGCGCAATTACAACAATCACCGGAAGCAATTTTCACGATAATCAATCAAACGACACCTCCGGTGGCGGTTACGGCGGCGCCATTCAGGTGTTCGACGGGCCGACCGTGACGATTAACAACAGTACCTTCAGCAAAAACATCGCAGTTCACGGAGGGGCGATCTATGTCTCAACAAATGCGATCCTGAATGTGAATGACAGCACCTTCAGCGGGAATTCGAGTGCGCATACTGGCGGTGCAATAGATAATGCAGGTACCGCCACCCTCAGTCGCGTCACCCTGGATCATAACTCCACGGATCCTGAGGCCGGCGGTGAGGGCGGCGGATTGTATAATAGTGCCACGGCTACGCTCGAAAACGTCACTTTGAGCGGCAACTCCTCCACCACCGGAGGTGGGATTAACACCGCCTTCGGGAGCGGCCCAATTACTCTGACCAACGTCACTTTGAACGGCAATTCGGCCCCAACCGGGGGCGGTATCTACAATGGCGGCGCTTTCGTCAATGGCAGCGTCGCTCTCACTTTGAAAAACACGCTCCTCAATAAGGGCTCAAATGGCACCAATTGTTATAACTTTGGCGGAGTTGGCGGCGACCACAGTTTATCAGACGACGGCTCGTGCGGGTTTAGCGCGGGCGATAACGTCACCGACCTTTTCCTTGGGCCGCTCGCCAACAATGGCGGGCCCACACTCACCCACCTGCCGCAGCCGGGTAGCCGCGCGATCGATAATGGCACAGATACCGGCGCGCCTGCCGCCGACCAGCGCGGCATTAAACGGCCGCAGCTCGCCGGGATCGACGTCGGCGCAGTGGAGGTCGTGCCGCAAACCTTCCAGGATACAGATCCGTCTATCCTATATGACAACTGGTTCGACTTCGGATCCCCCAATGCAAGCGGCGGATTCTTCCGTTCGAGTAACCACACCAACGACACTGTGACTTACAAATTTAATGCTACTTCCATCAAGTGGATCACGCGCAAAGGCCCTGAGATGGGTAAAGCGCTGGTCACGATCGATGGCGTGAACAAGGGCACGTTCGACCTCTATAAATCCAGTGCCCTATGGAACCAGCAGTTTCTCTTCAGCGGCCTGGCGAGTGCCGCGCACAACATTGTCATTAAGGTTACCGGCACGAAAAACGCCAGTGCATCCGACTTCCTCGTAGCATTGGACGGCTTCCAGGTGGGAAGCTCCACCAACGTAGTGCAAGAGAGCGCGCTGGGCGTGCAATACAACAAGTGGGTTGGTAAAACGCAGGCGGCGGCAAGTGGTAGCTCCTACCGCGTCAATGGTAGTCTGGGCGCAGACGTGAATTTTCAGTTCTCTGCCACATCTATCCTTTTTGTGACGGCGCGGGGGCCGAGCTATGGCAAAGTCAATATTTACATTGATGGCATGCTCGTATCGTCAAACCTCGATTTGTACGCTCCGACTCAGCAGTGGCAGTACAAGATCGGCTATTCCGGGCTCGCTAACGGCTTTCACATGATCGACGTCCGGCCTACCCACACCAAAAACGCCAGTTCCAGCGGATACGGCGTGGTGGTCGACGCATTCCAAGCATTTCTTAGCCAGATGGAGTAGGTATAGGCTTGTTTGTCATTGCGAGCCGCAGTTTGCACCATCGTTGATAAACGTGGCGCTTTTTGACTTCCGACTGCGGGTTAGCGGGTAAAACCCAGCCCGCTACAAAAAATTTGGCGCGATTTGCAGGAGGACTGCGCGTTAATCGGTAAACCCATTAAATCACCATGCGAACTTCATCTTTTTGGTATAATAGCTCTTCACAGAACAGTAACGCGGCACGCCCGTGCTATTCATTCAGCTCGCTACTCATCGCGCTAGTTTGCCTGGCATTACCTGCTGTAGCGAAAGCAGCCGACATCGGTAAACAAAACACGGCCGACGGCGCTGCAGCCTTGGACTCGACTACGACCGGGCATGACAATACCGGCATCGGTTACGCCGCGTTAACCGACGACGGCATCGGTTCATTTAACACGGCTGTCGGTGCTTATAGCCTCCTAACAAATGAAGGCGCCGACTATAATACGGCTCTCGGGTGGGGGACGCTTTACAACAATATTTCCGGCGGTGGAAATACCGCGATTGGATATCGAGCGCTGAACAACAACAATTCAGGCTATAACACCGCTGTTGGGTATAATGCGCTGTTTACCAATACGAGCGGCACACTTAATACTGCGACTGGCACAGCGGCGATGACCAACAACACTTCTGGTTTCAATAACACCGCTACTGGCGCAAACGCCTTTTATTATAACCAGACCGGTAGCAACAACGTGGCTGTGGGCGAAGAAGCGCTGTTTCGCAATGTGTCTGCCAACTTTAATACCGCAATTGGTACTACCGCGCTCCATGAGAATACCGGGGACTTCAACACTGCCACTGGCGGCCGGGCGTTGTACACGAATACGACTGGCAACAATAATACCGCCACTGGTTACAGTGCTTTGCGTTATAATACGACCGGAACTAGTCTCGTTGCCTTCGGTTCATCCGCCCTGTCCCACAACACGACCGGAGTGTCGAACGCAGCAGTTGGTTATGGCGCACTAAACAACAACACTAACGGCGTGCAAAACACGGCTGCTGGGGCGGAGGCGATGTACGGCGGCGCGTACAACAACGGAACCGGTAGCTACAACACTGCAACAGGCTTTCAGTCACTTTACACCCTTACCAGCGGCGGAGGAAACGTGGCCGATGGTTGGCAGGCGCTCTATAGTAATCGAGCAGGCGGCTACAATACCGGTGTTGGGGTAAGTGCGCTACGGCAAAACACGACCGGCAACCAGAACACTGCCACAGGCGTAAACGCGCTTTACCACAACAATGGACAGAATAATACGGCGATTGGGTTTAAGGCGCTGGAACAGAATACGACCGGCGGCAACAACGTCGCTGTGGGCTACCAGGCAGGGCTAAACCTGGGCGGTGGAAGCAACAACATCTACATCGGCGCCAGTGTTCTCGGCAATAGTGCCGATGCCAACATCACCCGGATTGGTACGACTACCCAAACGAAGACGTTCATTGGCGGCATCTCTGGTAAAACCGTAAGCAACAGCACAGCGGTATACATCAACGCCAGCGGTCAGCTCGGGACGGTCCAGTCATCCGCCCGCTACAAGGATGACATCAAACCGATGGACAAAACCAGCGAAGCTATCCTGGCACTGAAGCCAGTCAGTTTTCGCTATAAGGAAGAGCTCGATCCCGATCACGTTCCGCAGTTCGGTTTGATCGCAGAAGAAGTAGAAAAGGTTAATCCCGACCTGGTCGTGCGCGACGAGGACGGCAAGGTGATGACGGTCCGTTACGATGCCGTTAATGCGATGTTGCTCAATGAGTTTCTGAAGGAACATCACAAGGTGGAGCAACAGGCTGCGGCCATCGCGCAATTGCAGAAACAGGTGGAAGCTCTTTCCGCCGGCCTGCAAAAGGTGAACGCCAAAGTTGAGATGAGCAAGCCAGAACTGCAACTGACGGCGAACGAGCAGACGAGAACATTTGTAGCCACGCGCCTGTCACCAGGCCGTGGCTACCGCGAGGCCAATAAAGATGGCGCCTTTAGTCCTCTGTTTGCGCGTTGCAATACAGGAGCACCATTAGATGAAAACCAGGGTAATTAAATTGCTTGCCGCGCTGTTGGCGGTTTCGTCCGGCTCGGCGTTCGCCGCTCCAAGTCTCGATGCTACCGGAAGCGGCTTCGACGGATTGTCACCGTCCTCAGGTCCATTTGGCCGGACCAACCTGACGCCTCTAACCACCGTGGATCCTAACGGTGGGTTGAAAGTCAGTATCTCGGCCAACGGGCAACGGATCGAGCAAGTCGACGCATCGCATAGCTTTGATTTTGTCGCTACGCTGAACGGCAATGGCACTGCCAATTTCGGCAGCCTCGGCGGTTCTTTCTCGTTTCTGCTTCAGGCGAAGCCCGAGTCCATCGCTACTCAGTCCGGCACCGTCTATAACTACGGACATTCCGAATTGGTCTCGCACATGCGCCTGACGTTTAACGACAGTGGAATCGTAAACTCCGGCACGCTGCCTGCCGGTAGTCCGGTCACAATGCGTTTTATCATTATCAATCGGGGCGGCGGCTCGGTCAGCGAACCAGCTGGTTTGGGTTCAAACAACCCTCACTACAACGATTACTTCTCCGGCGCCAATTCCAACGGATACGTGAATCTATTTGACGAGAACTCGCTCGCTCACATTGACGACGCACTTTTCTTCGAAAATCAGATTACCGTTATTCCTTTCAACAGCGCTGTCGGTCATCGTGTCGATCTCACTGCTGTGTACAGCATCGACGGCATCGGTTATGCGGGCCTCGATGGCCAAATACCGGGCGTCAATCCATTCTACCAGGAGGTACAAGGACAATTCGATGCCGATACTACGGTCTACGTGCAAGGTCCGCCTGGCGTCTCCTTCACGGCGGATACCGGACACGCTTACGCGCCTGATACCACTGTGCCACGTTTGCTGGGCAATATCTCCACGCGCGGCTTTGTCGGCACGGGCGCTAACGTCATGATCGGCGGATTTATCATCAAAGGCACCACGCCAAAACAGGTGTTGCTGCGCGCGCTTGGGCCTACCCTTGGCCAGGCACCCTTCAATCTGCCTGGCGCTCTGCCGGATCCAGTCCTTGAATTGCATGCGGGCAATGGCACTCTCATTGCTTCTAACGACAATTGGGCAACTGCTTCCAATGCGGCCCAGATCACCGCATCCGGTTTTGCCCCGCCGAATTCGGCAGAGTGTGCGATTCTCACCACGCTCGCTTCCGGCAATTACACCGTAATTGTGCGCGGAGTGAATAACTCGACTGGAGTTGCTCTGGTGGAGTGCTACGATTTCGACGGAGGCAGCGCCAGCGAGCTCGGCAACATCTCAACTCGTGGTTTCGTTCAAACCGGGGACAAGGTTTTGATTGCCGGTATCATTGTAAAAGGCCCAGCCAACAAAGATGTGATCATCCGCGGACTCGGTCCAACGCTAGGCCAGGCTCCTTTCAACGTTCCAAACGTGCTCGCGAACCCAGTACTGGATCTTCGTGATGCCAACGGCGTCCTTTTGGTTAGCAACGATAACTGGGGTAGCGCTGCAAATAAGCAGGCCATAATCGCCAGCGGGCTCGCCCCACCCAATGCGGCTGAGTCAGCTATTCTTGTTACTCTGGCACCGGGCAACTACACCGCCATTCTCGGCGGAGTAAACAACACCATTGGTAACGCGTTGGTGGAAGCGTACGGAGTGAACTAGCACGACGGTTCCATCCAGATATCGTTAGCTGCGGTAGTCCGGATCGAGCAAAGCACGCGCAGCGTGCTCAATAAGTTCATCGGTCGCCCCTGAGCAATTAGTTGATGCTGCTGATGCTTCGCCGCTGATGGCTAATAGTTGATGGCCTGATCACGATCACCAACCACCACCTTGTTAGTACCGCCCCGCGCGCTCGAGCAACGGCTGCCACCAACCTTGATTGTCGATGTACCATTGGATGGTTTCGGCCAGGCCTTCCTCGAAATTATGGCGCGGTTTCCAGTTTAACTGACGCTCGCTGAAGGAGGAATCGATGGCGTAACGACGGTCGTGCCCCAATCTATCCGTCACAAAAGAGATAAGACTCTCTGGTTTGCCCAGCTTCTTCAGGATGAGCTTAACGACATCCAGATTCACCATTTCTCTGCCGCCACCGAAGTTATAAATCGTGCCCGGTTTCCCTTCGAACAAAGCGGCCACGATCCCGGCGCAATGATCATCCACGTGAATCCAGTCGCGCACATTTTTTCCATCCCCGTAAACCGGTAGCGATTCGTCGCGCAGCGCCTTGATAATCATGAGCGGAATCAGTTTCTCAGGAAATTGATACTGCCCATAGTTGTTTGAGCAGCGGGTGATGATCACTTCCTGGCCGTACGTCTTGTAGGAAGCGAGCGCGAGAAGGTCGGCTCCCGCTTTGCTCGAGGAGTATGGCGAGCTCGGGTCGAGCGGCGATTGTTCGGTAAATTTTCCGGTCGCGCCTAACGAACCGTAAACTTCGTCGGTTGAAATTTGAATGAAGCGTTGCACCCCATGTCGGCGGGCGCAATCGAGCAACACACTGGTGCCGATCACATTGGTGTGAATGAAATTCAGAGGCGAATTAATGCTGCGATCGACATGGGATTCGGCTGCGAAGTTGACAATGGCGTAAAATGGATGCTCGGTCATGAGCTCATCCATCTGGTCGGCATTGGCAATGTCAGCCTTGAAGAATTCGTAGCGATCGCCGTGCGCCTCGGCCAGACCGTCGAGGTTGGCAAGATTGCCGGCGTAGGTCAGGACATCAACATTCGTGACGTAAGCCGGCTTGTAATGTTTCAGAATGTAGCGAATAAAGTTGCTGCCAATGAAACCGCAGCCGCCCGTCACTAAAATGCGCATCGCTCCGCGTACTAGCAGCGGTCGCAAAGGGGCGCGAGCGGATTTTTCCGCAGGCCCGCCGGACGCGGCTCAGGCCATCCTCAATGCCTTGGAAAGCAACTGGATGTTCTGGTCGATTCTCGGCCTAGCCACAGCTCTACGCATTCTTTTCCTCGGAATAAAACCGCCCCATTTCGACGAAGGAATCAACGGCTGGTTCGTTGATCAAATGGTCAAGGAAGGGTTCTATCGATACGACCCGACCAACTATCACGGCCCACTTCACTTCTACATCCTCTTTTTATCGCAGACGTTATTTGGCCGGAATCTTTATGCCCTCCGGTTCCCGGTCGTTCTCGCCAGCCTCGGAGCGGTCTGGCTGGCATTGCAATACGATCGTGTTATCCCGCGGCCGGTCGCACGGACGGCGGCGCTGGCCATGGCTCTGTCGGCCGGTTTCATTTTTTATGGCCGCTATTCCATTCATGAGGCCTGGTTACTTCTCTTTTCCATGATGTTCATATTGGGAATGCTCGGTCTGTGGCGGGAAGGAACACTAAACTATCTTTGGTTTACCGGAATCGGTGTCTCTGGAATGGTTTTGACCAAGGAGACCTACATTATTCACATTGGTTGCGCGCTTATTGCGCTGCCGCTGGCCTACATATCTACCTTAATCACCCCGGCGGAAGATTCCAAGCCTGCGTCCCAGAAATGGAATCTGATCGATCTCGCGGTTGTCTGCCTAACGGGAATTGGGACGATCGTTTTCTTCTACTCCGGGACTTTTTTTCACTGGAATGGGCTCAAAGATTTGTTTAAGACCTTCCATGCCTGGTTCGAAACCGGCAGTAGCGGGCATGGTCATGAAAAGCCGTGGTATTACTGGCTTGAGTTAATTGCGCGCTACGAGTGGCCGATCTGCGCGGGATTGATTCTGTGCGCGTTTTCCTTGTTTTTTCAAAACCTTTCTTTGCGTTTTCTTGCCATCCTTGGCGTTGGCACGTTCGCGGCTTACAGTATCGTTGCTTATAAAACGCCGTGGTGCGTTATTAGCATCATCTGGCCCCTCTTCTTCACTTTCGGGGCTTTTATCGTCCTCGTCCCCAGAGCACGCTTTGTTCTTTCATCGATAATTGCTTCCATTCTGCTTCTGGTATCGTTCGGCTGCGCCATCTCACTCAATTATTTTCACTGCTCCAGCTTCATCGAAGCAAACTGGGACCCGAACCGACCAGTCACCACGAATCTGCGCGAATTTTTTCGTTCTGAACCATACGTCTACGTCCAGACCTATAACGACATTTATAAGTTAACTACCCCGTTGCTGAAGCTCGCGCACGCCGACCCGCAATTCTACCATCTCGTCGGCCATATTCTGCGCCCTAGTCCATATCCGCTGCCCTGGATTTTGGGCGACTTTCCGCTCATCGGCTACTATGAGCACGACAATAATCCGCCGGACATGGATGCCGATTTTCTTCTCGTGGAAGAGAACAAGATTCCCGACGTCGAAGCCAAGCTGCGGGATAGTTACTTTACCGAGCCGTTGACCGTCCGGCCCTACCAAGATCCGTCGAAGTTATATTTCCGCGCCCGCCTGGTCAAGAAGATGGAACAGATGGAAGTGATCGACATTGGTCGCTTCCAGGGCTTTTTTCCCGGGAAATTGCCGAATTCTATCGGACCGGAAAGCAAATAACGTCTCTTCTATGCGTCTGTTGTCGGCCGGTCTCATCTATGTCGCAGTTTCCACGGTAGCGGCACTGCTACTTGGCGAGAACGCTGGCGGGCTAAATTTGAGTGTTTCATTTGTTTCGCTCATCATCGGAGCCACGGGGGCGATTGCCACTTTTTTCCTGATGCCTCCGTCTTCGGAAGGATCTCGTGTCGCAGCTGAAGATGATGATCCCCTGGCAAAATATCGATCCGTTTGGCTTTGTCTGGTTGGATTTGTTTTTGCGATTTTCGCGTTTCGTTCCTTTTGTTGGCTCTTTTACTTCGATGGCGGGAATATTGACATTCAGTCCCCTTTCAATCTCGGCGACCTCGGCCTGCACCTTACCTATATCAAGACTTTCGCCAACGGGATGTCGCTCTGGCCGGATAGCCCGATCTACGTTTACAGCAAGCTCCGTTACCCTGCCGGCATCGATCTCTTCAACGGCATTCTAACGAATCTTGGATTTGACCTTCGGGCTCAACTTGCCGCCGCCGGGCTTCTGGCAGCGTTGGCTAGCTTTTACGCTTTGTATCGCTGGGGTGGTACCTTTACCGTCGCCGGATTCCTCTTTAACGGCGGGATTGCCGGCTACGCATTCCTCCAGACGCATCAGTTTCTCGACTATCAGGGAACGCCGCACGTCTCGTGGAAAAGCATCCCGCTAACGATGTTTGTTACTCAGCGCGGCCTTCTATACGCCATTCCCGCTGGTCTTCTTTTGCTTTGGCAATGGCGGGCCAGGTATGGATCCGATTCGGAGCAGGAGAAACAACTGCTGCCCGTGTGGGCGGAATATATCCTCTATGCGACCATGCCCTTGTTTCATGTCCACACCTTTATTGCCTTAAGTATTGTGCTTCTGGTTCTGTTTTTGACTCGGCCTACTGCGCGATCGTCGCTCCTCAAACTCGTCGCCGCTGCCGTTCTCCCAGCCCTGATCTTCATTTGGCTTACCACCGATAAGATGCGCGCCGGGTCAATTCTGCAATGGCATTTCGGCTGGACCCAAAATATTGGCGAACTCAAAATGCCATTTTTATGGTTCTGGTTTTTTAACTTCGGCGTCTTTCTTCCGCTCGCAATTGCTTTGATCTGGACTGTCGCGCGACAGGAATCGAACGATTTTTTCGGTCGTCAATCATCTGCGCCGGAACTGAAACAACCCGGTCTCGGTCTAATAGACTCGGTGATGGGTCGTGCCCGCAACTTTGAGCTATCGATTGACGCCGCCTATCTCGCTGCCGCGGTTTTGATCTTCATCCTGACCATATCGGTCAAAACTGCACCATGGGAATGGGACAACATTAAGCTACTTATTTGGGCCTACTTTATTACCCTGCCCATTCTTTGGGATCGTATGTTAGCTCATTGGCCGCTCCCGGCGCGAGCTGGAGTTTGCTTCCTTCTTTTCTTTTCCGGCTTCGTCAGTCTAATCGGAGGCCTGGCTGCAGGCCGACCGGGCTACCAGTTAGCGACCCGAGCCGAAATTGATTTCGTTGGCGCCGCCGTTCGCCGGTTGCCGATCGAAGCACGCTTCGCTGGTTTTCCCACCTACAATCATTCACTCCTCCTGAATGGCCGGAAAATGGTTTGTGGATACGGCGGTCATCTTTGGACGCAGGGAATCAAATCCACCGACGTGGAAAACAAGCTTCACGATCTAATGCTCGGCCAGGGGGACTGGAAGAAAACCGCCCGCGAGCTTGAGGCACGTTATTTATTCTGGGGAAGTCTGGAGAAGACGAATTATGGCAACAGTAGCCGCCCCTGGGAGAAACAACTGCCGCTCGTCGCCCAGGGTAGTTGGGGAAGCATTTATGATTTCGGCCCGAGCATCAAACGCTAACGTCTGACCCCAGGTCTCTGGCTTCTCACCCGTTCACAAAGTAAGCAAACTTCCAACTGCCATTTACCCGCCGGATGCCGGCACGGTAACCATCGTAGTTTAAAGAAGCATCGGCGAACTGCGGCGGAGCTACCATATAGTCCTGTTTTTTCACGAATTTTTCCGACATAATACCTTCGAGCTCTGGCCATAGGTTATTCTCGTCCCAATACTTGAAGACGCCTTCTCCCGACCTCTCCGGATTCAGACTGTAGCCAAAGTCCGCCGTCATCATCTGAGCGATGGTGTTCATATCGTGCGTTGCCACCGCTTTGCGCAAGCGCGAAATAAAAGCATCGAAGTCAACATCAGTCGCTTCCTGGCCCGGCTTCACTTTCGCTGGTTTCTTTTCTTGGGCTGCCTTCTTCTTGGGCGGGGTTGTACAACCGCCTGCCGCGAGGCCAAACACTAGCAAGACGAAGGCGAAGAATCTGACTCCTGCTTTCATTGCCGATACCTTTGTCAGTGTTTTCTGGGAATGGCAAGTGCCGTCAAGAGCCGCCACGATAAGCCCTTTAACCGCGACGTAGGCCAAGAGGCGCTAAAATTTAGCGCAATTTGGCGCGCTTCCGCCGCAGTTCTAATGATGAAAACGACAGCGCAATGGGTGTTCGATAAAAACAAAATAAAACGTGCTGATAATCTCCTGAAAGGTTGCAGCCGGACTGTTAATGCGTAAGCGGCCGGCCCGAAGCTGAGCGAAAATAGACTCTGCCGTCACCGACGACGGCCGTGGTATGGTAGTGTAATGCCGGCCAAATGCGCTAAGCTGATGCGCGTCTGAAGTTGCAACCAACGGTTTGCCAAATTTCTCCGCGACCTTCATCGCTCGCCGGTTGGGATTAAAAAAGCCTTTGTGAAAATGACAAAGTTCAATCGCGTCGAAGCAATCGATTTCATCCAACAAACGCTTCCCAATTGAACCGCCGAGCAGATAAAAAGGATGCGGCGCGATGGTGAAAAGCGTTTCGCTGCGCCGCGAACGCAGTTGGCGGACATCATTGAAAGTGCGCAATCCCTCCACATCCTCCCCGGTAACATTTAAGAGAATAATATCTGCACCTTCGATCCGCATTTCAGCGGCGGAAATAAGTAGAATCCCGAGCCGCTGGGCGGCGGCGAAGACCTCCGACCGATCAAAAACCGCGTCGTGCAGGGTAATGGCGAGGACGGAGAAACCGAGTCGCCGCGCCCGAGCCAGAAGTTCATGCGCCGAATAATCCAGTTTGTCCTTCGGATCATCGAGGGTGTGAATATGGAGATCGAGCTTGATCCAATCGCCTTCCTCTTCACTTCGCGTGCTCGTGCTCATGGTCGTGGTCGTGATCGTGGTCGTTTGGATTACGACATCCCCCGCTCCAAGCAAGGCTCAATAATCCCATGACGGAAGAAGAACTGCGACAGGACGATCGTGAATGGGACGAAAGAACCGAAGGTCGAACACCAAATCTGGAACCCTGAATTCTGCTCGCAGCGCCGCAGCCCCAGCGAAGATAGAAACCTAAAGCTTAAAACTTTGGCTCGGCAAAAGCGCTTGCGGCTCTCTATCTCCCATTTACCATCTTCTAGCTTCCAAAAACCGCTCGGGTGGTGGAATGGCAGACACGTACGTTTGAGGGGCGTATGCCGAAAGGCATGCGGGTTCAAGTCCCGCCCCGAGCACCACTGCACCAAAGCCCCATACTCAACGGATGAGGTGATTGGGCCCGTTTGATCCTGACATTAAAGAGTGAGTGGATTAAATCCTTCCGCTTAAATGGTTTACTTGCCGGAAGCAAAAGAAACGGACGATCCACGGCGACAGTCGCACGATTAGCCGCCGTCAATTCTATTTTCCGTGTCTTTTTATCGAATTTAGATTGTCAAACATTGCCTGTAGTTGGTATAAACCTTAGACCTACATCCGTCCTGAAATGAATACTCCCTGCTCAGGCTCTATCATCGACGTCAAAAGTCAGGCCTCAGACATCGAACGGCAGAATGAGACACGACGTCCGAACGATATGAAGACCGCCATTCACCCATTCGGCTCTGTGTTACTTCGCTTAGAGCTGGCCCTCTCAGTGATTTGCGCAGGACGAAGGCGCCCCTGCCCCGCCGAAGGCGAGGGGCGAATCAGGCCAATTGGCTGAATCGCACTTCCAGCATTGGCGGCCAGGAATATACGGCCTTTGTCTTATCGCTTAGCATCGGGGAATTGAAGTCGTGATTCGTCAAATCGCGAATTGTTCATGTCGTAACTCCTTAATCTTGGTAACTTTTCCAACTCCCAAAACAATGGCGCCAGCGGATTCTAACTTTGCTTCGATTTAATCCAGCGGTTTACTAAATCCTCGAGCACATCGAGCGGCAAAGCGCCGTTCGTCAGCACCACGTCGTGGAACTGGCGAATGTCGAACTTCGTCCCAAGTTCCCGTTTTGCCCTCTCGCGCAGCTCGAGGATTTTTAGCATCCCGATCTTGTAAGCCGTGGCCTGGCTCGGCATCACGATGTAGCGATTAATGGCATCCACACATTCGCCTTCACTATTGGGCGTATTCTGCTTCAAGTAATCGATCGCCTGGTCGCGCGTCCATTTCTTGGCGTGCATACCCGTGTCGACCACCAGTCGCGCCGCGCGCAAAAGCTCCAGTGATAATCTCCCGAAATCAGAATATGGATCCTGATACATTCCGATTTCTTTCGGCGTCAGTTCGCTATAAAGCCCCCAGCCTTCGGTATAGGCAGTGAAACGCGCGCCCAATGTCCGGAATTTCGGAATGCCGGTCAGCTCCTGCGCAATCGCGATCTGCATGTGATGGCCTGGAATTCCTTCATGATGCGCCAGCGCTTCGAGCTGATAAACCGGTTGATCATGCATGTTGCGCAGGTTCACGTAAAACATCCCAGGTCGGGATCCATCCGGCGCCGGTTGCTGATAAAACGCCGCGCCGGCCGAGCTCTCGCGGAATTTCTCTACTGCTTTCACCACGATGTCTGCCTTCGGTTTGGTCAGGAACAAGTCGTCGAGCCGCTTTTTCATCTCATCCACAATCTGCACCGCTTTCGCCAAATATTTTGCGCGCCCGTCGTCGGTGTCCGGCAAATAAAACTGCGGATCTTCCCGCATGAACTTGAAGAAGGCGGCTAAGTCGCCTTTGAATCCAACCTTCTCGCGGATCTTCTCCATCTCACTGTGAATGCGCGCGACCTCCTTTAACCCGAGCTGATGAATTTCATCCGCGCTCAGGTTCGTCGTCGTGGTATGGCGCAATGCCATCTTGTAAAACTGGACACCATCCGGAAATTTCCAGACACCGGCATCGTCATTCGCCCGCTTCGACTGATCCTCTAGAAAGGCGATCAACTGTCTGTAAGCCGGCTTGACTGAATTGGACAGCGCGCTCTTCG
>Ga0209473_1001119_pt1 | contig 15043 bp, 8 predicted proteins | sample GraSoiAngelo_133_FD_185890 | JGI IMG/M metagenome (GOLD analysis project Ga0209473, IMG submission 185890) | Grasslands soil microbial communities from the Angelo Coastal Reserve, California, USA - 14_0929_05_20cm (SPAdes) (version 2) | ecosystem: Environmental > Terrestrial > Soil > Grasslands ...
CTGCCCGTCACCGTGGAAGGATGATGGCTACGACATCTCCGATTACACGAGCGTTCATCCTGCTTATGGCTCGTTGCGCGATTTCGAGGCATTTCTTCACCAGGCCCACCGCCGTCGCTTACGGGTAATCAGCGAGCTGGTACTGAACCACAGCTCCGACCAGCATGCGTGGTTTCAGCGCTCCCGCCGCGCAAAGCCTGGATCCCATTGGCGAAACTTTTATGTTTGGAGCGATACGCCAGAGAAGTACAAAGAAGCGCGAATTATTTTCAAAGACTTCGAGCCCTCAAACTGGACGTACGATCCGATCGCTAAGGCATACTACTGGCATCGCTTTTTTGCACATCAGCCCGACCTGAACTACGACTATCCCCCTGTGCGAAAGGCCATGCTCCAGGCCATGGACTTCTGGCTGGATATGGGCGTCGACGGTCTGCGACTTGATGCTGTCCCTTATCTCTTCGAACGCGAAGGAACCAACTGCGAGAACCTGCCGGAAACACACGACTTTCTGAAAGAACTGCGGCAGCACATTGAATCGAAGTACCAGGATCGCATGATCCTCGCCGAAGCGAATCAATGGCCCGAAGACGCGATTGCCTATTTCGGGAATGGCAACGAGTGCCATATGGCCTTCCATTTCCCGCTGATGCCGCGTCTTTTTATGGCGCTGCGCCTTGAAGACCGCTACCCGATCGTCGATATCCTGCAGCTCACGCCGCCAATACCTGACAACTGCCAGTGGGCGCTGTTCCTGCGCAACCACGACGAACTCACGCTGGAGATGGTCACGGATGAAGAGCGCGACTACATGTATCGCATGTATGCCGAGGATCGCCCGATGCGGATCAACCTCGGGATCCGTCGTCGCCTGGCGCCTTTCCTTGGAAATGACCGCCGGAAGATCGAGCTGATGAATGCTCTGCTGCTCTCGTTGCCCGGAACCCCGGTCATCTACTACGGCGATGAGATTGGCATGGGTGACAACTTCTATCTAGGCGATCGAAATGGCGTGCGAACTCCAATGCAGTGGACGGCTGACCGCAACGCGGGATTCTCGCATGCCAATCCACAGAAGCTTTATCTGCCGGTCATCATCGATCCGGAGTATCACTATGAACCTCTGAATGTTGAGGCTCAGCAGAGGAACAGCAACTCCCTGTTATGGTGGATGAAGCGCATTCTTGCACAACGCAAGCGCTCGAGGGCTTTTGGCCGCGGGACGCTCGAGTTTCTTACTCCAGAGAACCGGCGAGTGCTCGCATTCTTCCGCCACCACGAGAACGAGCGCATTCTTGTCGTCGCAAACCTCTCAAGGTTCATTCAGCCAGTGGAACTGGATTTGCGAAATTATTCTGGTTGCAAACTGGTGGAAATGTTTGGAGGGAATGAATTTCCCTGCATTACAGAACGGCCGTATCTGCTGACGCTCGGTCCGCATGCCTTTTACTGGTTCACGCTCGAGCCTGGGGAGACCATTGCGGAAACCGTAGGCCTGCGATTCGGTGAGAAACGTGACCGCCCGATTCGAGTGACATCCTGGGAAGAGATCTTTACGGATTCCGTGCAGGCGGATCTGAATCGCCTCTTGCCGTCCTTCCTGCGCTCCAGGCCCTGGTTCTTAGGCCGAAATCGTAGGATCCGCACCGTGGAGCTGGCCGACGTCCTACATCTGCCCGAGACTAGTGCCCAGATATTGCTGGTCCGGGTTGAATTCGATGAAGGCGAGCCGGAAATTTATCAGTTGCCACTGTCAGTCGCTCGGGGCCAGGAAGAAGTAGATCGAATAACAGCCAGCCTGCCTGAATTCATTCTTGCTCATCTCGAGTCGGACGATGGCACCAAAGGTGTCTTGTACAGTGGTTTCCGCGATCGCCTTTTTCCTGACGCCTTACTCGGGATGATTTCACGCCGTCGTCGACTTCGCGGAGTGCGCGGAGAGTTCGCCGGTTCGCACACGCGGTCGTTTCGCCGGATCATGGGAGCCGATCGACCTAATTTGTCGGCATCGGTGCCGCGTCCATCACCTCAGAACAACACTGGTATTTATTTTGGTGATCGCTTCATGATGAAGGTCTACCGGCGGCTGGAAGCTGGTCCCAATCCAGAGCAGGAGGTTTTGGAGTGGCTCACGGCAGAGGGATTTGCTAACGCTCCAACTCTCGCCGGGCACATTGAGTATCGCAACAGCGTTGGCGAGTCAGTGACAGCGGCAATTCTGCAGTGCTACGTAACGCATCAGGCCAATGGATGGAATTACGCGCTTGATAACCTCGGACTGTTTCTCGATCGCGCGTTAGCGGCGCAAGGGGATCCGCGGCTGGCGCAAGTAAAGCACGCGCGTCCTTTGGAACTCGTGGATGAGCCCACTCCTCAGGTTGTGTCAGAGCTTGTGGGATCGTTTCACGAGATAGTTCGCCTGCTGGGACAACGCACAGGTGAGTTGCATGTTGCGCTCGCTCGCAATGACCAGGACGCAGCATTTGTACCCGAGCCCTTCACCGACTTCTATAGGCAGGGTCTCTATCACGGCATGCTGGGTCATACAACCCGTTGCTTTACGAGGTTGCGCAGCAGCTTGCGTTCATTCGAGGGAGACGTTCGCGCCGAAGCGGAGCAGTTATTAGCACGTGAACAAGAGATGCGTTCGCTTTTGAAACCGCTGCGTGATCGCCGGATTCCAACTGTTCGAACGCGCATCCACGGAGATTTCCATCTCGGTCAGGTTCTCTTCACTGGCAAGGATGTCGTCTTCATCGATTTTGAAGGTGATCCACGGCGCTCTATTGGCGAACGTCGCATCAAATATTCGCCGTTGCGGGATGTCGCGGGAATGCTTCGCTCGTTCCACTACGCCGCTCATGCTGTGCTTTATGGCAAGGTGGCCGGCATCGTCCCGGGAAAAGAGTCGAGCCCGCAATTGCATAAGTGGGCGGGTTTTTGGTATCGGTGGGTTGGAGCCTCATTTCTGCACGGATACCTGCAGGCCGGAGGTGTAGCTTCGCTATTGGCAATCCGCGGCGAAGAACTCCGAATCCTGCTTGATGCATATCTGCTCGAGCGCGGCATGATCGAGGTTCTATCCGACCTGCAGAATCGGCCGGAATGGGCGAGAATCCCCATTGTCGGCATACTGGAAATTCTTGGACCAGAACCGTGAGCTTCCCTAGATCGAGTGGGATTCTCCTGCACCCAACGTCACTGCCGGGACCATTCGGTATTGGCGACTTAGGTCCAGTTGCGTATGAGTTCGCCGATTTCCTCGCAGATTCCGGTCAGTCGATCTGGCAGATGCTTCCTCTCGGACCGACTGGTTATGGCGATTCGCCATATCAGTGCTTCTCAGCTTTTGCCGGTAATCCCGCCCTGATTAGTCTTTCTCGGTTGGCCGATGAAGGATTGCTCGATGCGCGGGACATCGACGCCCTACCCGAGTTTTCCCGCGAGCAGGTGGAGTACGAGCGCGTCAATCAATTCAAGCAGGGGAAGCTCAGCAAGGCCTTTGCCGAGTTCCGGAGCGGTGCACCTCAGCATCGACAGCAGGAGTTCGCGCAATTCGTCGAGGCAGAACGCGATTGGCTGGCCGACTACGCGCTCTTTCGAGCATTGAAGGACAAAGTTGGAGGTGTGGCTTGGCCCAAGTGGGATCCCGAATTGGTCTCGCGCAAGCCGGCGGCTGTGCAGCGTGCCCGCAAAGAACTCGCCTTGCAAATCGGCGAACAAGAATTTCTGCAGTTTGTCTTCTTCGAACAGTGGAATTCATTGAAGGAATACTGCGGACAGAAGAGGATCCACATGATGGGGGATCTTCCCATCTATGTTGCGCACGACAGTGCCGATGTATGGGCTCAGCCCGAGTATTTTCACCTCGATAGTCATGGCGGTCCGACCAAAGTTGCCGGTGTCCCACCAGATTATTTCAGCGCGACCGGTCAGCTCTGGGGCAATCCCATTTACCACTGGGAGCGTATGGCTGCGGACGAATATTCCTGGTGGATCAAGCGCTTCCGCGCTGCTTTCAGTATGTTCGACATGCTGCGCGTGGATCACTTCCGAGGATTTGAGGCCTACTGGGAGGTTCCAGCCGGCGAAAGGACCGCCCAGAATGGGAAATGGGTAAAAGGGCCGGGTGCCGAACTATTTGCCGTTCTCGAAGCAAAACTGGAATGTCTCCCGATTCTGGCCGAAAATCTTGGGGTGATTACGCCAGAAGTCGAAGCGATTCGCGAGCGCTTCGGATTTCCCGGAATGGCGATTCTCCAGTTCGCATTTGGGAACGATCCTCAGGGTCCAAGCTTTCGCCCGCATAATTACCCTCGAAACCTCGTCGCGTACACAGGAACCCACGACAACGACACCGTCATTGGCTGGTGGACTTCCAAGCCGGGCGAGGGAAGTATTCGCACCGAAGAAGACATTCGCAAAGAACGCCAGTTCACCCGCACTTACCTCGGCTACGACGATACTGGGATTTCTGAACCGATCAATTGGGTATTCATTAGGAGCCTGATGGCATCGGTCGCCGACACCGTTGTGTTTCCGCTCCAGGATCTGCTGGGCGAGGGAGCACAAGCGCGCATGAATGTTCCGGGCACCGCGACAGGCAATTGGCGCTGGCGGTTTCGCGGCGAACGATTGACTGAGGATATTGCGAGTCGTTTGCGCAAGATAGCATCGATTTATGATCGCTTGTCGTAGCACCAGCGCCCACGCGGGTCATCTCATAGAAGGGCTAGAGGAGTGCCGCGCCTTCTCCGATTATCGCCCTGAAGTGCAGCTTCGCGCTTTATGTCCGCTATAACGCCGGCGAATCATTTCCCAACAGCGCCTGGCGAACGATTTTGATCGGCGGGAATCCCTGCCGCATGAATGCATTGTGGAACTCTTCCAGGTTAAACTGATCGCCCTTCATCTTCCGGTAATCGTCGCGTACCTTCATTATTTGGAGCTTCCCGAGCGTGTACACGAGGTAAGTTGGATCGCTGGTGCCGCGCTTGGCTTCCTTTTCTGCCACGGAGCGCACTTGATAGCCTTCCGTCACGAAGAAATCTTTGGCTTCATCGAAGGTCATCTTCCCGGTATGCATCTTGATTCCCACAATGAAACGCGCATTTCGCAGAAGCGCGTCCTGAAGCTGTCCGAGCCTCAGCATCTTTGCTTCGCGCTCGTTGCGCCCCCCCGCGCCAGACTGTCCGTAGCCCTCATCGAGCATCATCTGCTCGCAGTAGTGCGCCCATCCTTCCGCGTTCGTGCCCGACCCGAGTAGCTTGCGTACTTTGGAAGGAGCATCTTTCATCCAGAGGAATTGGACGTAATGGCCGGGATACGTCTCATGTACTGCTGTGCTGATAATTGTTCCCCGGTTGAAGCCACTCAGATAGTCATCAACCTGTTCCTTCGGCCAATTGGCTTCGGGAAGCGTGACATTGAAATAGGCCTCTTTCGCTACGGTCTCATACGGACCCGGTGTGTCCATTGAGGCTGTAGTCAGCGCTCGCGCAAAGGGAGGGGTTTCTTCCAGCGTAGGAAGTACCGGTGATGGAATGGTAATAATATGCTTCTGCTGGATGAAACTGCGCAGGCTGCTGAAAGTATCGCGAAATGACTGCAGAAGCTGATTCGAGGCAGGGTGGTCACTCTCGAGCTCTTCGAGAATCTGTCTTGGAGTTTTCTTTGGATCGATCTCAGCCGCTACTCGTTTGAATTCTTCTTGATTCTTCTTCAGGTCGGCAGTGCCGATTTCCAGCAGACGATCCAGCGGCGTATCGACCATCTCATCGTAGAGAAGTTTTTTGCGGTAATTGTCCGCCCCGATCTTGAAGTCACCGCTGGAATGCGGCAGCACCTCAGTCTTCACGTACTGCTCGTATTTCTGGAGCGCAGCAATTAGTTCAGAATTAGCCTTATCGAATGCCTGCTTGGTCGCAGGATCTTTTGCGTCGACAAAAGCTGCGGGTACATCCTTCTGAAAAAATCCGATGATGCCGGGCATCTGTTCGAGCGCGACTTCCGTATAGATACGCGGCGGATTCTTCAAGTTCTGCCGCGCTTCATCGAGCAGCGCCGGCATCTTCTGCTCGCGTTCCGCCAGCGCTTTGAGACGCTCGTCAGCAGGAGCAAACTTGCGGCTCATGATCGTAAATGCGCTGGCGGCGGTAGAACTGGAGTAAATGTCTGGATTCAATTCCCACGGGCGAATCTTCTCTAGCGCTAACAGCGTGCTCATGATGTTCGAAATGAGCAAGTCACGGTCCACTCTTGCTTCTGGAGACAACTCTCCCGGATCGACTTGATCAAACAGAGCCCGGAATCGGTGCAACGCTCCAACCTGGGTGCCAATGGTTTGCGAAGAAAGATCCTCGAATTGAGAGTCGTACTGATGGAAGCCGGCCGCAGTTCCTTGCGTAGGATTGAACTTGAAATACACCTCGTCGAAATATCTATCCGCAAGTTTGCGGAACGCGGTGTCGCCAGAAGCCTGTGATGCAGCTTTCGGCGAGGGTTGTTGGGCATAAAGGCAGGAGGCTAGCAAAATCATTGCGGTGAGAGTCTTCATTCGGCAGATCCTTGGAAAGAGAACATTGTACGGAAGGACGAGAGTCGGGGACTTGATATGTGACGTCCTCAACGGAAGGAGCTGGAACTAGAGCGGAAGGAGGGACTATCTTCCCGGAATGATCTGTGCGACGAAGGTTCCCCAGTTTGCCAGGAGAGTTCGATGCCCCAAGGGGATGTATTCCGAAGCTATCCAGATCGAGCCGTGTTCATCGACGGTGGCGGCCGAGTAATCCCCGGTTCGCCCTGAGCCACCGCCGCCAAAATACTGGTATCCGCTGAAGCCATCGTTAGGAGCAGCACCAGCAGCCACGATTTGTACGTTCCCGATGCCATTGTGGCTGAGCATGGCAAACGCGGAGCTGGGGTGGTGCTCGGTGCCGCTCAGAGTAAACGCAATCGCTCCTTCACCATTCGGACGAACTGCCATCGCTGGGTGGAACAGATCGGCATTCGCGACAGCTAAGTATCCTTGCTTGACTACATCCGCTCGAATGGCTCCGTCGCTTGAGACAGAAGGATCGAGCACGAAATAGGCAATCCCCGCATGTGGACTGGGGTCATCGCCAACCGCAACCATTGTGGTCAGTGCCGACCAGAGTTTGCCATCCGCGTACACACCCTGCTGCATGCGCTGGTCGTTCGTGGCTATGTATTCGGTTTTCTCCGAAAGCAGACTACCCAGCCGAGTTTCTCCGGATTTCTGAGCTGCGTCAGGCGGCACGCCAAAAGGCTGGCTCCCTACCATCAAGACGCGCAACTTGAGAGCCGGCGTTTCGTTGACTAGTGAAGCCGTGTTGCTGATTGCCCAGACTGCGATTCGGCGGTCGAGCATGTTCCTGATATCTGCCACGCTGGTGAAGTACTCGACCCCATTTGCCGAATCGTCAGGAGCTAATGACGAGCGGATCGAGGGCTGCACGCTGAAGGCAAATCCGCCCGCCAGCTTGGGATTGTTCCAGTGCACAACCGGGGGCATGGCGCCAGCGGCTAGAACGTGTTTGGACAGCGCATAGATCTGAACGCCGGCAAAACCTTCATGAAGGCTGAATGCGTTCGTGCTGATGAATAGCCCATTCGCATCTGCGCCGATCACCGGCTGATCTCCAAAGCATGGGCAGCCTTCAGCGCCATGGCTCGTCGTATCGATGGCGTAGATCTTCCAGGCCTGCGTCGGATCATTCGTTTCCGAAACGGCGATCAGCAAGCCGGTGGGAGCAGCCAACTCTCCGGTCTGCGGATTTGTAGCAATGGTCACCGCGCTCAGAAACCAACGCTGCAGTTGCGCGTCGTAGTAAGCACGTGGGTCACTGGTGAAATCGCCATACGTTCCAGAGGGTCGCGTGATCTCCGGCTTTAAGCGGAAGAACTGATTCAGCGCAGTTGGCCCCTGCCGGAGCGTTCCCGTGCGGGCGTCATAAATCGCGAGCGCTGCGTTCACGGTCTGGAGCACGAATCCGTTGCCCACGGCCAACCCAGCGTCGGGTGGCTCCGTACTGAATTGGGAATTGGCGTAAGCACCAGTACCCGCAAATCGCTGGTCACGGTGGGTGAGCCCCCTGAAGGCCAGCCCGATATTCCTCACAGAAGGCGAGATGGATTGCGGAGCGGTGACCAGTGGGACCGACGCGGAACCGGGACCCTTGCTGATTCCTGCTAGATCGGCGTCGGCATCAGGGTGCGGACTCACTCGCAGGTCATCGGATGAAATCGCCGTGGCAGCTACGGAATCAAGCTGTGACGGACCGATAAACTGCAGCGTCTCGCGTGTTTGCGCCGTTACCGTGGATGGCAGCCCAAGAACAACCAATGCGAAAAGCGCGGTTCTCGCCGGGAGAGCTAGCGTGGCAATTTGTGTCTTCAGGAGTTCCTCTTAGCACGTCATCTGGCAGGGAGTGCTGCTGTTTCTTGGAATCGTATTGTGAGTCTCGGGATGGCGCAAGATTACCCAATCATGGCCCCTGACGCTATAGTTCCACGGGATTAAGTATGGAGCGTTAGTACCGCTCGGGTGCCGGCTTTCATATCATGGGAATCGTGGCCAAATCTCAAGAAGTTGAACATCCACGGCGTAGCATCGCTCTTACCTCAGTCGAGCAGTGGCAAGAGGGATCTGTCACTCGCGTGCAGGACTACCTCGCCGTCGAGGAACCACTCGAGATTCGCATCGGAGATGTACCCATGAGCGTCACCATGCGAACTCCGGGGCATGATCAGGAATTAGCTGCGGGCTTCCTGCTTACCGAAGGCATTATTTCCGACCAGGGCGAGTTGAAGGCGCTCCAGCCGGTGACCGGCCCTGGGGCAGGGAACGCGATAAACGCAGAACTCTCGATTAGAACCGATTCTGTCTCGGCGCAGATGCAACGAAACTTTCTGGCCGCCTCCAGTTGCGGAATCTGTGGCAAGGCCACGATCGACTCAATTCGCGTGCGCGGTGTCAAGGCACCAAACCGGGGATTTAGGATCGGCTCAGAAATTCTTTGTGAGTTGCCCGAACTACTTCGTAAAGAGCAGGCGGTCTTCGGGCGAACAGGAGGACTCCACGCTGCCGCGGCGTTTAACTCTTCCGGCGAGTTGCTCGTGACTCGCGAAGACATCGGCCGGCACAATGCTGTGGACAAAGTGGTCGGCTGGGCGTTGCTAAATAACCGGTTGCCGCTGTCCGACGTTGCTCTGATGGTCAGTGGAAGAGGCGGATTCGAGATCGTGCAAAAAGCCCTTGTTGCTGGCATACCTGTTCTTGCATCGGTTTCAGCTCCATCGAGCCTCGCAGTTCAACTCGCGCGGGAGTTCGGTATGACACTGGTTGGATTCCTGCGCGGGCAGCGCTTTGTCGTCTACTCGGGAGAGAGGCGAATCAGGGGAAACGGGACAGTGGACAAGGAACAGAAAAGTCGCAGCTAATTGATCACGAGGCGCCGGGCGTCCTGTGAAAGAAGGGGTCACAATTGCTGACGAGCATGGTGCCCCGACTACTCTCGAACTTGTCCTCGATTACCCAGGTTCACGGCTTGATCGAGACGGATTCTTACGCCGGTGTTCTCCGGAAGTTCTACATCCTTCCCTTTTGTGGCAAGAATGTAGCCGCCCCCGGCTATCGCTCCGATTGCCAGCCCCTTCAGCGGGCCGCCAAAAATTAGGCCCGCGATCGTTCCAATCCCGGCACCGACGGCTGCTCCCTTCGCGGCTGTGGACGTCTTGGTTACGGACTCAACTTCGCCTTCCGGGTTCACAGAACCGTTTCCACCACTTTGGTTCACCGAAAGCAGCGTTGCCGCAATGGGAATCTGAGAGCCATTCGGCAGGGTGATGCTGTTGAAGCGAAGGTTGAGCTTGCCGCGGCCACGCATTGTGGGAAGCGTCTTTCCTTCCTCTGACTCCGTGACCTGACCGTTGATATGTGCGCCGGGAGGGATCACTATTCGATCGTCGATATCGCGCACTGGCTGAGTTACGACGGCGGTGAAGCGGTCCCCAACTTGCGATGTTTTGGTAGACAGCGCTGTCTGCAAGCTGGCGTCGATCTCCGTTCCTGACGGCAATTCATTCGCGTGCCCCGGTGAGCGCTCGCGGCGTGTAAGTTGTGGACCAGCAGAAGTAGGATTGCTCACCGACTCAGCCATCGGTTTCTGATCGTACAGAGGCTGGGCTCCAATGTTCACAGTCGTGAAGCTTGCGATGGGCTGGTTCGATGGCTCGTCGAACTGAAAGTAATAGCGCGTATTCGGCTTAAGATTCGAAAGATGGACGCGATGCTCTGTGGCATCTTTGAAGTCACCACCCGTATACAGCAAGTTGCTACGATCCGTCCCGTAGTAGACGGTGTTGCTGGCGGGCACGTTTGTCGTCCATGAGATCACCGCCGTGGTGTCATCCAGGTATTGAATCGACGGATCGCGCGTCAGGTTGATAGCCCCGAAGTTTGCTGTTTTCGCAGTGTTGTTATTTCCAGCGGCGGAAGCGTTTTGCACAGTGCCCTTGAATGGCTGCTGGTTGCGAATCGGATTAGCACCGAGTGCGGTTGTCTGGAATCCATTCAAAGTGTCGGCAGAGGCGGCTGCTGCGGTTCCTTGTCCGGTGTCGATCCGGAAATAGTAAGTTGTGCTCGCCTGCAGGTTGCGCAAATTGATCTGATGTCGCAAGCTCTGCGAGCGCACATCTTCGGCGATCTGATTCAGATTGCTTGCATCCTTGCCGTAGAAGACACGACTTACGAACGGCTGGTCGGTTGTCCAGGTGATCACCGCGAACTGATCATCAGCGTATTGGATCGTAGGACCCTGGGTGATATTTACCGTCGCCGGAGCCTGTGGCGCATTGCTGTTGCCGTCGTACGATCGTTGTGCCATAAGGCCGGAACTTAGGAACAACATCACAGACAACGAAAATCCGAAACGTCTTACAACTGCAAAACTCATAGGTAACTCTCCCCTTCTGGACGAGCAGCAATCGACTCTTACATTTTGACGCAACGTTCACGTTCTTGTAATGCAAGGCACCAGAAGTATGAACACGGAGGGCACGGAGGGGAATGAGAAAAAAGTAACTGCTGGAAGACCGATATAACGGATTGAACGGTTCCGAGGCGATTCTGTATTTTGCAATCTAACGAGTGCGGATAACAAAATCACCCGATTGATAGGTCGAACCGAGCTTAGTCCAGCCGTTCAATACGTGTTCCAGTTTTGACCTCCCTTCGTGTCCTCCGTGGCGCCGCCGTGTTCAAGTGCTTTTAGTATTCAGACCTGAGTTCCAAGCGTCCCCTCAGCTAAAATCATCTTCTTCATGCCTGCAAAACCAGGGCTCAAACAAAAGGCCGTCGCACCCTCCATTGGAAAAGCCGCCAAGCCTGAGAAGACTTCCGCAAAATACAACCCAACTTCCCCGGAGAGGGTGCGGGAAATTTTGCAGCGTTTGGCTGAGATGTATCCCACCGCCAAATGCGCTCTTCATCATTCCAATGCCTGGGAACTGCTGGTTGCAACCATTCTCTCGGCGCAGTGCACCGATGTACGCGTGAATATGGTGACTCCAATTCTGTTCAAGAAGTATCCGACCGTGCACGACTTCGCTGCCCTCAAGCCCGAGCAGCTCGAACCAGACATTCGGTCGACGGGCTTCTTTCGCAACAAGTCGAAGTCGCTGGTTGGTGCAGCGCAAAAGATACTCAAAGAGTTCGGCGGCAAGGTTCCTGATGAGATGGACGAGCTTCTTACCGTGCCAGGAGCGGCCCGTAAGACCGCGAATGTGGTTCTCGGATCATGGTTTGGTAAAGCTGAAGGGGTGGTTGTGGACACGCATGTTCATCGGATCTCGCGCCGTCTCGAATTAACGAAGGCAGATGATCCTCGCAACATCGAGCAGGATCTGATGAAAGTGATCCCGCGAGATCAGTGGATCGACTTTTCGCACCGCATAATCTGGCACGGTCGTGCGCTGTGCATCGCACGCAAGCCGAAATGTGTCGATTGCAAGCTGGAGAACATCTGCCATGCTGCGGACAAGACTTGGTCAACTGTTGACATTCACAAGAATGCGAAACCGTGATTCCGTCTCTCCGTGGTAAATTCGACCGCAATGTTTAAGTTGTTTTCATTCACTGCCGTCGCTCTCTTTTCGTGGTATCTCCCCGCGCAGCCGGAATCAGCTTCCGCGAAACCTATAACCGACGCTAGGCAAATCACAAGCAAAGTCCTGAAGCGAGAGGTTCAACCATTCTCGATCGAGAAGCTTTATACAACGCGAAATATCGGGGCCACGAGCTGGTCGCCCGACGACAAGACAATCGCGTTCGTTACCAACATTTCCGGACGGAACAACATCTGGCTGATTCCGTCAGAGGGCGGATGGCCTTCGCAACTCACGATCAGTGATCAGCGACAGATTGATCCAGTCTGGTCGCCGAATGGCAAATGGATCGCGTATAGCTCCGACCATAATGGCGACGAGCAATGGGACCTGTTTCTTGCTTCGCCGCTTACTGGTGAAGTCGTTAACCTGACGAACACTCCTGATGTGGCCGAAGAAGGTGCAGCATGGTCGCCTGACTCACGCTACATCGCTTTCATGTCGAAGCCGCGGAGTTCATCCACGTTCGAAATCAACATCATGGACGTGTTGACCAAGCGCTATCGATTTCTCACGAAGGACACGCCCAAGCAACTGGGGAACTTCGGCCCACTTTGGTCTCGCGACGGCAAGTGGATTGCGTACACGCAATCGCACGCCACCGGGAAAAACTCCAACATCTTTATCGCGGATGTGAGCACCGGCAAATCCACACTGTTAACTCCGCACACCGATGAGCACAACTATGAGGCGACTGGGTTTTCGCCGGACGGTAGATATCTGCTCATCACGTCCAATGCGACCGGCTACGAGAACGCTGGCCTGCTGGAGATCGCCAGTAAAAGGATCGAGTGGTTAACAAATGAAAAGTGGCGAGTCTCGTCAGGCTCGTTCTCTCCAGATGGTCGTCAGGTTACGTGGACGAAGAATATCGATGGCAATACCGATGTCTTCGTTTACGACATCGCCAGCAAGCAAACAGCCTCTCTCCCGTTACCGAGAGGCTTGAACAGTCTGGCGGGCGCCGTGACGGCGTTCTCTTCGGATGCGCGGCGGCTGCTCTATTACCATAATGGTCCGACAGCACCTAATGATGTCTGGCTTTACGACTTCTCTGCGAAGCAATCGAGACAACTCACGCATTCTCTGCTCGCAGGGCTCAACTCCGACGATATGGTCGAACCGTTTCTCGTCCACTATCCGAGTCGAGATGGCAAGTGGCAGATTTCGGCTTTCGTCTACGTGCCGCACAACGCTCCGCGTGACCAGACTCATCCGGCGATCGTTTACGTGCATGGCGGTCCAACTTCCCAGACGGTAAACGGTTTCAATCGCATTGTGCAGTACCTTGCCAATCAGGGATATCTGGTGATCGCTCCCAATTATCGCGGCTCGACAGGCTATGGAAAGGAATTCACGGATGCCAACCGCTTCGACATGGGTGGGGCAGATCTGCAAGACGTACTCGCCGCGGGAGATTGGATTCAAAAGACGGGCTACGCTGATCCCAAGAAGTTAATCATCATGGGCGGGAGCTACGGTGGATACATGTCGATGATGGCGCTCACCAAAGCGCCGGAGACTTGGGCGGCCGGCGTGCCGATTGTGCCGTTCGTGAACTGGTTTACTGAAGTGCAGAACGAAGATCCGCTGCTGCGCGAATACGACTTAGCGACAATGGGCGATCCGGTGAAGAACAAATCGCTCTGGGAGGATCGGAGTCCGATCAACTTCGTCGACCGTGTGAAAGCCCCTGTTCTGCTGCTCGCCGGAGGCAACGACCCGCGTTGTCCCAAATCGGAAGCGCAGCAAGTCGCAGACGTGATCAAGAAACGCGGTGGGACCGTTGAGTTTAAAATCTATGAAAACGAAGGGCACGGCTTTGCTCGACTGGAGAATCAAATCGATGCTTACAATCGCGTTGCCGAGTTCTTGAAGAAGTATGTTCCTGCTCCACCTTGTGGGTGCAATTTGTAAGCAAATCCAAAGCTGAACACGGAGGACGGAGGGTACATAGGTGGACACCAGACTCGGAACACGGATTGAATGGATCTGGCGGAGCAGGACGACCTCCATTTTGATGTTCCCGTCCGTACCCTCCGTCTCCTCTGTGTTCAAGTGTTTTTGACCTAAATGGCTGAAGCCGCGACAAGCACCACAATCCCAGAGGCACTCACGCAGGCAATCACGCAAACCGGAGCCACCCTCGGTTCATTGAGCGATGAGAGCCCACTCCTGCTCGTTTTTCTCCGTCAGTTTGGTTGACCCTTCTGCGTCGCCGGCATGGCTGAGATTCGGAAGAAGCGCTCGGAGATCGCGGCGACTGGAACGCAGTTGGCGTTCGTGCACATGGGAACAGAGGAGCAGGCGCAAAAATTTTTTTCGAAATTTGCACTGAATGGGGAGCACCGCGTGAGCGATCCGGAGCAAAAGCTCTATAAGACGTTTTCTCTCCGTCGCGGGAAGCTCAGTCAGCTATTCGGTCTTAAGGTCTGGAAGCGGGAATTCCGCGATCGGATTACGCTTACTTACGGCATGGGCAAGATCATAGGCGACTCTTTCCAGCTACCCGGTCTGTTCCTCATTCATTACTCCGAGATACTGAAGTCTTTCCGTCATGAAAGCGTAGCGGATGAGGTGGATTATGTCGCTATGGCGCGGAACCACCTGCGGTAGTGGGTGGTTCCGTTGACGTTGGGGTCGGTGTTGCTCCTCGGATTCCTGAACGGGTAAATGCGACATCAATCTCAAGCCAAAGCACCACCCGCTAAGGGCGTGGTTCTGAATATACGGATTCTTGCAGGGCTGAAAATAAGCCGGGGAATGAGCACCCGGCCTTTTGCGGCGCGTATTGTCGTGCAAACTATCTCGAAAACGCTTTGACCGCGGAAGCTTCGTCGTCTTTTACATCGAAAAC